>Ga0070738_10004461_pt1 | contig 16764 bp, 19 predicted proteins | sample Coa_R2_2_FD_66446 | JGI IMG/M metagenome (GOLD analysis project Ga0070738, IMG submission 66446) | Surface soil microbial communities from Centralia Pennsylvania, which are recovering from an underground coalmine fire - Coalmine... | ecosystem: Environmental > Terrestrial > Soil > Unclassified ...
GATACGCGGCCACGATATGTTCTTGAGATCGTCCCGGCTGCAATGGCAAGTTAGAAATGAGGCAACCTGGAAATAAACCATGTCTCCCTGCTCTCCACCAATGCGTTCGGCGGTGGCCTCGATAAACTTTTCCGTGTCTCCTTGTTCCCCGTACCATTTGGGCAAAAGATAATTCGCGTGCATCCGGTAGAAATAGTAGTAATCGGGCTCAAATGCGATCGCGTCCTCAAGCAGAGCGGTGGCTTTAGCTATGGTCCATCCCTTGCCTTGGGCCACCTGCTGCATAGCGACATACCATTCTGGGCATTTCGTTTTCAACTGGCTGGTTTCATGTAACGTGGACTCAGCTTGATCAAGGCGCTGTTCAAACAGTCTCCAGCCGTTATCGCTGACGGTGTCAGAAGTGCCGTCCCCACGAGCATCCCATGCGTAAGAGACGTAAGATTCGGCGAGCACTATGCGGGGTGTGATGGACTCCGGCTTCGCGGCGATCCAGCGCTGGAGGCTTTTGAAATGCTCACTCCAATCTTCCTCGGTCGCATGGCCTTTGGGGTGATCCAAAGCAGTGTAAATGTTGTGCAGTTTCCACGCCCCGCCCTTGAATTTTTCTTTGTTTTGCCGTGCGGAGTCGGCGAGGCAGTCTATATCGGTGTAGTCTTCGTTGATGAAAAGTAACTGCACTGCAGCCTTGTAATTATCGACTGCATGAACGTTGGTCTCCGGATCAAAATCCAGTGAAATGCTGCAAGCTGTTGAGGCGGGGGTGCTCGGTTTGAGCAGGGACTTTTCTTTTTCCTTGGCGGACGAAGTAGCGCCTAGCAGAAGCAGAAACAGAAGCGGTAAAGCGTTTGAGGCAACACGGCGAACAGCTGACATAAAGCTTCCCTCAGGAAATTCAAGCGAATGTTAAGGAAGTTTGCCGCGATGGTCGAGATTACGACCGTCCAACGGAGAGTACGGTCAGCATCTTCAATCCCATCCCCGGCGGCCTTGCAGACCCACGGCTGGTTACCGGTTACCCCCTCAGATTCCCAAAGTAACCTGAAAATTCCGCCATTCGGCATTGACCCTCCCCCTTTTCCACATATAAAATTTTTGAATTGCGCAAATGGACACCGAGCAACTGCGCTTGGCTTCGTGGAATCGTAACCCATAGCAAACTATGGCATATAGGCGAATTCAACTTCTGGGAATTGTAGCGGTCGCGATCATCGCCGGCAGCTGCGGATCGGTCCAGAAGCCCATGTCAGCGCTGCCCGCGCGCCAGGCTAATGCGCCGGCGCTGTTGGCTCCGGCGCCTTCATCGGGCAACGCCGCAGCCACGCAAGTTCCCGCCCAGCCTGCTGCACAGGCCCAATCGGCTCCCGCGCCTGCTGACCCTGTCGCCGATCTTATCGCTCAAGTCGAAAAGGAATATCAGGCTGGCCAGTCTGCCTACGCCGCCGGACAAAAAGACGCCGCCCAGCAGAGCTTTGACCGCGCCTTCGATCTTCTCCTGAGCAGTCCGCTTGGCCTGCACTCTGACGCTCGTCTGGAAAAGGAATTCGACGAAATTCTCGACCACGCCAACCAGCTAGAACTCGCCGACCTAAAACAGGAAGGCCCGAACGCCGACGAACAGAAATCCGAACCGGCCCCAATTGACGAAACTAATGACGTCGCTTATCCGGTGGACCCGAATTTAAAAGCAAAGGCCGAAGCCGAACTCAAGGCCACACATTCTGATTTGCCGCTCATGCTCACCGATCCGGTGGCCAGCTATATCAATTACTTCTCCACCCGCGGACGCGGCGTCATCGAACGCGCGCTGGTTCGTAGCGGCCGCTATCAGGAGATGATGCAGTCCATCCTGAAGCAGGAAGGCGTTCCGCAGGATTTGATTTACCTCGCGCAAGCCGAGTCGGGCTTTCATCCCACGGCTTTATCTCGCGCAGGGGCACGCGGCATCTGGCAATTTATGGCCAGCCGCGCCAAAGGCTATGGACTCGAGCGCAATCCCTGGATGGACGAACGCCAGGACCCCGAAAAAGCTACCCGCGCCGCTGCCCATCACTTAAAAGACCTGTATAACCAGTTCGGCGATTGGTATCTCGCCATGGCCGCGTACAACTCCGGCCCGGGGACCGTGCAAAGCGCTGTCAAGCGCACCGGATATGCCGATTTCTGGGAACTTTACAACCGCAACGTTCTGCCCAAAGAGACTCGCAACTACGTTCCCATCATTCTCGCCATGACTATCATGGCAAAGAACCCGGCACAGTACGGCTTGGCGGACTTGCAACGCGAATCGCCGGTTCCCTATGACACAGTCAAAATTGATTACGCCGTAGATCTTCGCCTCGTCGCCGAGTGCGTGGATGTTCCGGCCGAAACGCTGCAAGATTTGAATCCGGCGCTTTTGCGCCTGACCACGCCGCCGTCGCAGATCTACGAATTGCATTTGCCCAAGGGAACTTCGGACCAATATCAGGCCGCGATAACAAAGATCCCCGAAGACATGCGCGTCTGGTGGCGCTATCATGATGTCGCTTCGGGTGACACACTGGCTTCGATTTCAAAGACTTACCGCACCACGCCTCGTGCCATCGCGCAGGCCAATAACTTCTCCGGCGATGTCGCGGGCAACGAAGACCTGCAAGCCGGCAGCAAGCTGATTATTCCCATCGAACCAGGCCGCCGCTTATCAGATTCTTCCCAAGCCTACGCCAAGCACCTGACGGTCTATAAAATCCGCCGTGGAGATACGGTACAAACCGTAGCTGACAATTTTGGCGTTTCGGCCAACATGGTTCGCCGTTGGAATCACCTCAAAGGCGACAGCCTCGGCAAACGCCGCATCGTTTATGTGCACTTGCCCATCGTGCCCAATCCGAATGCGCCCGAGCACTACACAGCCGGAAGTAAGTCGCACTCCCGCAGCAAGTTACACAGCGCCAGCAATAGTGGCGTACGCCACCATCGGGTGCAGCAGGGCGAGACGCTGACTTCCATCGCCAGCAGCAACCACACCACTGTCTCGGCGATTAAGCGCGATAACGGCAACCTCGCCGTCCTCCGCCCCGGCATGATTCTGGTTCTGCGCGACATCCGGTAGCCGCTTTTCATTGGTCTAAGCTGCGTGTAAGCTACGTTTGTAAGGACTTCCATGAATATTCAAGTCCGCGATCGCGATGTTCAAGCCCGTCTGGAAAAACAGATTGCGGCTACCGGCTCGCAAAGTATCGAAGATGTTTTGCTCCATCTGCTCGAAACGCAGGAGGAGCAGGATCGTTGGCTCTTGGAAAACCGCAAGTTGCATCAAGCCAAAATTCAACGCGGATTGCAGCAACTTGAGCGGGGTGAGGGAATCCCAGAAGATCAATTAGACGCATACCTCGCCGAACTTAAAGCTCAACCCGAATGACCCCTCGGTATGTCCTCTCTCCCGAGGCGGCGCACGATCTCGTGCAAATCTGGCTATATATCAGACAGCAAGGCAGTGAAGAGACCGCAAATCGAGTCGAAAAAGCCATTCGCGATCGAATGGCTTTTCTTTCGAGCCAGCCCGATGCAGGCCATTTCCGCAAAGACCTTTCAGATGCGCCTGTAAAGTTTTTCCCTGTCTATTCCTACCTGATTGTGTACAAACCCGGGACACTACCCCTACAAGTTGTTGCAGTTCTGCATGGCAGACGAGACATCCCGCCAATTCTAAAGCAACGGTAAATCACCCCCTCCCTTCCGTTTCTATTTTGCGGTTGACTTCCCCCGTGCCGAAGGGTTAGAACCAATCCACGCGAGCTTGAAAAATACAGCCCGTGTGTGCGTGCTATAATCGCGCGCCAGAGGAAAATCTCAGCTATTTTTGTTAAAAATCCAGTCTTGGCAGTGCAGGAGGATCGATGAATTTCGAGAGGACTTACTACCTACGCGATGAAGACGACGAATTCAGCGACGGCGGCGCTTATGGCGACGCGCTCGAAGAGGATTTCGAGGAAGAGGAAGAAGAGGAACCCGAAGTAATTTCCGTATCCATTGAAGAAGACGAAGAGGACGAGGCCGAGCAATCGATGCCCGCGCCCAGCATGAGCGCTCCTCCACCGGCGCCGCCCCGTCCCGCCGCCCCGAAACCGGCTAAAGCAAAGAAGAAAGCGGCGAAAAAAGCCACGAAAAAGAAAGCCGCGAAGAAGCCCGCCAAAAAAGCCAAGAAAAAGGCTGCGAAGCCAGCCAAGAAAAAGGCGGCCAAGAAGAAAGCCGCGAAAAAGAAGCCAGCGAAGAAAGCTTCGAAGAAAAAAGCGGCAAAAGCGGCAAAAAAGAAGCGCCACTAGGAACTAGAACTAAAGCCCTTGCCAACGCCTTCGCCTTACCGCGAGGGCGTTGCTATTTCTTGCCAACCGCTTGCAGGCACTTGCTATAAAGTTCAAGCAGATGCGTGGCATAATCTTCCGGCTTGGCGGCGGAGCCGGTACCTTGAAATCCCACGCCGGTGGATGTGGTTCTGCCATAGCCGGTGGTCATGGCGACAAATTTCATTAAATCCAACGCGATATCTTCATCGCGGCGTGCCCCTGCTCCCGTTCCCTGCGTTTCTTCTGCCAAGATGACTTCCCTCCCGAAAATGATTTAAGAAACTCGATGATAGCAAATGCGCGGAATCCCTTATAGACCTTCAATCCGTCGTCATTCCGAGACCCGCGCTTTTCTTCGCGGGCGAGGAACCTTGCGCGCATCTTCTGGGGCTGGGCTAACGGCGTGGCCGCCCCCTGAATTTCGTACAGCTAACCCCTTGGAATAAAGTGCATCTAACTTTCGGACGATGGGTATAATGCTGCGAAAGGTAAGTTTGTCTTGGACCAGCCGACGTCATTGTTCGCGCCCCACCCCAATCTCAGCGACGAAGTAAATCGCCACATCATTCAGTCTGAGATCGAAGGCGGCGTTTTCCTGGAAGATCTTCCCTCCGCGACCGTGCTCGAAATTCAGACCCGAAATCACTGCTACACCGCGGTCATGCTCGGCGAGAATTTGGCTATGCTTTCCGGCCATCCCGAGTTTTGCCCCGAGCCCGTGATGGTCTGTATCACCGGGTCCACTTGGGGAGGCTCCATGCTCCGCCGCCGCTACGTTGGGCGCGGCATGCACCTCGAATTTTTCCATCCCCTGTACAGCACGCCTATCCTCACTTCGACCATCCAGGAAATCCGCGAACGCCCCGCCCGAGTTACCCAGCCTGAAATTCCCGCGCTGATTCAATAAACATTTCTTATTTCATAAAAATCTCAACCAATCGCTCGCGCCATCTCATATTCAATTACCGCCGCATCATTGGGATACGGCTCGGTCCGCCCGGTTCGCGTGAATCCCAACTGCTTATAAAATTTCATAGCAGTCGGATTCACCGATGTCACCATCAGCGTCAGCACTGTCACACCTCGCGATTTTGCCCACTCCATCACCTGCTCCACGAGCATTCGTCCAACGCCTTTCTGCCGGTGCGTCGGCGCCGTCCACATGGAAATCAACTGCGCGCGCGTGGCATCTTCGGGATCGATAAACGAACCAGCCATAGCGCACGCAACATCTAAGTCCATCGCAAGATATAAAATCCCGGTTACGCCATCCCATCGCTTGGCTCGCTCCATCCAAGCAGCATCGGTCAGCTGCGATTCGCGCGCATGGGTCGAACCAAAAGCCCACGGAGTGTCCTGCAACGCACGCAAGCGAACGTCTCGATAAACCAGAATATTTTGTGGAGTGACGCGCTCAAGGGTGATCATAAGTTTTCAAAAAAAATCGTTTACTTATAATCGCACTTTGATCTTCATCCGATCGAGGGTTGTGACTATAGCAAGAATCAATGCAGTGAAAAATAATGACTTCGCTACCCCGTGCCAGCCAACGGTTCCATCGGCGGTGAGTCTGAAGGCCGTGGAATTGAAGTACGCGATGTAAGGCAGAAAATATGCCAGCAGCGGATTCCTGCCGACAGGTTTCGTGAAACTCGCCCATCGCGTCCAATGTTTCACATCGGCGATCCAGTAGAAAAGCAAAACAATCAGCAAGTTTGCTGCAATGCAGTAGAGGCACCAGGTCGGCGTGTCGCGCAGTTTCGAAATGCCCAGCGGACGAAGCATCCATCCGGCCGCGAATGTGGCTACAGCGAAAACGACTGTCCAGCGGGCCTTTGCTTTGAAAGTTGGCGCAATTTCATTTTCAACGATGAGCAAGGCAGCTAATAGTCCTGCCATCGTTATCGAAGTCAGTCCTGCTTCAAACGGCTTCGCGTAAGGCGGCAGCGAGTTCAGCAAGCTCAACTTTCCGGTGACCGACAACGCATTGATGACCACGAAGGCGGCAAAAGCAGAAAAGAGCACGACAATTTTCTTTTCGAACAAAATATATAGGGCCGCGACCGCAAGATAGGCACAACCCAACAATCCAAGGATCTCCCAATCAGAAAAATCGATCCATGCAACATTGCTGTCGGGGGTAACCCGCCGGAAGATTACAGCTAACACGACGAGCAAAGCGATTCCGCCATATTTCAAAATCGCGGAGAGCTTCAGATGACTCGCCCTTGCAGGAAATTGGCTGAGCGCGAGCCCAATCCCAATGAAACCAAGCCCCGCCCACCACTCCGAATTCATCCGCGTATGTTGTGCATCCACCTGTGGAGCATTCGCAATGAAAAGTCCCAACGCCACTAAAATTAGCGCACGTGAAATCACATGCACCCATATCTGCGCTTTCGTCGCGTCTTTCTCTACACGGGAACGAATGGAAAGCGGCAGCGACATTCCCATGAGAAACAAAAACGCCGGGAAAACCATGTCAACATACGTCATGCCGTTGGCTTCGCGCGGCATGTGTTCCGTCCACCAGGGAAGGCCCTGCACAAAGCCGAGGTTGTCCACGAAGATCATGGTCAGCACAGTCAACCCACGGAAAATATCAATGGACTCAATGCGGGAAGGTACAGTGGCGGATTGGCTGGGCACAACCACGGCGGGATTCTAACATCCATGTGCGCAAATATTTGCAGATTGACAATGGAACCACCAGACGACAAAATTATCGGCACTTCGAGCATTCGTGCTCGCGAAACCCTTCGCAGCAAGCTGTTTCAGCCAGGAGAAAAAATGCCGAACCATCGCCGGACAATTCTTTTTATCGCAACCGTGATTTTGTTTTCATTCGCGGCTTATGGGCAAAGCCCATCTGCGCCAGACTCCACCCTTTACACGACTTACACGGGCAATCAGACCGTATATTGGACGGTCTGCGGTTCAACTCAGCAAACTGAGGGTTGCTATGCCAGTGGAATACTCGGGAGCTTCGGGTTTGTCGGAGCCATCATGGAAAGCCAGCCAGTGGTAAATGGCAATGTGGTCACCCGTGCCATTTATGTGGTGGATACTGAAGCAAACGGCGGCAATGGCGTCGTGCTCGACGTCTATAAGAAAATCGACACCGTCAGCGCATCTACTGACACAGTAACGGTCGCGCTATGGAAAACCGTGAATCTGCCCACGCTGGCTGGAGGCGGAGGAGCAATTTGCTTCATGGCAGCGAATCGCCGGTTTCTTTTCATCGGAACCAGTTATGGTGGTACGGCCGTCGAAGTTTCGAAGAGTAACTTTGCGGTGACGAGCGCCGGTGCGTTTAACATGACCGTCAGCGCCATTACAGCCGATCCCTATGGTTATGTAACCATCACGCAGGGCAACGGTTTCGCTGTCTATGGGCCGGATGGCTCCATCCAGGAAGACGGCGGAGGCTCGCCCTATATGCTGAACGACATCACGGCAACCTCGGGAGCCTCTCTGTTTTCATCCGATCAGCCGCAGCGGCAAGTTGGCTATTGGTCGAAGAAGTAAGCGGGAGATTCCGGAGTGTTTCTTCAAGGATCACTCGCCCATCCCGATAGATTGGAGCAAATTCATGGCGCCCAGATCTGCGCCATCTTTATACTCCATGAGATTGGTCGCATTGCTATCGTCGCCGAATACCCTAACAATCAGGCCGGTTCTACCGCCGCCTAGATTAATTACATTGGCAAGGGTCGGCACTGCAGTCCCAAAATTTTCATAACCGTCGGTGCGGTTTTCCAAAGCCAAAATATGCAACGTGGGTGACGGCGAAATCCACGCTCCTAGAGCAAAACCGGTGAGATCTCGTGAGTTCGTTGATGCCGCTTTCCACATAATTCTGGCGTAATAGCGCAAATTGCCACGAGCCGTGCGAAACGCCTGTACTTCGAATAGCGGCGAAGAGATGCTGGCTCGTTGCCGTTGGGCACTACTCGCGAGCGTGTTCATGCGCTCGGTAAGTAGCGCGACAATCTTTGCTTGAGTGGCAAACTCAACCGGACCATTAACAATACCCGTATATTCATCCTCCATTTTGATCACTCGCTCAGCTGGTTTGGTCGATTCTTCGTGCCGACGCAAGACATAGTAGTCTTTTTTGAAAAAGAGAAGGTCATCGCCCTTCACGGTCGCGAGCGCGCCAACAAACGAATCGTTGCCAACTCCTTCGTCTGTCTCTGTGCCAACCAGCGTCGTTAGCGCAACTGTCGCCACATGGTCTTCGTCGAGCAGCAAGTCATATTTATCGCCAAGGGCAAAATGTTCGGTGGTTGGCTGCTTTTCAAACCTCTCCAGAAAGGTCGGTGAAATCTCGACGCCGTCATAAAATGACGCCACACCTGGATTTAAGCTTTTTGCGTCGGGTGGAAGTGTGCCATCGAATTTCACGGCATCAAAGTAAACAAGGACTCGCGTGCCGTCGTAGCGGCCTGCCAACCAAAAGCGTTCGTGTTTGCTTTGGGCATGAAGTGAGGCACAGAGAATCGTTCCCAATTCAGAGACGATAATCAGCAGGCGTAGAGTTTTGCGAAAAGAAAGGATGGTCATCGAATCCCCCGGAACACTCCCAAACCACTCCCAAACCACTCTTCAGCACATCATACCGCTGTGGGAGGTCACGGACGTAACCAAGACGTATAAAAACTAAACTCAATTCATCCAATCATTTGATTGTGTCAGCTACTGTATTCATCGCTGCGTGCACTTCTTCTGCGCGCCGCAAAGCTTCGTCCACATTGGCGCAGATGTTGTCCTTGCCCACGACTTCTTCAAACTCCGCCTGATGCATGAGCTTTGCCGGCTGCTCGCGCGCTCCGCACAAAATCAAAGCTCGCCCGCTCGCATGCAGTTGCCTGGCAATTTCTTCGAGCGCAAATAATCCGGTGGCATCAATCGCTGTCATGTTACGCAGACGGATAATCACGACCGGCGGCAACTCGGCCAGCCTTTCCGTAATCATGGCGACTTTGTCGGTTGCGCCGAACAGAAACGGCCCGTGAATCCGAAAGATGGTCACGTAATCCGGAATGTCTTTGTCTTGCAAAATGTGGACACGCGCGTCCTCCACATAATCTCCCGTCACCTGCGAAACCGTCGTTGTGCTCGCCACGCGGGCAATGAAGAGCAGCGCCGCCAGTATCATGCCAGCTTCGACCGCAACCGTAAGATCGGCAAAGACCGTCAGCGCAAATGTCACGAACCATACGCTGATGTCAGTCTTGGTCAACTTGAGCAACTGCGGAATCTCGCGCCACTCGCCCATGTTGTAAGAGACGATCATCAAAATTCCCGCCAGAGCCGCCATGGGAATATAGCTGGCATAGGGCGCAGCGAAGAGCAAAATGCACATCAACGTGAAGGCATGAATCATGCCCGCCACCGGAGTTTGCGCGCCGGAACGGATGTTCGTCGCCGTTCTCGCAATCGCACCGGTTGCCGGAAGTCCTCCAAACATCGGCGAAACCATGTTGGCAATGCCTTGCGCCACCAACTCGACATTCGGATTGTGATGGTCATGGCTCATGCGGTCGGCCACCACCGCCGACATCAGCGACTCAATCGCGCCCAGCATAGCCACGGTGAGCGCGGGACCGAGCAATCCGTGAATGAGTTCCGGGCGAAACTGCGGAATCGCGAGATGCGGCAATCCGCTGGGGATTCCGCCAAAGCGGCTTCCAATCGTTTCCACGGGAAGCTTCAGCCAATAAGCAGCAATCGTCGCACCCAGCATGGCGACGATGGGGCCGGGGATGCGCGTCGAGATCAAACGGCACACAATCATCACGATTACTGTGCCCCCCGCGAGCATGGTTGCCCGTGACGACCAGGTCGGGAAAGCCGCGGCAATCGTTTTGATGCGCAGCCAGAATTCGCCCGGCGTTTTGTCCATCTTCAATCCGAAGAAGTCTTTGATTTGGGTGCTGGCAATCAATACGGCAATGCCATTGGTGAAACCGAGCACCACCGGGCGCGGAATGTAATTCACCGCCGAACCCATCCGGCTCAATCCCATGACGACGAGCAGGACGCCAGCCATTACTGTGCACATAAACAGTCCATCTATGCCGTGAGCGGCGACGATCCCCGCCACTACAACCACGAACGCGCCGGTCGGGCCGCCGATTTGGGCTTTCGATCCGCCCAACGCGGAAATCAGAAAACCAGTGACCATGGCGCAATAGATTCCCGCTTGCGGAGTTAATCCCGAAGCGATGGAGAATGCCATAGCCAAAGGCAGTGCGACCAGGCCGACCGTGATGCCGGCGACCAGATCATGTCCAAACTTGTTAAGTGTGTAGTGACGCAGGAGAAGGACTGATTTGGGGAGCCATTGCTCGTCCCAGCGCAGGAACGTAGATGCCATCTGCGCATTATCACAAGTGGGCGACAGAAATGCTGTGCGCTACATCACACCTCGTTACCCAAATAGCACGGAGTGAGAAGGGAGATCCGGAGTTAGAAATTTATAATTAAGATATTGCCGGGGTATGCATATGCGAAATGAGTCGCTCAAACTCCCTGTGACAGGAGTAGTCCCTGTTGAACAAATGCTCGGGGAAGATGCCGAAGAAACGAAGCTGTTTCACATGGCATACCTTGCTGCAAAAGAGTACCTACTGGCTTTCCCCTGGTGCGAAAGCATACGAGGCACTTATTTTGGCGATGGGATCGGCGGTATCGTGGAGGTATTTTTCTTCCATATACAGCCTGCACGCGCAGGAGTGGATGAGTGGCTGTGGGTTATAGTTGGTGATATCCCACTGGCCTACCTTGTCGTGGACAACTGCAAGGTGCCGTCCGAGGCGTTAGAAGCGTACATCCAACAAATGACGAAATGGGTTGAGCTTGCGAAACAAGGACTTGTGTCTCGCCACGTCATGCCCGTGAGCGCCAAGGCTACGCCCGAGGAGGCTGCGATCCTGGAGAAGAAGTTAGACCTCTTACGACAATTCGCACTTCCCCGTTTTCAGGATGCCGAGACTAAGCGAGCTTAAGGGGATTCGAGGGGCCCTATTCAGGCCGTTTTTTGGCTTGAACGCGTAAGCAGTAAGCCGGATTCCGCGAAAGGGAGCGGTTTGTGCGACTACGGGTTTATTCACACCTCGTTACCCAAATAGCACACGCGCCCGATGACGCGGTTTTTGCTCTCGCCCGAGTTCCCAACGGAAATGGGGTACGTGGCGTTCAACGGACGGAATAAGACTCGGCCGTCGTCTTTTTCGACATAGCGAATGACGCAAAAGCCGTCGCAATACACTGCGTAAAGATTCGGCTGCCCTTTGCGGTAACGGCGCAGAGAGTTGTAATGGCGGTCAATCAGGACGACGAAGCCCGGTTCCAATTTGGGAAACATGCTCTTGCCCGTGCTTTGCTCGACTCGAATGAGCAAAAAGCGCTCCCAATTCTTGCGGTCGCCCTCCATCCCCGGGCGCAGACGGTTTAAGAAACTTGTGCTGAAGGGCAAAGCCCGCTTCACATTGCGCTTGGCGATGCGCGGATCGCCGGCATCGGACCCGGCGACCATCGGGACCAGCTGAAAGCCATCGGCGCGGCGGGGCGCGAGGTTGGCATGCTGATTAATCTCTTTAGGGTCAAGGAGATCGAAGATGGAAAGTTTCTGGACGCGCAATACTTTATCCATGCCTTCGAGGCTCAGTCCGCGCTTGCGATTCAAGAAGTTGGAGACGTGGGCCGTGCGAAATCCGGTTTGTTGTGACAGGCGCCGCCCGGTCAGTTCGCGGGTCCTTATGCGCTCCAGCAGGATTTGCCGGAGGTTTTCCTGCATGGCGGTGAATTTCATGTCGCGGAGTATAGCACCGCGAAAAATGTTAGCGATTTGCTAATTTCTAAAAAAAATATCATCTATGGGCAATATGACCTTGACTGCGCAAAATTTTTCAGCATAGGATGGCCTCGCGTGCAAAAAAAATTCACTCCCCCGAGAAGTAGGAAAGTATGGAGAACAATGCAAAGATTGACCCGGATGGCGCGACATTCGTGGAGTTTCGCCGGAAAGTGCGGTCTGCCGAGGTGCTTTCGTCATCCATGGAGCGGCTGCTTTCATCGTTGCGGTTTACCGGCAAGGTCAGCGTTGTGGTGCAAAACGGGCGGGTATTGAAGTCAGGATATGAGGAGGGCTACTTCCACCAGCATGGGTAGCTGTGGAAAAGTCCTTGCGCGGAATTCATAACTAAAAGCATTCATCAGGCACTCCGTAATAGAAACGGGCCCTGTGGCCGAAACCTCGGCGCAGGGCCTTTTGTATTTTTCACGTTTTTCCGCGCCAACGGCGTGGAAGGAAAGGCAAGGAGGTTATTGTGGAAGACTGTCATGAAGTGATCCACCTGGAACTGAAGTATTGCGAACGTTGCGGCGCGCTATGGATAAGGCACGCCGGAAGCGAAGAACCCTATTGCGTGAGCTGCGCCGAAGCTGTGCGGCAGATGTCGCCCTCGTCGCGGCACCGGACGAAACCGCGAATGCCGGGCGAGAAGATGCCGCCGCGTGGCATTGGTTCGCTGGACGGGGCGGCGGACTGGGGAAGTTTTTACGATGCAGGAGGTACAGCATGATTCCGGCACATATGGATGGCTTTGTTGATGGGGTCGTGGAACTTCGCGGAGTGCTGTTGAGCAGCGTGGATCCAATCTTTCCAGATGATTCGGCATACGAACCGCCGTATGAATCCAGTTATGACCCGAACGATCCGAACCTGTGGCTTTATCGTGACCGCACGCTCGGCATGTTGTTGCGTTATTTGCGCCTTTCGGTGGAAGTGGAACGGGTGCCTTCATTGCTGGGGCGGGAATTTTTCCGCACACGTATCACTTCCTACAGCTCTTCGACATTTGAAGACCTGGTGATCTTTGTGCATGACGTGGAGCAAATCCTCGAAAAGCTGCAAGCGCATGAAAAGCGGTTGATTGTCGCCATCGTGTTTCAGGATTACACGCGCAGAGAAGCGGGCGCGATGCTGGGTTACGGCGAGCGCACCATGCAAAGGCGTTTTTATGAGGCAGTGGACCACATCAGCGAATTGTTCCTGGCCGGCGGGCTATTGGACCGGCTGGAGATTCAGGATGACAGCGATGAGGATGAAGAAAATGTGGAAAACTCCGTCGCGTGTGACGGATGCACATCGGCGGAAAACGATGGCTGTGGAAAATCTTGTCAAGAGGGGGGAAGGCCCGATTTTGATGTAAGTGATTGTTAACAAGGGAAAAATAAATGTCAAAACCGTGGCGGGTTACCCCCCTTGAATATGCTATGCTGTATTTGTAAGTACAAAATTAAAGGCGCGTTCCTTAACCGGACGCGCCTTTGGCGTTTTAGGACAGACTTTCCGGTAATGATTCTTGCGTTCGAGCAAATTATGAATACAAGCAAAGCCAAAGATTCCACGGCGAAAACGAAGTCTCGCCCAAAGCGAAGGGCCGCCGGGAAGCCGGCAGACCTGGGCGCCATCCGGAAGAAGATCGCGAGCGTCGTGGCCGACGAAGCATTGGACATGGTCAACAATGCCATTGCCGAGGTGCATAAGGGGCAGCATACGTCGATGAAATATTTGTTTGAGCTGGTCGGGCTGTATCCGGCGTCGGCGGAGGAAGAGGGTCCTGTGGATGATTCGCTGATTGCGACTTTGTTACGGCGCCTGGGATTTCCGGAGCAAACCGCTGAGGAAGGTGCGGCACCGGCGGGCGATGTCCGCACGAGCGATGAAAAGGCGGCGGCGGAAGGTACCATAGAATGAAAGCCAGCCTGGGAGAACGAATGGCAGAACGCTGGCTGCAAGCCGGAAGCGCCTGGGCTGCTGCATTGCAAAATAATTCACGCGCCAAACGGCGCACACGGGGCGAAAGCGTTCGCATGGATATGACCTGGTTGAATGACCGCATTGCGGTTGGAGGGGCGATTTGGCGGCTGGACAACATGACCGAACTTGCACGCATGGGCATCACTCACGTCATCAACATGCAGATTGAGTTTGACGATACTCCGTTGGCGGACAGTTGCGGCATTGAGTTGTTGTGGAATGCGATTGAAGATGATTTTCTTCCCAAACCTCCGGAGGTGTTTGCGCGCGGAGTTGAGTTTGGCGCGAATGCGCTGTTGCAAGAAGAAAGCAAACTGTATATCCATTGTGCGGCGGGAGTGCATCGCGCGCCGATGATGGCGCTCGCGTTGCTGTGCGCGAGGGGGATGGAGTTGCGCGAAGCGATCTATTTGATAGAGAACAAACGCCCGGTAGCGGAATTCCCAGATGTTTATCTGGAGAGCGTGAGGACGTATTTGCGAAGCGAGTTGTTTCCGCGGACTGAACGAAGAATTTGGAGCCGGTGATTTTTTTATCGGCGAGATGACCTGTAAGACCGGTGCATATTTCGGGAGAACACGGGGTCCTTCGACTGCGTAATATCATTCGCGAGCGAATGATATTGCTGCGCTAAGCATGACGAGGGTTTAAAGATATTCAAAGATACGGAGGGGTTATGCAGGACGCACGCCGCCTAAATGGGCGGCTTTTTTATTGGGCGCTGATTTTTGCGGTGAGCTTTGCCTCGACAGCGGCATGGGCGCAGAGTGGGCCGACGCTGACTACGATTTCGGACACAGTTTACCGGGCAGATGGGACGCCAGCGCAGGGGTCATTGGTCATTTCGTGGCCGGCATTTACGACGGCCGCGGGGCAGGCGGTTGCGGCTGGAGTGAATCCGGTGACGCTGGGAAATGCGGGTGCGCTGAGCGTACAACTGGCGCCGAATGTGGGTGCGACACCCGGAAATACGGTTTATACGGTCGTGTACCAACTGGATGACGGCACAAATAAAACTGAGTATTGGGTCGTAGGAACGACTTCTCCCGAGACGATTGCGCAGGTGCGAACGCAGTTGGGCGCGAATACTTCGCCGCAGCAGTTTGCCACAGAATCTTACGTCAACAGCGCGCTGGCGGGAAAAGCGAATGATGATGCCGTGGTGCACTTGAGCGGCGCAGAAGTGATCACGGGAACGAAACAATTTTCGGTTTCGCCGAGCTTGCCGACTCCGGTGAATACGACGGATGCGGCGAACAAGGCGTATGTGGACAATTCCGTCGAAAACGCGGGCGCGGGAAATTATGTGAGCAAGGCGGGAGATACGATGACCGGGCCACTCACGCTGCCGGGCGCACCGACGGCTCCGAATCAGGCTTCTACAAAGCAATACGTTGATACGAACGTTAGCTCGAAGGCGGATTTGGTGAGCGGCGTGGTGCCGACGGGCGAACTTGCGAGCGGTTCCGCCAACAACAGCGTATGTCTGCATGGAAATTCGACGTGGGGGGCGTGTGGAACGAGCAGCAACGCGGTTTCGATTCAAGGCACGCCGGTGGCGAGTACGAGCCCGACGAACAATCAGGTGCTTACATATTCGTCTTCGACCGGGCAATATGCGCCAGCGGCGGGCGGCGGCGTAAGCGCGGGGATGGAAGCGGTGAAGTATGCGACCGATTATGCGTGGACACAGACTCCGTCAGAAAATTTGGGCACGCCGGGCGCGGTGACAGTGAATCTCTCCGCGTGCCCGGCGGGAGTGACAGGAGCGGAGCCGGCTTATTACGTATATGTCACGGGCACGGGCACGCCGGAAGCGGTGTTGGTGACGGGCGGAACGTGCGCGGGCGATGGAAATCCGGGGACGTTGCAATTCACTACGGTGAACACACATCCCTCGGGATATACGGTGACGAGCGCATCGCAGGGAGTGCAAGAAGCGCTGATCGCGGCGAGATATATTCCGCAAAATCCACCGGGAACTTCGCAAGCGGGAAAAGTAATCGTGCCGCCGGGCGAGTTTAATGCGTACGCGACGGTGTCCATCCGATCATCGGACATGACTGTGGATTTTGGCGGATCGATTGTGAATTGCTACATGGCCGCGACGTGCCTGTTTGTGGGCGATGGGCTGACGGAAAGATTTTATCTTTCTCAAACTCCCTACACGAAGACGAGCACGACGGTGTTCGATGAAGAGTACACGGGGCCGCGGCTTGATCCTACGCGATGGGTGGTCACTGATCCAACGAATGCAGTTTCGATAGTGAATGGCAATCTGCAGATTGCTGGCGGAACGGGCAGCGATGGCGGGACACTGGTTGAGTTCATCGAGCAAGTTGAGTTAGGTGGGGCGGTGGTGATGCAGCATGGCGATGTGGCGTTCAATGCTCCGTCGTCGGCGGTGATTGGAGGGTTGTACGCAGGAGCGGTTTCCATTGGCGGATGTCTGGCGGGATTTCAGATCACGCCGAATGGAACGCAGAATAATATTCAGGCGTTGATGAATGGTTCCGCAGTTGGTACGCCACTAACGACGATTGCGGGGCATCACTACACAATGACTACGCGGCTGTATTCGCAGGAGATTTATCGGCTGCAAGA
>Ga0070738_10004462_pt1 | contig 16760 bp, 14 predicted proteins | sample Coa_R2_2_FD_66446 | JGI IMG/M metagenome (GOLD analysis project Ga0070738, IMG submission 66446) | Surface soil microbial communities from Centralia Pennsylvania, which are recovering from an underground coalmine fire - Coalmine... | ecosystem: Environmental > Terrestrial > Soil > Unclassified ...
GCAGATCCCTCGTTATTCGCTCGCGTGATGCGAGCGAATTTCCTCGTGATGACGAGCGCCCCGTGCAGAGCCGGCACATGACGCGGGGGGCCTGGCCGTCGGAATGACAACGCTGCCGATGTGAAAGCAGCGTCAGGCGGCGTGGGGATGGCGGAAGGAGCGCTCGATCTCTTCGAGCGTGCGGCCTTTGGTTTCGGGAACGAGATAATAAGAGAATGCCCACGAAGCGATGGCGAGGACGGCATAGAGCCAGAAAGTCCAGGTCCGGCCCAACATTTCGATCAGGGTCAAGAACGTAAGTGAGACGAGAAAGTTGAAGGCCCAGTTCACTCCCGCGGCAGTGCCTTCCGCAATGCCGCGCACGCGCAGCGGATAAATTTCAGCAATCAGAAGCCAAAAAATCGGGCCGAGGCTAATCGCAAACGAGGCGACGTACAGCATCAACGTAATCACGGCGAGCCACGCCAATGAGCCCCCGGCAGGCATGCGGAAGACGAATCCGAGCACCGCGAGGCTGGCGGTCATTCCGGCAATCCCGACCAAGAGCAACGGGCGGCGGCCAACATGGTCGATCAGCCACATGGCGACAATCGTCATGATGACGTTCACCAAGCCGATGCCCGCAGTGGCGAGAATGGCTCCCGAAGCTGAAGGAATTCCTGCAGATTGCACAATCAACGGCGCATAGTAAATGACGGTGTTGATGCCGGTAATCTGCTGAAAGATCGCCAGGCCGACTCCGATTACGAGCGCGATACGGACCGAGGGGCCAAACAGATCCGAGAATCGGCCGCGTTCCCGGGTCTCGGCGAGCGTGTTCTGAATGTCCTGCCATTCCGATTCGATATTCTTGCCGCTCCTGATTTGCGCCAGCACTTTGCGCGCCTGGTCGGGCTCATTGTTTTCGGCGAGCCAGCGCGGGCTTTCGGGCATGCGAATCATGCCGAGGCCGAGCGCTGTTCCGGGAATGACGGCTAAACCCAGCATCCAGCGCCAGCCACCGTTTCCGGAAAATCCGTAATCGATCACATAGGCCAGAAGAATCCCAATGGTGATTGCCAACTGGAAAAGCGACACCTGCCAGCCGCGCGCGTGGGGTGGCGAAACTTCGGAAATATAGATGGGTACGGTGCTGGTGGCGAGTCCGATACCTATGCCAACGATGAGGCGTCCCACGACCAAAACGCCAAGTGACGGCGCAGTGGCACACACAAGCGCTCCGGCGACAAAAATCAGCGCTGTAATCATCAGCATAAAGCGGCGTCCGAAGGCGTCGGCAAAGCGTCCGCCGGTGAGGGCGGCGATCGCGGCGCCGATCAAAACCACGCTGACGACGAGTTCCTGCTGAAAAGTGGAGAGGTGAAATTGCGTTCGAATGAAGATTAAGGCGCCGGAGATAACGCCGGTATCGTAGCCAAAAAGCAGGCCACCCAAAGCGGCGAATGCTGCGGCGGCAAAGACGAATCCAGTTTGCTTCGCCTGAAGCGGGACGGCCTCAGCCGCCGGCGTTCGGGACGTGTTCGGGTTCATCGTAGCGCCACATAAAGTGAGATGTGCCGCCTTCGATGGACGGCTCGGGGTTATGCCATCCACCGATATCGGCGGCCAGACGGTCAGCCTCGGGCGGTCCCCAACTGCCATTCGGGTAGGGGTAGAGCGGCGTCCTGTCTTGTCCGAGAATGGGATCAACGATGGCCCAGGCGGCTTCGACTACATCTTGTCGCACAAACAGCATGGGATCACCGCGCATGGCGTCGGTAAGCAAGCGTTCGTAGGGCAAGAGCTCGCCGCTGAGGTCGAGGTGCACGGCAGAGAGTTCCACCGGCATGGAAACCATTTCCGGCCCGGGCTTTTTAATCTGGGCGCCAAGGTTTATGGAGAGATCGGGGCCAAGGCGGAGACGGAAGTAGTTATTCTTGTCGGGAAAACGGCGGAGTGGAGGCTGCTTGAGCTTCACTAAAACCTCCGTCGCGGTGACCGGGAGGCATTTGCCGGCGCGAATCAAAAACGGCACGCCATCCCAACGCCAGGAATCCAGCTCGATGCGCACCGCCGCAAAGGTCTCTACTTTTGAATTCGGCGCGACGTTGGGTACTTGTCGATAGCCCTCGAACTGGCCACGGACCACATTTTGCGGCCGAATCGGCGGGATGGTGCGGAACACGCGAACCTGCTCGTCACGCAGCGATTCCGCATACATGCTGGTGGGGGGCTCCATGGTGAGGAAGGCGATAACTTGCAGAAGATGATTCTGGAGGACATCGCGAATCGCGCCGGTCTCTTCGTAGAATTTTCCGCGCCCCGCGACACCAAAAGCTTCAGCCATGGTGATCTGCACGCTCTCGACGTAGTTGCGGTTCCAGATAGGCTCAAGGAAGGTATTCGCAAAACGGAAGAAGAGCAGGTTTTCGACCTCTTCTTTGCCGAGATAATGATCGATGCGGAAGATGGAAGATTCCGGAAAGACCGAATGCAGAATGGCATCGAGCTGTTGTGCGGAAGCGAGGTCGCGGCCGAAGGGTTTTTCCAGGATGACGCGCGCATTTTTGGCGGAACCGGAGGCGCCCAGGCCTTCGATGACCGTAGGGAACATGCTTGGCGGGATCGCGAGGTAATGAGTGGGCAGCTGCGCGTCACCCAGCATTTGGCGAAGCTTCTTGAAAGTGTCGGGATCGCGATAGTCGCCATCGATGTAGTTCAGTAACTGCATCAACCTCGGGAATGCGGCGGAATCGACTCCGCCGTGCTTCTCAACGCTGTCGTGGGCGCGTTCGCGAAGTTGATCGAGCGACCAGCCGGCCTTGGCAACCCCGATAACCGGCACGTTCAGAGTGCCGCGCCGGATCATTTGCTGGAGGGAAGGGAAAATCTGCTTGTAGGCGAGGTCGCCGGTCGCGCCAAAGAAGACCAGAGCGTCGGATAGACCCGCGGCTTTTGGTGTTCGGGTCTGTTCGGAAACTGTGGCCGTTAATGCGGCACTCATGGCGGAGCCTCCTTCACGCAGGTTGAGGGCGTTCCACTGTTTTGATGCATTGACGCGCACGCTTGTCAGGGAGAAGCAGGACCCGTGACAGATGGTCACGTCTTTTTTTCGAGATGCCCTCCGAATTCGAAACGCATGGCCGAAAGCAATTTATTGGCGAAATCGCCTTCACCGCGGGACATGAACCGCTCGTAAAGCGCTGTGCTCAAGACTGGTGCGGGAGCGCCTTCTTCAACAGCAGCGAGAATGGTCCAGCGGCCTTCGCCGGAATCGGAAACGCGCCCCGAGAATCCCGCAAGCTGGGTGTCTTTCAGGAGCGCGGTCGCTGTTAGATCCAGAAGCCAGGAGGCGACGACGCTGCCGCGGCGCCAGACTTCGGCGACGTCGGCAAGATTGAAATCGTACTGATAGTGTTGGGGATCGCGCAACGGCGCCGTCTCGGCGTCGGTGTGGCTCTTGGTTTTGCCAACATCGGCATGTTTCAAGATGTTGAGCCCCTCGGCATATGCGGCCATAAGTCCGTATTCGATTCCGTTGTGCACCATTTTCACGAAATGGCCGGCGCCTGACGCTCCGCAATGAAGATAGCCCTCCTCAGCGGTGCCGGCGATTTTCTCGCGGCCGGGAGTGCGCGGCGCATCGCCGCGGCCGGGAGCGAGCGTTCTAAAGATCGGATCGAGATGCTGAACGACTTCACGCGGGCCGCCGATCATCTGGCAATAGCCGCGTTCGAGCCCCCACACGCCGCCGCTGGTGCCAACGTCGACATAATGGATTCCACGCTGTTGCAGCTGGCTGGAACGGCGGATGTCGTCGATATAGTAGGAATTTCCGCCATCGATCAGGATGTCGCCTTTTTGTAATTTTGGTGCGAGCTGTTCGATCGTGGAATCGACGCCGGCGGCCGGCACCATCATCCAGATCGCGCGGGGCGGCGAGAGCTTCTGCACCAGTTCGTCCAAAGATGCTGCGCCCGCACCGCCCTCGTTCGTGATTTTCCTGACGTTTTCGGGATGCCGATCGAACCCGACGCATTGGTGTTTTGCCCGCAGAAGGCGCAGGCTCATGTTTGCGCCCATTCTTCCCAGGCCGATCATTCCGATCTGCATTTGGGGTGCACTCCTTGTCTGGACTCAACGCGGTTCTACTTCGATGCTTTGGTAAGGCGCTTAGTTAGGAGCCGGAGACCTGTTCGGTGCGCGATACGGCGAGCGAGTTCGGAGGTTCGCCGGTGCCCATACCCGCCGCCAGAATTAATTGTTGCGCCGCACCGCGCATGGCGGGCAAGCGCCGCGCGAAAATTGCGCCGCCAGCCAGGCACGTGACCCCACCGACGGCCACCGTCCACGGCGCGCCGATTTTGCCGGCAACCAGGCCGCCCACCAGTGCGCCGATGGGACCCATGCCAATGAACATCATGGAATAGAGCGACATCACGCGTCCGCGCAGCCGGTCTGGAACCATTACCTGCAAAAGTGTATTGGTTGCGCCCATCTGCACCATCATTCCGAACCCAGTCGGCACCAGGAGCGCCAGCGAGAGCCACAAGCGCCGCGAGAAAGAAAAGAGAATCAAGCTGGCGCCGAATGCGGTGGCCGCCATCCAAACCCATTTACCGAGACCCCGGACTCCCGTTTTGGAGGCCAGGGTCAAGGCGCCGAGCAGCGCGCCAACGCCTGTGGCGCCCATCAACATACTGTACTCTCCGGCTCCGCCGTGGAGGACGCGGCCGGCAAAAATGGGCATCAGCACCGTGTAGGGCATCGCCGCGAAGCTGACGAAGCCGATCAGGAGAAGCAGGGCACGCACGGGTACGGTATGCCGGGCAAAACGAAAGCCTTCGATCATATTTTCGAGCGGTGAACCGTGCTTTTGTAGTTCCGGGCGATTGGTAAGCCGCATCAGAAGCAGGCCCACGATGACGGCAATGTAGCTAATGCCGTTGCCGAAAAAGCACCAGCCCTCTCCAACCCAAGCTACCAGGATTCCGGCTATGGCTGGACCAATAATGCGGGCGCTATTGAACATGGAAGAGTTCAGCGCGATGGCATTGAGCAGATCATCGCGGCCGACCATTTCGATGAGGAATGCCTGGCGGGCGGGAATATCGAAAGCGTTCACTACGCCGAGCAAACCAGCCAGGACCATAATCTCCCAAATGCGAATTCGCCCGGTGAGCGTGAGCGCGGCCAAGATCAGCGCCAGCACCATGGAACTAGTTTGCGTGGCAATGACGATGCGGTGACGATTCCAGCGATCGGCGACGATACCGGCAACAGGCGCCAGCAGGAATATGGGAATCTGATTTACAAACGCGACCGTGCCCAGCAGAACCGATGAGCCGGTTAGCCGGTAGACCAGCCAGTCCTGGGCGATGTTTTGCATCCAGGTGCCGATCAGGGAGATGAGCTGGCCGCCAAAAAAGAGCTGAAAATTGCGGTGGCGCAGCGCGCGAAGCGTGGTGCGTAGTCCTATACGCTGTTTCTGGTCTTGTGGTTTGTGCTTTTCGCCGAGATGGGATGAAGTTGCGGTTTGCGCCATAACTTTCTTTTTGATGCACGGATATTGTAGCTTAGCCGCAGCGGCCTTTTTCGCACGGCAATGCCAGTGATTGTCGAAAACAAAGCACACTGCCGCGGCATGGCCTGTGGTAGGGGCGCAGCACGGCGCAGGTTCGTGAGGATTGCAAAGATCGGGACAGGATGAACGCGGACCGGGGTGACCGCCGCTGCCGTCCCAACCGCGACTTTGGAAAGCGCTTGTGCGCGCTCGAGAGGCGCGCCGGGGACCCCGGTCAGTAGTGCAGTCACAATAATTGCAAGGTTCCATACTTCATAAATGACAGAAACTTTTGTGCGGGATTGCGGGAGTTGGCGGTGGCGGGCGGGCGCGGCATGGGTAGGGCGGCGTGCGCTGTGGGTGATCTTCGCGCTGGTGTTGCTTATACCAAAGCTGAACCGATTGCGCCGGCGGCGAGCGCTGTGGAATTTCGGCCGCGCGGTCATAGCGCTCGGAGGCGCAGCGGTGATGGCGATGGGCCTGCATCGCGGCATCCGATCGGGTCCGGTTGCCGTGGCAGTCGTCATGCTGTTGTTTGCGCTGCTGGCCGTTCCAGAACGCCAAGGCATTTCCATTGATGCGCGCCGCCGCGAACTAGGGGCTTTGGTCGTAGTGGATGGCGGGCTATTTACCGGCGCGGATGGAAAACAGCGGCGCGCGAAGCTGTTTGTTGCAGGCGATCGCCTGCTCGTAGTTAACGAGGACTTACGGGTGCTGCTGGAACTGCCCTATCACAAGTGTCGGGCGCAATCGGCGGAGGCGAGCGGCAGCGGCTGGAGGCTGCGCATCGAATGCGATGATCAGCAGGCCGAATTCACCTACGAAGGCGTTTTTGCGGAGCACTTTGCACGCGTGGCTGGGGCGACGATTCAGAGCCGATTGCAGCGCGAGCTTCCCGTCTTGCGTTGAATCATTTTTCTCGGCGATTCCACATCGCAGGCGCCGTAAAAGGCAAAAATCTGAATCTAAAAATCTGATTCAGATCTGAGATTGGAAAAGCTTTACCGGATAAAGTCGCCAGCGAGGCGCCAGAAATCGTTTGTGTAGTAATGCGAGACGACATTCCCGAAGAGATGGCAGATGCCGTGGCACTCAGGAATTTCGCCGTAGAGCTTTTTCCCTCGCGCGAAGACCTTGGCGAGTGATCCTTCGCGCAACAGATTGCCGCCGATTTTTCGAAGCGGTTCGCAGGGATAGAAAACATCGCCGTTCGGATAGACACGCGGAAACATGGTGGGGAAGCACTGAAAATCACCGAAGCGCAGAAGGGTGTCGATGGTTCGCGGCGTGCCGTTGATGGGTTGCGTATTTTGTTTGCGCCGCTCGATGATCTTTCGAACGAGTTCGAGGTAGCGCGGATTTTCGATCAAACGTAGATTGGGCATCTTTTCGTTGAGGGCAGTTTGAGTGGCAAAGACAAAACCTTGCTCACCGGCCCAATCGAGGATGCGCTCGATTTCGGCGATATTCCATTCCTCAATCACGGTGCTGATGGTTATGGTGCGCGGATGCGGCATCCGCGATTTCGCGAGCGCGATATTTTCCACCACTTTGGGCAGGGCCGCCGGTTTGGACAAGGGATTTGAAGGATCCATCGTCAGCGCATCGAGGCTAATCACGAGGCCGGTGAGGTTTTGGAAAAGGCTCAAGCGACGGTCGAGCAAAGTTCCGTTGGTAATGAGCATGACGGATCGAAAGCGTAAATCGCGGCGCGCCGCAGCGACCAGTTCCTCGATATCAGTGCGCAAGGTGGGCTCGCCGCCAGTGAAAACGATGGAATCGGTTTCGCGGCGAATCAGGCGCAGCAGCCGAAGCGTTTCACTCGTGGGCAGCTCGTTACTGAACACGTCAGGCTCTTTCTGCGTGCAATATGTGCAGGCCAGATTGCACTTGTGGGTGGCGTAAAAGATGAGCGCATAGGGCGCGATGATGTTGGTCCGCAGAACCTTGCGCCGATAGAGATTAGTGAAATAGAGGCGAAAATTCTTCAACGCCAGCGGGGCCTGCGCAATGAGGCCGGCGATCAACCTGCGGGCCGGAATGCTGCGGTTCGGATCCATGGGATGGCGCAAACGAGTTTGCGTCATCTATTCGGTAAAGACAATCCCTACTCCGACCTGGTCTTTCTCGGGACCAGGTTCGATGCGCACCACATAACCGCGGAGAGCGCGGTCGATGTGATTTCCGTTGCTGGGGTTTTCGATGGTGACCTGAAGCTCGGATTGCAGTTTGGGACTGTGATCGAGATAGATCAAGGCGCCGTGCAGGCTGAGATCACGAATCACGGTCTCTTCCTCGAAGGCTTTGCCCTCCTGCGTGAGACCGGTTACGTGTGCGCGGAAATGCGCCTCGCGCCGCATGCCTTCCCGCACAGCCGGAATGACGACATCCGTTTGCTCTTCGCCGAGCGTCATCACCATGCCTTCGGCAGCGGCCCAGGTATTCTCAAACTGTTCGCGCGCATCGCGAAGAATGCCGTCGATCGCCTTATCGGATGAATCCGGGTCATGATGGAAGAGGACGAGATTTCGGACGCCGGCGGCTTCGGCGATGCGCACGCCTTCGCGCCAGCTCGAATGTCCCCACCCGCGGTGACGCTCGAGTTCCTGGGGGGTGTACTGCGCGTCATTGATGAAAATATCCGCTGCTTCGGCAAAGCGGCGCAAATTGCGGTCGTATTCGAGGTTTCCAGGCTGGTTATCGGTGGCGTAGACGATTGTCCCAACAGCAGTCTCGATGCGATAGCCGAGGCAGCCCTGGGGATGATTGAGCCAGCAAGTGGTCACGCGCGTTTTGCCGATCGAGAAACAATCGCCCCCAGCAACATCGGTGAATTCGCGATTTGCGGACATAGCATGGAGGTCGACAGGGAAGTAGGGATGAGCCATCTGCGCTTCGAAAACGCGCTTGAGGCTATCCTGCCCGATGAATTCCGATCTGAAACTGTAAAAATGAAACTTGTTGTGAGGCGAATACAAGGGCGCGAAAAAGGGGATGCCCTGAATGTGGTCCCAATGGTAGTGGGTCACGAGGATGTCGGCTTGAACGGTTTTTTCGGGAGAGGCCGCCAGGCGATTGCCAAGAATCCGCAGGCCGGTGCCGCAATCGAGGATGAGGCGACCCCCGTCGGGCGTAATCAATTCGAGGCAAGACGTATTACCGCCATAGCGCCAGGTGGCCCTATCCACCGTCGGTGTCGAACCTCGCACGCCCCAGAAGCTAAGTTTGGCTACGTCTTTTGCCATGAGGAGCTTAGGGATCCGCCGATCTGGTTACGGCTGCTCTATGGCGGAAAACCCTTTGTAAATACAGATTTAAACTGATGTTAGGCGCCGCATTACGATGAAGTCAAAGGAGTTTCCGCGGTCAGTTGCTTAGATTGTGACAGGCGGAAAAAAGCGGCAAGAACGGTTTTTAACCGGGTCACGCAGCTCAAACACACATTTTCGAACGTGAAGTAGAATGGATCCATGCACGTGCATGACGGCGGGCAGGATCATTCGCACGGTATTCACACGCACGCTCATCTTGCCGGCGGATTCCTCACAGTAGCGCTGCTGGCGACCCTGGGGCTGGTCGTGGCCGAATTTCTGGGCGGCTATTTTGCCCATTCGGTCGCACTGCTGAGCGATGCCGTCCACAATCTTTCGGACATACCGACGATCGTAATCTCGTGGATCGCGGTGCATTGGGCGGAACGTCCAGCGGATGCCGAGAGGACCTTTGGTTACCGCCGGGCGGGCATTCTCGCCGCGTTTACGAATTCGATTCTGCTGGTGCTGGTGGCGCTGGCACTCTTCTGGGAGGCTTTTGAACGGTTCCGGCATCCGGTCGCGGTTCATGAAGAATGGATGATGGCGCTGGCGGCTGTCGCGCTGGTCGTCAACGGCGGGATTACCTTGGGTTTGGCGCGGAGCCGCAAGGATTTGAATCTGCGCGTACTGCTCATACACAACTTTGGCGATGCGCTTTCGAACATCGGCATTATCGCGGGCGCACTAATCATTCGATGGCGCGGCGTTTTGTGGCTCGACCCGGCACTAGGACTGATGATTGCGGGCTTCGTTTTATGGTCAAGCCTCGGCACGTTGCGCGACTCCACGCACATTCTGCTCGAAGGTCTGCCGCGGCAGATGCGGTTGCCCGATGTCGCTCATTGCATTCTGCAAATTCCCCGTGTGCAAGAGGTGCATGATGTGCACATCTGGACTCTCGGTGGCGATCATCACGCGCTCTCGTGCCACGTACGCATTCCGGATATGCACATGGAAGAAAGCGAGAAAATTCTGGAAGAGGTGCGCGCGCGATTGGCGAGTTCCTTTGGCATCCATCACGTGACCGTACAGTTTGAGAGAGCTGGCTTGCCTGAGGCAGGTTATTACATGCCGGAACCGTATCGTTCGCGCAAAGGTTGACACTCCGCCCCATCACAGCGGTCCTATCCAAAACAAACTGTGAGGCGTCAGTTCGGAATTGAAACGAACGTGCCGTTGGCTTCATTCATCTGGCGGGTCGTATCTTTATCCAACTCACTGACGGGGAATGATCGTCTTGTACCCTCGTTCGTAACATAGGTGAGCTGCCCATTTCTGACGGTGAAGGCGACAGCCATTACGATTTGGCCATCGCGCCGCACCAGAATCAGCTGGCCGAGTTCGGGGGGCGGTGCTTGCGTCGCGGCCGGAGCGCTGGGAGCGCTGCCAGCGGAGGCTCCCGCCAGGGTTTGCTGCGGCAAGGGAAGGACATATATCGGCTGCTGGGCCCGTTGCACGTTGTCGCTCGGGGGCTCTTCCTCATACGGGGGATAGTACAAAGGCCCCGTGCCGAAAAACGGAATGAAGCCGAAACTGTTGCTGTTATTGACGAAGGCGCTGTTAAATGCGTTCGAAAATCCGAATTGGTCGTTGAAGCCTCGGTTGATCGCGGCTAAATGCGGGAAATCGAAGCCCAAGCCGGGAACGCCGTTGATAATGCCAAAATTGGGTACCTGCGGACTGGCGGTGACGGGCATCAACGGCGGAACAATCGGATTTATCAGGCATCCATTCCCGAAGCTTCCGAAAGTACAGTTTCCAAGTGTTCCGTTTCCAAACGTTTGGCGGGAAACACGGCCTCTGGAGAATCCAGGCCTGCGCCCCGCCGTGCTACGCATCGGCGAAGTGGGACGGGCTGGCGCGGAAAATCCTCGCGCCGACGCCGGGAACCCACGGCTCTGTCCGGCGGCTGAGAGCGTGAACCCCAAAGCCAGTGCAAGTACAAATCCGAACTTGTGGGTTGACCTGAGCATTCGTCTACCGCTGATACTCCCTAATAGATAAAGATGCCCACGGGGGGCGGCCGGTTGCAGATTTTCGGGCAACCGCTTATCAAAATCACCAGAACTCCCCCATTTTTATGCATCTGTGCTATACGTATCCCTCGTGAAATCGCTTGAAAGCCGCGGTGAGCAGAAATCTGACGCCTGCGCAAGCAGCTTGGCGCGGGCCGCATCGACGGAAAGCTCGGCGGAAGAGCATGCGTCGAGTTTCTGTCCATTGTGCTCAGCGCGACTGGAAGCTCACAAGTGCAAGTTACGTTGCCCGACATGCGGGTACTATATGTCGTGCTCGGATTATTACTGACGTTGCGATTTTGCTGATCGCGCTAAGGCGCGCACCAGAGTATCGGCGCGAGCGCCGGCAACCCAACCCAAAGGAGAGAGAGCCGTGGCACTGAAAATGAACACGCGGGAAGTGGATGGCATCGCTGTGATGGGGCTTGACGGGCGTGTTGTTCTCGGCGACGAGAGCAACGCCTTGCGCGAAGAAGTAAAGAAAATGCTGGGCGCGGGCAAGAAAAAGATCGTGCTGGACATGAGCAACGTCAGCTACATTGACAGCGCTGGCCTCGGGACGTTGGTGGCAGCACACGAGAGCGCACGCAAACAAGGCGCCTCGCTGAAGCTGTCAAACCTCGGGAAAAAGTTCCAGGAGATTTTGCAAGTCACCAAGCTGCTGACCGTCTTTGATGTTTATCCTTCGGAGTCGGCCGCCATCAGCAGCTTCAGCCGCTGATCGAAGTTACTCCAGCCTGTATAGCGTGAGGCCGCTGAGCAACTTGGGATAGAAGTCGGTCGATTTCTGGGGCATGACCTCGCCCGCCAGGGCGATCTGCATGACCTGGTCCACGCCGACGGGATTCAGCAAAAAACATAGCTGCGCCCGTTTGCGATCGACGGCGTTTACGGCTGCGCCCAACTCGCGCTCGTAACTGATGTTCTGCTCGGCTGTGACTGCCGCAGGCGTTATGCCGAGTCCATCGTGGAGCAGCACGCGATGCAACAACACTACGTCTAGTGTGCGCTGGGCCGGCGAAACGTCTGGCATGAGCTGTGGCAAATTGGCGTCGCGGCGCAAGCGCAGCAAACTGAAGCTGCCGCTCGCGGCGTACATGCCGAACGTCCGCCCCGTTTGCGCGCTGGCGGCAAAGTCCTGCTGAAATCGTTCGAAGGCAGCGGTGCGGGCGGCATCGCTGCCGAAGGCATAATCTTCCTGTTCGAATACCGGCGCGATTTTTTTGCGAAATGCCTCGAGATCGAACGACGGCAAGTGGCTCACCAACCGGTGCGTGGGCAAGATCACCAGCCCTTCGCTGCGTGTATTAAAAAACGTCATCATCGCTTTTTCGTGCGCGGCGTTAAGATCGCCGCGGCCGCATTTCGTGCGGCATTCATCGCGGTAGGCAAGCGCGGTCTCGTAGCGATGATGGCCATCCGCGATCACGAGTTTCTGCGGCGCCATCGCATGCACCATTTGCGCGATTACGGAGGCGTCGAAAACGGGCCAGACGCGGTGTGCCACGTTGTATTCATCAATGGCTTCACCGGCAGGGGAATTTGCGGCGACTTTATCGAGCAGGGCATCGATCTGGCGCTGCGGGTCGGAATAAAGCATAAAAAGCTGCCCGGTGTGCGTGCGAGTATGGCGCAGCAATTCCAACCGGTCGAGCTTCGGTCCGGTATGCGTGAGTTCGTGGCGAAACACGACGCGGGACGAATAATCTTCCAATCGTCCGAGAGCGATGAACCCTTTGCGCGTGCGGCGTTCGAGGGTTCCGGGGATGGTGTATTCCTGGAAATAGACATAAATTCCGGGATGCGGATCGCGCGTCATCACGCCCTCGCGTATCCATCGCTGGAGCGCTTGTTCCGCGCGTGTGTAGACATTATCCGCTGAGGAATCCTTTGCGGAAGGTTTGCCTTTTTCGACGGCAATCAAGTTAGAGGGGCTTAAAGTCGCGTAGCGTTCCTGCATGGAAGGCGTGATCTTGTCATAAGGTTGGGTAACCACGTCGGCGAGGTTGACTCGGCCGAGATTGTAGCGGTACGCATGAAACGGGAAAATTTCAGCCATGAACTATGAGTGCCTCCGATGTTGCAAAAAGCAGCCATATTAACAGCCCGTCTGTATCATTTGAAGGAAACCTGAGGAATTTTTCCGCCGCAGCCGGCGCCGGCTTTTCGACTAAAATAATTCTTTACTTATGAACTCCAAGAATACAGATGCGGCGCCTTTTGCGGACGTCCGCGCTTTGATCTTTGACCTTGATGGCACGCTCATCGACTCGGGAGTTGATCTTGCCCTGTCAGTGAACGCTACGCTTAAACAGACCGGACGCGAACCCTTAACGCACGAGCAGATTTTCAGCTACGTGGGACAGGGCGCGGCGCGCTTGATCGAGCAGGCGCTGGGGCCGGGCGCCACGCGGGAGGAATGCGAGCAGGGCGTGGCGTTTTTTCTCTCGTTCTATCGCGAACACATGCTCGACAACACGGTTACCTATCCCGGCGTGCGCGAAGGATTGGCTGCGCTGGAGGGCATGCCCATGGCTGTGCTCACGAATAAGCCTGTGCGGTTCAGCCGCCAGATACTCGAGGGCCTGGGATTAGCGCCGTATTTCCGCTATGTTTATGGCGGCAATAGTTTTGAAAGCAAAAAACCGAATCCGGCGGGGATGGGCGTCTTGCTGCGGGATTTCGGCGCCGCTCCCCGGCAAGCGATGCTGGTGGGCGATTCCGAAGTGGACGTGCAGACGGCGCGCAACGCCGGCACGTGGTGTTGTTGCGTGACGTATGGGCTTGGCCGCGGCAAGCTGGCGAATAATCCCCCTGACCTGCTCGTGGGTAGCCTCACGGAACTTGCCTCGTCCCTGGACCGGCAAGCCGCCGTGCCGCGCCGCCGCTAGGACTCGTGGGACGGCCGCAGCAATTTCGTTCTCTAATAAGCTCTCGTTCGAATAAGTGCTGTACACCGAGGCAGGAGTAACAGACGGTCTCTTGGGAGATTCCATGTTTGAGTCTGGGATTTTCTGGCGGCGGAGCGTTTTTTTCGGTAGTCTTTTTTAGTTGGCCAACGATCGGCCGCCAGAGAAATCGCGGCAGCAGTTTGAACCATCCTGGAGTTCGGCGGAATATGCCTCCCACAGATCGGCGCTCCCGCAGAAGGCCGCCCGTTTTGGCGCTTGCCGGATTTTTAATACTCGCCGCCGGGTTAGCCGGCATTGCCCAATCTTCGCGTCCGGCGAAAACGGCGCCGAAAAGCGTCACGAAGGCAGTGACGCACGAAGCCGCCGTTCCGTTCAATCCGGGCGAACACCTTTCGTTTCGCGTGATCTGGTCAAAGTTTTCGGTGAATGCAGCGACGATTCAGCTTGCGGTCGTCGAGCGACGCGATTTCTTTGGCCGCATAGCATGGCATTTTCGTGCGCTGGCCCAAACGATCGACACGATGCACATCGTATACCCGCTGGACGATCAGATCGATTCCTACACGGATGCCGCGCAGCTCGACTCCATTCAGTACGAAATGTACCTGCATGAACAGGGGAAAACTCAGACGAATTCGTGGAGATTGATCAGCGACGGGTCGCCGAGCCCGCCGCATGTCGCGGCGGCCCGCGTTTTGCCTGGGACACGCGATCCCATAAGTTTGCTTTACATGCTGAGGGCCGCCGATTGGAAAGGGACGCCAGAATTGCGAGCGCCCGTTTTTGATGGAAAAAATCTTTATGAAGTTGTCGCGCGCCTGGAATCCTCTTCCGATCAGGCGGTTGTGCCCGCCGGGCAATTTCCCTCCTCGAAGATCAGCGTGCGAGTTTACGATCACGGCCACGAGCTCAGCACGACGCGGTTCAACGTATGGCTGGCACAGGACGCCACGCGCACGCCGGTGTTGATTGAAAGCGAGCTACCCATCGGCACGGCGCGCTTGGAAATGACCGCGAAAAACTGATCAGGCTTTGGAGGTTTTAACAGGCGCAGAGGCAGGAGCTCTTACAGGGGCGGCGGCTCCGGACTTGCCCGCCGCCGGAGCTTTGATCGAACGCTCACCGTCATCGCTTACCGGCGTCCAGTTTTCGGGCGGAAAGGCGACATGCCAGAAGTGTGGAGCGGGTTTCAGAAATTCCACCCCGATCTGGGTCTGACCCTGCACCGTAGGCCCGATGAACACAACCTTGCAATCCTGGATTTCGGGATTGGAGACGCTCTTCAACTGCAATTGCTGTGCTTGGGTGACCTTAGCCGCGAGTGTGATCAGCGCTCCATGCGCGTTTACAACCAGTGTCTTAGTTTCCTCTGTGAATTGCCCCTTCGCTCCCTGTCCAGTCACCGTCACCGGTACGCTGAGGATTACACGTTGGCTGCGCCGCCGGTTGGCGTCAGGGCCGGAAGTAGACCAGGTACCCACTCATTCCAACCTAGGCGAGCGGCGGGATTGGCGCAATAGCGGGCAGCACCGCAATGTCCTATGACTAACGGGACTGCTTGCTGCGCTATGTGTGCCCGCGGGTGCACGGCAATGGTGACGCGCGGGCGCAGAGCCCGGTTTAGGGCTTCAGCCGATTATTAACAGAGGACCACTTTGTTTCGGTTGCGTGTGATGCGGCGGGTGGCGTTGCGCGTATCGATGACCAGCTGCGAAGCTTCGACAATCGCCTGATAATCGTAAGACGAATGATCGGTGGCGATGACCACGCAATCGTAGCCCGCCAGATTGGCAGCCGTCAGTTCCACCGAGGACATCTGCGAGTAATCGTAATGCCGCATCTTGTGGAGCTGTGCAAAATAAGGATCGTTGTAATCGACTTGGGCGCCGTGTTCGATCAGCAACTGCATGATTTTCAGAGTCGGAGATTCGCGCAGGTCGTCCACATCTTTCTTGTACGCCACGCCGAGCACCAAAATGCGCGAGCCCTTCACCGCTTTTTGCCGCTGGTTGAGGGCGTCGCCGATGGCGTCGACGACGTGATAGGGCATCGCCGTATTGACTTCGCCGGCCAGTTCAATGAATCGCGTGGCGAAATCATATTCACGCGCTTTCCAGGAAAGATAAAACGGATCGACGGGAATGCAGTGTCCGCCGAGTCCCGGGCCAGGATAGAAGGGCATGTAGCCAAAAGGCTTGGTCGCCGCGGCGTCGATCACTTCCCAGATATCCATGCCCATGCGCAGAGACATCTGCTTCAGCTCGTTCACCAGCGCGATATTCACGCAGCGGAAAATATTCTCCAGCAGCTTGGTCATCTCCGCGGCGCGTGTCGTGCTCACCGGAACCACACGAGCCACCACCTGCGCATACAGTGACTGTGCCGCACGGCCACTGGGCGGGTTCACACCGCCGACCACTTTAGGGATTTGAGCCAGCCCGTATTGCTTGTTGCCGGGGTCTTCGCGCTCGGGAGAAAACGCCAGGTAAAAGTCGGTGGAAACGTGCTCGGCGTCCGGGCCATGTGCGATGGGGCAACGCAACCCGGACTCCTCCAGGATGGGCAGCACCAGTTCTTCGGTTGTTCCCGGATAGGTGGTCGATTCCAGCACGATCAACTGGCCGCGCTGCAAATGCGGCTGAATCGAGCGCGCGGTCTGTTCGACGTAGGAAAGATCGGGTTCGCGGCGCTGGTCGAGCGGCGTGGGAACGCAGATCACCACCGCATCCATGGCCGCCAGACACGAGAAGTCCGTGGTGGCGGAGAAATGTTTGGAACGGACGTGCTGCTGAATTTTGGCGCTGGGAATGTGACCGATGTAGCTCTCGCCGCTATTCAGCTTGTTGACCTTAACGGGGTCGGTGTCGAATCCCTTGACCCTGTGACCGGCCTCGGCAAACCGCAGACCCAGCGGCAGGCCCACGTAACCGCATCCTATGACCCCGACGTTCAGTTGTGATCCCTTGAAGTACTC
>Ga0070738_10004463_pt1 | contig 16753 bp, 14 predicted proteins | sample Coa_R2_2_FD_66446 | JGI IMG/M metagenome (GOLD analysis project Ga0070738, IMG submission 66446) | Surface soil microbial communities from Centralia Pennsylvania, which are recovering from an underground coalmine fire - Coalmine... | ecosystem: Environmental > Terrestrial > Soil > Unclassified ...
TGCCCTGTCCCGCCAAGCGCTGAGGATGCTCCTCTCGCCGGCCGTCGAACGCGCCTTCGACCTTTCCCAGGAGCCCGACGTGATTCGCGACGCCTACGGGCGGCACCGGGTGGGCCAGAGTGTGTTGCTGGCGCGGCGGCTGGTCGAGTCGGGCTGCCGCTTCGTGAGCGCCTCCGGCTACCGGCACGGCCAGTGGGACACGCACTCCAAGAACGAGGAGATCCTGCGCAAGAACCTGGCTCCCCTGCTGGACCAGACGCTCTCCGTCTTGCTTGCCGACCTGGAATCGCGGGGCCTGCTGGACTCCACCGTGGTCCTGGTCATGGGCGAGTTCGGCCGCACTCCGACCATCAACCCCCAGCTCGGCCGCGATCACTGGCCCGATTGCTGGTCGCTGCTCATCGGCGGGGGCGGCATCGCAGGGGGTCACGTCATCGGCGCCAGCGACCAGAAGGCCGCGTACGTGGCCGATCGGATGGTCTCGATCGGCGACATCTACGCGACCGTCTACAAGGCGTTCGGCATCGATTGGACCAAGACGTACATGACCCCCATCGGCCGTCCGATCTACATCGCCAACGCGCTGGGCGACAAGCAAGGCGAACCGATTCCCGAATTGATCTAACCACCCGCCAGGACCCCAACAACCGGGCGACCGGCTCCGACGGAGGGTTTCCGGGGGAGACTTCCTCCCCCCAACCCGACTACACGTTGACGCCGGATCCTGGGTCAAGGACCGATCGATTGGGGGAGCACCCCCTCCGCCCCCAGACCAGACATTGCCGCGGGCGGACAATTCCTGGGTGGGGATGTGTCCGGTCGCCGGCTCAATTGGCAATGTCCAGGATGAGCCGGCCCCGAACGGCACGCGACAGCGAGCCGTGGGTCGGTTGGGTTGGTTCGCCCTGCCTGAAGGCATGGCGGACCCCGCAAGAACGAAACGGATTTCGAAGCCCGCCAGAGGGGGTGAGCCTCGGTCTTGCCCAATCGGCTTTCGGACCGGCACGCCCTGCCGCTGGAAACCCAGACCACTTGTCCTGATCGCGCGATCCGGCGATCCCGTGGACGGTCCGCCCGTTCGTTCCGGGCGTCGTCGCTCGTGAACCGCGATCGTCGTGCGCCAGGATCCTTACCCCCGGAGATGCCCCATGTTCCAGAACCGTCGTTCGCCACGCCGCCGTCAGCTCCATCCCTCGGTGGATCCCCTGGAGGGACGCGCCCTGCTCAATGCCGCGATGCCGCACCACGCCCCCGAACATCGCGTCCCCGCTCACGTCTTCGACGCGAAAACCCACGGCTCGCAGCCGAATACGAGCAGCTCCAACGTGACGCTCCTCAATGCCGTCAACTCCCACGGCTATGAATTCCTCAACCTCGATGGACCGACCCCGGGCACCAACGCGGCCACCGGGACCAACCTGAACGGCATCTCCAATGGCGGCACCTCCGTCGGGTTTACCATCGACAATCAGATGAACCTCCTGAACTTCACCACCAATCCCCTGAGGTCGAAAACGGCCAACGTCCTGAACATCAACGGATCGATGAAGGCCATGGCCCTCGGGGTCAACTCCGCCGGCACCGTCGTGGGGACCGATGGGAATGGCAACGCGTTCTCCCTCAGCCGCCGCGGGGTCCTGAAGACCTTCATCCCCAACGGCGGGATGTCCGCGACCGCCTTCGGCATCAATGATCAAGGAACCATCGTCGGTCAGTACGTCACCTCGACCGCGACGCCGGGGTTCATCCAGGTCAACGGCAAGTCGTCCCTCACGATCAACGCCCCTTCGGGGCCGAACACCGTCAACCCCCAGGGCATCAATAACAAGGGCCTGGTGGTCGGGTTCTATGTCGGTACCGACGGCCAGTTCCACGGCTTCGACTTGAACGTCAAGGCCGCGAGGAACGGGGTCCTCACCGGCACCCCCGTCGCGGATCCAACCATCCCGACCGTCGCCGGAGAACCCGGTGCCACGTTCGTGTTCTCCCAGATCCTGGGGGTCAACGATAAGGGCATCGCCGTCGGCTACTACGGAGACTCCACCCTCAGCCAGCACGGCTTCCTCTACAACGTCAAGACCAAGCAATACACCTTCCTGGATGATCCCAGCGAGGCGTTTAACAACGGCGTCGAGGTCACCCAGATCACGGGGATCACCAACTCGGGCGAGCTCACCGGGTTCTACTCGGACGCCAATGGAGTCTTCCACGGCTTCGTCGCCATCCCGCGCCGGCGCTGACCGGCCCGGTGGGAGGCGGACGGCCGCCGCGATCCGATCATCGGCTTGATGAGCGAGGCGATCGGATCGCGCGGTCGGACGCAGCCGCGGGCGTTTCCGCTGGTGTGTTCCACGCGAGCGTGTGAGAAACGGGCCGGCGCGCACGGCGGCGCTGAGGGCTTTCCCCCCATCGCGTTATCCGGGTCCACCGCGAGATCCGTGGTCACACGCGTCGGGAGCTTCCCCGAGGTCTGGTTGGGCTGGAGCTGGCGGCAGGAGGGTGGCGAGCCGGCGTCCGAGCTCCTCGGGGCCGATCCCGGCGATGAGGAAGCGCTTGGGCCGCGCCGCGGCGCCGGAGAGCAGCGTGAGCTGAGCCGGCTTGAGTCTCAAAGCCGCGGCGAGCACGGCCTGGATGGCCGCGTTGGCCTTCCCCTTCTCGGGCGGAGCCGTCACGGCGACCCGCAGCGCCCCGGCCCGCTCGCCCAGGACCGCGTTGCGCTTCGAGCCGGGATGCGCCAGGACCGGCAGCACGACGCCGCCGGCATGCCGGACCAGGGCGATCACGGTTCCACCCCCTCGAAGAGCGCCGAGCCGATCCGGACCAGAGTGGCCCCTTCCTCGATGGCGACCTCGAAATCGCCGGACATCCCCATCGACAGCTCAGCCAGCGGCAGTCCCGTCCGTCGCCGCAGCTCCTCGCCCAGGTCGCGAAGGCGGACAAACGAGGGGCGCGCGGTCTCGGCCGTCGTCCCCAACGCGGCCATGGTCATCAGCCCCACGATCGGAATCGCGCGGCAACCGGCGATCGCCTCGGCGTCATCGAGCACGTGCTGCGGCGCCCAACCGTGCTTGCTCACCTCACCCGAGGTGTTGACCTGAAGGCAGACGCCGGGCGGGTCGCTGAGCGTCGCCGCCGATTCGTCGAGGGTCCGCAGAAGCTTGAGCGAATCGACCGAGTGGATCAGCCGGACCAGGGGCAGGGTCTTCTTGACCTTGTTGGATTGGAGGTGTCCAATCAAATGCCAGCGGACCGAGGCACCCAGGTCGGCCAGGGCTTCGGCCTTCCTCCAGAGCTCCTGGGGATAGTTCTCGCCCAGGTCGCCGACGCCGCAAGCCACCAGCGGACGGACCCACTCGACGGGAACGCGCTTGGTCACGGCCACCAGGCGGATGGCTTCGGCAGGGCGTCCGGACCGCCGCGCAGCCGCCGCGATGCGGCGCTGCACGCGCTCGAAATTGGCTCGGATCTGTTCCTCATTCATCGACGCTGGAAACCCTCAGTCCGGATCGCCGGTCGATCGGCGCCCTCGACTTCCAGACCCGAGGCTGCCGCTTCGACCGGCGATGGTCCATGCCTCGCCCTCACCAGCATCTATTCTGAAGGATTTCCCCTCACAATGAAACCGCTCCTGATGATCGTGGGATTCCTCTCCGCGGTCTTGATCATCGCCCAGGTCGTGATGGGGCAGCTCATCCTCCAGGGGCAGGCGACGTTGCGGACGGCCCACCAGCACTCCGGCTACCTCACCGTCGCCGTCACGCTCATCTACATCGCCTGGTCGCTGGCGATCCTCGCCTCGACCCCCCGGCGACCGGCGCCCTGAGCCGGGTTGCAGAGACAATCCGGGACGATTCCTGGGCCCTTGAATCGAGGCGGGATTGTCCAGCTGGTGGAGTCGGCTTCACGGTGGATCCGCCGGCGTTGGGCCGCCGGAGTGAGCCGGGGGCCTTGACGCCGCGCGCAACCTGGGCTCCCGGACGTGGCCCCCTCCGGCCTCAACGCGGCATGGGTGGCGCCGCCGGCCCGGCGGGCAGCCGCTCGCGGAGGGACTTGGGCAAGGGGAAATGGACGTTCTCCTCGCGGACCGTTTCCTCCCGGATGGTCGCTCCGAAGTTGCGCTGGAGGTACTCGATGCACTCCTGGACGACCTGTTCCGGCGCGCTGGCTCCGGCCGTGATCAGGACCGTCTCCACGTCGTGGAACCAGTCGTCCTGGATCTCCGAGACCCCATCGACGAGGAAGGATGGGATCCCCAGCGAGTTGGCGATCTCGGCCAGGCGGCGGCTGTTGGAGCTGTTCTGACTGCCGAGGACCAGCACCAGCTCGGCGCGGGCGGCCAGCTCGCGGACCGCTTCCTGACGATTCTGCGTGGCATAGCAGATATCATCCTTGGGCGGGTTGGCGATCCGGGGGAACTTCCGGCGCAGGGCCGCGATCACCAGGTTGGCATCGTCGACGCTCAGCGTCGTCTGGGTGAGGTAGGCAACCTTGTCCGGGTCAGGGACGTCGAGCTGCTCGACGTCCGCGGCGGTCTCGACCAGGATCATCTGATGGGGGGCCTCACCCATGGTCCCGATGACCTCGTCGTGCCCCTCGTGGCCGATCAGGATGATGGTGTAGCCCTCCTGGGCGTAGCGGATGGCTTCGAGGTGGACCTTGATGACCAGCGGGCAGGTGGCGTCGATGGCCAGCAGGCGGCGCTGGCGGGCCTGCTCCCGGATCTGGGGAGAGACCCCGTGCGCGCTGTAGAGCAGAGGGGAGCCTTCGGGCACCTCGGCGAGCGACTCGACGAAGACCGTGCCGCGGCGGCGAAAGCGATCGACTACGAATTTGTTGTGCACAATCTCATGATAGACATACAACGGCGGCCCGAAGAACTCCAGGGCACGCTCGAGGCATTCGATGGCCATGTTGACCCCCGCGCAGAAGCCGCGGGGATTGGCCAGGATGATCTTCATCGCGAGGGAACCTCCTGGTTCGCGGGATCGACCCTCTTATGGTAAGCATTGTCGATCCCGGGGGAAAGGTGAGACGCCCTTGCCGCGGCCGAGGTCGCGAGCGGTTGGTGAGCAGCCCCTGGATTTTGAGCAACGGCCCGCGATAAACTCCCGGCAACGTTTCGGAGAGGCCAGCCTCTCCCTCCCGGTCCGATCCGGTGGAGGCCACGATGGCGATCGATCAGCGGAGCGACCCTCGAGCGGAAGCGGCACAACGCACCATCGGTGGAAGCCCCATCACCGACTGGGGCCGCCTCCAGTCGGCCAAGGTGCGGCGGATCGTCCGGCCGAGCACGGAAGTCGAGCTCCAGCAGCTCGTGCGGGAGGCGGCGCGAAGCGGGACGGCGGTCGCGACGCGGGGCGTCGCGCACAGCGCGGGCGGTCAATCGTTCTGCGACGACGCCGTCGTGGTCGATATGACGGGCCTGGATCGCGTCTTGAGCCTGGACGAGGCCGGCCAGACGATCCGCGTGCAGGCGGGTGCCAACTGGGGAACCCTCTCCCGGGTCCTCGAGCCGAAGCGGTTGGCGGTCACCACCAAGCAGGAGTTTCAACTTTTCACCCTGGGCGGGTCCCTGGCGGCCAACGTGCATGGGAAGACCATCGATTACGGGCCGTTGATCGAGAGCGTGGAGTCGGTGCGCCTGCTCCGGTCCGACGGCGAGCTCATCACGGTCAGCCGCACGGAGAACGCCGAGCTCTTCCCGGCCGTCATCGGGGGTTACGGACTGCTGGGCATCGTGACCGACGTCACGCTCAGGCTGGTCGCGGAACGACCGGTGGAAAAGGCCGAAGTTGTCCTGATGGACCGCGATCCACTCCTAAAAGCCTACCTGGACCGGGTCGGCCAGCCCCCACGGCAGCTCCCGCTCTGCTACGGCTTCTTCGACGCGCAGTGCCAGCGCGGCTACTTCGTCACCTACAAGTACGCGGACCTCCCGGCGGATACCCCGCTGGAGTCGCTCCGGCGCGACGAGCCGAATCCGCTGGCGTTCGACCTCTTGATCTGGCTCGAGCGCTGGCTCGGGCCGGTGCGCCGGCGCTCGTTCGACCTGCAGTGGGCCACCAGCGGCAAGCCCGAGGTCACGACGCGCAGTCGCCGCCTCCTCCTGTGGGACAACCCGCCCCGGGCATTCCAGGGCGCGCTGCTTCAGAAGTATTTCGTCCCGGCGCCGACGTTCGCCGAGTTCGCGCGGCGGGCCGGCATGATCCTGGGCAAGTACGGCGATGAGCTGCCGGTGTTCACCAATCACTTCCGCTTCGTCCCCGGCAATGAGGAAGCCCTGCTCCCCTTCGCGCCGCAGGACAGCATCTGCTTGATCCCCTGCTACCTGGCCCGCAAGGGCTCGGCGGCCTGGGTCGCCGCCCTGGAGCGCGCCACCGGCGAGCTGGTGGATGCGGCCCTGGAGCTGGGCGGCCGGCAGTACCTGGCGTTCGACATCATCGCGTCCCGAGAGCAATTCCACCGGGCCTACCCCCGCGCCGGCGAGTTCTTCGCGCTGAAGCGACAGCACGACCCCGACGCGCTGTTCCGCAACCGCCTCTTCGAGAAATACTCCTGACCCCGATCGGCGAAGTCGAGGGCCAGTCCATGCCCCGAGACCCCGCGATCGGTCAAGAAAGCGAGCAGGAATCACGGGATCGGAGCTTTCCCATTCGGTGTGGTGATCGGTTTCTTGATCGCCTATTTCGGAGGTTCTGGGTGCCTTGGTGGTCGCTATCCGAGGCGCGAGGCGGGGCCTGCGTCCCCCTGCTCCACGCGAGAAAACCGCGACTCGCTTGAAAGTGTTCCGAAGTTTGCGGTAATCTTCGCGGTTGGGAGGCTTTGTTAGGCTCCGCCGGGCAACTCGGCGTTTGCGCTTCTGAAGAAGCGAAGGAGGCTCTGATGAAGAGCTCTGCGGAGAGGCTCCGTTGGTGGGTGCCGCTGGTTTCGGCCCTGGTCGTGGTCGCGGGCCTGGCGGCAGCTCGAGCGGGTGCAGGGCAAGAGCCGGCGGAAAAAACTACGGGGCGGTGGTGCTTCGCCTGGACGCCCGCGCTGCCGAAGGGGGCCGAGGAGCGCGCGGCCCTGGTCAAGGGGGCCAAATGGCCGTCGGCCTCCAAGATCACGATTTCCTTCCTCGATGGGGACCCGGTGGTCCAGCGGAAGGTCATGGAGCAGGCCGTGAAATGGACGCGGGAAGCCGGTGGCCCGGCGAACTTGATCTTCGAATTCCGGCGGGATGGGCCGACCGATATCCGCATCTCGTTCAAGAACCCGGGCTCCTGGTCGGTGATCGGCACCGGCTGCCGGCAGATCGTCGACCCAGGGCAGCCCACGATGAACTTCGGCTGGCTGGACCCGGCCACCGATGAGACCGAATACCGGCGAGTCGTCCTCCATGAGTTCGGGCACGCCATCGGCCTGATCCACGAGCACCAGAATCCGGCCGGCGGCATCCAATGGAATCAAGTCCAGGTCGTCAAGGACCTGTCCGGTCCCCCGAACAACTGGTCGATCCCGGTCATCTCCCATAACATGTTCGAGCCGTACGCCGCCCACGAGACCAACTTCACCAAGGTCGACTCCAAGTCGATCATGATGTATCCGATCCCCGCGAACTGGACCTTGAACCAGTTCTCCGCAGGACTGAACACCGACCTGTCGGATCTGGACAAGGCATTCGTCAGGGAGCAGTATCCCTGATCTCGGCCAAGGGACGAACTGTGTGGGCCAGCCGCCCCCGGCTGGCAGATGGCAGCCGGGGCGGCTGCCCCATAGCGCCGAGAGAGCGTTTCGTTTTAGGTACCACCATGGGTATGAACCAAGCGATCGACCAGGACTGGGCGCTGGTCGTGGGCATCCAGTATTACCCGGGCCTCGCGGCCAGCCTGAGTGGCTCCGAGGCACTGCGGGGACCGGTCAACGATGCCAACGAGTTCGCCAAGTGGCTCACCGCTCCCAAGCCCCAGGGTGCCGGCGTCCCCTCTCAGAACGTCCATCGCATCGTCCAGCAGAACCTCCCCTCGCCGACCGGGAGCAGTTCCCCGCCCAATCCAGCCGACGCCGAATTCGCCCAGCCCAACCAAGGGGATCTCTTCAATGTCTTATCGTCCTTCAATTCGATCGCGATGAGCCACAGGACGGCGATGCTGGGCCAGAAGATCGGACGTCGACTGTACATGTACCTGGCGGGGCACGGCATCGAGCCGGGCCTCAGCCTGCCGGGCTACTCCGCCGGCCCGGCGCTGCTGCTGGCCAATGCAGTTCCTTATGATTTTTCTAGACATATATTGGCCAAACAACTCGCAAATTGGTTCTACTACGCGGCGTACTTCGACGAAGTGTTGTTATTCATGGATTGCTGTCGCGACAACACATGGAAGACATTTGCATCATCACTCCAGTTGGGTCAAGTCAATGCGACCCAGTTGGGCAAGTACTTCTATGCCTTCGGGACGAAATGGGATCGGCGTTCCCGTGAGCTGGACTTCGACGGGCAGGTCCACGGCATCTTCACCAAGGCCCTGCTCGAGGGGCTCGGCGGCGCGGCCAGCGACCCGGTCACGGGCGATGTGACGGTCGGTTCCTTGCGGGACTACATCCCTCAGATCATGGACGAACTCGTGGGCAGCCGGCTCGCCGGACTCCCTCCCCAGAAGCCCGATTTCGAGCCTGTGAGTGAGGATTTCGTGGTTTGCAGCGTCCCGCCCAAGCTCTACAGCGTCAAGTTTGCGCTCCCTCAGGGCGCGATCGGGAGGAAGCTCGGGGTCCGAGCCGGCCCGAAGATGCGTCTCCTCAAGGAGGCCACGCCGAATGGGCCGGAGTTCGCCCTGGAGTTGCCCCGCGGGGCGTACCTGGGCCAGTTCTCCGATCAAGCCGGCACAATCTGGACCGCGCCGTTCGAAGTGCCTCTCAAGTCACCCGTTGTTTTCTCGAGCTCTTGAGCTTCGCGGAGTGGACGTACCATGCCGCAATCGCCCCAGGAACGGAACTATCGTCTCGAGGTCCGCGCGGCGGATGAGGCGACCGAGATCCACGTGCTCGATGGCCGGCTCCGGACCATCGCGGAAGGTCGCGGCGCCTTGGAGATCGACCTGAACCCTGGCATCTACAAGGTCGTGGGCGGTTCCGGGGACGCCCGCTTCGAGAAACTGGTCTTCCTCAAGGATCAGAACCGGGAGATCCGGATCCCCAAGCTCAGTTTTTCCTCGCCGGCGCCCCTGGCGGAGACACGGGCTTTTGACCAATGGGTAGCCGACGATGCGCGGCGCCTTTCCGGGGCCCAGGCCCACCATTCGGAGTTTCTGGGTCAGGGGAGCGGGATCTTCTTCTGCGTGCGGGATGTTCCCCATCCCGGCGACAGACGCCCGCAGCCGGGCGGACATCCGATGAGCGGCCTCTTCCTCTGCAACGCCTGGGGTAAGAAGTTAGTCAAACTCGAAGACATCGCCGGCAATACGCAACAGTGGGCCGCCCGGACAATCAGCGTGGCTCCGGGGACCTGGCGGCTCCGGCTCGACCTCCCCAATGGTGCCATCCTCGAGCAAGTCCTGATCGCTTCCGAAGGGTGGTTGACCCAGGTCTTCCTCGTCCGCAAGTTCTACGACGAGAAGCCGGAGAGCTACCGGGCCGACCTCGCCAACGCCTCGATCTTCCTCACGCTGAACGTGCCGGGAGCCTTCAATCCCTCGGATCGGGACACGCGGCTGACCGACCTGGCTCGCCAGGGACTTGCCAGTGGGCGGCAAGTGCTCTCCGATGGGGCCTTGCGCGAGATCTTCGAGGGGAAATTCCGCAATCCGATGCTCGGCATCCTCGGCGCGCACTTGCTCCTGCTGGAGCGTCCCCAGAAGCTGGACCCGCGCGACCAGAGGACGCCGGCCCAGATCTGTCGGGACCATCTGGACCGCAGGATGAAGGAAATCTTCCGCGGGGGAGTGACCTTCCAGACGCTGATCAACAATCTTCGCCATCTTTTCAACATGAAGCCCCATCCGGACGTGGAGGCGCTGGCCCTGGTCCTCCGCGATGGGGCCCGGCCCGAGCCGGTCCCCCCGCCGCCCACGCCCGGCGCGGCGGCGCAGCCCGCTTCGGTCTTCGCCATGCCGCCCATGCTCCACCAGAGCTGGTCGCTGATCGTCCAGGCGACGGCCGAGGAGCCGGCTCTGGTCCCCGCCGGTTCGGTCTCCTCGGATGTCGCGATCCATGTCTTGAATCAGAATCCCTGGATGCTCCTTTGGACGCCACCCGACCCCGCGGTCCAGCAGCAGCGCATCGCGCAGTACCGCAAGGCCGTGGCGAGCGCCTTGATGCCGCTGCCGTTGCCGTTTGCGAGCGCCGCAATGGCTTACGCTCCGGCCAGGGGCCCACAAGGAGCCGGAGTCCCGGGGTCGGATCAGGCACCCATCGCGCAGGGAGTGCCTCCCGCCCCGTCGAAGACCATGCCCGCGGCGGTCGCCCCAATCCCTACCAAGCAATCTGCGGTTACAACTGGCTCCGGCGGCGGGACTGGGGGTAATCCTCCTCCTCCCAGCAGCTACACCCCGGCGAACGTTCCTAATTCCACAACCGGTGTGGCTGGTGGGCCCGCCAGCGCCGCCCCGTCCTTCAGGCTCCCGGTCAGCGACAAGGAACGGCAGGAACTCGTGCGGATGATGGGATTGCCGATGTCCAGTATCGAGCAGTTGCAAACGAATTCGCCCCCGCGCCCTTGACCAACCCAGGGCAGCGACTTGCGGGAGGACGCGCAGATGTCTGGTAGCAGTATGGGAGACTTGCCCTTGGGATCCGAGCCGAGCCGCCGCGACCTCCTGCGGACCGGCATCGCCGGGCCGCTGGGCCTGCTCACTGTCGGACCGAATCGATCGGGGTCGCGCGATGCGTGCGCCGAGCGCTCGATCATCCTCCTGCTGCTGGTGGGTGGTCCGAGCCATTTCGAGACCTGGGATCCCAAGCCGGATGCGCCCGCGGAGGTCCGCGGGCCGTTTCGCCCGATCGCCACGAATGTCCCCGGTGTCTTCATCAGCGAGCACCTGCCTCGGCTGTCGCGGTGCGTCGATCGGCTGACGGTGATCCGTTCGCTCCATCACGAGTCGGCGCCGATCCATGAGACGGGCTTGCAGCTCGTGCAGACGGGCCGGGTTTGCCCGGGCATCGGGGACTATCCCCACTTCGGTTCGGTGGTCGCTCGCTTGCTCGGGGCGAGGAACGGCGTGCCTCCCTTCGTGGTGCTGCCGCATCCCATCGGCAATACGGGGCTCGGGTTGTCACGGGGCCAATCCGCCGGGCGGCTCGGCGCGGAGTTCTCACCCGTCACTCTGGTCGCCGAACCGGTCTGCTCCACGGAGGACGTGCGGCCGATCCCGGCCTGGGCGCGCGCGGTCCTGGAGTCGGACGCCGAACCGCGGCGGATCCCAGCCGCCTATGGGGGGACAGCCTTCGGCCGAAGTTGTCTCGGGGCTCGCCGGCTCGTGGAGGCGGGCGTTCGCGTCGTCACGGTCAACATGTATCCGACGGTCGTGAACCGCGCGACCTGGGATTGCCACGGAGCCAGGCCCTTCAGCAGCTTCGAGGATTATGCTCGGGTCGTCCTGCCGACCTTCGACCGCGCCGTCTCGGCACTGATTCGCGACCTGGAAGCCCGGGGGCTGCTCGAGACGACGCTCGTGCTGGCCACCGGTGAATTCGGCCGGACCCCTCGGATCAACGCCGCGGGCGGGCGGGACCATTGGCCGGGAGTCTGGAGTGCGATCCTGGCCGGGGGCACCGGCGCCGGCGGCGTGCTCGGCGCCAGTGATGCCTCCGGGGCCGAACCGGTCAATTGCCCCCTGACTCCCGGCGACCTGATCGCCACGATCTACCGATTCCTCGGCATCGATCCCTGGCAGCGCATCCCGACCGGCGATGGTGTCGCGCTGCGGTTGGTCGAGGGTGCTCAGCCGCCTCGTGATCCGGCCGGCTAGGGATCACCGCGCCTGAGCCGGTGTGATCAGGTGATCATGTGAATCTCTGGCCGACCCCGAGAGTGCTCACGGGTCGACGTGCAGGGTCGCGGTCAGGTCCACGGGCGGTTCGCCCGGCAGGTCGGTGTGAACCCGGAAGACCCGGCGGATATCCCCGCGGGTGGTTCCTTCCTCAGGTTTGTACGCGACGGTCACGATGTGGACGGCCTGGCGGGCTCCCCTGGCCGCGGTGGTGGAGAATCCATCGCCGTCGCCTTCGATGGACTGGATGGTGAAGGGTCGGGAGCCTCGGATGATGAACCGTCCCTGCACGCCGGCGGAGGAGTTGAGCTGACCCAAAGCCAGGATCGACGGGGCGGCGGTCAGGTCGCCACGGACCCGGGCCGTCACCAGGATCGGGATGCTGGGCGTCTCCGGGTCGTTGCTGATCAAGCGGATCTCGTCCCGCAACGACCCCGCCGGGGCATCCGGCTTGAGACTGACGGTCAGCGCATAGCTCACCGCGCCCCCCTTGCGGCCGGTCTCGACAAGCTGGGCGTTCAGGGCCCGCGAGGCCGAGACCATCCGCTGGAACCGCCAGCCCTCGCCGTTGATCCGGTCAATCGTCAGGACCTGCGACGGCGACCGGCCCCGCAGCACCGTGCCGAAGTCAATCGAGCCCGGGTTGAGCACGATGTCGCTGAGGATCTGCGCGCTGACCCCCAGGCCGGCCTCCGCCTCGCGCCCCCCGGCGGTCATCAGTGCCACGTACAGCACCGTCGATTTCAGACCGACGAAGTTGCGGGTGTCCATCTGGGCTTCGATCACGGCCGTCTGACCCGGAGCCACGATCGAGGCGCTGGCCCGTCCGCTGGTGCAGCCGCACGAGGGCCGGAGGTTCAGGATCGTGATCGGCTCCGCCAGCCGGTTGACCAGGAGGAAGTCGTGCTTGACCTTCACCCCGCGCGGCACCGGGCCGAAATCGTGCCGATTCTCCGGGAACAGGGCGTCGGTCCAGGCGGCGGCTTGAACCACTCCCGTTCCCACCCCGATCAGAAGCCAGCTCGCCACCACCCCGCGATAGCACGCCCGAATCATCGTCGCCTCCCGCGAAATGAGCCGTCCTCAAGGCCGCTCGGACTCCTCCGAGCAGCGTCGTATCTGTAGCTATCGTCACCACAACCGGTGGCGCTCAGCTTTGCTTGGCGACCCGGACACTCCAAGCTTCCTTAACCGTTTATTCGCGCCATATACCTTATTTTACCCCCGCGGGGCGACCGATGTTTCTTGTCGGGGGTCCCGGATCTCGATAGGATTCTCTGGTAGAGGGACCTGAAGCCGGAGATCACGACGATGAGTGAGCAGAGCTCCCAGGCGATGAGCCTTCCGGCGCGGTACTACACCGACCCGGATTATTACCGGACCGAGCTGGAATGGTTTTTCTTCGGCAGGTGGATCCATGCGGGGCGCGCCGATGAGGTCCCCAACCGCGGCGACTACGTCCTCCGCGAAGTCGGCGAGGAGAGCGTGATCCTGGTCCGGGGCGAGCGGGGCGAGCTGAGCGCGTTCTATAACGTCTGCCGCCATCGGGGCACGCGGCTCTGCGAGTCGGCGTCGGGGCGCTTCGCGTCGACGATTGCGTGTCCCTACCACGCCTGGACGTATCAGTTGGACGGCTGCCTGGTCGGCGCGCCGCACATGGACGGCGTCGCGGGTTTCCGGGCGGAGGATTATCCGCTGCACCGGGTCGCGGTTGCGGTCTGGGATGGGCATGTCTTCTTGAACTTGGGGGAGGACCCGGGCCCGCTGGCGGAGCAGCTCGACGGGTTGGACCAGCGGCTGCGGCCCTGGGGGATGGACCAGCTCCGGCTGGGACGGCGGATCGTCTACGACATCGCGGCCAACTGGAAGCTGCTCATCCACAACTATTCGGAGTGCCTCCATTGCCCGGCGGTCCACCCGGCTCTCCAGAAGTTGTCGCATTATCTCAGTAGTGAGAACGACCCGGCGGGACTGGGCTCCCTGGGTGGCCGCATGCGGCTGCGCCCGGGGATCGACACGCTCTCGCTCGACGGCCGGCGCCGCCGCGCGTGCCTGCCGGGCCTGGGCCCCGACGATTGCCGGTATGTGTATTACTATGCGGTCTTGCCCAATCTCCTGCTGAGCCTGCATCCGGATTACGTGATGGTGCACACGCTCTGGCCGCGCGGGGTTGACCGCACGGAGATCGTCTGCGAGTGGCTCTTCCACGCCGAGGCGGTCGCGGCGGCCGACTTCGACCCGGAAGATGCGGTGGCGTTCTGGGACATGACCAATCGCCAGGACTGGCACGTCTGCGAGCAGATGCAGCTCGGCCTGAGGTCACGGGCCTACCGGCCGGGTCCCTACTCCCTCCGCGAGGATCTCCTCCACGGCTTCGACCGGCTGATCCTGGAGCACGAGCGCCGGGCGCTGCCCAACCGGCCCGAGCCGCCGTGCAGCTCCTGAATGCCGGAGCGGTCAGCCGCCGTCCTGGCCGATCGCCTCGACGGGGCATTCCTCGAGTGCGGCCAGGCAGGCGGCGTGCTCCTCCGGGCCGCTGGGCTGTCGCGCGACATAGCTGCGCCGCCCGGCGTCGTGGCGCTGGAAGTTCCGGGGCGCCGTCTCCCGGCAGAGGTCGCAGTCGATGCACGTGGCGTCGACGTAGAAGCGTCCCGGAACGTTCTCAGGAACCTTCAGGCTGAGGTCGGCCATCGGAGTACCCGGACAGGCAGATCAAGGTCCAGTGGCGGGGGCTCGGTCCCGCGCGGACCCTCCTGGGTCTAGCCTACTCGCTGGTCGCGTTGCAACCCAAGTCCATCTCCGCCTCACCCGTTCGCCGCGGGTCCGCGGGCACCCGACGGGTCGCCGCCGCAGGCCGGACCGCAGGTCTCCGGCAATGGCTGTGGGGCTTACCGGCGTTGCGATCGAGGGGCAGGGCCCGGCTCGGACCCCGGGGCCTCTTGCGCCTCGGCGGCACTGCGCAGTTTCTGCAAGGCCCGTTCCTGGATCTGCCGGACCCGTTCCTTGGAGATACCCAGGACCGCGCTGACCCGGCTGAGGGAGTGCCGCGACTGGCCGTCGAGGCCGAATCGCAGCTGGATGACGAGGAGCTCGCGGGGTTTCAGGACGTGGAGCAGGCTGTAGAGGAATTCCACGCCTTCGTGGGGATCCTCGTCCGGCTCCCGGGCGGTGGCGAGCAGGTCGGACAGCACCGTCGAGCCGTCGTTGCGGCAGGGGGCATCGAGCCGGACCCAGGGCCTGAGGACCGCGAGCTCGCTCCCGGTGGGCGCGGGCCGATCTTCGGGAGCGCCTTGCGTCGCCGCGGCAAGGTCGGCGCGGAGGGGGGGGCAGGCTGCGATCGCGCGGCAGAGGCGCTGAAGTTGTTTGGGGTTCAAGCGAACCGGATAGGCCCCCGCCGCGATGGTGCGTTGCATCGCCTGGCGAATCCACCAGACGGCGTAGGTCGCCAAACGGGTCGTGTTGGCCGTGTCGAAGCGGTCGATGGCCATCAGCAGGCCGCAGAACCCGTCCTGAATCAGGTCGGAGATCGCAATCCCCCGGTGGCGGTATTTTTTGGCGATGTGGGCGACCAGGCGCGAATTGGCCAGGGCCAGGGCGGTCCGGAGCTCCTGGTGGCGCCGCGCCACCGCGCGGAGCTCGGCCGCATGGGGATCCGGAGTGGCGCCGGCGCTGGCCAGGTCGCGCACGACCTGCTGGAACTCCGCGCCCGCGACCGTCGAGTTCCATTCCGAGCCATCGCGGCGCCGGGTGGCCTGAAGGAGCCGTGCCGTACACTCGGCCAGCTCCAGCAACATCCTCCGCTCGTTGGCCTGGCTCAGTACATCGGCCTCCGGCGAGTCGAGGAACCACTGGCGCGGGACATCGTTGTGCAGGACCTCCTGAGTCATCATGGTTGTTCGCTCGAGAGCATTGAGTCATGTATGAATGGATAAGTTCCGGCGGCGACGGCCGGGGGACCCGATGGCCTCGCGTTGGGCGCGCTCGGGGGTCGCAACCGGCTGAGGGACTCAGCCGGACGACGGACCGCTGCAATCCGCCGGGTGGCGCGCCTCGTATGAGGATCGCGGAGGTCTCGGGTCCGCTCGAACCAGCCCTTCTCGGTGGTCGAGGCCAGGGTCGTGCCCGGACCTGACCATCAGCTCTTGCCTGTTCCACTGCCTCATACGGCCGAGTGCGGCGGTTGTCTCGCGCCGGCGCGACTTTTTGGGGATTTTTTCCACCCGGGGTCTGAATCCGTTAGGATAGTCGTGTCGGATTCGGGCACGAGCGATGCGATCGGCCGGCGCCCTGCGGGGAGTTCCGGGAGCCTCACTGGGGAAGTGGGACCGTGGAGAACGTCGAAGAGGATCCGCGGCTCAGTCGGATGTCGACCGAGTGGAACCTGATCTTCCAGACGCAGACCGGCACGCCGGAGGAAGCCGGCACCGCCGTCGCGCAACTGATCTGCCGCTATGCGGGGGCCGTCCACCGCTACTTCCTCAAGGCCTTGAAAGACCCGGATGCGGCGGCGGAGCTGGACCAGGAGTTCGCCATCCGGTTCCTCCGGGGCGACTTCCGCCATGCCGACCCGATCCGCGGCCGGTTCCGCGATTACGTCAAGCGCGCCGTCCAGAACCTGATGAAGGACTACTACCGGCGGGGGAAACGGCCCGTGCGCTCGCTGGATTCGCGCGTCGCCGAGCCGGCGGTTCCGGATGAGGGTCTGGCCCAGTTCGATCGCCAGTTCCTCGCGAGCTGGCGCAACGATCTCCTGGACCGCGCCTGGGGCCGCCTGCGGCAGCGCGAGGCCACGA
>Ga0070738_10004464_pt1 | contig 16751 bp, 17 predicted proteins | sample Coa_R2_2_FD_66446 | JGI IMG/M metagenome (GOLD analysis project Ga0070738, IMG submission 66446) | Surface soil microbial communities from Centralia Pennsylvania, which are recovering from an underground coalmine fire - Coalmine... | ecosystem: Environmental > Terrestrial > Soil > Unclassified ...
CCAGCCCCCAAACTTCTATCAGCCACCTGAACGGTTACCTATTACATACAGCGCCACCTCTCGCGGAAATTCTCCTCCGAGCTGAAACGTGATCCCAGAGAGACTAAGGAAACCCTTCGGGTTGCAAAAGGGTTAAACGGGGTATTGGTCGAATATCCACGTAAACTTGGCGCCGCGAACTCTGAATATGAGTTTCACCTCCGGCGCAATGGGCCGAAAGAACCTTGGACTTTGTCCAGTACGGACCAGGCGTCTGAGAGTCGAAATGCCTATCATAAGTTTCAATCATCAAATGAGAATAGCTACCTTCTTTATCCATCTTCATCCTACATTTTTCCTGGGCCGCAACTTCTAGAAGCGCTCAAGGATACTCGGCTACAGCTATTAAGCTATCGGCTGCTTCGATCTGGGATGGTGCAAGTGTCTTTCCGATTGTGCTTACCGCCCGCCATAACACCGGAGGAAGCAAAAAAAATGGAAGAAGAGGTCAATCGACTTCCTGAAGCGCAACGAGACATGCTTCGAGCGAAGATTAAAGAGAAGGTGCAAGCAAAGCCGTCCGTTCTTGAAGGGAAGATGACACTTGATCCTGTTCTCGACTATGCCGTCACCGAGGCCGAAGGTATTCTTGGCAACGAGCATGACCTAAAACTGAAATTCAAGCGTAAAGCCCATAGAGAACAATCCGAGAGGGATTTGGTTCTCTGCGACAGCATCGTATCTTCGCATGTTGGGAAAGACTTCCTTCAAGAAGAAACTTTTACTTTCACGGGTTTCAAAAGCGAGTCCGTCTCGGATGATATTTTTTACTTATCCCATTACAACTTCCCAGAGTTCATTGGCGTCGCTCCTCCCGCGAAAAAGCCACTGTGGTTATACATACTAGTCGCGGCTTTAGCTTTTCTGGTTCTGTCTGTTGTTCTCCGTCGTGTTTGGAAACGTGCATCATCGCGAGCAATTGCTAAATAAGAGATACCTATGTCGGCAATTAGAAATCGCCTCTGGCTCGGCGTTGCCTTTGCCGCTAGTCTTCTCATCTTTGCCACGCTGGTTTGCATTTTGTTTCTTGGTGGAGTCGGCGCGGATCAAGCGGGCCGACATGGTTTAGTTGTGCCTGGGGAAGTGGATCTTGAGGACTTGCCGGTCGGTAATTGGATTACCGTCTCTATCCCAATTAGCAATCAAACCGACCACGATGTAACTGTTTTTGATATTGCCCCGACCTGAGGTATCAATGGTTGTGTCAGTTCGGCACAAACTCCAGGAGGAAAGGTGATCGTACCGAAGAGAGCGACTACCCCTTTTTCTTTCAAGGTATTCATCCACAATCCAGGCCCTTTTTTATGTACGACGCAGGTGTTTCTCGATGATGAAGGGCTTCACCAGACTGAGTTAGCGTTATCCGCTCGTGGCGCTCTAGGAGGAATCCCTCATGCTGATCCTCAATGAGGACAACGCTCGTTTTATACCTGGGCAACGTGGCGCACGCCGTCCGTCGTTCACGCTCATCGAACTCCTGGTCGTTGTCGCCCTCATGTCGGTATTGATGGGGCTTCTGCTCTCGGCCGTGCAGCAAACGCGCGCAGCAGCAGCGCGTGTCAAATGCCAGAACAACTTGAAGCAAATCGGCCTCGCCTTCCACATGTATCACGACACCCAAGGCTCGTTGCCGCCGGGCCATCGCTCGCTGACGGCGACGCAGCCCATGCCGTGGTCCGGTTGGACGTTGTCTCTTTTGCCCAATCTCGAACAAGCGGCCTTGTTCGCCAACGCTCAAGCCGCGTACCGACAGAATCGCAACCCCTTTCTCAACCCGCCGCATACCGGCCTCGCGACTGTCGTGCCGGTCTACGTGTGTCCTTCGGATGCCCGCGCCGCCTCCGCTCAGCAAGCGCGAGTCTCTGGAATTCTAGCGGCATTCACGGATTATCTTGGCGTGTCGGGGAAAAACTATGCGACAAAGGACGGCGTTCTGTTCGAGGACTCCCAAGTTCGCTTCGCGGACATCATCGATGGCCTAAGCAACACGTTGATGGCCGGCGAGCGACCTGCCAGCACCGATTTTCAGTACGGTTGGTGGTACGCCGGGATTGGCCAGCGTTTCACGGGATCGGCTGACATGATCCTGGGTGTCCAGGAAGTGAACTTACTACCCGTTGTCCCCGGATCATGCGGTCCCGGCGCGTACTCCTACGGTCCCGGGCGAATCAGCAATCAATGCGATGTGTTCCACTTTTGGAGCCTCCACCCCGGCGGTGCGAATTTCCTGTTCGTCGATGGCTCCGTGCATTTTCTCCCTTACCCCGCCGCTACGATCATGCCCGCCCTCGCCAGCCGTGCCGGCGGAGAGACGGTCGATCTCCCCTTCTGATTTCAGCGTGGTTGACCCCGCATCCGACTGGATCAACCATCGGCGGAGAACGATTCTCGCAACGCCGCCTCATAATCCGCAAGCGTGTTCAGATTACGGAGCGACTGCAACGTCGGGTCCACATCGGCGAATTCCTCCGGACGGACAATCCGAGTCGGCGCAAGCTCGAACAAAACCGACGGCCGCAAATGATTCTCGGCCAGTAACCGCGCCGCGAGAGCGGCGATTTCGATGCGGTAGACGGCCGCCAGTGGATGGCGATAGCCGCCGGACTCTGGCACACAGATCGACCAATCGCCGAGCAGTTCGATGAGTCGGCGAACGAATGCGGGTCGCAGGAAAGGGACATCGCACGAAGAAACGTAAGCAGCGTCGGCCCGGCCGCGCAGTGCCTCCAATCCGGCGGCCAATCCTTGGAGTGGGCCGCGGCCTCGTTCGGGATCGCGGATAATTTCGATCTCGTGAGGCAATGAAGGCACTTCCTGGCCGGGAGCGGCAACAACCACGATCGGCGCCACGGCCTCGCCCGGCAAGCGGACGATGCGCGGCAGCATCAACTCGTTGCCGAAGGGCAGCCAGGCTTTCGGCCGGCCCATCCGGCTCGACTGTCCGCCGCAAAGAACGACGCCGCCGACCCGAATCATCGTGCCGGAACCTCTTTTTCCCAAAAGTAGGCGGCCGATTCAGACGAAGGCGAATCGCTTCAAGTAAATGAGTCCAGTCCTCAGACTATGGGACTTTGACGGTCGTTACTCGTGAGCAGCCCGCTTAGCCTGCAACTCGGCCCCGCAATCAGGACAAAACTTAGCCTCTTCCTGAGAGTCGGCTAGCACAACTCCATTATCGACTTCCAACGAGGGGAAGTTAGCCGCTTTCCATCCTTCCTCTCCTTGCTCCCCGCACCGCGGACACCATTTCTTCCTGGCTTTCCCGCACGCGGGACAAAACACGCTATCAAGAGTAGTTGTCCCACAGAATACGCATGTGACATAACCCATACAATTATTCTCTTGGTCGATATTTGTAACGCTTTCCAAGTTCGGACCCTGTTCGGTCCCCCGCAAGATTTCGCGCACTTGAGGGATGGTGAAGAAGACACGGAGGAAATTGTCCATTGCCCGCGACTGGATCAAGTCCCCCTTCTCCCATTGCTCGAAAGTTTCTGCCGCTATGCCTAGCTTGTCCGCGAATTCGGCCGATTTCAACCCAAGTGCTTCTTTGCCGTTTCGGATTTGATCTGGAGTTAACAATCGCAAGTGCGCGCGTAAGGCTTGAAGGATCTGATCGTCCACGCTGTTGCTGAAAACCAATTCACCGCAGGATCGGCACTTTGGGAGCTGAAGTGCAGGAATCTCCAGATGATACAATTGGCCGTCATGCTTGATGTCAAGAGTGTAGGGGATCGCCTCCAGATAAACTTCATCCTTGAGACAATTTCCACAAGTCCAAGGGAACGGCCGATCGCGCAGCTTTCGCGGCTTATTTGTGCGTGTATCAGGCATCATGAGCGTTCACCACCTGGATTATCGGATCATCAGGATCGTCGGGGTGCCGATATATCAAGCGCGTTTCAAAGTAGATCAATCGCCCCGCGACCGGCATGCGAACATCGTGATGAAATTGATGGCGGTCTCGCCATCCTTCTCGAGTCTCGACCTGCTCGTCCACGCAAGAACAACCGTTTGCACCGACGTGTTCATAGAGCAACCGTCCGAATTCTCGGAGCGAATAGCTGGGCAATTCCGCGCGGAGCCATCGAACAGCGTCCTTCATGAAAACGATGAAGCCATCATATCGCCAATTCGCTAGGGCGTTCAGATAGCATTGGGAACGCTCGGGGTCGGAGAGCGGCGGCATGAACCTCTTCCTATGGTTACTCTTCCCTCGCGTTCCTTTGACATTGTACACGATTTCGGCTTCCTGCCCGATTCAGTCCACGATCGGTTCGCAATAGGACGATGGAAGCCGGAAATGACTACGCAATGGTTCACGATTTCACGATCCATTCGACGACACGTCGCTCGGCCCAGCGGATGCCGCCGGAGCCGTCCCATCCCAGGAAGCCAATATGTCCGCCGTGGTTCACGATGCGCACCAAAATGTGCGACGGCGCTTTCAACTCTTCGAACGGCTCAACGGCGATGAACGGATCATCGCGCGCGGTTAGCATCAGCGTCGGAAGCTGGATGTTCGGGATCAAGGTGGCGCATGAAGCGGTGCGGTAATAGTCCATAGCATCGGCGAAGCCGCTGCGCGGAGCGGTGTACAGGTCGTCGAACATCCGCATGGTCAGACGTCGGCGCGGGAAGCTCAGGGGCGGCAGGTCGGGGAAGTAGCGTTGGCGCTGCCGAGCATGGAACACCAAGTCACGAATGAAGTTATCTTCATAAATACGGTTTTTCGGCAGCGACAAGAGCGCGCAGCAGCGCGGCAGATCGATGGGAGGAGAGATAGCGGCGACGCGCCTCAGGCCGGGCACGGGGCGCTCGGCGGCCTCACCGGCTAAGCGCAGCGACAAGGCGCCGCCCAACGAGAGGCCGATCAGCAGCAGCGGCGAGGAGGGACTCCACGTGTGGATTTCTGCCAGGGCGGCGCGAACATCGTCGGAACGGCCGGCGTGGTAGACGCGGCGAGCTAGCGCCACGCCCGCACCCGCGCCGCGCAGATCCATGCGGACAACGCGCACTCGCCTCGCTAACAGTAGTGCGGCAAGCCGGCGGATGTGCGATGAAAGGTGCGAACCGCTTAGGCCATGCACCAGCAACGCCAGCGGGTCACCCGGTTTCCAACCCAACGGCGTATTGTTGTGCAGCACCAGACGATCGCCGTCGGGTAGGAGAAGGAGATGGCGTCGATCTGGCAAAGGGCAATCCAACCCCGGCACCAAGGCGCCAAGCACAGTCTGAATGTGAGGGTTGCGAAGAAGCGGCAAGGGACGAAACTCGAAGTCCGCAGGCCGATTACCTGAATTCGTGGATGACGGGCGGATCATCGTGGGGTCCTCAGCTGAACCATTCTCCCTCCGATGGCTGGGTTATCGAGGGCTACTTTCATCATAAAATAAATCATGCAGAATTGAACACGAAATTGGAAATTCCGTCCCATGATTATCGTTCTGATGGGTGTTTCCGGGTCGGGCAAAACGACGGTGGGCAAGGAATTGGCCCACCAATTGGGTTGGACATTCGTTGATGCCGACGATTTTCACTCTGCCGCCAATCGCGAGAAAATGCACCGCGGCGAACCACTCACCGATGCAGACCGTCGACCCTGGCTCGCGGCCATTCACGAGCGCCTCCTGGAAGCAGCCGGCCGGGGCGAGAACGTGGTCCTGGCCTGCTCGGCGCTGAAACACGCATATCAAGAATACCTCCAACACGAGGAGCCGGATCGCATCTACTTCGTCTATCTCCGCGGTTCCGAGGAACTGATTCGCCAACGCCTGGCCGGCCGCAAGGGCCATTTCATGAATCCAGATCTACTGCACAGCCAGTTCGAGACGCTAGAACCGCCCCAAAACGCTATCGAAGTTGACATTGCTCCGCCTCCCGGTGAAATCGCCGCCAACATCCGCCGCAAGCTCGGACTCTAAGCATCAGGCATGTTCGGCTTGCTGTTGCATCACGGTCCACAGCGCCGCGATGTCTTCGCGTTCCGTCGTTTCCGCGCCAATGGAAACACGCGCCATCCATCGACCATCGAGAATCGCTGGCGTGAGATAGGCAGTGCCGGAGCTGTTGATTCGTCCAACCCAATCCAGCGTGTGCCGGTCGAGCGCCTCGCCTTCCAGACCCGGCGGCTCGTGCCGAACGCAGACGGTTTGCAAGCGTGCCGGCGCGACGATGCGCCAGTGCGGCGTAGAACCAACTCGCTCGGCGAACCAACGCGCATTGTCGATGTCGCGGCGCAGACGGGCTTGTAGCTTGGCCACCCCCTCAGCTCGGAGCAGACACCACAGTTTGAGCGCCCGGAAGCGACGTCCCAGCGGGATGCCCCAATCGCGAAAGTTCTTGACGCGCCCATCCGCCGACGATTGCAGATAGCTGCGATTGCTGGACATGACACGCACCAAATGCTCGGGATCGCGGACATAATAGAGCGAGCAATCGAAGGCCGCGCCCGGCCATTTATGGGCGTTGATAACCAGCGAATCCGCCCCCTCAATGCCCTGCCACAATTCGCGGCATTCGGGCAAGATCATGGCCGCGCCCACCATCGCCGCATCAACGTGCAGCCACAGACCGTGCTCGCGCGCGATGGCGGCGATGGCGGCGATCGGATCGAAAGCAGTGCTTCCAGTAGAGCCGGTCGTGGCGACAACGGCACATGGCTTGCGCCCTTCGCGGATGTCACGCCGGATGGCCGCCTCCAGTTCTGTCGGACGCATGGCAAATGTCTCATCGTGGTCGATCATGCGCACGTTCGCCTTGCCGAATCCAGCGAGCAGCGCCGCCTTTTCGACAGAGCTGTTACTCTGGTCCGAGGTATACACCGCCAACGGCCGCGGCTCTGCTTGCAGCCCCCCGCGAGTAAAGCCGTAGTCGGTGGTCCGCTCGCGGGCGCAGAGCAGCGCGATCAGCGTCGATGTTGAGGCCGTGTCCTGAATCACGCCGCTCCATGCCGGCGACAGGCCGAGAAGCTGACGCATCCAGTCGGTGACGACTTCCTCCAGCTCCGTCAGCGCGGGACAGGCTTGCCAGGACAGACCGAGCACGCCGAGTCCGGTGCTGAGATAATCGCCCAACACACTGGCGAGCGCGGCGTTGGCCGGGAAATAGCCGAAAAAGCGCGGATGCTGCCAGTGCGACAATCCCGGCATAAGGACGCGCTCCAGATCGCGGAAAACGGCGGCGAAATCCTCCGGCTGCTCCGGCGGCGAAGTCGGGAGTTGGTCCTTGACCTGGCCGGGAGCGGTCTGTGCCATAACAGGCCGTTGCGCAAGGCCCGCACGATAATCGGCAATCCAGTCGATGAGCTGATGTCCGAACCGACGAAATTCTTCCGGTGTCATAACGCTCTCGTCAACGAGGGATGAAGACAGCAAATGTCAATGGGTTGTTCCTGACGCTTCGAAGACGACGGAGCCGGTCCCCCACACCAATGGCGGCATCGGGGACCCCAGGGCTGCCGCGAGCAGCGCTTCCGCGAGATTGAAGCGCGCCAGTTGCCGCATGCCAAGATACGAGGTGGTAAGTCGCGGGTTAATTTCGATGACCGCATCGCCACTGCCATCCTCTGCGTCGCCGAGAATTAGATCGACGCCGAACCAGCCGTGCAGCCCCTCGACGCATTCCACCGCGCGTTCGGCCAAATGGCGGGCGCGGCGATCGAGATGGTCCGGCAACGGCAGACGCCCTCCCAGATAGTGAAATCGACCATCGCTGGAAAGTCGTTGCTCCCCGGCCGGCAAGCTATACCTCTTTCCCCCGCCGGCCAGAAACACCGCGCTGGCGGCAAGCCCCGGCATGTATCGCTGCAACATTAACTCGCCGCTCCAACCCTCCGCATCGGCTTGACGGCGCGCGTGTGCCAGCTCCTCCTCATTGTGGACCAAGAAGGTGACTTGCGAGCCGGCCCCGAAGCGCGGTTTGCACACCAGAGGAAACGATCGCTGCAACGATGGCGTCGGAATTCCTCGCTCTGACCAAAGTTGCGAGAGAAGTAGCTTATCGGCTGTCTTGTCAATCGCTTTCGGCGATGAGCCGAGCAAGCGTCCTCCGGTTTCTTCCACCCACCGGCTGCGCTCGGCGAGGATGCCGTCGAACTCCGGAGCGATGACCAGCGACCAATCCGCGGCGGCGGCCAGATCGCGGAAGGCGGCTATTTCCTTGGCGGGCTGCACACGCTGAATAACGATGTGGTCAGGCCAGTACCGAGGCGGCGGTCGCCGAAAATCCAATAGCGTGCTAACCCGCACGCCCGGACACAGCGCCAAGTCCTCGACCAGCGCAGAGAGCATAGCCCAGCCTTCCGTGAGGAGTGAAGTCGCAGCGGCGTCTCTTGCTGCTCCGCTCGATAGGTATTCATAGACGAAGACGTGCATTCACGGATGCTCACGAATGGCCGTTGCGCTCGCGGCGCAGGCGGGAGATTTCGCGCTCGATCATGGCCCGGCGATCATCCATGATTTTGCGATGCTGGCGAAGTCCATAGCGACGCGTCGCCCAGTAATCCAGCGCCGCCATAAAGACCACGACCATCAGCACAATCAAGAAAAAAATGAAGAACCAACCATATACACGAGCGAACGAGCGTTGCTCCTCATCAAGCGGCGGCACATCGCCCTCTCGTTGCATTCTTTCCTGCTGATGGTCCGCGAGCTGCTGCGCGGGAACTTCCAGAAATAACAGATCAACCACAAGCATACCGCCCAGCAGGAACATCAAGAGCGACGTGACCAGACGCCGGCGCGCCCGGCTATACAGATAGGCGTGTTCCTCCAGGGGCATCTCCTCCGCCGCGCGCAGTCGCCGTAGCGCGATAATCTGACGCACAATGTAGAGGATGGCCACGAACAGCAGCACGAGGACGAGTACGGCACCGAAGATGATTTGCGTCCAGCCCACGACGAGGCTCCTCGACGGCCAAAAGCCGGTTCACTTCACTCGTTGCAACCACACGCTGAGGACTTTCGCTACCTGCTCCATGCTCTCGCCGGAACAATTGTCCGGCGTGTCCGACAATTTGTGCCAATGGAGATACCTGGAGTCAATAATGTCGATGGCGTGGATACCGTTCTGAATCAGCGGGATGTGATCGTCCTGCATGTGCGCGCCGATGGCTTCCGCGTCGAAGGCCGAGCATTTGAGTTCCGCGGCAATGTTCCAGATGTCCCGTACCAAATCGGAAGCATGGTCCCAAGAAACTGGATCGATAGGAAAGTGCGGCTTTTTGCCGCCGATCATGTCGAGAAGGATGGCGGCGGCGTAGAACGGTTTGCCGCGCGACTTGCGGTACTCGCGGCCAAAGTGTTTGGAGCCGAAGAAATACTCATCGTGCTCTTCGAAGACATATTCCTCGCCGTCGAAGAAGACGAAATCGATGCCGACGTTGATCGTCATGTCCTTCATGTGATGGGCCAGTTCCATCAGCAGAGCGACGCCGGACCCGCCATCGTTGGCGCTGACGAAGGGCTTACGCCAATCGCGCGGATCCTTCTCTTGATCGGCGAGGGGGCGCGTGTCGTAGTGCGAACAGAGAATAACACGGCGATCGCGTTCGGGATGCCAGGACACGATGAGATTGGCCATCGGCACTTTTTCGTGTCGCGGATCGCTCTTTTGCGTGGCCGTGAAACGCTGACACGCAATCTTGCCGCCCTGGTCCTTGAAATGTTTCTCCAGCATTTCCTGCTGTTTTTTCATGCCGTCGCTGCCGCTGATGCGCGGGCCGATTTTACAGAGCGCTTCAAGATAGCCGTGGGCGCGTTTGGGATCGAAGGCGACGGGCTTGGCCGGTTCTTCGCGATCGGCGGCGAAGGCATCGCCGCTCTTTTTCGGCGGCGGTTCGGCGCTTCCGTTCATGCAACCTTCAACTCCCCACACCAGAAAAATGGCGAGTGTAACACGACCGGCGACATGACCCATGACGAGGCCCTCCAAGCGATGACCAAAGTGCATCATAGCTAGAAGGCTTTGCGCGGGAAATCCGAAATCTAAACGAACCGTCAGGTCGCCAAGAACGCCAAGGAAAGATAGAGAGAAGAAAGACAAATCGATTCGTCGGGCCGACCCTCGCAAGCGGCGAAAGTATTGCTACGTCTCAAAACGGCAAAGGAGAAACCTCGATGACGATTCCCATCCGACCCCCATTCAACCCGGAAACTGCATTGACCAAGGTGCGTGCCGCCGAAGATGCCTGGAACTCTCGCGATCCCGTTCGCGTCTCCCTAGCCTACTCCACCGCCTCAATCTGGCGCAACCGCGATCAGTTCATCCGCGGCCGTAACCAGATCCAGGAGTTCCTGGCCGAGAAATGGCGACGGGAACTTGACTATCGGCTAGTGAAGGCACTTTGGGCCTTCGACGAGCGCCGCATCGCGGTGCGATTTCAGTACGAATGGCACAACGACTCGGGCCAGTGGTTCCGCAGCTACGGCAACGAACTCTGGGAATTCGACGACGACGGCTTGATGCGCCGGCGGGAGGCGAGTATCAACGACGTGGCCATCGCCGAAAGTGACCGCAAGTTCTTCTGGCCCGCTCCCGGTCCTCGACCGACGGGTCACCCCGGCATCCCTGACGTCAGGTAACCCGAATTACTTGATCCATTTCACAAGGCAATTTGGAAGTAACCAACCATGAACAGCCAACGAAAGACAGCCATCGTGACTGGAGCTTCGCAGGGGATCGGCGCGGGAATCGTGAAAGCGTTTGTCGAACGGGGGTTCGACGTCGTAGCTAATTCCCGGAAGGTGACCCAGTCCACCGAAATCATCGCTTCGGACCGTGTCGCTCTCGTGGACGGCCACATCGGCGAGCCGGCAACCGCCGCCAAGGTCGTCGCGACGGCGCTATCGCGCTTCCACTCGATCGACGTGCTCATCAACAATGCTGGGATCTTCTTCACCAAGCCGTTCACGGAGTACACAGCCGACGACTTCAAGGCGCTGGTCTCGACGAACCTCGAGGGCTTCCTGTACGTCACCCAGCTCGTCATCAAGCAGATGTTAGCGCAGAAGACCGGCGGGAGTATCGTCACGATCACCGCGGCCCTTGCCCGCAACCCGATCCGGGGTGTCCCGGCGGCGGTGCCGATGATCACCAAAGGCGGTCTGGAAACGATTACGCAGCACCTGGCGATGGAATACGCCAAAGACGGTATCCGCGTGAACGCCGTCGCGCCTGGCGTCGTCGATACGCCGCTTCACCGGAACACTCCGAAGGACCTGATGGAGAGCCTGTCGCCGATGGGTCGACCTTCGACGGTCAAAGAGATCGCGGATGCGGTCCTGTACCTGACGGACGCTGAGACGGTAACAGGTCACATCTTGTATGTCGATGGCGGGGCGCATTTCGGGCGCTGGTAATGGAAAGGAGTGTTGGTTCCTAGTGTGGTTGAACCGAATGAGATTGTTACAAGCCGCGATGAGCCAGATCCTCAATGAGCCGCGAATAGAAATCCACGGCGTCGAAGTTGTCGCCGGGCCGAACGAACAAGCAGTCCGGCGTCTGCACGAAATGATCAACCGACAGCGTGCCGATCACCTCGCCCCACACGGCCGAACGTACCGACACCAGGCCGTCGTTTAACCCCTCAGCCGGCGTTAGAATGTTCCAGGCTCGGCGCAAAAGCGGCGATACCCGAGAGGATGGCACGGACGCTGTGTAAGAGAAATAGCGCACGCCCGGCGCATTGGGGGTGCGTTCGTTGAAAGTGCGGCAAATGTCAGTTCGGCAATCGCGGAAGCCATCGACGTTGATGCCGAACGCCTCCAGGGTCAACAAGAGCGGCACGCGCTGGCGGAAATTGAGACAAAACCAGTCGGCGACCGAGGTGCCGTGGTGCGGCGCGGCGATGGTCGTCAACGATGCCACTCGATCGGCCATGCCCAGATGGGTGATGAGATAACGGGCATCCAGTCCGCCCATACTGTGGGCAATGATGTTGACCGGCTCGCCCGTCCAATGGCGGATCAGGTCGCGCAGCTGCTCGGCGCGGGCGACGACGCCGCCAGTCGGCTCGACATTGGGATAAAGAGCCTCGATGCCGCGCTCGCGCAGGAAAGGCCGCAAGTGCGAGTAATAGTTGGTGTCCTCTGGGATCTGCATGCGCAGCATGGTCGTGGCCAGCATGCCATGACAGAACACCACGGGATGGCGCGGGACGCAACTCTGACGAGTCGGCCGCACGGTCCATCGCGCCGGCAAGGGCGTCCGCCGTTCGCCGTTGATGCGGAGCGTGCGTAGATCCTCGGCCGTGCCGGCATAGTGATCGACGCCGGCACGGCCCTCTTGCTCCTTCACCGCCTCGCGCAACCTTGATTCCGCGGCCGGTTCCTGGTTGATCACCACGAAGGAGAGCTGTTTGGCGAATAGCCAGCGAAGGCGATCGATTCCGGCCGCCAGAGCATCTCCGGCATCGCCGCGATTGGCGGGCAGGAGCACGATTGGTCCACTAGGCCAGCCGAGCGAGGTCGCCGCCAGGGCCAACTCCGGTTGCCGATGTCGATCTTCGACGGGCACACAGCAGAGATAATAAATCGGCTGCTCGGAGCCGTGTTCATCATGCAGCGCGCGCAGCAGCGGCGTCAACCGTCGAGCCAGTGCGGACTCTGTTAAGCGCTGCACTCCCTCCGTCTCGTAGGTGAATTCGAGCGGCAAAACGACCAGCATTCCGACACCTGGCACGCCGGGGGCAGGCAAGACGACATTGCAGGCACGCAGAGTTTGCTCGGCAACGGTGATCTGATGACGTGCCATGCGCCAACCACGGCGGGCCGGCGGCAACTCCGCTTCGAACGAAACCTCAAAGTAGCCATCCGAACGGAGCGGAACATCCGCTTGCAGCTCAACGCCGCCGACTTGCGTATGGATGTGGATGGATGGAGGTAGAGAGAGTGGAGGGGGCGTTCTTCCCCAGCGATTCCACCAGCCGCGTTGGGGAACGTGCAGGGAATCGGGGGGAATCATCAATCGTCCACGCGCCCACAGACGGTTGGCCGAGCCATGAGCATCGTACAGGTGAACGTCGGTAATTGAGGGCGTAGTCGGCCGCGGGGCCGTGGACTCCTGGGGAGTCATCGCTGCCTCCTCTTCTTCCGTTCCTCTATGTTTATTCTACACCGCGGAGGAGCAGGAAGAGTGGCAAAGCGAGGGATTTTTCGTGGATTAACCTTCGGAACCTCATGCGGAACGTGAGGGCAGACCGCCGCGCGACCGATTACCAGCCCAGTCAGTAATCGTCATTTATCGGCAAGCGGGTAGAGATTTCTTTGAGGAAATCGCGGCGGTCGGCAACTATAAGAGGGTGGAAATCCTTATCGCCCTGGGAGTCGCATTTATGAGCCAATCCGCACTGGCCGCAGGAGTTCGCTATCTGCGCAAGATCGTCACTTCGCAGTGCCATCACATAGACAGCGATGAGCGATTGTTGCACGCTTTCGTCGTGGGCCGCGATGAGGCCGCCTTTACCGCGCTCGTTCGACGCTATGGGCCGATGGTCGAAGGCGTGTGCCGGCGTGTGCTCGGACACCCGCAAGACAGCGAGGATGCCTTCCAGGCTACGTTTCTTGTGCTGGCCCAAAATGCGGCTCGACTGCGTAAAAAAACAGCGTTGGCCAGTTTCTTGCACGGCACGGCTAATCGCATCGCCCTGAATGCGAAGCGGACCGCGGCACGGCGGCGCAAGCACGAGGGTCAAGTTCCGGCGCGATCGACCGTCGATCCCATTGACGAGCTGTCGTGGCGGGAGGTGCGGACGCTGGTGGATGAGGAAGTGACCCGTCTGCCGGAGAAATATCGAAACGTGTTTATCCTCTGTTGTCTAGAAACTCTCAGCCAGGCGGAAGCAGCGCAACGTTTGGGGATAAAAGAAGGCACGCTGTCGAGCCGCCTCACGACGACGCGCAAGATTCTAGCGCAACGGTTGGCGCGGCGCGGTGTGGAGCTGACGGCGGTGCTGTCGGTGCTGGCATTGGCGCATCAGTCCGCCTCGGCGCTGCCGGCTGGGTTGGCGGCAACCACAGTTAAGGGAGCGTTGGCGACAGCAGCGAGTGAAGGACCGGCCGGCGTGGTTTCGGCATCGGTCGCCCAGTTGGTCCAGAGCGCCACGGCAGCGACGATGGTGAGCAAGGCCAAAATGGCCACGGTGTTGTTACTCACGGCAGCTTTGCTGGCAGGTATCGGAGTGTGGACCTGCCGCACGCTGGCGACGCCGCAACCAGTCCGGCCACCGACAGAAACATTCGCGGCTCCCTCTCATCCAGCACAGGGCAAGAAAGCCGAGACGACGCAGAAGGAAAAGGAGGAGAGTATGACGATGACAGGCCGCGTTCTCGACCCCGATGGCAAGCCGGTGAGCGGAGCAAAGCTCTTTGCCTCTCGTCCAATGAAGACGGAACCCCTCTCCGTCCCCGATGTCCTTTTGGATGTGGTTGGCACAACCGATGCCGAGGGGCGGTTCCGCGTCACCATACGCCAGCCCGATCGCGGTTGGCATCATTATCTTCTTGCCCACGCCGCCGGCTTCGGTGTGGATTGGATCGATCTGAACGAGAGCGAGCGGACGGCAGACGTAATTTTGCGGTTGGTGAAGGACGTCCCAATCACCGGACGCATTCTCAACACGGAAGGCCGGCCAGTCGCCGGCGTGTCGCTTTCCATTACCGGCATCTACATCCCGGCCAACGAGAAACTGGATGACTACCTGGCTGGCTGGCTGAACAATCGGCGCGACAATCTCTTCACGCCGCAAAAGGGCCTGGATGACCTGCTTGACGGCGTCACCGGAGCGGCAAAGACAGACAAAGACGGCCGCTTTGCTCTCCACGGGGCTGGCGGCGAGCGGATCGTGTACGTCAGACTTTCCGGAGGCGGCATGGCCCGTGAGACGCTCCACATCATCACGCGCCCAGGATTTGATGCAGCGCCTTACAACGACGGATTGCGCAAAGCGGAAATCAAACGTCAGCTGGGTGAAAACCCCTTCCGTCTCGACCCTCCCTCTCTCATGTTCGTGGCCCAATCTGGCAAGACGATCGAGGGCACGGTCAAGGATGCAGATTCCGGCAAACCGTTGCGTTGTGGAGTGAGTGTCTATGCTGGTTCGTCGGACAATATCACGACGGTTTCCGATGCCAACGGCAAGTACCGTCTGGAGGGCGTGCCGAAGGACCCCCAAGGTTACGATGTCTCTGCCAGCCGGCCCGCATATCTGTTCCGCATAGAGCACGTCGCGGACACGGCTGGTTTGGATAAGATACGGCTCGATCTCGCGGTGGTTCGAGGTGCGGTCGTCACGGGCCGGGTGGTGGACAAGCAGACCGGCAAGGGCGTCAGGTGCGGCATCCGCTTCGCGCCGCTGCCGGACAACAAGTTTTTCGGCTCCAAGCCCGGTTTCGATAATTACCGCCATGATCGGACGATGACAGGGACCGATAAAGACGGCCGTTTCCGCCTCGTCACCATCCCCGGCAAAGCGCTCATCCTGGCTCAGGTACACCAAGGAGAAAAGTTTAACGGTCAGCACCTGTGCGTTTATCGCGGTGCAGTCCCCGATCCGGATCATAAAGACATTTTCAAGCCAAACGCGGATCGATGGTTGGTTGCGACCGCGGCCGGTGTCGAGTTCTTCCCCGGCGTCGAGAATGCGGTCAAGGTGATCGATGTCAAGGAAGAAGGAGAAACCAGAGTCGAATTGTGTGTTGATCGCGGTGTGACTGCCCGGATCATAGTGCAAGACTCCGAAGGCAAGCCGCTGGCCGGGGCGTGGGCATCCGGACTGACGGAACATTGGCCGATTGCCTACAAGCTGCCGGAAGCGACGGCGACCGTGTACGCGCTGAATCCGGACAAACCGCGGACGATGGCCTTCTTCCATCCGGGGAAGAAACTCGGCGGCACGGCAATGGTGCGCGGCGATGAAAAAGAGCCAGTCGTCGTGAAGCTCGCACCGATGGGGAAGGTATCCGGCCGGCTGCTCGATGGGGATGGCAACTCCTTGGAAGGGGTTGAGGTTTCGATCAATCCCCCCGGAGTGACTGGCAGCGAACTGTATCGATTCGCCGCGCCCAGCGGCAGGCCGGTTCGCACGGACAAGGATGGACGATTTCATATCGAGAGAGTGGTCCCGAATCTCAAGTTCTGGTTGAACCTGCGCCGTGAACGCACCTCTTTCGTCGGCGAGCCGCGCATCGGCGTCAGAGAAGTGAAACCCGGCGAGACGCTCGAACTGGGCAATGTTCGCGTCAAACCGGCGAACTAGGAGCCAGCAGATAGAGCTGAGCCGTGACCGTAAGGGAGCGGGCTTCTCCCTTACAGTCCCGCTGCATCCGAGAAAAATTATCTTGTCGAATCCGCGTTGGCCGGGAGCTATTAGTAGGGAATAAGATGCTCCGAATTGGGGATCGCGTCGATGAGTAGTTCCACACTGGCCGCCGGTCTTCGTCATCTGCTCGGCAAACTGGGCACGCACCAGCAGCAGGACGAAAGCGATGAGCAACTGTTGCACACATTCACGGCTCACCGCGACGACCGCGCCTTTGCCGAGCTGGTTCGCCGGCATGGGCCGATGGTGCTGCAAGTCTGCCGCCGCGTCCTGGGGCACGAGCAAGACGCCGAGGATGCGTTTCAGGCCACGTTCCTGGTATTGGCGCGCAAAGCCGCCGCGTTGCGAAGCAAGACCACGCTCGCCGGCTTCTTGCATGGCACCGCTTATCTCA
>Ga0070738_10004465_pt1 | contig 16750 bp, 13 predicted proteins | sample Coa_R2_2_FD_66446 | JGI IMG/M metagenome (GOLD analysis project Ga0070738, IMG submission 66446) | Surface soil microbial communities from Centralia Pennsylvania, which are recovering from an underground coalmine fire - Coalmine... | ecosystem: Environmental > Terrestrial > Soil > Unclassified ...
ATGAAGGAACGGTACGCCGCGGCGATGGCGTCCACGTCCCAGCATCGCTCGAGCAGCTCGCGGTCGCGCAGCGGGCCGCGGTACTCGCCGGTAAAGAGGTTCACCGATTCCAGCGTTCCGGTCGTGGCGGCGGCATCGCGCGCGGCCGCCAGCGTATCGGAGGGAGAGATCCAGGCCGTCGGCGAGAGCTGGGCCCAGCCCAGGGCGGCGAGCTCCTTGCGAAGCTGCTCGCGGCGTTTTCGATGCGCCTCGCCGATCGCGTAGGTCATCAGCCGCCAGCGGCCGTCCCACTCGATCACGGGCCCGTAGATGCGGGGGCTGAGCTCTTCGATGCGACGCCGGCCCCGTTCGGTCACACGGTAGTACGCTCGGTTGCCCTTGCGGCAGCCGACCAGCCAGCCTTGCCGGGACATCCGCGAGACCGCCTGACGGACCGCCTGCGGCGAGACGTCAAACGAGGACATCAGCGCGATGAGCGAGCCGATCCAGAGCGAGCCGTCGCCGGCAGCGCGATGCACCATATCGCCGTAGAGGGTGAAGATGAAGGAGGTGGGGCGGGGGACCTGGCGGTCACCATCGCTTGACACTGCCGCGGCGGCCATCTAGTATGACGGTATTCCCCACGACCGACGAAAATCCGTTATACAGCCGTTCCGGCTGAAAGGCAGAGTATGAGCCGCATCGCAACGTTTGACGATTGGATCTCGATGCTGGACGAGTGGAGGCGCGACATCGGGCTCGATCGCGAGCTCGTCGACCGCTTTATGCCGGGCTATCAGTTCGAAGCCAAATACGGCGAGCTGCCGACCAGCGAGATTTACTTCGGCGATTTCAAGGGGGATCGCCGTTGGGAGCGCGTGCGCGAGATCCCCGACCAGCGCATGCGCGACGCCGTCTTGAACATGGTCGTTTATCAGGGCGACACGGAGTTTGCCTCCAACGAACAGCAGCGCTTCCTCGTCAACAACGCGCCCAGCGAGTACGACTTAGCCTCGCTCGTGCGTATCATGGTCGAAGAGACGCGCCACGGCTACCAGATGTGTCACCTGATGGTGCAGCACTTCGGGAGCGAGGGCAAGATCGAGGCGCAAAAGATGCTCGAGCGCCGGGCCTTCGGAAAGAAGAACCGGCTGCTCAACGCCTTCAACGAAGACGTAACGCATTGGCTGGATTTCTTCGCCTATACCAATTTCATGGATCGCGACGGTAAGTTCCAGCTCACGATGCTCTCGCATTCGAGCTTCGCGCCGCTGGCCGCCTCGATGGGACCGATGTTGCGCGAAGAGGCGTTCCATATGGGGACCGGGATTACGGGTCTGCGCCGCATCGCAAAAGCCGGAGTCATTCCGGTTGCGATCCAGCAAAAGTATTACAATAAGTGGATCTCCGGCTCCCTGGATCTCTTCGGAACCGATCATTCCGGCTCGGCCCAATGGGCCTACACGTGGGGAATCAAGGGCCGCGTCGACGAGGACAAGGCGGCCGACGGGGTCGATAAGGAGCACCTCAACGAGCGGGCTCGCCGGCAGTTCTTCGAGGAAGTCTCCGGCACTGTGGCCCGCGTCAACGAAGTCAATCCAAGCGAAACGAAGCTTTACGTACCGGACATGCGCTTCAATCGCAAGATCGGCGATTTTGCCGGCGAGCGCTACACCGTCGACGGTCGCAAGCTGACCGAAGAGGAGTGGGAGGCTTACGCTCCAACCGTTCTTCCGACGCAAGCCGACGAAGCGGAACTCAAAGAATACTTCAAAGATCCCAACTGGATAGCACCAAAAGGAAAATTAGCGTGAGCACCACCGTAAACGGAGCGACGCAGCAGACGCCGTTCGGGCGCGAGAACCGGCCCTACGACGGCAAGCGCGTCGTCAACTATTGGAAGGACGGACACGTCGCCTTCGTCGAGATGGACGACCCGCCGGCGAACACCTACACGCACGAAATGATGCGCCAACTCGACGAGGCGATCTTGGATGCGCGGTTCGATGCCGACGTCGAAGTGATCGTGCTGACCGGAAAGGGCGAAAAGTTCTTCTCCGCGGGCGCCAACATCGGGATGCTCAATCAAGTCACGCCCGAGTTCAAATACATGTTCTGCCTGCACGCCAACGAGACGCTGGCGCGTCTGGAGCAGACGCCCAAGCTCGTGATCGCCGCCCTCAACGGGCACTGCGTCGGCGGCGGCCTGGAGATCGCGATGGCCGCCGATCTGCGCATCGCGCGGAAGGACGCCGGCAAGATCGGGCTTCCCGAGGTCGCGCTGGGCGTTCTGCCCGGTACTGGCGGCACGCAACGGCTGGCGCGTCTCGTGGGCAAGTCGCGCGCCATCGAAATGATGACCACCGGTAAGACGGTGAGCTTCGAGCAAGCGCTCGAGTGGGGCATGCTCAACGATCTTTACGAAGGCAGCGCTGCCGAGTTCCGCGAGCAGATCCTCGATTATGCCAAGCAGTTCTGCTCGCCCAACAAAGCGCCGATGGCCGTGGGTCACATCAAGCGCAGCGTCCAGACCGGCGCCGAGCTCCCGCTGCAGGACGCGCTCGCCCTCGAGCGCGAGCTGCAATCGCTGCTCTTTAAGAGTGAGGATGCCAAAGAGGGTCTCGCGGCTTACAACGAAAAGCGCGTCGCCCGTTTCAAGAACAAGTAGCCGTTAATCCACGGTAATCACGATCTTGCCGTTGACGGAGCCGCGCTTGCTCTCGTCGAGGGCCTCGACGGTTTCCGCCAGCGGCCGTTCGCCGGCGATTACGACGCGCATGCGCTGTTGCTCGAGCAGCTCGAGCAGCGCGCGCAGCCCGGCGTGCGACGACTGCGGCGTTTGGTTCATGACCACGTTCTGCGCGGCGACGTAACGCTGGGCGAACCAGTCGACGTCGGCGGCGCCGATCGTCGAGACTACCCGGCCGTCGCGGCGAACCAGATCGGCCAGCGCTTTCAAGCCATCCGAGTCGCTGACGAGGTCGAGCACGGCGTCCACCCCGCGCGGATGCGCGGCCTTCAGGGCGGCGTGCACGTCGTCCGTATCGTACGCGACGAACTCTTGCGCCCCGAGCGACCGCGCCAAACCTTCGTTTGAGGATCGTGCTACCGCGATGACGCGCGCGCCGCGGTCCCGACCGATCTGCAGCGCAAAGCTTCCGACGCCGCCGGTCGCACCGACGACCAGCAGCGTGCTGCCCGGCGCGATTGCCAGCCATTCGACCGCGGCCAGCGCGGTAAGACCGGCAGTCGGCAGTGCGGCCGCGTCGGCGTCGCCGACGTCGTCGGGAATCTTTGCAACCGGTTCCGGTCGGCTCTCCTCGGGGACGATGGTATACTCCGCGAACGCGCCGTGGCGCCGGGCCACGCCGAAGATGCGCTCGCCTTCGCGATACTTCGAAACGCGCGCTCCCGTTGCGCTGACGACGCCGGCGAAGTCCTGTCCTAGAACGAAGGGCAGCGGACGGTCGCCGCGGTCGCGCGATTTCCAATCGATTGGATTGACGCTCGCGGCAGTGACGCGCACGAGTATCTCGTGTTCGGCCGGGTGCGGCGTCGGTATGTCTTTGAGGGAACCGGCCTCACCGCGATGTTCGACGAGCACAGCTTTCATGGGCGTTCCTCCGTTAAGCGCCGTACCAGGGGCGGCTGCGATTCGCGGCATATAGGCCCACAAATGACGAGGTCCTGCGAGGCGGCATGGTTACCGCATTTATCCTAATGAACGTGGAGCGGCCGCGCCTGCGAACGCTGGCCGACGACCTGTTGGGGATTGACGGCATCGCCGAGGTCTATTCCGTCGCGGGGCCTTTCGATCTAATCGCCGTCGCGCGCGTGCGCCGGCACGAAGAGCTCAACGATTTGGTGACCGAGCGCGTCGCCGCACTCGAAGGCATCGTGAGCACGGAGACGCTCATCGCGTTCCGGGCGTTCGCGAAAAAGGACCTCGGGTTGCTCTGGGACATCGGCTCGTAGCGGCGGTACGCCCAACTCAGCCGGGAATCGTCTGCTTGCCGGAGGACGCGCCGCTGCGAGGCTCGTTCCCGGGAAAAACGCCGCTCCGGGGTTAAGCACCGGGCATGGCACGCATCTACGATAATTTGGCGGACACGTTCGGCAACACGCCGCTCGTCAAACTGCCCCGGCTCACCAAAGACGTTTGCGCGACGGTGCTCGTCAAGATGGAATCGTTCAATCCCGCAGGTTCGGTAAAAGATCGCATCGGCGTCGCGATGATCGAGGCGGCGGAGCGCGACGGACGGCTGTTGCCGGGGATGACGATCCTCGAACCGACGAGCGGCAATACCGGTATCGCGTTGGCGTTCGTCGCAGCCGCGAAGGGATATCCGCTGATTCTCGTCATGCCGGATACGATGACCGTCGAACGCCGGAATCTGCTCAAAGCGTACGGCGCGCAGGTCGTGCTGACGCCGGGTGCCGAGGGGATGCCCGGGGCCCTGCGCCGCGCCAACGAAATTCAATCGGGGGCGTCCGGAAAGTATTTCATGCCCCAACAGTTTGAGAATCCGGCAAACCCGGAGATTCACCGCCGTACGACCGCCGAGGAAATTTGGCGCGATACGGACGGGGCGGTCGACGTTGTGGTCTCTGCGGTCGGCACCGGCGGGACGATCACGGGCGTCGGCGAGGTGCTCAAGGCGCGCAAGCCCGGCGTGACGATGATTGCGGTCGAACCCGACGGTTCGCCGGTTCTCTCCGGCGGCAAGCCGGGCCCGCACAAGATTCAAGGCACGGGAGCCGGTTTCGTACCGAAGGTGCTCAACACGAAGATCTACGACGAGGTCGTGCGAGTGACCGATGCCGATGCTATCGCGACGGCGCGGCGTTTGGCGCGCGAGGAAGGAATGCTCGTCGGGATCTCGGCCGGTGCGAACGTTTGGGCCGCGCTGCAGATCGCGGCGCGTCCCGAGTACAAGGGCAAGACGATCGTAACGATTGCGTGCGACACCGGCGAACGGTACCTCAGCAATCCGGTCTTTGCCGAGCAGGAAGCCACTATCGTCGAACCCGCGCTCGTCTGACTCTCCGACGGCTTCCGGACGGGCTGCTCGCGGTACCGGCATGATCGTCGACGTCACCCGGGGGCCGCTGGTCGAGTCCTCCCATCGCGTCCACGCGTGCGCGAGCGATGCGGCCGGCGGCGTATTCCTGGCCGACGGCGAGATCGACGTTCCGGTCTATCTGCGCTCCACTGCCAAGCCGTTCATTGCCGCGGCCGCCGTCGAAGCCGGCGTCGTCGAGGCCTTCGGCTTAGAGCCGCGCGAGATCGCAGTGATGGCCGCGTCGCATTACGGTCAGCCGTTCCACGTCGAAGCCGCCGCGTCTATTTTGCGCAAGGCCGGATTGAGCGTCTCCGATCTACAGTGCGGCGTTCATTGGCCGTACGACGACGATGCCGCCGACGCGCTGCGCGCGCAAGGCGCGCTGCCGAGCGCGCTGCACAACAACTGCTCCGGAAAACATGCCGGCATCCTCGCTTTGGCAAAACTGCTGCACGCCGACACGAGCACCTATCTGCTTCCCGGCAACCCCGCGCAACGGTATATCCTCGAGTTTTGCGCGCGCATATCCGATGACGACGCGTCGTGCTGGCCATTGGGAGTCGACGGTTGCGGCATTCCCGTCTACGCAACGAGCCTTCGCAAGGCAGCGCGCGCGTTCGCGCGATTCGCCACGCTCGAAGGTATCGACGATCGCGATGCGCGCGCGCTCGGAGTCGTGCGCGACGCGATGGTCGCCCATCCGGAGTACGTTGCCGGCGACGGTCGCCTCGACACGGAGCTGATGATCGCGGCCCGAGGCCGGCTCGTCGCCAAGGGCGGCGCCGAAGGCGTGCACGGCGTGGCCGTAATGGTACCGGGCTGCGGTTACGTTTCGAAAGTCATCGACGGCAGCGCGCGGGCGCGCGGGCCCTCCACGATCTTCGCGCTGCGCCGGCTGGACGCGCTCGACGAGCGCGCCGCCACGCGGCTCGAGCGCTTCGCCCACCCGACGGTGTATAATCGGGCCGGTAATGCGGTTGGAGAGATACGCGTCCGTTCGGCCGGCAACGGAGATGCGTAGTGTCTGAGTACCTGCGCCTATTGGGCGAGCGCGTCTTGGTCTTCGACGGCGCGATGGGAACTCAACTGATGGCGCTCGATCTGGCGGCCGAGGATTTCGGGGGCCCGGCCTATGCAGGGTGCAACGAGGCCCTCGTGCTGACGCGACCGCACGTCGTTTCCGAGATCCACGCCGCCTATCTCGCGGCCGGCGCCGACGTGGTAGAGACCGACACGTTTACCGGGTCGCGCATCAAGCTCGACGAATACGGGTTGGGCGATCGCACCCGCGAGATCAATCTTGCGGCCGCTTCGATCGCTCGCGCGGTCTGCGACCGCTTTTCGACGCCGGCTCGGCCGCGATTCGTTGCGGGTTCGATGGGTCCGACCGGCATGCTGATCTCGTCCTCGGATCCTGCGCTCTCAAACGTGACGTACGAGCAGCTGCGCGACGCCTACGCCGAACAGGCGCGCGCGCTCGTGGAGGGCGGCGTCGACGTCCTGCTCTTGGAGACGATGCAGGACTTGCTCGAGCTCAAGGCCGCAATCGCCGGCATTCGGATGGAGTTCGCGCGCGGGATGCGCCGCGTGCCCATTCAGGCGCAACCGACGCTCATAACCGACGGCCGGATGCTCTTGGGAACCGATATCCGCGCGATTTGCGCGGTGCTCGGCGCGCTCGAGGTCGAGGTCGTGGGTTTGAATTGCTCGACCGGCCCCGCGCAGATGCGCGACTCGATTCGTTATCTTTGCGAACGTTCGCGCAGCTTCGTGAGCGTCGTTCCGAACGCCGGCCTTCCTCTGATGGGCCCAAACGGCGAGACCATCTATCCCGAAGGACCGCAGGAGCTGGCCGGCGAGCTCGCGGCGTTCGTCGCGGACTTCGGCGTGAATGCGGTCGGCGGCTGTTGCGGAACTACGCCCGAACATATAGCGGCGCTGCGCGACGCAGTCGATTCGGCGACCCGCAAAATGCGCGCGACGCCGCGCGAGGGTGAAGAGGCGGCGTCGGCAATTACTGCCGTCGCGCTGGAGCAGGAACCGCGGCCGCTGATCGTCGGCGAGCGCATCAACGCGCAAGGGTCGCGCAAGATCAAACGCCTGCTGCTCGAGGATCGTTACGACGACGTCGTGCTGGTCGCTCGCGCGCAAGTCGAGGGCGGCGCGCATCTGCTCGACGTCTGCTGCGCGCTGACGGAGCGGCCCGACGAAGACGAGCAGATGCGCGTGCTGGTGCGGCGGCTCGCGCAGTCGATCGAGGCGCCGCTGGTCATCGATTCTACCGAGCCGAAAGTGATCGAGACCGCGCTCCAAAACTATCCCGGACGCGCCGTCGTCAACTCGGTGCATCTCGAATCGGGCCGGTCGAAGATCGATGCGATCTTGCCGCTCGCGCGCGAGCATGGCGCGGCGGTCGTCGCCTTGACGATCGACGAGAGCGGGATGGCCAAGACGGCGGATCGCAAGCTCGAGGTCGCGCGCCGAATTCACGCAATCGTCACCGGCGAGTACGGTCTGCCCGCCGGAGCGCTGATCTTCGATCCGCTTACGTTTACGCTCGCGACCGGTGAAGAAGAGTTCGCGAGTTCGGCAGTCGAGACGATGGAGGGAATCCGGCGCATCAAGGCGTCGCTTCCGGGCGTGCTGACGTCGCTGGGAGTCTCTAACGTTTCGTTCGGACTCAAACCCGCCGCACGCGCCGCGCTCAACTCGGTTTTCCTGCATCATTGCGTCGAGGCCGGACTCGACTGCGCGCTGGTTCACCCCAACGAGATCGTGCCGTACTTCGAGATCGACGCCCCGGTGCGGGAGCTTTGCGACGACTTGGTCTTCAATCGCCGTCCGGAGGCGCTGACCAATCTGATCGAACGCTTCGAGGCAGCGGCGCCCTCGCCGTCTGCCGGCGCGCAAGCGGCCGCCGAGAGCGACGCCGCGCTGCCGATCGAGGAACGCATCCATCAGGCGATTCTCCACCGGCGAAAAGACGGTATCGAGGCCAAGATCGACGAGGCGCTGCTGCACCGTTCGCCAGTCGACGTTCTCAACGCAATCTTGCTGCCCGCAATGAAAGACGTCGGCGACCGGTTCGGCCGCGGCGAGCTGATCCTGCCGTTCGTGCTGCAGTGCGCCGAAGTGATGAAGAAGGCCGTCGCCCACCTAGAGCAGTTTTTGGAGCGGCGTGCCGGCACCACGAAAGGGACGGTCGTGCTGGCAACCGTTTTCGGCGACGTGCACGATATCGGGAAAAACCTGGTGCACACGATCCTCGCCAACAACGGATATACCGTGCACGATTTAGGCAAGCAAGTGCCGGTCAACACGATCTTGGACAAGGCCGTCGAAGTCGGGGCCGATGCGATCGGGCTGTCGGCATTGCTGGTTTCGACCAGCAAGCAGATGCCGATCTGCATCGCCGAGCAAGACGCCCGCGGATTGAGCTTTCCCGTTATCGTCGGCGGGGCCGCGATCAACCGCGACTTCGGACGTCGCATCGCGCTGCTCGACGACGGCGCGCGGTTCTTCGAGCCGGGCTGTTTCTACGCACGCGACGCGTTTGAAGGACTCGAGGTGATGGATGCGCTCACCAACGAGCCGCAGCGACGAACCGAGCTGTTGGCGCGGACAAAGCGCGAAGCGTTCGAGCAGCGCCAAGCGCGAACCGGGCCGGTCCGTACTTCGCCGGTCGTCCGATCGGCGATCAAAGACGAACCGGTCGAAATTCCACGGCCGCCGTTTTGGGGGGTGCGTTCGCTCGAAGCCGTCGATCCGCGCGCGTTGTGGCCGTGCTTCGATCTGCGCAGCCTCTATCGTCTCTCCTGGGGCGCAGCGAATACGAAGGGAAGCGCCTTCGAAAGCCTGGTCGCGCAGGAGTTCGAGCCGCGGTTGGAACGTTATCGGCAGGAAGCAGAGCGCGGCGAACTTCTCGACCCCGCCGTCGTCTACGGTTTTTTTCCGGCGGCGGGAATAGGAGACGACGTCGTCCTGTACGATCCCGCCGATCCTCGATCCGAAGTCGCGCGGATGACCTTCCCGCGCCAAGCCGGCGGCGAGCACTTGAGCCTCGCCGATTATTTGCGCGAGCCCGAGAAGGGCGTCGCCCGCGACGTCGTCGCGCTGCAAGTCGTGACCGTCGGCGCGCGAGCGAGCCGGAGAACGGAAGCGCTGCAGTCCGCCGGCGATTATAGCGAGGCGTACTTTCTGCACGGCTTTTCCGTGCAGTCGGCCGAAGCGCTGGCCGAGTACGCGCACCGGGAATTGCGCCGAGAGCTCGGGATCGAACCCGAACGCGGAAAGCGTTACTCGTGGGGCTACGGCGCCTGCCCCGATCTCGAACAGCACGCGATCGTCTTTGGTCTGCTCGACGTCACGCGGCGAATCGGCGTCACCCTGACGGAGGCCTTCCAGCTCGTGCCCGAGCAGTCGACGGCCGCCATCGTCATGCATCATCCACGCGCGGCGTACTTCAACGCTGCGGCGACCCGCGAGCTCGCCGCTTCGTAAGCTCGTGATTGCCGCCGCCCTACTGGCGCTGACGTTCGTCCATCTCTGGACGCATGCGGAGCCGGGCTGGATGCTTGGGATTCCAACCGTTTCCGGCGGCGTGGTATACGAGGGAACGACGCGCGGCGACGTGCTGGCCCTCGACGAGCGCAACGGAGCCATCCGCTGGCGCGTGCCGCTGGGCGCAAATCCCGACGAAACCTACGGCAATCCGCGCGGCGTGATCTCTTCGGTCTCGCTGCACGGCGGGGTGGCGTACGCGGTCAGCGGCAGTTGCCGCGCGGCCGCGATCGACGCTTCGCGCGGCACGGTCCTCTGGCAGCGGCATGTCTGCTCCATCGCAAAGAACGACGACACGTTTGCCTCGCCGGTCGTCGTGGCCGGGCGGGTGCTGTTCAGCACCGACGTCATCGCCGACCGCCCGACCGACACCGGCCGCGAAATCGCACTCGATGCGGCGACCGGCGCGCCGGCGTGGTCGTTTTCGCCGGTGCGGTATCCGGGCAGCGGCGGTGGCATCTCCGGAACGCCCGCGGTCGACTTGCAGCGCGGCGTCGTCTTCGTTCCAACCGGCAACCCGACGCCGATGAGCGCGCCTCCGCCGGGGCCGGATCCGTGCACCGATTGCGTCGTTGCCGTCGACGCACGCTCGGGCCGCTGGCTTTGGGATCGGCAGCTTATCGCGCACGACGCCAACGACTTCGACGTTTTTACGTCGCCGCAGCTCTTCGCCATTATCAGCCACGGACGCCGCGTTGCGGCGGTCGGCGTCACGCTGAAGAACTCGCGCTACGTCATGCTCGACGAGGGCAACGGCGCGATCCTTTGGCAGCGGCAAATCGTGGCCGCCATGCGCTGGATGCAATCGATTGGAACGCCCGCGCACGCCGGCAATACCATCGTCGTTCCGCTCTTCCACTCTTCGTCGTCGGGACGCCTCGTCGCGCTGGACGAAAACGGCGGCCGCGTGTTGTGGAGCGTGAATACCGGCGGCATTTACGAAAAACCCGTCGTCTGGCACGGCATCGTCCTCGTGGCGGAGGCAAGCGGTGCGATCCGCGCCTTCGATCTGCGCAGCGGACGGGATCTCGCGAGCCTGCACGTCGCCTCGGAGCTCTACGGCCGCGGGCTCGCCCTCGACGGCGACGTCCTGCTGGTTGCAGGCCGCGGCGAACTGTGGGCGTATCGCTTAGGGACATGATCGTCAACGACGTTCTCCGCGCGGGCTTGGCCCTGGTCGCAGTCGTCATCGTGTTTGCGCTCGCGGGCGCTTGGAAACGGCAACGCCCCGGGCTGCCGACTCCGCTCCAAACGGCTATCGGTTTCGTTACGAATTTCTTCGATACGTTGGGAATCGGCTCGTTCGCGCCGACGACGTCCCTCTTCAAGCTTTGGCGTCTCGTTCCCGACGAGCGCATCCCCGGAACGCTCAACGTAGGTCACACGCTGCCGACGATCGTCGAAGCGGCAATCTACATCACGATCATCAGCGTCGTTCCGCTCACGCTGGTCTCGCTGATCGCGGCCGCGGTGGCCGGAGGTTGGCTGGGTGCCGGCGTCGTCGCAAGACTCCCGCGCCGCTACGTGCAGATCGGAATGGGATTCGCGCTGCTTGCGGCCGCCGCGCTCTTCGTCATGAGCAATCTAAAGGGGAGTTACTTCGGCTTGAGCGGCGACGCGCTGGGCCTGACGGGAGGTCGTCTCGCGATCGGTATCGCGGTGAGTTTCTGCCTCGGCGCGCTGATGACGATCGGCATCGGTCTGTACGCACCGTGCATGATCATGGTGAGCCTGCTCGGCATGAATCCCAAAGCGGCGTTTCCGATCATGATGGCGTCGTGTGCGTTTCTCATGCCGGTCGCTAGTCTGCGATTCATCCGCTACGGTGCATTTTCGATGCGCGCGGCGCTGGGACTGACCCTTGGAGGAATTCCCGGCGTTCTGATCGCCGCGTACATCGTCAAATCGCTGCCGCTCGCTGCGGTACGCTGGCTGGTCGTCGCCGTCGTGCTCTACGCCGCCGTGGCGATGCTTCGCTCGGCGATGCAGCGCGCCCAGAACTCGAAGGCCGACGATCGTCTTGCCGTCGTTCCGTAGCGGTCGATACGGGTAGCCGGTTTTAGACCGCGACCTCCATCCGGTTGTAAACGAAGCGGCCGCCGACCATCGTTCCGATGACGGTGAACTGGCGATCCCAAAACGAAAGATCGGCGCGCGCGCCGCGCACGATGCGTCCCATTTCGGCCTCGTGCCGGATCAGCCGTGCCGGCGCGTGAGTCGCGGCGACGATTGCTTGCGCGAACGGGATCTGCGCGTACGACATGTAGTTGCGCAGCGCGTCGTCGATGCGCAAGGCGCTTCCCGCGATCGTTCCGTCCGCCGCCCGCATGACGCCGCCTTCGATGTGGTAGCCGGGATCGGCGGGAGGCATGTTGTCGGTCGCGAGCACGACGCGGTCGCCCAGCGTTCGGTGGAGGATGTCGACCATCACCGGGGAGACGTGAAAGCCGTCGCAGATCACCTGGACGAGCGTCCGGCGATCCTGAATGAAGGCCGCGAGAATGGACGGATCGCGATGATCGAGCGGGGGCATGCCGTTGAAGGCGTGCGTGAGCGAACGAAAGCCGAGGCCGATCGCCAGCATACCTTCGCGATACCGCGCCGACGTATGGCCGGCAGAACCTACGACGCCGTTTTCCAGAAAGACGCGCAGCGCGTCGGCGGCGCCGTCGACTTCGGGCGCCATCGTGACGAGCAAGCACGCGCCCTTACACGCGTCCACCATCTCCCGGGCGCGTGCCGCACTTGCCGGCAGCAGCCACTCGTGCCGGTGAATGCGCCGAAACTTCGCATTTAAGAACGGGCCCTCGAAGTGCACGCCCAAGCAACGCGCGCCAACCGGCGGCTCCTCTTCGAGTTGATTGGCAGCTTCGACGATCTCCGACGCCGCGTGCAGCATGGACTCCCACGGTGCGGTCATGACCCCGGCCACGAATCCGGTCGCACCGCAACGGGCATATGAGGAGGCCGCGACGCTCACGGCGTTGCCCTGATCGCGGTTGAAAAGATACTCGGCGGCGCCGTTCGTGTGCACGTCGATCAGTCCGGGCGCGATGCTGCTTCCGGCGGGCAGCGAACAATCCGACGGTCCGTCGGCAGGAAGCACGTCGGCGATGCGGCCGCGCTCCACGGCAATCCGGCCGAAGGCCGACGTGCCGTCGCCGACGGCGATGAAGGCTGGGCCCAATACGAGATCCGGCATCGCTCCTACGTTCCCCTAACTGCGTATCAACGCCAAGGCTTCGTCGCGATGCCGCGCCATCAGCTCCGGGGTGTCCCCCTCGACGTTGAGGCGCAGCAGCGGCTCGGTATTCGACGGCCGAACGTTCATCCACCAATCGGCATACGAAACGGTGATACCGTCGAGATGGTCGATCTCCGCACCCGCGTAGTGCCGTTCGATTTCATCCAGCTTGGCGGCGACGTCGCCGACGCGCGTGTTGATTTCCCCCGAACGAAAGCGCGTGTCGATCGGCGCGATCACCTCGCTCACCGGCTTATCGGCCTCGCTGAACAGCTCCAAACAAGAGAGTAACGCGATCATTCCCGAGTCGGCGTACCAGTTGTCGCGAAAATAGAAATGCCCGCTGTGCTCGCCGCCGAAAACTATGTCTTGCTCGCGCATCACCGCTTTGATGATCGAGTGGCCGACCTTGGAACGCACCGGAATGCCGCCGGCGCGTTCGATCAGCTCGGGCACGCTGCGGCTGCAGATCAAGTTATACAAAATCTTCGCGCCCGGATGCTTCTTGAGCGTGTTGATTGCGACCAGCGCCGTTACCGTGCTGCCGTCTACGATCCGGCCCCGCTCGTCGACGACGAACATCCGATCGGCGTCGCCGTCGAAGGCAACGCCGAGATCGCAGCCGCGTTCTCGAACCGCAGCCTGCAGGTCGACCATGTTTTCCGGCTCGATCGGGCTTGCCGGATGGTTTGGAAAGCTGCCGTCGAGCTCGAAATAGAGCGGCACGACCTCGCACGGGAGCTCTTTGAAGACGTGGGGGACCGTTTCGCCCGCCATTCCGTTGCCGGCGTCGATTGCGATGCGCAACGGTTTGATCTTGGAGCGGTCGATGAAGGAGAGGCAATGCCGTGCGAAGTCGTCGAGCACGTTGCGGGTCGAGACGTTCCCGCATTTCGTCGCGCGGGGCGGAATGCCGCCGGCGAGGAGCTCGTCGCGAATGGCAGCCAGCCCGGTGTCGAGGGAGATCGCCTCGGCCCGCGAACGCGTAAACTTCATTCCGTTATACTGGGCCGGATTGTGCGATGCCGTGATCATCACGCCGCCCTGCAAATCCAGTTTTCCCACGGCAAAATAGAGTGCGTCGGTCGAAACCAGGCCGATATCGACGACGTCGGCCCCCGCTTCGGCGGCGCCGCGTGCGACCGCGTCGCCCAGTCGTTGCCCCGAGGGACGCATATCGCGCCCCACCGCGATTGTGGTGCGGCCGCCCGCGGAGGGGCCGTCGCGCAGTAAGGGCACGAAACAGCGGCCGATGCCGTAGGCGATCTCGTCGCTCAATTCGGACGGATAAACCCCGCGGACGTCGTAGGACTTGAATATCGTGGGATCTACCCGGGCCGCCACAGCCTGCGGTTCTTCGACCGAGCGTCCGTGACGCCTTTGTGAAGAACGAACCGCTCGCGAATCTCACGGGAACGCTGCTTTTAACCGCGTTCCTCGTCGTCACGTTGGCCTTTGCAGTCCAAGGTTCGTTCGAGACGCGCTCCGAGATCGCGCAAACTTTTTCGCGCGCCGCCGAGATACAGCAAGCCCAACTCGACCTCGAGGAGCTCATGCGCCTGCAGATCGACGAGGAGAATTCGTTGCGCGGTTATTCGCTGACGCGCGATCCGTTCTACGTCGCGCAGTACCGCCAAGCCGCCGCCGGCTACGACGCTAAGCAGGCCGAGATTCGTAAGATTCTCCACAACGAGCGTCTGACCGCCCCCGCGCAGATGCTCGATGCGTACGGTACGCTTCAATCGCGCTGGCGCGCCGACGTCGCGCGGCCGCTCCTGCGGCGTCCGGGCCAGCGCCTCGTGGCGCTCGACAAGCGCAACAAACTCTTCTCGGATTACGAAGCCCGCACGGTCGCGGCGATTCGCGACACGCTTGCGGGCACCAATGCGTCGCTCGACCGCAGCACCCAGCTGCAGCTCGACCGTTCCTCGTACGTACGCGCGTTTTGGGTGCTGGTCTTCGGCATTTTGGCGATCCTTTTCAACGCCTACCGTTCGAGACTCAACCGCGAGCTCGAGCAGGAGCGAACGATTACGGAAATTCTCCAGCGCGCTTTCCGCAGCGAATCGGTGCCGCTTCCGCATTGCGAAGTCGGGAGCGCCTACCTTTCCGCGACGAGTCACATGGCCGTCGGAGGAGACGTCTTCGACGTCTTCCGGCTCTCGGGAACGCGGGCGCTCGTTTTGATCGCCGACGTCAGCGGCAAGGGCGTGGATGCGGCCGTCTTGACGGCCTTCATCAAGTTCATGATACGCGCGATCGCGCTGCGGCAAAGCGAGCCCGGCGCGATCCTTTCGGAGTTCAACAGCGCCTTTTCCAAGGCGGTAGGAAACCCGTATCTCTTCGTCTCCATGTTCGTCGGCGTCCTCGACACCGCGACGTTTCGCCTCGAGTACGGGAGCGCCGGACACGATTGCGCGTATTTGCGTCGGCGCGACGGTGTCGAGCAGCTTGCGGTCACCGGGCCCGTTCTGGGCGTGATGGAAGAGCCGTTCTACTCCAAGACGATCGACCTCCACCCGGGCGATACGTTGGTGCTTACGACCGACGGCTTGACCGAAGTGCGGGACCGCGACGGAAAGCCGCTTTCCGGAACCGGCGCGATGGAACTGATCGAGCGCGCGAATCCGCACGCCCAAGAGATGGCCGATCAGCTCGTCGTGGCCGCGAGGAGCCGCGCCGGCACCGGCCTTCGCGACGACTTGGCGATTCTCACGATTCGAGTGATGGACGTGGAGCCGGCGCTTGTCTAGGTCGTTTTTCCCCAAAGCGGCCTGCGCCGTACTGGTCGTCTGGTTGATCTCCGCGCCCGGTGCCTCGGCGGACTGCCGGCTTCATCGCGGCGACCGAGTCGCACTCTATAGCACCACCGACGATCCCTCCGTCCTGATCTGGGACTCGCGTGCGCGGCTGCGGGCCTACAACGCCGCTTCCTTCGATGAGGCGCAGGCGATGTTGCCGCATGCAGTTCTAGTGTCGCCGGGAACGCGCGCGATCGTCGTTTCGTGCGTCGCCGGATACGTACAGTCCCCGATCTCGGCGCAGGCGGACGACGCGGTCGGCGTCGTCATCGTTAGCGGCCCGCAACGGGGCATCACGCGATGGGTTCTCGGTTCCGACGTTCGCTGGCTGCAGGGCGCGACGCACTGACGCTTGCAGGTTCGCGCACGAAGATACGGACGGTGCCGTCGTCCAGGCGTACGCGTTCGATCGCGATTCCGTAGACGCGCTCCAGAAGGGTGCCGCAAAGCAGCGCTTCGGGGGGACCGAACGCGCGCAAGCGCCCATCGCTCAGCAGTGCGACGCGATCGGCGTACGCCGCGGTCTCGTTGAGGTCGTGAAGGGCGCAGACGACGGTCTTCCCTTCCCGCGTCAGACCCCGAAGGAGCGACAGGATCTCGTGGGCGACGCGCACGTCGAGGTGGCTCGTGGGCTCGTCGAGCAGCAAGACCGGCGTCTCTTGGGCGAGTCCCAGCGCGATCCAGACGCGTTGCCGCTCGCCGGCGCTTAGCGTCGAAAAGAGACGGTCCTGCAAGCGTTCCATTCCGACCGCACTCAAAGCCCGGTCGATCGCCCGAGCGTCGTCCTCGCTGCGGCTCCACTCCCACCAGCGGTGGTATGGAAATCGTCCGATTCCCGCGACGTCGCGAACGCAGAGCGCGTCGAGGAAGACTTCGTCGCCCGTGACGAACGCGACGCCTCGCGCGCGCTCCGACGCGCTTTGTTCGTTGACCGCAATCCCGTCCAGGAGAATGCGGCCGGAGTGCACGGGCGTCAGACCGGCAATCGCGCGCAAGAGCGTCGTCTTTCCCACTCCGTTGGGTCCGAGTATCGCGACGAACTGCGCCGGCGAGATCGACGCATCGATGCCGTCGAGCAGCGGGCGACCGCCGGCGTGCAGCGA
>Ga0070738_10004469_pt1 | contig 16737 bp, 12 predicted proteins | sample Coa_R2_2_FD_66446 | JGI IMG/M metagenome (GOLD analysis project Ga0070738, IMG submission 66446) | Surface soil microbial communities from Centralia Pennsylvania, which are recovering from an underground coalmine fire - Coalmine... | ecosystem: Environmental > Terrestrial > Soil > Unclassified ...
CCAGTCCCGTGATTTTGAGCTGCATTGCCTGCATCGGCTCCAGGAGTGAGTAGGTCAACCATTGCGAGAGTTTGTGAAAGGGCACGAGCTGAGAGTATGGACGATCGCGCGGTAACGCTGGATGTTCCCAGACGTCGCCTAAGTTAACTCCCGCCAGCGTCAGGCGTCCAGGCCAGATGTCGCCCAATCCTTCCAGTACAGCTCTGAGAACGATCGTTGCGTCTAGCTGCTCCTGGTGGGTTTGCTCCAGCAAGTAATCAACCAGGTATCCCGGACGCGGGGGCTGCGAACCAAACAGCCTGGGATTTTGCTGCAGCACACTGCCTAGCCGTTGCAACAGCTCTAGCCGTCCCTCCATGCCAACCAACGGATTTTCTGGACGGCACTGAAACGAATCGCTCAGCGTGGTAGCCGTAATTGCCTGTAGCCCGATCGCGTCCGCCTGCAACGGTGTGTCTGGATCGCTGGAAAACATCCCCTGGCAAAAAGCGTGGAAACTGGCGATCGCCAGTCCCTCTGACCGCTGCCATACCTGCCCGGTGCCGGGTTCCTGATATTGCCAGCGATCGCCTGCGCCCGCATCCAGCAAGACGCTGACGATCGCCAGATCAAACTTGGCCCGTGCTTTCTCTAACGGCGTCAGCGCGGCCAGTGCTTGCTCTAGACTTGCTAATCGTGACAAGCCACCCACTTCAAAGTGCCGCCATCGGCTATGAAAGGGGATGTTATGGTCAGGATACTCTGACCGGATGACCTGGAGCACGTAGTCGGCAACCAGGTCTAGCTGGGACAGGTCACAGCGGAAGTAGTGCAACTGGTCGGCACAGGCCAGATCAAACAGTTGACCGCAGCGATCGCGGATCGCAACCGGCGAGCGGAGGTAGTCGATCGCGGCAGTTTCTTCTGGACTGAGTAGCTTAAAGGTCATTGCCAGTCCTCCAGACTAATCACTGAGACCGCGCCCCTTGACCGTTGCCAGGATCGCTTCGGTCGGTACCTGGCCATCGGTATAGTACCCGGCGGCTTTCTTGGCTTCAATCTCAACCTGGGCATCTGCCGGAATCAGGTCGTCTGGGATCGGAACCCGTTCCACGACCGTAATGCCGGATTGGGTAATGGCGTTGTATTTCATATTGCTCATAGAGATCAGGCGATCGATCCGGGTGATGCCGAGCCAGTGCAATACATCCGGCATGAGTTCCTGGAACCGCATATCCTGAACGCCAGCGACACACTCAGTCCGGGCAAAGTAAGCATCGGCGCGATCGCCCCCTTCTTGCCGCTTGCGAGCGTTGTACACCAAAAATTTTGTGACTTCGCCCAGGGCGCGGCCTTCTTTCCGCAGGTAAACGATGACGCCCGCACCGCCGCTTTGAGCCGTCTGGACACAGGCTTCGATGCCGTGGACGAGATAAGGACGACAGGTACAAATATCGGAGCCAAACACGTCGGAACCGTTGCATTCGTCATGCACACGCACGGCAAGTGGCCGGTTGGGGTCGGTAATGGCTGCGACATCGCCGACGATGTAGACCGTCATGCCCCCGATCGGCGGTAGAAAAACGTGCAGATCAGGACGAGTCACCAGTTCGGGGAACATTCCGCCTGTCTGTTCAAACAGGGTGCGCCGGAGCACCGATTCACTCACATCCAGTCGTTTTGCAATCCCAGGCAGATACCAGACCGGCTCGATCGCCGCTTTTGTGACCACGAGATCGCCATTTGCCTTCATGATGCTGCCATCAACCTGGAGCCGACCTTTGGCAGCCGCTTCCTGAAGTTCTGGCATGTTGATGTGGGCTTTGGTGATGGCGATCGTGGGGCGAATGTCATATCCCTGCTCAAACAGCGATTGGTAAACCTCGCCGACAAGTGCGCCAAAGGGATCGAGCGACACGATTTTGTCTGGATCACCCCACGCCGGATAGGGGCCTAAATGTGCTGCCGGAGATGTATTGGTCAGGTCGGCACGGTGGTCTGACTGCAATTGACCACTGGCAACCGCTAGCGCGCGATACACGCCGTAAGCGCCAGAATGGCTGCCAATGACATTCCGGTGGGCTGATTTGGTTAGTGTGCCAACGATCGGTCCGCGCCGCAGCGGATCGGATTCTCCCCACTGGATGGGAATCGGTTTAGGCCCAAAGCGCGCGGGATGGGACGTGAGAACAATATGTTTCGATTGAGACCCTGTCTTTTCAGTTGACATAGATGCTCCCGGTAAAGATATGGCATTGAACCAATGGTCAACAAATCGCAAACTCCACGCCTTCTAGCAGGGGTTAGAGCCTGTCGATCGCGTTGTCCAGGGGTATGGTTATAAAACCCAAACTGAATAGACCACACTCAGCAAAGCGGTGATCTATGTGACGAGTAGAGCTTATGATTTTACCAATATGACTCCACCAGGAGAGTGCCTCAAGCGGCAGAAACTTGTGGACGAGATAAGGAATGACGGGGAAACCCTTTTTATCCTTTAGCCTTCATCCTTCATCCTTTCTGCCTCAGTGCCTCAATAATCTGCACGTTCGCCTTGGGAAAGGGGTATTGATCGATGTCTGCCAACGTCACCCAGCGAATTTCGTCACACTCGATCGCCTGGGGTTCGCCGTTCAGGTGACGACAGTGGTGGACATTGAGCGTGACGCGAAAATGACTGTAGGCATGATCGACGACGATCAGGCGATCGCCTACAGCAATCTCAATACCCAACTCCTCGCGGATTTCCCGTTGAATACAGGCTTCAATGGTTTCTCCCGGTTCTACTTTGCCACCGGGAAATTCCCACAGTCCACCGAGCAGACCTTCTTGACGGCGGCGATCGATCAAAATTTGTCCCTGATCATTCCAGATCACCGCAACGCCAATAATTTTGTGCGGTAGCGGAGCACGCAATTCAGACATGGGTAGTTTCGATTGGATGTCTTGATTGTAAGCCTGACAGTGCATTTTCCAGGGGCATTGCGGACACCGAGGCTGATGCGGTGTACAGACCGTTGCGCCTAAGTCCATAATGGCCTGGTTAAAGTTACGCGGCTGTTGCCTATCCAGAAGCGCCTCAGAGAGCTGCCAGAGTAGCGCGATCGCCCGGTTGGGCGGCGTCTGTAAAGCGATCAACCGGGCGAGGACGCGCTTAACGTTGCCATCCAGGATCGCCAGCGGTTGGTCAAACGCGGCGCTGAGGATGCCCCCGGCGGTTGTACGCCCAATGCCGGGTAACGTCATCACAGCGCTCAAGCAATCGGGAAATGTGCCGCCGTGGTGCTGCATGATCGACTGAGCGGCCCGGTGGAGGTTGCGGGCGCGGGCATAGTAGCCCAGCCCCTCCCAGGCTTTGAGTACTTGCTGCTGCTCGGCGATCGCCAGCGCCGCAACAGTGGGAAATAGCGTCAACCAACGGTGGTAGTACGGAATGACCGTTTTGACCTGGGTTTGCTGGAGCATGATTTCCGACACCCAGATAGCGTAAGGGTCGCGGCTCTGACGCCAGGGTAAGTCGCGCCCAACTTCCGCATACCAGGACAGCAACGATTGGCGTAACGCGTCAATTGCCAACAACGGGAGACGATCGCGATCGTCTCCCGTTGATAAAGCCTGGTGCTGATTTTTAATAGTGGATGTGGCAGGCTGGACTGATCTCGTAGTCATACTGGCGGCGTTCTTCCAATTCTGATCAAAGACTCAGCCGTTGACTATACTGCACTCTGGCGCACTTTCGCGGTATGGCTTCGGGCCAAATGCTCACACAACGATTGTGATTTCTGCCTCTACTGGTTGGTCCGCCAGACCAGTACCATTGAGTCATTTATTCTGCGGGAGATGCATCGGTGCTCACGGAAGCGAGGGATTTTTCAAATGCCATCCGCTGTTCAGCATTGTGCAGGAAGTAGCCGCTCATCATTGCTGAAGCTAACAGACGCCCCAAGTCCTCACGGCTGGTTGTCACCATAATGTTGAAGCTCTCGGAAGGCAATGCGCCCAGCAGTCCAACAATGTTCCGTTCCATCACCTGGAACACTTCAGCGGAAGCGGGTCGTGAGAGTTGAGCGATCGCTTCGGGACTCAAGGATTGGACGTAATTCAGAAACTGGTTGCTGGACTCAGCGCCACCGCCGAGAAATTCTGGCACTCGATCTGATGTGTTGTTCACTTGAGGAACCTCAATCTCATTGATGTAGGTTTGTATAGATAAATGTATCAACACCCATCAAAAACCGCAGTGAGTAGAACCGAACCACGCCGTGGGGGGTGAGCGTACACGACAAAACGAGGGGCAGAAGGCTAAAAGAATGACATTTCTCGCTTCTAGCCTTCCGGGTTTATGCTGTTAGCTGGCCAAGTATTCCCCGATCGCGGCCTTGCGCTTCCGCAGTTTTGTCAGGGCTTCGCGCTCAATCTGTCGGACACGCTCACGGCTGATATTCAGGCGATCGCCGATCTTCGCCAGCGTGAGCGCCTGCCCATCTTCCAGACCAAATCGAAGCGCTAGCACTTCGCGCTGCTGGGGCGTCAAGTCGGCCATCAAGCGCTCCAGATCGGCCCGGAGCGACGATTGCAGCGCAAAATCTTCGGGCGATGCCCCTGTGTCTTCCAGTAGCTCACCCAGTTCGGTGTCCTGGTTATCGCCCACGCGCAAATCCAACGAGAGTGGCTGCCGCGCCCGCTCAAGATACTCGCGCACCTGGCGGGGGGTCAGCTCTAGTTCGTTTGCCAGTTCAGACGCTGTAGCAGCCCGTCCAAGCTGTTGGGCAAGCTGGCGCTGCGCCTTCTTAATTTTGTTGAGCTTTTCGGTAATGTGGATGGGCAACCGAATTGTGCGCCCCTTCTCGGCGATCGCGCGGGTGATGGCCTGCCGAATCCACCAGTAAGCGTACGTTGAAAACCGATAGCCCTTGGTGGGATCAAATTTTTCAACTCCACGCTGCATCCCAATCGTCCCCTCCTGGATCAGATCCAAGAGATCGACATTGCGCTTGGTGTACTTCTTGGCCACAGAAACAACAAGCCGCAAATTGGCTTCCACCATTTTGCGCTTGGCGTGTTCACCTTCGGCAATGGCCTGTTCCAGCTCGGCTTCGGAGAGAGCAACCTTTTGCGTCCACTCAGCGATCGTCGGGGTATGACCGAGCTGAGCGGTTAAGGTATCTCTTGCCTCATAGATCACGGATAGCTGCTGCACCTGCTTGCCATACAAGATTTCTTGTTCATGCGTTAACAGGGGCACACGACCAATTTCTCGTAAGTAAGCGCGTACTAAGTCGGTTGAGGTTTGAGCGGTCTTCATAGCGCTGCTTGGATGGTGACAGTGGATGGGAAGCTGGCGTAACCAGCCGGACAGAAGATTGAACGATGCAGAATCTGGACGTCTTGAGAAATAAGCTTCTTGGAATCACGACCGCTAGCAGATGGGCTAACTATCAATAGCCTGGATCACGGAGCGGCTAGCAGGTTTAAGGAGCGACATCGAGACGGCTATGGGCTAAGCAAAGCGAAACACAATTAGAACGTTGAGCGACACTGATGCGACGTATGAATAAATGTAACATTTCTGAGAGGAGACGTATATACCCCCAGGGGGATTTCTGGTCTACGGTCGGGACTCGATCGCCAGTCACGCTAATCACAATCTGTTACCCAAGCCTAATTAGGAATGAGTTTGACAACTGCATCCTTTAGAACAGAATGCAGTTGTGTTCGTGGGCTGTAGCCAGAACCTTTATACTTTTTTAAGGGAGCGACGTTAAGAAAGGCAAAGCTTCCTTGCTAAATGTTTCAGCAGCACACCGTTTCCTAATCAATGTAGTCTTGTAGTGCCTTTACGGATAAAGACTGGGACTGGAGCGATCGAATCGCCGCGGTAGTTGCTTTGGCACCGGCGATCGTAGTGACGATAGGAATCTTGTACGACAGGGCAGTCCGCCGAATCAGACGACCATCCGCTGTGGCTTCTTCGCCAGAGGGAGTATTAATGATAAGCTGAATTTTCTCATTCTTGATCGAGTCCATGATGTTGGGCCGTCCTTCATGGAGTTTGAGCACCAGCTCAACGTCTACACCGTTTTCGCGCAGTGCTTTGCGGGTGCCTTCGGTGGCAACCACATGGAACCCCAGGTCGAGAAAGTCTTTGACGACAGAAACGACGGCTGTTTTGTCGCGATCGCGGGTGGAAACAAACACCGTGCCGTTGAGCGGCAGACGCTGCCCCGCCCCCAGTTCGGCTTTGGCAAATGCTGTACCAAACGTGTCATCGATCCCCATCACTTCCCCCGTCGAGCGCATTTCGGGGCCGAGAATCGTGTCGGTGCCTGGAAATTTCTCAAATGGCAGAACGGCTTCCTTGACGGCAATGTGCTTGGGAATGACTTCCCGGGTATAGTTCAGATCGGCCAGGGATTTGCCGGACATAATCCGCGCCGCCATTTTTGCCAGCGGCACGCCGATCGCCTTAGATACAAATGGCACCGTCCGCGATGCCCGTGGGTTGGCCTCCAGGATGAAAACCTGTTCGCCCTGCACCGCGTATTGAATATTCATCAGGCCAATAACGTTCAGGGCCTTCGCTAGCTGCACGGTCCAGGTCCGGATCTGCTCCAGCACTGAGTCGCTGAGAAAGACGGTCGGTAGGGAGCAGGCCGAGTCACCAGAGTGGATGCCCGCTTCCTCGATGTGCTCCATAATGCCGCCAATCACCACACGTCCGGTCTGGTCAGCGATCGCGTCTACGTCTACTTCCACGGCGTTCTCCAGATACCGATCGATGAGAATCGGGTGGTCTGGCTCGACCTGAACCGCATAGGTCATGTAGCGCTCTAGCTCTGTGTCGGAATAAACAATCTCCATGGCCCGTCCACCCAGCACGTAACTGGGACGCACGACCACCGGATAACTCACGCGGCGGGCTACTTCCAGCGCTTCACCATAGCTGCGGGCCAGCCCATTCGCCGGTTGTTGGATATCCAGTTCGCGCAGAATTTTCTCAAACCGTTCGCGGTCTTCAGCCGTGTCGATCGCGTCGGGCGATGTCCCCCAGATCTTGGTTGTCACGGGGCAATTTTCGCTACCAAGATACTTTTGCAACGGCACCGCCAGCTTCAGGGGCGTCTGGCCACCAAACTGGATAATTACGCCTTCGGGCCGTTCTGCTTCGATGATGTTGAGGACATCTTCCTTGGTCAACGGTTCAAAGTAGAGGCGATCGCTGGTGTCGTAATCCGTTGAAACGGTTTCGGGATTGGAGTTAACCATGATCGTTTCAAACCCGTCTTCGCGCAGGGCAAAGGACGCATGACAGCAGCAGTAGTCAAACTCAATCCCCTGCCCAATTCGGTTTGGCCCGCCACCCAGGATCATGACCTTGCGTTTGCTAGACGGGAGAATTTCGTTTTCGCCCTCCTCGTAGGTGGAGTAGTAGTAGGGCGTAAGCGCTTCGAATTCAGCGGCGCAGGTGTCTACCGTCTTGTAGACGGGAATGACGTTGAGCGACTGACGATAGGTACGCACTTCATCTTCGGTTGTCTTTGTGGCAAAAGCGATCTGGCGATCGCTAAAGCCCTGTCGCTTAATTGCAAACAGTTGGGCTTTGCTGAGGCTGGTCAAAGCGGTGCGCTTGAGCAGTTTCTCGGTCTCCAACAGCTCGTACAGTTTGTCCAAAAACCAGGGGTCGATCGCGGTCAGCTCATACACTTCATCGACGGTCATGCCGGCCTGGAATGCATGATGAATGGTAAAGATACGGTCGGGGTTGGGTGTCCGCAGGCCGCGTCGGATATGTTCCAGACTGGGTATTTTTTCAGCGCGGTCGCAACCCCAGCCGAAGCGTCCCGTTTCCATTGATCGCAGCGCTTTTTGAAACGATTCCTGAAACGTCCGCCCGATCGCCATCGCCTCACCCACGGATTTCATTTGGGTAGTCAGCGTTGGGGTGGAACCGGGAAATTTCTCAAAGGCAAACCGGGGAATTTTGGTCACCACGTAGTCGATCGTGGGCTCAAAGCTGGCTGGTGTTTTTTTGGTAATGTCGTTGGGGATTTCGTCCAGGGTGTAGCCGACCGCGAGTTTGGCGGCCATTTTAGCGATCGGAAACCCGGTGGCCTTCGATGCCAGCGCCGAACTGCGGGACACACGGGGGTTCATCTCAATCACGATGACTTCGCCCGTGTCAGGGTTGACGGAGAACTGGATATTGGAACCACCTGTCTCTACCCCAATCTCGCGGATGATTTTGATCGAGGCATCGCGCAACCGCTGGTATTCCTTATCGGTTAGCGTTTGGGCTGGTGCAACGGTGATTGAATCGCCGGTGTGGATGCCCATGGGGTCAAGGTTTTCGATCGAGCAGATAATCACTACGTTATCGGCCAGATCGCGCATTACTTCGAGTTCATATTCTTTCCAGCCCAACAGCGATTTTTCAATCAAAATCTGCGAGACAGGGCTGGCGTCCAATCCGGACTGGGCGATTTCCTCAAATTCTTCCTGGTTGTAGGCAATACCGCCCCCCGAACCGCCCATTGTAAAAGCAGGACGGATGATCAACGGGTAGCTACCAATTTCGTGCCCAATCTGGCGGGCTTCCTCTAGCGTTGTTGCCAAACCCGATGGACAGACACCCACCCCAATCCGTGCCATTGCCTCTTTAAAGAGCTTGCGGTCTTCCGCCATCTCGATCGCCGGGAGTTTGGCCCCAATTAGCTCAACGCCATACTTATCCAGTGCTCCGTTCTTTGATAAGGCCACTGCCAGATTCAGCGCTGTCTGACCACCCATCGTAGGCAGCAGGGCATCCGGTCGTTCTTTCTCGATAATTTTCTCCACCACTTCTGGCGTCAATGGCTCAATGTAGGTGCGATCGGCGGTTTCCGGGTCGGTCATGATCGTCGCCGGATTGGAATTGACCAGAATGACTTCATAGCCTTCATCTCGCAGGGCTTTGCAGGCCTGGGTGCCCGAGTAGTCAAACTCGCAGGCTTGCCCAATCACAATAGGCCCAGAGCCAATCAGGAGGATTTTGTGGAGATCGTTGCGACGTGGCATGGTGGTGATGGAGAGTCGAGGCTAAAATCCCACTTATTGTAAGGGCTTTCTTCACATTAGTTGGTAGCCTTTTATCTAATCCCAAGGTTTTGGATGTGCATTAGTTGGATTTGCCATCGCTCCCAAAGTACTCACGGTAGGCACAGACCTGGTCTTGGCGAATATCAAACGAAACCGCGACCCGATTCTTGTACGGCTGTCCCAGGAGCAGCCCCTCATCACGAAACTCAAACACTACCGTTGTCTCATTGCTGGTGACGCGATCGAGCGTGAGGGTCAGCCCCTCGGCAAAACTCTCAGTCACGTACTGGAAAAAGGCGATCGCGCGGTCTTTGCCCACATTCAATCCGTGATATGGCCCCACCGGAAACCAGAAGGTGAAGTCGTCTGACAGCATGGCCATGAACCCCTCCCACTCGCCGGTTGCTAACCCATGCTTAAAGCAAGCAAACGCTCTGTGGGCAACTTCAAGCGTGTTTGATGATTGGGAGGACATAGACACCCTGCACTCAGCAGACTAACAAGCCACATCGCATTATTTTAGAACCGGATTCCGAGCAGGGGCAGCACTTTTTGCTGCAATAGTGCCACTAACGCTGGCTCCATGTACTCATACTCATCCGGAATATGCAAGCAAATGACCCGCTTACCTTGGAGCCAGGGACGGAAGCGTTGGGTGAGCTTTGTACGGTGCGAGGCTTCCATGACGAAAATAATGTCGGCCCACTGCACGGCCTCACTGGATAAGGGCATGTCTGCCCCACGGTTCAAGCCCGCCGACTCGACTTCCAACCCCTCGTATTGCGAAAACACCGCTTCAGCGGTGGGACTGCGTAATCGATTTTGGCTGCAAACGAACAGTAATTTCGTCATAATGGCAACTAAACAGCACTGGTAGCCAGCGCTTAACCTTCCTTCACCACTTGATTCTGCACTGGTAGCGTGATGGTCAACCGCGAAGTCATTATTCCCACGGGCATGGAGATCCTCTACGAGAAATATCGCTACTGTCCCGGTGTTCGTGTTGGCAACATGCTTTACATCGCGGGACAGGTTGGCAGAGATGAGCAGATGCAGGTTGTTGAGGGCGTTGAGGCGCAGTTTGTGCAGACCTTTGAAAATGTCAAGAAGGTGCTAACGGCGGCAGGCGCGACGTTTGACCATGTTGTAGAGATGGTGACGTATCACGTGACCAGTCCAGACCTTTACACGGCTTCGGAGCAGCCACCGTTGACCATTCCCTACTTACCGCTGTTTATTCAGGTCAAAGACCGCTACTTTACAAACCAGGTGCCGACCTGGACTGGTGTTGGTGTCACAAGTCTATCAACGCCGGGGTTGATCGTTGAGATCAAGTGCACAGCTGTTTTATAGCTTGGGGCAGCCAGCTGAGGACTGGGCCAGTCGCCCCATAGCGGATTCTGGGCAGGCTTGCTGACTCGCCGCCATCCTGACTATGGCTACGGCAATAGGCTATAGCTATAGAGTCGGCTTCTGCTTCTAAGCAAATTGGACGACAACTTTGCCGCAGTTCTGACCACTTAATAAATAGTTAACGGCGGCAGGAATCGATTCAATCCCGTCAAACATGGTTGGATCGATCGCGACGTTGATCTGGTTGCTGTAGAAAAGCTGGAGCAGGCGATCGCGCCCTTCGGCCAGATACTCGCTGTAGTGCGGCATCAAAAATCCCCGTACAGACGCTGCTTTCCAAAACAGGGTGTGGTAAATGCGCGGCTGCATGACGCGTTCGGGTTGGTGCGCGTATTCTGAGATAAAGCCCACGCTCACCAGACGACCCCGGATCGCGAGGTGCCTGACGCAGATATCGAACACGGCTGTGCCCACGCAGTCGAACACTAGATTCACGCCCTGGGCGTACTCGTGCTGTAGAACCTGATCAAGGTCTTCGGTGCGGTAGTTGATGACGCGATCGCACCCCAATTCTTTGAGCAATGCCGCTTTTGCTGGCGAACCACAGGTGCCGATGACATGGTTGCCTGCGCGCTTGGCCAACTGCACCGCAATGTGTCCCGTCCCCCCCGCTGCCGCCGTTACCAAGACCACCTCATCGCATTTCATTTCGCCCGCTTGTTCCAGCGCAACCAAGGCCGATACGCCCGTTGGCATGAGAGTCAGTACCGCTGGCGAGACTTCACGGACTTTGGTGGCGAGTGCTGCCGCGATCGCCTGATACTCCCGATAGCCGCCCCCGCGAATAATGGTCACCACCGCATCGCCGATTTTGAAGTCTTGGACATCCTGCCCTACAGCTACGACCTCTCCGACCGCTTCTACACCCAGATCAAATGGCGGCATCAGATTAAGGTAGGGCGTTTCACCACGGCAAACTAACGTGTCGAATCCGGCGTTAATGCCTGCGAAGCGGTTGCGAATCAGAATCTCAGCCGTCGCCGGTGCCGGAATGGGGCATTCGACGATCGCGATGGCCGATGCAAAGTTGGGGGCAAACTGGGTTGCAACCAGCTTTTTATACGTGTTTGAACTCATAGATGTGCGATCCGGGCATTGCCGTACCCACTCAAGATAGTCGAGGGCCAGCCTCTACCGCACTCGATGCAGAAGACTAAGGGCAAATGGGTATTCTGAGAAAACTGTGGCGAATTTAAAGGATTTGACTCCAGTACCGCGATCGGAGATCACCGCACCGTCGCTGGTTGAACTCGGCGTGATGGCACGTGTACTGCACTCAATGAAGCCTCGGCAATGATTGGTTCTTCAAAGTTCATCTTGATTGTGCATCCACTCGGACTCCAAGGCCTGATCTGGCAATCAATGCTGCGATCGCAACACATTTCAGTCATCTGGGAATCGCCCGATGTCAACCTCATCGACAGCATCAACCGGATCAAGCAGGCCGGGTGCGCGCTACCCGATCTCTTGCTGATCGATACCAGACTGCACACCGTTCGACCCTATCACGTCTGTCGCTGGTGCCATCAAAACTGTCCAGAAGTTAAGGTCGTCTTAGTCAACGGTGCCCAGTGGGAAATTTTACCAGCAGAGCAGCAATGGGCCATTAATCAGGGTGCCGCAGATTTGCTGCCCCGCTTTCAACATGACAAGTTGGTTAGCGATGCCATGGTTCGGGTAAAACAAATTTTGAACCTGCTAGAAATCCCTACGTTTGACAGTGGAAAACTCATCTCCGTCCTGCTTAAAATGAAGCGAAAAACGCTCTATGAATAGTGGAGTTCTAGTTGGCTCAAACCCTTAGCTCACGATCGCCAAAATATCTTGCTCGCGCAGGAGAACGTAATCTTCGCCGCCGAGCTTAACGTCGGTTCCGGCGTATTTGGAATAGAGAACGTTGTCACCCACATTCACATCGATCGTCTCGTACGCGCCGCTCTCACTCCGTTTGCCGGGGCCGACCTGCACCACTTCTCCAACCTGGGGCTTTTCCTTAGCAGTGTCCGGTAGAAAAATACCGCCAGCCGTTCTTTCTTCCGCTTCTTTTACTTTGACCAGGAGACGATCGCCAAGCGGCTTAACTGTAGAAACGCCTAAAGAAACTGTTGCCATTCTTAATCCTCCGAGCGCTAATTCTAGACGTTAATGTATCCGTAAGTCGCCGCGCATGGCAACAAATGGGCCAGTACGGGTTGCCGAACTACCGCGATCGTGTCTGAAGTGTCGGCAATGTCCTGGTTTGACTTGCCAGCGATCGAGGGGGACGATCGCTGGGATTGTGCCACCAATTGTTCCTGCTTTTCGAGCGATCCACAGAATGCAAGCTGTCTGCTGTGGGGGAACACGACTACCGCTGCATGTGTTCTGCCAGTAATGCCTGAGCACGAGGCTTGTAGAGCAGGTGAAAGAGCGCCTCAATGTAGCGCAGCATATCTTCCCGGTCTTCCTTTGACGTATAGTTCCAGAAGCCGTAGATTTTTGCGAGGGACAGCAGGCGGTTCGTATGGATCTTCCAGGTGTAAGTGCTGTACACGCGATCGATGCTGCGCTGGGAGATTTCGGTCCAGTATGCTGGATTTTGATCGCACTTGGCGATAAATTCCAGAATTGTGTCCGCCATCTCTTCTAGATGCGTTGGGTTGATGTAGAACCCGTTAACTTTGTCCTGAATGATTTCAAGTGGCCCCCCAAAGCGGGTCGCAAAGGTAGGCAAGCCGCTAATCATCGATTCCAGAATCGTCAGTCCAAATGCTTCGAAGAGAGCGGGCTGGACAAAAATCCCCTGGCGATCGGCAATAATGCGATAAATTTCGCCAGAGTCGCCTTTGGGAAGCCGAACACCCAGCCAGCGAATTTTTCCGTGCAGATTGTAGTCGTCAATAATTTTGTAGAGCTTCTCGATTTCGCTAATTTCTTCGTGATCAGTGGAATCTTCCGTACGCAGTTTGCCTGCAATCAGAATCAAGTTGCCGTGTGCTTGCAGTGCATCGCTTTTGCCAAAACATTCGGCCAGTCCAGTCAAATTCTTGATGCGATCGAGCCGCGCCATTGAAAATATAGGACGTTTGCTGGGGTCGTCGAGCTTACCAAAGGCGTGCGCTGGATCATCCAGGGTAAAGAGCAGATCTTCGAGCCGATCGCGGTCGCCCAGCAGGCGATCGTCCATTTGAGTGTAGGGGAAGTAAACCGCTTCGTTGACGCCCGGCGGCACGACGTTGAATTTGGGATTAAACAGCTCAATACCACTGGTCACGTGATACAGATCGGGCATCGTAAAACACTTGTAAGACTCATACTGCCCGATGCTCTCTGGCGTCCCGACAATCTCCTGGTAAGTGCTGCTGACGATAAAGTTGGCGGCATTCATGGCAATGAGATCAGCCGTGAACTGGAGCGAAAAATGGTACTTATCGTCCAGATCTTGCCAATACAGGTTGCTAAACAGATATTTGGACTTTTCTAGCGCGTGCGCAATATTGCACTGGGTGACTTTGAGCTTGCGCGCCAGTAAGAAAGCTACCAGATTGCCGTCCGAGTAGTTGCCAATAATCAGGTCTGGTTTACCGCCAAATTCGGCGCGCAGTTCCGTTTCGGCATCGATCGCAAACGTTTCCAGGTAGGGCCAAATTTCAAACCGCGAGATCCAGTCCTGGGTGAGCTTGGGATTAAACTCGCGGAACGGTACCCGCAAAATCCAGGCGTCTTCCGTCCCATAGATCTTTTCCAGACGTTGATTGCAGGTTGTCCCGTCGCTATTGGGAATCAGCCGCGTCAGGACAATTACCTTCGGGTGAATGTTCAGGACATCCAGTCCGGCCAGCTCAATGTCTTCCTGAAGCTGTTTTTCCAACCCTTTGACCTGGTCAAGAATATAAACGACCTGCCCCCCCGTGTCAGGACGTCCCAGCACGCCTTCTTGCCCAAACCACCCATGCGGCGATATCAGCGCAATCCGAAAGATCATGGGGATGCGGGCCGTAAAGGATTCCAACACCTGATGGTCGGGTGAATCAATGAGTTGATCCAGCAGTCCCAGCGTCTCCTGTACGCGCTGTGCCGTGTTGCCCCAGCCCGGTTCAAAGCCTAAATTCTGTAGATCAAAGCGAAAGGTTTCATAGGGGTCAGCATCCGCGCGATCGTGCAACAGGTATAACGCCGCTTTTACCTTTTCTGAAAGTTCCTGCTTGGTTTGAATCCGTTCATTGATCAGCAGTTGGTGGCCGTTGTGGTGATGCAGGCGTAAGAAATTGAACGCACTATCTAACCATTTGCTCTGGTCTTGAAACAGCTTACTGGACAAATAGCGGTTGAGATATTCAACCCCTTTGCCAATGTTTTTGGGGTCGCGAATGACGGGCGAAAAGTCATAAAAGGGCTGAAAGTCAATTTCCAGCACGTCGCCATCTTGAGGATGGTAACGGTTCACCAGGCGATCGCGGAGATCCAGCAGGTCACTCACGCTCATCGGCTCTACCGTCAGATCTTCCAAAAGACGGTACGCCTCCTGACTCGCAATCCGAGGCCGAATGATTAAGCAAAGGCTATTGCCATCCAGAATAATTTCCTGAATATAGGAAATCAGCTTGCCGAGACGAGACGAGTGTTGAAACTGTTCAGATTTTTCGTAGTGATTACAATAATCAGAAAATGCAGTCAGAATTTCATTACGAAGCAGATAACGTTTTTCAGACGTACGAAGTTGACTAGCGAATTGTCGTAGATTTGTGCGCTCGTCACTATTGAGAACAGTTTGAATCAAATCGGACATGAGTGACTCTCTCCGGTTAAATCAATGGTTCATATCGGCTGTGCGTTGCAGTTTGGCGTCGCTGGAGGATACCGTTAGCAATTCAGAAACGTAGCAATTCAGAAACGTGGTAATTGAGAGGCTTGACAGTTGAAAGGCTTGGCAATTGAGAGACAGCGGGCGGCTCAATCCCAGGGAGTAGCGTCGTGAGCAATCAACCCAACGCCTTTTGATGGTAGGAGTCATTTTTTACTGTCTGCATCCTGCCAATGTCTTATCGTTGTCGCTGAGTTGCTCCGGCGATCGGGCCAAAGGAGCCGCAGGAACGTTCCCCCCTTTGGATGTTTTAACTCCGCTACCCCGCTAGAACCGATATGGCTAGACTCTGACTGGAAGGATAGGAACCACCTTTCGCACGTCCAGCCGGAATCGAACAGCCCTGGCGACCTTGTGAGACGTTACGTATTTGAGAACCCAAAGTGCGACTGCGACTGGTGCGGAAGAAACCCGTAAAGGCTCCCTTTGAGAGCATGAACAACCAGTCCTGCACTGGTCTTGACGGTGAAGGACGGTGTCTGGATCGTGTGCCGTTAGTAGCGTTGATGGTTAACGTGTCCGTGACAACCTTAGCTGCATATTCCCCGATTAATCTGTAAAGCCTAATCGAAGGAGTTCAAGTTTCGATGAAGATTCTGTAAAAGCACAGCAGTGATTTCCTGATTGACTCTCACCAGCACAGCAACGCTCGATCTTCCCCGGTACTTTGTCAGCATTTATTAACCAACGATATGCAAACGGTTCAGCGCGATCGGCTGAATCTAGCCAGCAATCTTGTTTAATCTCTGGGGTAGCGATTAAGCCATTCCAGAGGCACTAACAGACGATATGCGATAGATGGCACGGACTCTGGGACCAAATACAATCACGTCTTCAGGCTTTAGCTCCCACGTCCGGTATTTTTGGCCATTAATTAGCAATCCGTTGGTACTGGCTTTCCCATCCAGGTTGCCATCGGTGATTTGATACGTGTAGCTGCCGTCGATTTTGTAGACTTTGGTGACAACGGCATGCTGACGAGACGCAAACTGAGAGTGTAAACAGATGTCGCTCTTGAGATCGCGCCCGAGCTGATACTGGTCACGCTCTAAAATGACATCGCGCTTGCCCAGGTCGTCCTCAATGACCAGAAACGGCTGCCCCTGAGGATGTAGCGAAGCACTGTCATCCTCGAAGCCTGATGGTGTGGCGCTTGCGTCGTTGCTGTCGATGTCGCCTTCAACATACGTTCCAGGGTCGCTGAAGCCGGAGCCGTACCAGGCCGGATTCGTGGTTGGTGGCCGCTGGCTCAGGCTGGAACGCTCAAGCGCTAAATTGCGTGCATGCCAGGACACTTCATCATCCGATTTGATGGTCAGCGCACGATCGTAGCTGGCGATCGCTTCCGTATAGCGACGCAGCTCCACCAGTGCATTGCCACGGTTTCGCCATGCCAGGTAGTTACTGGGGTTAATGTGGAGGACGCG
>Ga0070738_10004470_pt1 | contig 16730 bp, 10 predicted proteins | sample Coa_R2_2_FD_66446 | JGI IMG/M metagenome (GOLD analysis project Ga0070738, IMG submission 66446) | Surface soil microbial communities from Centralia Pennsylvania, which are recovering from an underground coalmine fire - Coalmine... | ecosystem: Environmental > Terrestrial > Soil > Unclassified ...
TATCAAAAGAGTAGTTTGATTTGCCGGGTCGCTCTATCTCAGCCTCTCTTTCTGAACTTGCCCGGTTTTTGTGGTACACTGGATAGACCAGGTACATCTTCCTAGAAGGGATATCTCACGTGACTTCTCAACAACAAACAAACGATAGCTTTTTCACCTCGCTTGAATGGCGATCTATCGGTCCCTATCGTGGGGGGCGCGTCGTCGCTGTAGCGGGTGATCCGGTACACGAGCAGGTCTTTTATTTTGGCTCAACAGGCGGCGGCGTCTGGAAGACGACCGATGGCGGCGTCTTCTGGCAAAATGTCTCCGACGGCTTTTTCCAGCGCGCCTCGGTTGGCGCAATTGCCGTCGCGCCCTCAGACCCCAACGTGATCTACGTGGGCATGGGCGAGACGACTATTCGCGGCAATGTCGCGCATGGCGATGGCGTGTATAAGTCAACGGACGGCGGCAAAACGTGGACGCATATGGGGCTGGCGGAGACGCGACAGATCGGCAAGATCCGCGTTCATCCCGGCGACCCGAACCTGGTCTACGTGGCCGCGCTGGGTCACGCGCACGGACCGAATAAGGAGCGCGGCGTCTATCGCTCAACGGATGGCGGCAAAACCTGGGAACACATCCTCAATCGCGGCGAGGACGTGGGGGTGCATGATCTGGCGATGAACCCGAACAACCCGCGTATCCTCTTCGCGGCTGCCTGGCGCGCCCGACGCCTGCCCTATAAGCTGGAAAGCGGCGGCGAGGGCTGCGGCATCTTCAAATCCATTGATGGCGGCGATAGCTGGACAGAGATCACACATAATCAGGGTCTGCCGCAGGGCATGGTGGGCAAAATCGGCGTGGCCGTTTCGGGCGCGCAGCCTGATCGCGTCTGGGCGCTCGTCGAGGCCGAGGATGGCGCGCTCTTCCGCTCGGATGATGGCGGCAAGAAGTGGGAAAGGTTGAGCGAAGAGCGCGACCTGCGCACGCGCCCCTGGTACTACATGCACATCTACGCCGACCCGCAGGACGCCGATACCGTCTGGGTTCTCAACGAAAAATGCCTCAAATCCATCGACGGCGGGCGTACCTTCTTCAAGGTGCCAACCCCGCATGGCGATAATCATGACCTCTGGATCGACCCGCGCAATCCGCAGCGTATGATCGAGGGCAACGATGGCGGCGCCTGCGTGACCTTCAACGGTGGTCAGACCTGGTCGTCGATTTACAACCAGCCGACCGCCGAATTTTACCACGTCACCACCGATACACAGGTACCCTACCGCATCTATGGCGCGCAGCAGGACAATACGACGATCACACTGCCGAGCCGCTCGCGCTATAGCGCCATTGTGCAGGCCGACTACTACGAAGTCGGCGGCGGAGAAAGCGGCTACATCGCCGTGCGGCCCGACAACCCCAACATCGTCTTTGCCGGAAGCTACCTGGGCTATCTCACCCGCTACGACCACAGCACGGGCGAGGTGCGCGAGATCACCGTCTGGCCGGAGGCAACGCTGGGTTGGCCCGCGAAAGACGCAAGGTACCGCTTCCAGTGGACCTTCCCCATCCTGCTTTCCCCGCACGACCCCAACATCCTCTATGCCACCGGCAATCGCGTCTTCCGCTCGACCGATGAAGGGCATAGCTGGCAGGAGATCAGCCCCGATCTCTCCCGCAACGATGTGAGCAAAATGCAGGATTCCGGCGGCCCGCTCACCAGAGACAATGTTGGCACCGAGTATTACGGCACCATCTTCGCTTTCGCCGAATCGCCCCTGGAACGCGGCCTGTTCTGGGCCGGCTCGGATGATGGGCTGGTACATATCTCACGCGACAACGGCAAGTCCTGGCAGAATGTGACGCCACCTGATCTGCCCGAATGGGCGTTGATCAGTATCATCGAGCCATCGCCGCACGATGCGGCCACCGCCTACGTGGCGGCAACGCGCTACAAGCTGGATGACTTCAGCCCTTACCTCTATAAGACCAACGATTACGGGCAAACGTGGACGAAAATCACGAACGGGCTGGCCGAAAACGTCTTTACGCGCGCCATTCGCGAAGACCCTGAGCGGCGGGGGCTACTGTTCGCGGGAACGGAGACGGGAGTCGCCGTTTCCTTCGACGACGGCGCGCACTGGCAGCCGCTCAAGCTGAACCTGCCCGTCGTCCCCATCCACGATCTGGTGATTAAGAACAGCGACCTCATCGTAGCAACGCACGGGCGTTCGTTCTGGATTCTCGACGACATCACACCCCTGCGCCAGTTGAACGACGAGGTACGCAGCGCCAGCGTCTATCTCTTCCCACCGCGTCCCCTCACTCGCTTCACAACCAGCGGCGGCTATGGTCACTCGGCAGTAGCCGGGAAAAACTATCGCCATGCAGGCGCGTTCAGCGTGACCTATGTGCAGGAGGAGCAGCCAACCGGCGAGAAAGTGAATAAATATCTTGATGCCGGGCAGAATCCCCCTGATGGCGTCGTCGTCCACTACTACCTGAAGGAGAAGCCGGAGGGCAAAGTCACGCTGAGCTTCCTGGATGCCGAGGGCAATGAGATTCGCACGTTCACCAGCGAGGAAAAGCCACAGAAGGCAGAGGAGGGTAGCGACAGCGATAAAGAGGCGGAAAAGGCGAAAAAGGATGAGAAAAAGGAGCCGCACGTCGTCAAAGAGGCCGGGGCGCATCGCTTCACCTGGGACACGCGCTATCCAAAGCCGGTCAAAATCGAGGGCGTAGACGACTCAGACGAGATCATGAAAGGCCCGCTCGCCCCGCCGGGAACCTACCAGGTAAGGCTCGCGGTTGGCGATCAGGTCTACAGCCAGCATTTCCAGATTCGCAAAAACCCGCATATTCGCACTTCGCAGGAGCAGTTGCAGGAACAGTTCGCGCTCCTGCTGGCAATCAGGGATAAGATTTCTGAACTACACACGGCGATCAACACCATGCGCGCGATTCGCAGGCAGATCGACGAGTGGCAGCAACGTGCAAAGGGCCAGCCGGTGTTCGAGTCGCTGGAAAAACAGGGCAAAAAGATTAAGCAGCAGCTTACCCCAATTGAGGATGAATTGTTCCAGTCCAAAGCAAAAGATCAGCTGGATACGATGGATTATCCAATGAAGCTGAGCGCGCAGCTTGCCTCGCTGGCCGAAGTAGTCGCCAGCGCCGCCACGCCGCCCACGCGCCAGGCCGAGCAGGTATTCGAAGAACTTTCCAGCCGCCTCGCTACGCAGGTCTCGAAGCTGCACGAAGTGGTCAACACCTCCGTCGCCGAATTCAACGCGCTGATTCGCGAGGCCAACCTGCCCGCGATTGTGACAACGGCGCCGGAGCCGACACGGTAAAAGGCCCCAATCTGTGTCATGCTGAGCGGCAGCGAAGCATCCGGGGTGGCCAACCGGGCAGTGTGGCCCACGTGGATGCTTCGCTGCGCTCAGCATGACACGTCAAGGGGCGTTTGTCATGGCATGTCATGGGCGTGATGATTCTTGTCTGTGGGCCTACGAATCTGCTTCGTAGGGTAGACATACAGGGACGCCATCTACAGGATGGTTGATAATAGTGGCCTTCACCTGAAACACTTCGGCCAGCAGAGCAGAAGTGAGTACGTCGTGAGGCGCGCCGTCGGCGACGATGCGACCGTCGCGCAGGGCAATGATGCGTTCAGCGAAGCGCGCGGCCTGATTGAGGTCGTGCAGGACAAGGATGATGGTCTTGCCTTGCGCGCGGTTCAGTTGCTGAATCAGGGTCAGCACCTCTAATTGATGGCCGACATCGAGGAAGGTAGTGGGTTCGTCGAGTAGCAGGATGGGCGTGGATTGGGCGAGAGCAAGGGCAATCCAGGCGCGCTGGCGTTCGCCGCCGGAGAGGCTGTCAAGTCGGCGGTCGCGCAGTGCCAGCATATTGGCCTGGGTGAGCGCCCACGTGATGGCAGCGGAATCTTGCTCGCGCAGCATACGCAGCGGCCCTGCATGGGGATAGCGGCCCTGCTCTACCAGCTCACCGACGGTCAGTTCCTCCGGCGCGACTGGCCCCTGCGGCAAGATCGCCAGTTGCCGCGCCACTTCTCGCGTGGGCAGGTGAGCAATGGCCTTGCCATCGAGGTAGATCGCGCCAGTTCTGGGGGCAATGAGACGGGCTAAGGTCTTGAGTACGGTTGATTTTCCCGACCCGTTTGGCCCCACAAGGGCGGTGATCGTTCCCATCGTGATTTCAAGCGATAAAGCTGGAATGACCAGTCGCTCGCCATAGCCGACTGAGAGCAATTGCGCCGCCAGAACGGTTTTGGCTGCGGGCCGGTCGTTCGCGTCTCTCGTATTCAGCATAACACCTTCTAAGGGACATACAGAGTTGCGTTTCATCATTTGTGGCTTCCTGTGCCGCCGCACTATCTAGCATAGCATCTTTTGTGGCACATCGCTAACCGAGCCAGTCCCGTGAAAGAAGATATCGAGTGAGAGTGGGCCAAGAGGACCTAACCGGGTAATGGCCTCTACGCGGGCTAACAGGTCAAATTTCGCCGCGACTCGCGTATCTTTGCGCTTGCGAATAACCATGAAAAGCTCCTGCGGACCATGAATATCGTGTTGTCTGGTACGGCGGAATTTCCAGCCGCACTTGCGCCAGCGCAGGCCAAAGGCTTCTATCCTGCTCTGATAGGAGATATAATCCTGCGATTGCTCGCCTCCTGGAAGAATACCCCCCACCTGCGTTTGCGCCGAGCCAAACTTAAAAGTGAGATTGGGGTTGAAGCTATATTTGCGGCTCACCTTCGTCTCATCTTCGATGGAAAGAGGGGAAAGCGTATAGGCTACGGGATTTTCCTGCGTGCTGCTGCCACCAGCTACATCAGGGTTATACAACTCGATGCTAAAGCGGGCGTCACGGAAACGGCATGCTTCGGCAGGTGTAAAAGAGCAGGCCAGCTGCACGGCGTAGAAGGCGTATTCCTGCATCTGCAACTGGATGTCGGCGGCTAAATCCTCGTGCTGCCTGATAAGTAATTCATCAAGAGGCAGTACGACTGGATCACCTATCGACAGAGAGCTTTTGCCGCGTAAGGTAGTGAGAATATCCGCCTCCGCTCCACGCGGGATCGGTATATTCAAGCCTTCAATGACGCTCTCTGCTACCCTGGCCTCGGCTTGAAACAGGGGTGGCTGGTCGGGTATAGCGTAAAACTCTTGCATAATGTGTATGCTTCCTTTCATGCCAGCGAGCTATTCTTCCGGTAAGACCTCAACTCCAACTTTAGCGTGGCATAGGTCCGGGATTACCCTGACAGATAAACGCTCCCCAGTAATAAGGCTGCTGTGGATAGCTCTTCTTGAGTTCAAGTTGCGCATTGCGCAGGGCATCGGCGCGAGACTGGCCCTCATAGATGAGGTTCTGGTAAAATTTGATCATCAGTTTCTTCGTTGCTGCATCGGGTACTTTCCACAGGCTCATCACCAGTGTTCTGGCCCCGACCAGCACAAAGGCACGGCGCAGCCCGAAGACGCCTTCCCCAGCCTGTACTTCGCCAAGTCCGGTCTCACAGGCGGAGAGGACCACTAACTGCGTATCTAACAGGTTCATGCCCGTCACATCCTCAGCCGTCAAGATGCCATCTACCGCATGGATATTTGCTCCCGCCAGCGCAAGACCAGAATGCAACAATGGATTCTGCACCCTTTGCACCATGAGTTGATCGAGCCGATTGCTCAGCATAGCAGTCATTTCACCGCTCGAGGTATTGCCTCTCTGCTCTTGTCCCTGCTCAAAGAAGCCATGTGTGGCAAGATGAAGGATGTAGGGCGAACGGCATTTTGTAATCGTTTCTTTCAGAACTGCCTCTCCAAGCAAAAGTTGTGCGTTGAGTATGGCGGCAATCTGCCGCCCCTCTTCTTCAAGTGCTTCTAAGGGAGGAAACGATTGCTTACTCCCGTTCATCCCGCGTAGCTGCGCTTTATCCAGGCTCAAATCAAAATCGGGGCTGGCTGCAACGAGTGCGGACGCTGACCGAGCAGAGAGGCCATCAGTAAAACGCAGCACATCCCGTGCGGCACTCAAGTAACAAATGTGGTAGTCGTCGATGATATAGCGGCCATTGCCGAGCGGAAGTACCTCGAAAGGCAAGCGCGTGAGATCTCCATCAGGTGCCAGGAAGAGGCGGGTATATTTGCGCGGAGCCAGCGAAAGCCGATCAAATATCTGGCCGCGCAGCTTACCACCAGGGTCCTCTGTACCCATTGATGGGGCAGGTGCGCTTTCTGCATTTACCAGCTGACGTCCCTGAACACCCTTTTTATTAATCATATTTCTATAATCAGCGATGAGCTGGTCGATAGAGTTTGCCTCACCCAGATCAATCATCTGCACACGCTCTGGCATATCGGTAGCCAGGACAAACGCGAGGTAGCGAGCCTGTTGCCTTCTGGCAGGCACCACCTGAAAATCAAACAGGTCTATACGTATGAACTCTACCAGGGCAGTTCCTGCAGGCAGAACAGCGGCAATAGCCTTCTGACTCACGGGCTGCTGTATTCCTGGCATACTCACCTGCGATTTGCGGGAGAGTTCGGCTTCTAACGCTTCCCTCCGCACAATGAGCTTGCTCAGTTTGTGCCGGTGAACCCCGGTACCCTCGCTGCCCGCCCCCTCCCGAGTTTCCCGGTCGATCTTTGCGCGCACCTCGCGGAGTTCGCGGTATTTGCCCACCAGTTCTGGATAACGATCCGTAAAGATCGCCTCACGCTGCTGTGCAAGAGCTTCCGCGTCTATCGCCTTACGGCGTAGAACTGCCTCGAAAGCCGCCCGTACATGTATCTGGGAACGAGCATCGTACTGGAGTATCAGGGAGAGGAAGAGAGCGAGATTTCTTTGCGCCATTGTCGCATATCTCAGACGCTGATAGTCAGAGCTAAGCGAGAAAATTTGCCCTATCAACTGATCGTCTATAGTGATCACCTGCTCCATCATTGTGAATGCTTCAGGCGTTCTACTGGTGGCGGCGTACAGCAACGCAAGGTTCTTCATTACCTGGGCAACTGTTGGATGATAGAGAAAATCTTCGCCGAAGATAGCACGTTGAATTCCTAGAGCTTGCCGGTAGAGTGGCTCGGCCCTGCCGAAATCGCGACGCATCGTATAGAACGCCGCCAGGCTGTTCAGACTAAGCGCGTAGTCCCGGCTCTTTTCTCCTGCCGATCGGCGATGTATCTCCAGTGATTGCCGGTAGAGAGACTCGGCTTCAGCATAATTTCCCTCCCGCACACGCAGTTCTGCCAGCATGTCCAGAGTGGTAGCATAGCCTTGCTGCCCAACCGCTGGCGTGCGTTGCCAGAGCTTCAGCAATTGCTCTATCAGAGCCTGCGCCTTTGCATAATCACCTTTTGTAAAATAGAGCTGCGCCAGATTGGTACGGATGGTTCCATACAATGGAGCGTGTTCGCCGAGCTTTCTCAGACAAAGGCCGAGCGCGGCAATCAAGAGGAGTTCCGCCGTTTCAAGGTCTCCACTGCTCATGTAGAGGGTGGCCAGGTTATTCATGCTAGAGATGATTCTTGCATGCCCTCTTCCCAATATCCAGGTCTGAAGTTCCAGCACCTCTCTGAGAGACTCGATAGCCTTACGATGGTCTCCCTGCTCCTGATAGAGCATTCCCAGGTTACTCAGACAGGCAGCATAGTCAGGATGGTAAACTCCCAAAGCAGACTTGAGAAGATCACACGCCTGCTGAAAATGCTGCTCCGCATCATGGTAATTCCCTATACCCATCTGCACGCGGGCAAGGTCATTCAAGCAGCGAGCAAAGCGTATACTATCTTTTCTGAAGGCAGAACCGGCAAAATTACATGCCTGTTCAGCAGGCTTCAATGCCTCACTGTACCGTCCCTGTCGGTACAGGAGATCAATGTAGTCACGCTGCTTTTTGTACTCCCTCCTCTTGCTGCTGAAACGATTAAGAAGATATTCAACATCTGGAGGGTTAATCTGCCAGTTCCACAGCAGCCAGAGGAGCAAGAATACAATGGCTACCAGACCAATTGCCGCCCAGAGTAGGAATGCGAGAAGATCAGAAGGTGTGACATCAAAGGAACCTGAATGCCATATCTGGATGGATTCTGCCACCCAGCAATAGAGAGACAGGGGCGCGAAATAGAGCGACGAGACGAGGGCTAGCTGAATGGGGCCGGGTTGCTGCCCCCAGCCCGGCAACCTGGACAAACGATGGATATATCCCGGTTTTGCCAGCAACCAGCGACGATAGCCCGGCACAAAGGCCAGTGCGACAGCAGCCAATGCCAGAGGAAAACCATAAAGAAGCAAGGCAAGCATGGCAGGAAGCATGATAAGCGGGAGGAGGAGCATAGCAGGCGGTCGCAGGAATGAAAACTTGTACCAGAACCACGATGGCAGTTCTTTCCATTGGGGAAACCTTTGTATTCCGAGCAGTGCATACCCTTCCTGTCTCGCTTCTCTTGAGTCATGCGAATCAATGCGCAGACCAAGCCATTCAAGCCACCTTCTCCCTGTAGAAACGCCCGGCAATCCCTGCGTTGTCACTTCAAGTGAGCGGTCCTTGAAGCCCCATTTGCCAGTAAACCAGGTGAAAAGGATACCCAGCGCCAGTAGACTTAAGGCTATTCCAATCAAGCCATTCAGGTCGGTGTGAGGTAGGCTCCACAGCGTGACATCTGCATCCGTCCAGTGTTCCTGCACCACCAGCAGGCTCAAAAAACTGGGCGGAAGCAAATAGAGCAATGTCACAACAAATAACTTCCATGACGAGATAATCCTCCAGCCGGGCAGGTTTGCCAGATAGTAAATATAGCCCGGCTGCCTTTTTAACCAGTTGAGGTACCAGGGGAAATAGGCTAGCAATGCACAGACGAGCGCAAAGGGTATTCCCCAGACGCTAAAGAAGGTCACAAGAGACAGCAGGAGAATACCGAGTTTGAGGGCTTGCCAGTACCAGCGAACAATCATGTCTTACCCCTCCTTCTTGCATGGAGCAATATCTTTCCGAACACACGAGAGTTAAGATCGCCGGACACGCACTTCAACCTGGGCGGTAATCCATTCCTGTGTGAGGTTTACAGCAGGAGACAACTGGCGCGAGCGAGGTTCATCAACAGCCAGGGCAAACAGTAGTTCCTCAAGAGCATTGGTTGGCCTACCATGCATGCCTCTGCTTTGCTGCGGTTGATCCAGCGCGGGAAGCTCCAGCCAGCGAAAATTTGTGCTGCCAATGGTTGCAAAAACCTTGAGTATGTCTTTCGCATCGCTATAACCATGGGGTAGCTCGGTTTTGAGAGTCTGAGAGTATATTTCCTGGCCAGGATCACAGGAAATATAGCTGCTAGCGTCTGCCGGATAAAGCTGGCTAATGCTCCAATCCGGCCCCATATCCAGCACCGTCACATTGAGAACTTGAGAGGAGTTATTTCTGATACGCACGGTAAGCTGTTCGTCAGGAGCCAGAATGGTAAAAGCACCATCGAAGACGTGCGCGTCTGCCCCCCGTACCAGCTCAACCACCAGCTTGCCCTGCAAAGAAGGGGCAGCCGTATTGTCAAGATGCTGGATAGTGCGATATTTCGTCAGATGTTCCAATCGCTTCACCAGTTGACGGGGAGCAGCGGGATCATCGATAGTCAGCGCGGGCCGCAGGTTAGGGATAGCCGCTCCAGCCGGGTCCCATATCTCATACTCCCTCCTCTCGTTCACCACCACCTGGTAATCTGCCGCGTTACCGGTCACAACTTCCACAAAGCGAGACACTGCCAGCGCCTGCTCAACCTCCACCAGCGCCCGCTCCTGTATTCCTGTCGCTGATGGGAAGTTGTGCAGCAGGCGCACCGTTCTGCGCAGGCGAATAACGCCAGGATCAAGCAGGATAGCCTGCGCGCCCTGCTCAATCGCACCCGGCTGAAAACGTTCGATGACCTTTGCCCGGGAGTCGGTCGCGCCAGCTTTTATAACCTCCACGATTGCCAGACGATCGCTCACCTGGAAGTCGGCGGTGTCCGGGGCATAGACGGCGAACTGCGCCCCTCTATCTACTGCCTGAGCGCGGCCAGTATTCAATACCAACTGCTGCCGTAGCCTGTCGAATTTCATCACATTGACAGCATCGGCCCGCTGCGCGTAGGCGCTACCGAAGACCAGCCGATTGCCCTCACCCTCTAACTGCGGCGTCTGCGCCTCAAACTGGCTGTGAATCTTCGCAATCAGACGATTATGCAATTGCCGGTAGGTCAAGCCCGTCCCCGGTTGCTTCAGCGAGTCCAGCAGCCAGTAGGTGAGCGCCCCATGTTTCTCCTGCCCAGCAAATGCATATTCGTAAGCGGATTCTGATGCACGGCAGGCAGCGAGCAGCACGTACCCCCGCACATCAGGAACCCAGCCGCTGCCTGCAGAAGCCTGGGACGCCGTTCCCGCTGAGAAACTGCTGTATACCTGAAGCAGCGCGTCGTATGAGGCTATTTTGCTCTCTGCCGGGCGCGGGATCCTGTCAATGGCACTCAGACCACGCACCGTTGCTCCGCTCTGACCGCGCGTAGCCCCACCAGAATGACAACTATCTAGCACAACCGTCACAATGAGCCCTTTATCCACCATTGCTTTCAGAATATATGCTAACTCGACATCACGCAGGTACTGCCCGGACGGCAGACCGATATCGGTTGGTACAAGCGCCTCGTCAAGCCCATGCTTCCCTTTCAATTGTGGAAATAGTGTCTGAGTACGCCCCCCATGACCGGAATAATGAATGTACACTTGATCGCCTGTCTGTGCTACAACTGTTAAAGAACGCAGAGCAGCCGTGATGTTTTCATATGTTGGTAATCGCTCAGAACGTTGAGCAGGAGAGGCTGGAGCGTCATTGGGGGCTGTCAATGTGAAGATGTGATCGTCGGTGAGCTTCAGTTTCTCCTTGAGAAATTGCCCCACCAGGGCAATGTCACGAACACACCCGTTCAGACTTGCATAGTGACTGCCATCAGATAAGATGTTAGGAAGATACTGATCGATGCCTATCAAAAGTGCGTAGAACGCGGGAGCTTTCTGTGTCTGGTCAGACATATTCCCTCTCAATCCCATATGTTATGAAGGTCAGATATCACCTGTACCATCTGGGAAAAGAAATACTCATCAATGATGAATGTCGCTATTGTACGGAAAAGATTTGCAGTTGTCAATAATTTAGCAAGAATTGAAGATAAGGCCTTTTTGAGAGAATCGTAAACCTTTTTCTCACGTTCCAGCGAACATTTTACCTGTTCTATAGTAAGGCAGTGAGCGCATCAGGAGGCATTGCGCCAGACAAGATAGAGAAAAAATGGCGCGCCCAGCAGGGCAAGAGCCGCGCCAACGGGAATGGAGACCGGCTGCGAAAGGGTCTGCGTCACGGTATCGGCGGCCAGCAAAATGGCGGAGCCGACGAGCATACTGAACGGGAAGAGGCGGCGCGCATCAACCCCCACTACGCGGCGGGCGAGATGGGGCGCGAGCAGGCCCAGAAATGTGATGCCGCCAACGACGGCAACCGCACTGGTCGTCAGCAGGGCGGCAACACCGAACAGGCCCAGGCGTGCCAGAGTAACATTCAGCCCCAGACTGGTTGCGCTCTCCTCCCCTAATTGTAATACATTTGCCAGGCTGGCGCAGGTCAGGCCCAGTGATAGCGCGATCAGCGCCCAGGGCCAGAGAATGTCCAGTTGCGTCCAGACCAGCCCATTGAGCGAGCCGATGAGCCAGAGCAGGACGGTGCCTATCACTTCCTGCCGTAGCAAGAGAATGATGGCGATGGCGGAACGCAACACGGCACTCATAAGCACGCCCGTTAGCACCAGACGGACAGGATCGTGATATCCCCGCCCGCTCAACAGATAGACCAGCGCGCCGCCGACGAGGCCGCCGATGAGGGCGACCAGGGGCAGCACTGGCCCCGGCGCCGTCTGAGCAGGAGCCAGCGCCAGCCAGAGGACGGCGAACAGTACCGCCCCGGAAGTCGCGCCGGTCATCTCCGGCTCGGCGAGAGGATTGCGCATCACAACCTGCAAGATAGCTCCGGCCAGCCCGAACATAGCCCCCGCCAGCAGGGCAATCAGGGCGCGCGGCAGGCGCAAATCCCAGATGATGATGTGCTGGAACGGCTCAACAGGCTGATTGAAGAGAGCAGCAATTACTGTAGCAGGCGAGATGGCAACGCTGCCGACCGCCACATGCAGAACCAGCAGCACAAAGAGCATGAACAGGCTCAACAGGATGAGCAGCGGGTAGTAACGGATGACGGGGCGATACATCATAACGCGCCTCGCTTCTTTCCGAGCCGATGACGCAGCAGGAAGAGGAGAAACGGCCCTCCTATCAGCGTTGTCCAGATACCCACAGGTAATTCTTGCGGCGCGAAAGCCTCGCGAGCAAAGAGATCGGCAGCGGTCAGAAGCACTGCGCCGAGCAGGGCCGCGCATGGCAGGATCACGCGCGCATCGCTCGTCTTCAGGATACGGCGCGCAAGATGGGGCGCGAGCAGGGCGATGAAGGAGATTGGCCCGCAGACGGCCACAACAGCGGCCACCAGCGCCGTGCTGAGGACGAGGATAAGCAGGCGCACGCGCACCACCGGCAGGCCCAGCCCCCGCGCTACATCATCTCCCAGCTGGAGTATGTTAAGCGGACGGGCGCACAGCAGCGCGAGCGGTATAGCGACCAGCGCCCAGGGAAGCACAAGCTGCACATGCACCCAGGTGCGATTCGCCAGACTGCCGACGAGGAAGAGAAAGAGAATATTGAGATCGTTTTGCGTACCCAGACTCATGAAGATAATCACGCAGGCGTTGAGCAGCGCCGTCAACGCCGCCCCGGTCAGAACGAGGCGCACGGAGTCGCCCATTCGATGCATGGTCAGGATGACCACGCTGCTGCCAGTCAGGCCGCCGACCAGCGCAAGCCAGGGAATGGCAATCAAGAGAACGGGAAGATGAAAGATGGTGATGGCCGCCACCACCACCGTCGCGCCCGCGCTGACGCCCAGCAGTTCCGGCCCGGCCAGCGGGTTGCGCAGGCTGTCCTGAAGCAAGCCGCCGCTCAGAGCCAGCATCGCTCCTGCCAGCATGCCCAGCGCAAGGCGCGGCAGGCGCAGTTGTATTACGACCAGCCGGGCTAATGGTGTACCGCCCCCATTGAGGATTGACCAGAGATCAGGCAGAGAAAGATTCGGCGTACCCGGAAGAAGGGATAGCAATCCTATGGCTATAAGAAATACCATACTTCCCACAATATAGAGCAGTAGCTGGCCGCGCTTCCTTTGCCATAGCGATGGGGTCATCATGTCAGCGGCGTCGGGAAGATGTCCGGGTAGAGTTTGTGCATGGCGTCATCCAGCGCGAGGGAGAGCGATTCGGTTCCGCGACCAAAGATGTAGTACGCGGGGTTGACTTCGTAGACCTGGTGGGTTTGCGCCGCCTTGAGCTGGCTCCAGACGGGACTGCTCGCCAGTTGTTTAGAAAGCGGCTGCGCGGCCCCCACCGAGGCGATGAAAAGCACATCAGGATTGACGGCCAGGATTCTCTCCAGCGAGTATGGGATGGCCCCCGGCTCGTGATCGCTGGCAGATGGCGCGCCGGGGCCGGGCGCAGGCCAGGGATAGCTGGTGACGCGCGAAAGCACGCTGCCGGGAAGCGAAGCGGCAGTGAAAATATTGAAGTTCACGTCCGAGCCATACAGGAGCAGGGCTGATTTATCTCCGGGCGATTTTGCCTGGTACGCGGCCAGTTTGTGCAGGAAACGCTGCGCGGCCTGATTGGCCTGCGCGCTCCTGCCGGTCAGGCGACCGATATCTTTGAGATAAAAAATTGAGTCGTTGTAGCTGGCAGGATTCATGATGTAGAGTGGCGCAATCGGCTGTAAGGCGGAGCGCAAATTGTCATCGACATTTGCCAGACCAATCACCAGATCGGGATTGGCTCTGGCAATGTCTTCCACGTCCGGCTGAAAGAAGGTGCCGCCGATGGTCATGAAACTTTTCGCCCGCGAGCCGAAAAAGTGCGGGTCCTGCCCGAAGGTATCGTTGACAGCGACGGGAGAAAGCCCCAGTTGCGCGAGAATATCTTCGCAGAGCGAGACCAGGCAGACAATACGCGCGGGCCGCTTCGACAGCGTGACGGTGGTATGGGTCGCGTCGGTAAAGGTCAGCGATGTCGTCGAAGCGGTTCCGTTTGTATTGCTGGATGGCGCGGACGGACTTCCACAGGCGGCGATGGCGAGCATCGTCACGAGCAGAAGTAGATACACGCGCAAAAGGTGCTGCCTCAAGTAGTCCTCCCTGTGCTGCTATGCCATTGAAAACGCAAACTCACATATCATCCTGAGCGCAGCGAAGGATCTGTAGCTACCTGCTTGAGCAGGTAGCTGCCTCAGATCCTTCGCTGCGCTCAGGATGACATGCTAGAGAGCTTTTTTCATAGCATACTATAGATTCCTCTCTACGGGAAAATGCCATTTTTATAGTCGGTCAAAATCTCGTTGGCGGCGCGAGCGCCCTCCTCGGCCCCACCTTCCATGAAGCCCTGGAAGTTGATGGAGCAGTGTTCACCGGCGAAATGGATCTTCCCCTGGCGCACGCGCTCGTAGCCGCTGAAGAGCGTGTACTGGCCGACGAGCCAGCAGGAATAGCTGCCGAGCAGGTTGGGGTCGCCCGTTGGATAGCTCAGCGTGGCCGTGCCGGTATAGTGCTGAGTCGCCCCCGGCCAGACCTCTTCCAGTTGTTTGACAAAGGCGTTGGCGTACTGCACAACGCGCGAGTCGGGAGTGGCTGTATACGGCCCGTTCGGCTGGTACGATGCTCCGACGTTGCCGCCCGTGTAATCGACGATGATGCCGGTGACGCCGGGCTGGCCGCGCGTGACATCCCACGTGTTCTGGAAGCCAACATCAGTATAGATGTTGCCGTCGCTGATGCCCGGCCACGCGCCCGTGCCGTTCCAGTAGCGTGTATCAAATTGTAGCTGCAATTTCGAATTCGTGCCATAGCCAAGCTGCGTGATGGCCGTCTGCTTGAGGCTATCGAAATTGGCCTTGCTATAGTCCAGCGTGCGCAGGACGCTGAAGGGCAGCGCCAGGATGACGCGATCAAATGTCTGCTGCTGCTTTCCGTTCGGCGTAGAAAACGTCACCGTGATACTGCCATCGCTATTGACGGCAATAGCTGTCATTTTCCAGTTCATCTGGATAGACCCGGCGGGCAGGCTGTTGGCGATGGCCTGCGGTAACTGCTGGTTGCCGCCAATGATGTGATACCGCTCGTCAGATGCGCCGAAGATGCTGAAGTTGCCTGGCGAAGCCTGGAAACCGAGCAGGTAGACCAGGTTGAGCGAACTTTGCAGGTTCGTCTCCCGTCCATACTCCTCATTATACGCCACATCCAGGAACTGGCCCATGTTCGAGCTATGGCCCCCAGGCACGTACTGTTCAATCCAGTCATACAGGCTGGTGTGGTCAAGCTGGTAGCCGGTGGATGTGTAGCTATTATATAACGTGGGGAATGGGGCGTCCTGAATCTGCTGCCTCAAGACCTTGTACACCGGCTGGAAGTCGCTGTCGGCGGTCTTTTGCAGGTAATACTTGCCAAAGAAGAAATAGGTATCCTGCGAGCCGTTGGGTTGAGCCTGAATCAGATCGACGAGTTGCAGGCCAAAACGCTGCGACAGGTGCTGGATGGTTTTGTGGCCGGTGTCGATCAATTCACCGCACCACTCGCTGGTCTGTCCATTGGCCCACGTCGTCGTGTTCGAGTGCATGCGGCCTCCCAGCCGTGAAGAAGCCTCGAAGACGGTGGAAGCATAACCGGCGTCCTGAAGGGTGAGCGCGGCATTCAATCCGGCGATGCCGCCGCCAATGATGGCAATGCGCGGCGCGCCCTGCGCGTGGGCCTTTGCGAAGTGTCCGGCAAGATTGAGCGGGTCAGTCAGCGCAAGACCAGCGGCCAGCGCGCCCGCTCCTTTGAGGACATCGCGCCGACTGATACGCAACTGGCGTTCGTGCCTCACCTGTTCGACGGAAACACCACGCTCATCGGCCTCGGCATGCTCGCTTGCCATTCGCTGCAACGCGCGCATAAGCGGAGTTCGTGGCATAAAAAATCCTCCTGTACTGTCCTACTCACCCTCTATCCCGGAGGAGAGGGCATTGACCGAGACAACAGAAACGACAGAGGCAAGGGAGACAGGGAAAGACGAGCGGGTAAGGGGAGCGGCAAGAGGTGGCATTATGATGCACTATGCGACCGGGATTGCTGCTATGCAAAATAATTCTCCTTCATCCGCTCCAATGCAGCCGGAGACAACGGGGCCAGGAACAATGATGGAACCGGAAATACTTCCCCAACCTCTGCTACAAGCGTACCATACGGCCTGTATTGTGTCAATCTTTTTCTATCTGCTGTTCCCTCTTTTCTTCTCATCCATTTTTGCCGATAAGAGACAGTGAAATCTGCGCAGAGAAACGGTGACAGTCTATCTTTGAGAAGAAACGAGGCTTGAAGACATGCATCTGAAACGAACGAGCAGTTTCCTGGTTGTGCTTGCGCTGGCGTTGAGCATCCTGGCCGGGCGTATGCTCCTGCCAGCATCCGCCACGCGAGCGGCAACCACGAATACGGGAACGGCGAAGGGGATGCTCCAGTTGCTCCCCAGACCCATGCATCCCCTGCACAGTTCAGCCCTGCTCCAGACAAAGGCGTGGAGCAGCGT
>Ga0070738_10004471_pt1 | contig 16729 bp, 14 predicted proteins | sample Coa_R2_2_FD_66446 | JGI IMG/M metagenome (GOLD analysis project Ga0070738, IMG submission 66446) | Surface soil microbial communities from Centralia Pennsylvania, which are recovering from an underground coalmine fire - Coalmine... | ecosystem: Environmental > Terrestrial > Soil > Unclassified ...
ACCCAGTCCATTCAGTACGGCAACGTCGACGAACTGCGCGAACGCGCGCGGCGACGGCTGGACGAAGTGCGCAAGATCAAAATGCGCGGCGACGCTTTCGAGGGCGCGCGGCTCTACCTCGACGACGAGCGCGACGGCATCGGCGGCGGCGGTTCGATCTTCTTGCTGCTCGATCGCCCGGAAGTCTACGGATTTCCACCGAACCCGATCGACTCGACCAAACGTCTGCCGGAAATGTGGCGGGCCGCGGTAATCGCCGCGGCGTTCCTCGCCGGTGCGGCCGGCATCGTGAGCCTGCTGCCGTGAGCCTGCAATCGGCGCAAGACGCCCGTCGTCCCGGGTACTATGGCCGCCCGATCGTCAAGCCTCCGGAATGGACGGCGCTGATACCGACGTACTTTTGGGCCGGCGGGTGGGCCGGCGCGTCGGCAACGTTGGCGCTGGGGGCGCGTCTTTCAGGCAAACCGCGCGCCGCGCGGGCGCTGTGCGTCGCCGCGGCTGCCGGAAGTGCGATCAGCGCGTTCTGCCTGATCGCCGATCTCAAAAAGCCGGCGCGCTTCCATCACATGCTACGCGTTTTCAAACCGACGTCGCCGATGAGCGTGGGCGTGTATCTCTTCGCAATCTTCAGCGGCGGCACGATGACGGCGGCCGCCTCCGAGCTGAGCGGACTGCTCCCGCCGCTCGGACGATTGGGCGAGATCGTCGCCGGCCTCACCGGCCCCTTCATGTCGGTGTATACCTCGGTGCTGCTCGGCGACACGGTGATGCCGGCGTGGCATAACGCGCGCACGACGATGCCCGCGCTCTTTGCCGCGACCTCGGCTTCAACCGCGGCGGGCATGGGACTATGCGTCGTGCCGGCCGCCGAAGCCAAAGCCGTACGGCGGCTCGCGGTCGTCGCGGCGCCGGCCGTGACGGTGGCACTGGCGCGGCTCAAAGCGGAGCTCGGCGAGTTTCAACATGAGGCGTACCAACGCGGCAAGGCCGCAGCGTTCGCGCGCGCAGCGCGACTGCTCAACCTTGGCGGACTCGGTTGCGCGCTGTTCGCGCGGCGCAGCTCCCGAGCGGCGAAGCTCGCCGGCGCGATGCTGCTGGGTGCAGGGCTGTGCGAGCGCTTCGCAGTCTATCACGCCGGCAAGATCTCCGCCGAAGATCCAAGCTTTACGATAGCGAGAAGAGCAGAAGTACCTCACGGCGCCACGAGCTATTGACGACGCCGGCGTCGCGCCTGTAAGCGTACGGCGGAATGCCGCCGCTGCCGGCGAAGAAAAGCCGCCTTGCCGAAATCTTTGGCGTACGCGCTCGTTCGAACGCTGGGCTTCGTCGGCATGTGCGCGCTTGCCGCCGGCGCCGCGCCGTCACAAGACGACGTTGCCGCGGCGCTGCTTGCGAAGCACCGTGCCTACGTCGGCTGGCAGTTCGGCGATGGAACCTTTGAAACCATGCGCGTTACCGGCTACGTCGCCGGCGCGGATGGAAAGAAGATGCAGACCTACGTGCTGCTCTCCAAAGGACTGCTGTATCACAACGTCTACACGATGCTCGACCGCGCCGGCGCAACGGTGCACACGGGTTTTACCGGCAACCTCTTCTGGCACTCCGACATGAACGGCTTCACGACGCCGATATACGGCGATTATGCCAAGTATCTCGCGTCGTTTACGATTCTTGCGCAGGAAGGTACGACGGAGCTGCCCAGCGCCTATCTCGGCGAGAAAACGGTGGACGGGAAGACGACCGGGGTAGTGCGCGTCACGCTGGCGCACGGCGACGCGATCGATTGCTACGTCGATCCGCAGACCGGTGCCTACGTGCAAGCGGTCATCGACCCCGGCGGATCCTACGAGACCACGCTTGAGGTCGTTTCGTACGCGGACGTGATTCCCGGAAGGAAGACGATCGGCTCCTACCGGATCGATGCCGGCAAAGCTCTCAACGTCTACGAAAAATTCGAGCCGAACGTTGAAGTCGCCGACGAAGCGCTACACCCGCCGGCTCCGACGGCATCCTGGTCGTTCGGGCCGCCTCAAGCCTTTCCGATCGCGCTGACGGCGCAGCGGATTCTCGTCGATGCGTCCGTCAACGGCGTCAAAGGGCGTTTCATCCTCGACACCGGAGCGACCGCAATCGTGCTCGACGAGTCCTTCGCCGATCGCGCGCACGTCGCCGTGCTGCAGGGTAAGAACGAAGCGGCGACGATGTACGGCATGGTTCCGACGCGGATGCGCCGCGCCGACAGCATCGAGCTCGGCGGTTCCACGCTGCGCGACGCAATCGTCTTTTCAGAAGACTTCCGAAGCCACGATTATCGGGGGCTCGACCGCGCGGGATACGACGGGCTGCTGGGATATGATCTGTTTGCCGATGCGATCGTGAAGCTCGACGTCTACGGCTCCAAAATGACCGTCCTCGATCCGGCGACGGATCTCTCAGCGATGCGCGGCCTTCCGTTGATCCTCGATCTTTCAGAAGGAATTCCCGCAATTCCGATGGTGCTCAACAGATCGCTGCCGGTCAACGCGCTGCTCGATACGGGCAATCCCGGCATCGTCTTCTTGAGCTACGATTGGGTGAAGAAGCACCATCTGACGCTGTGGGCCTCGGGATGCGGGAACGTCGAAGCGCTAACCATCGGGCCGATCACCTATGCCGGGCAAGCCGCGTGCCTCTGGAAATTTACCGCCGACTACGCTCTGCTCGGGTTCGACTTCCTAAAGCACTTTGACTTCGTGCTCGACTATCCGCATGGCCGGATGTTCCTAAGGCCGAACAAGAACTGACGATGCGAAACGACGGTTCGGAACTCAATCGCGCGGCATTCTTGGGCGGTTCGCTCGCGGCAATCGCGGCGGCACTCCCGGCGGCGACGCCCGCCGCGGCGCCGCCCTCGACGAGCGTCGCTCCCGACGAAGCGCTGGCGCGGCTCGTCGCCGGAAACGCGCGTTTCGTCAACGCCGACTTCCCGCCGCTCGATCGCGTCGCGGAGCGACGGGCGGCCGTCGCGGAGACGCAATCGCCGTTCGCGGTGATTCTCGCCTGCTCGGACTCACGAGTCACGCCCGAGTTCGTCTTCCTTCAAGGGATCGGACAGCTCTTCGTAACGCGCGTCGCCGGAAACTATCCCGACGACGTCGTCACCGGGTCGATCGAGTACGCGATCGAGCACCTCGGCTCGCGTCTCGTCATGGTTCTGGGACATGAAAATTGCGGCGCCGTCAAGGCAGTCTACCAGGCCGTGCAAAAGCAGGAGCCGCTTCCCACGCATCTTTCGTCGATCGAGCGGCTCGTTGCGCCGGGACTTCAAGCGGTCGTATCGGCGGGCGGCTCGACGCGCGAGGCGGTCGAGGCCAACGTGCGTGCCGCGGCCGCGGCGCTGCGCGGCTCTGCGCCGGTCATCGCCGAGCAGGTCGCGGAAAAAAACGTGACGGTCGTCGGGGCCGTTTATCAGCTAGGAACGGGAAAAGTTCAAATCATCGAGTAGCCGCGGGTGATCATCGGATCGTCTCCACGTAGGCCGCCACGTCGGCGACGTCGTCGTCGTTTAGCGGCTTGGGATAGAGCACCGGCATCGGGGGCGCCGGTTTCTTGATCCAGGCCTGCAGCCGTGCCGAATCTTTGCGCGCAAGCTCGCCGCGCAGCGGCGGTCCTTCCCCGCCCTGGCCTTGCGGCCCGTGACAAACGGCGCAGTTCTGCGCGTAGAGTTGCTTGCCGTGCTCGAAGTCGGCGGTATGCGGACCGCAGGCGGCAAGCGTCACGATCGCGACGACGTACGCGGCGGCCTTCGCGACGCCGCCCATCTTATGCACGTGCCGCCGCACGTGCCGACGCCAACGCCGACGCGAGCGCGATCCATCCGCCCAGGCCGAGCACCGCGCCGGCCGCCGCCGTAGGCGCGCTGCCGAAGATGAGTCCAGCCAAAATTGCCGCTACGGCGCATTGCATGCTTGCGAACGCCGCCCACGGCAAACGCGGGCCGAGCAGTTGGCCGGGCGGCGTTTCGTCCTCGTCGCCGCGGTAGATCGTGGCGATCAGCCGTACGCCGATGTGAAAAATATGTCCGTTGACCATCTGTCCCGCCCAGCCGGCGAGCATTGCGAACGCGAAGGCCTCTTGAAACGGCAGTCCGGCCAAAATGCAACCGCCAAGCGCGAGTGCGACGACGAGCCAAATCAGCGCCGATGCTACGAACGCCTGTGGTACGCGATACGTAACGGTCGACCCGTGAAGAACGGCGGCCACGTCCACAACGTATGCTGCGGCGCCGATTGCGATGAGGCCTGCCCCGCTCCACGCAATCGCGGCCACGCCCAATGCGGAGCCGACGGCAAGGAGCAATGCGCCGATCAGCGTGGCCGTTCCGCTGATGACGTGCAGCACCGGCCGTCTTGAGCGATTGCCGGTGAGCGGGCGCAGCGTTCGCGCCGAGACGCCGTATATCAACAACGTGAGCCAGCCGAAAAGCGCGATGGCGGCGTGCGCCGGCGGCAGACGAACGAACCATGGCGGCGGCGTGAAGCTCGTGAAGAGCGACGCGCTCGCGACGCCGAGCAACGCTGCGAGCGCGAGCATGCCCAGCGTGACTGCAAAGGCACGTGCGACGGCGCGATCGATGCGATCCGGCGAACGAAACGCTTGGGCGAGGGTGCGCCAGGCGGTCGCGAGATAGACGCTCAGTGCCGCGACGATCGAAATTGCGATGCCGAAAATTCCGCGCGGCGCCGCGAGAAAGGCGGCGACGAACGCTGCGACGCCGAGCGCAAAGACCGCCAGCGAAGCTCGCGCGGCGCTCTCGGCGCGCCAACGCACCTCGAGAAAGGCGGGAATGGCGTGCAGCAGGATCGAGAGAGCCGTCGTCGTCAGCCAGCCCAGGGCCACCAGATGGATCCAGGCAATCTGAGCCGACGCAGCACGTTGCGAATAGGGATCCAGCGCGATCGCGAGCGCGAGCACCCACGACAAACCGTGACAGAGCTGACCGAACGCGAGCCCGAGCGGCGGAATCCAGTGTTTACGTGCCGGCATCCGCTCCCGCGTGGAAGACGAATTTTACGATCAGCCGGTTGAGCGTCGCTCCCGCCGCCGGGCTTCCGAAATTGGCGTAGAGCTCGTTGCCGTCGGCGAACCGCTGGTGATAGGCCACGGCCAGATTATTTCCGATCTGCGTCGCAAATCCGCCGTACCCGTTGATGTCTCGAAGTAAAAGGCTGACGGTGCTCTCGCTGCCGATATTGTATCCCAGCGATATACGGCGCAGCCACTGTGAGTCCAGCGCGCCGTTGGAGAACGCGCGCTCGTAGGTGCCGTCGTACTCGAGGCCCAAGCTGAGGCCGCGCCAAAGCGGCCGGCTGGTGACGATAGTAAACAGATGTACGTAATCCGCGCCGAACGGCCCCCACGAATAGCTCACGTCGACGGGCGCCGGCGTTCCGTCGCGGTATCCCACCGGAATCTGGTAGAGATCGTAGGGTTGCGTGACGCCGTCCAGATAGCACGGATAACCGGTGAAGCTGGATGTAAAAAGAATTTGCCCGGTGCAGCCGGGCCCCGCCGGAATCGAATACGAGCGCAACTGCCCGACCGCTTCGCCGGCGCCGTCGAGCGAGAGCTGGTTCTTGAAGACCGCGGTAACGAAGTACTGCACGTCGGCTTGATGGACCGCACCGGAATCGTCGAGGAAGCGATCGGCCGTAAAAAACAACGAATAGTTTTTGATGCCCGGTGCCGATCCGCTGTAATCGGTGAAAAACTGCGGGCCGCGAATATCGGAGTTGGCGGTGTATCCGTCGATCGGGTTGTAGTTCGGCGAAATATCCAGGTAACCGGCATTGACCTCGAACGGCCCTTTGTGATTGTCGACGAAGAACTGGGCGAAGTCGGCGTGACCTTGCGGAACCCACGATCCGTTTTCAAACGAGTAATCGGCGAAGTAGATCATACCGTTCTGGAGGTTGCGCGCCTCGAAACCGTTTTCGATCGTATTGTCCCAGCCGGCGATGCTGTGATTGGCGAAAACGCCGTCGCTCCAATACGTGAAGGCACCGCCCGGAAGAGCGTGCTGGAATCCGTACGCGGAATCGCTGAACGTGTTGTTGGTCGTCGCGTCGTAGCCGTGAAAGGTCAGCGCGCCGAAGGCATCGTCGTCGAAGGTGCCCTCGACTTTCCCGCCGCTGTCGAACGGCCCGACCGAGGGCGAGTAGAAGACGAGATAGGGCGGCTGCGTGTTGGTGCCGGCGGGGGCCCTTACGCTGGAGTCGGCATTGATGTAGGCGGCGCCCTGCGCGAAGAAGGGACGGTACTCGACGAGCTGACGCTGGAACTCCTGCGGAACGATCGTCTGCTGATCGATCTCAACGTTCGAGAAATCCGGGTTGAGCGTCCCGACGAAACGAATCGTCGGCGTCAGCGGGTAGCTCAGGTCGACGCCGTACGAGCGGGTGTTCATCGGCAAGAACGTACCGTTGGCCTGCTGCACCAAGTTGCGATCTTCGCCGACGGCGGCAAGGCCGTAAAGGTCGGCTCGCGGCTTGGGTCGAGCGGCGGCGGAGGCGGCGAGGTCGAGCCGCGCGGCCGGCCAAAAGCGAGGATCCGGCGAGAAGACCGGCCATTGTCCGCTGGGCGCGTCCTGCATGATCGAATTCCAGACCCAGGAGAGATGTTCTCCTCGCGCTGCGATCCCGCGTACGAATTGAAGACGCCACGTCTGCGGGCCCGCGCGGGGCACGCGAATGACGTCGAGCGGAATCACCATGACGGCGCTCCAGCGGCCCTGACCGATGGTGGCGGCAGCCGTCCAACGTGGGCGAAAGCGCGCGTTTTCGTTCGACTGCTCGTAGCGAACGCCGCGCGGCGTGGTCTCGAAGTAATAGACTTGGCTGCCCGAACCGCTGGTGTCCACGCCGATGCCGACGAAATCGTCGACCCCGAATCCCACGTCGTTGGTCGTTTGGGTGGCGACGATCGGCGCGCCGTCTTGCTGCGCCTCGAAGCCGACGTAGAGATTCTTGTCGTCGTAGAGGAGATACGCGATGGTCGGATATCTCGAGGGGGAACGCGTGGTGACGTTTTCCCAAGGTCCGTCGCCATCGGGTATCTTCCCGGCGGCCCAGGCCGGGTCGCGCAATGCCGGATCGAGCGGCAGCGGATGCGCCGCGCGTGCCACCGTGAAGACGAAATTTTGCGGCACCGAGGCGAGCGCCGGCATCCCGAGCAGCGCAAAAGCAGCCGCGAGCGCGAGGACGAGGCGACGTACCGGAGCGATCACAATTCGAAGACCTGTACCGCGCAGTCTAGCATTGGGTAACGGCCCCGGCCGCTGGCGGCGGAAAATTTGATGGATCGTTGATGATATTAACGGCCTAGATGGACCATTGCCAGACGTTCCAAAACGGCGTGACCGCGTGCGCCGGGCGATATCCGCGAAGATCGGCGCTTACCGCATCGAGCTGCATCTGATACCAAAGGACGACGAAGGGCAGTTCTTCGGAGACGATGCGCGCGACGCGGCGGTAGGCCGCCGCGCGAACGTTACGGTCGTAATTCGTCAGCGCTTCCCGTTCGGCCGCGTCGACTTGCGGACTGCAAAAGTGGTAGATGTTCCAGCCGGCCGGCGGCGCCATCGCGCACATGACGAGGATCGAGTCGTCGGGATCGGTCCCGTTCTCCCAGTTCTCGATGGCGGCGTCGAACTTCCCGGACTGCTCGATCCCGCCCGCGCCCAGGGTGGCGTAGAGCTTTCCCGATGGAAAGTTCTTGATCGTCACGCTGACGCCGGCGCGCGCCCATTGCTGTTGGAGCAGCTCTTCGGCGGCCGTCACGGTGCCCGAGCCAGTGAAGCTCACGAGCGTGATGGCAAGCCTCCCGGGCGGCCAGCCGGCTTGCGCCAGCAGCTTCTTCGCCTTAGATGGATCGAACGGATAGCGCGCGACGGCCGGATTGTACGCCCACGAAAAAGACGGATGGAGCGAGTCGCCGGGCACCGCGACGCCATGCATGACTTTTGCGATCAGCGATCGTTTATCGATCGCGTAGGCCAGCGCCCGGCGGACGCGTACGTCGCGCAGTCCCCCAACCGCGGCGTTGAAACCGACGTCGGTGAATCGGTCGTAGGGTGTGGCAATCAGCCTCGTTCCGGCAATCCCGGCCAGCTCGGGCTCGAGCGATTCGGGTGCGCGATAAAAGAAATCGATGTCGTGTGAAACGAATTGCGTCAGCATCGTCTCGTCGCTGCCGACGATGCGAAAATCGATCCGCCGCAGCTTTGGCGGTCCGCGCCAATACGCGGGGTTCGCCACCATCTCGACGCGCGAACCGGGATCGTACGCCACGACCCGAAAGGGCCCGGTTCCGATCGGCAGAGCGTTGTACGGGACGTGATTGATGTCGGCATAACCCGCGAGCAGGTGTTTGGGCAGAATGACGTCGGGATGGTTCGCGGGCGCGAAAAACGTGTTGACGAACGGTGCGAACGGTCGCTTGAGATGGACGACGATGGTGTGGCCGTCGATCCGATCGATGCGATCGACGACGTCGTAACCGACTCGGCTGACGACGAGGTTGCGCGGATTGAGCATTTGCCGCCAGGTAAAGACCACGTCGTCGGACGTGAACGGCGCACCGTCCTGCCATTTCACGTTCGCACGTAAGTGATAAACGATGCGCTTTCCGTCGGCGCTGATGCCGCCGTTCGCACGCGTCGGCTCCACGGTCGCAAGCTCCGGTACGAGCCGATTGCGGTCGCTCCAGCGAAAGAGGTAGGCCGCCCAAAAGGCCGAGATGTCGATATCGACGGCTTCGGTGCCCAGCAAAAGGTTCAGATTATCGGGGTCCTCGCGCTGCGCGATGCGCAGCACTCCGGGAACCGTCCAGGCATTTTTAGTGCGGGCGCCATCGCGCGGCGCGCGCGTGCAGGCGCAAAAGGCGGCGATCAGCGCAAGCGCCGTGATGCGGCGCATCTAGTGGTGGTCTTTGCGCGGCGGGCTCTCGCGTGCCAGCAGCTCGTCCACCAGCTCGACGATTCCGTTGGCCGCGGCGTCGAGCAGGACGCGCCCTTTTTCGGGCGTCGCTTTCGTCGGGTCACCCATGACGCCGCTCGAGCTGAGCCGGCTCCAGTGCTCCATCATTGCCAGAGGGCCGTCACCCGCTACCAGGTCGGTCCAGTAACTCTTCGAAGGCCGGTGCGAGAGCTCGTGGACCGCTTTTCGCATGTCGACCAGATCGGGCCGCAGCGTCAAATAGAGCGACGTCTCGAACTCGCAGGCGTGATTCATTCCGCCGACCGGCTCCGACTCGCGAAGCGATTCGGCGGCTTTGCGGACGCCCGGCGCGGCCCAGTAGTTGACGGCAGCCGCCAGCGCGCCGGTCTCGACGATACACAGACGGGCGATGATATCCACGAACGGCGCGTTACTCCCGTGTCCGTTCACGATCAGAATGCGCCGCAATCCGTGATGCGCCAAACTTTTGCAGACGTCGAGACCGTAATCGATCAGGGTATGCGCCCCAATCGTCAAGGCTCCGGGAAAATCCATGTGGTGCGGGCTGTAGCCGTGGTTGATCGCCGGCACCAAGACGACGCGATCTGCGGCGCGCGACGCGGCCAGCTCGCAGACGCTGGTGCACAGCAGCAGATCGGTGTCGATCGGAAGATGCAGCCCGTGGTCCTCGAGCGTCGCGATCGGTACGATGGCGACGCACGGCCGCGAAGCGATCTCTTTTACTTCGGGCCAGGTCATCTCGCCGTAGCGATATTTGCGCGACATCCGCGACCTCTTCGCCTCGCCGACGCCGCAAGCTAGCAAGCTGTAGGCCAAATCGTGCGCCGCTCCATCGGAGAATGGGCGCGGCAGCCGCGAACGCGAAAGAACGGCTATGAAAAATCGAGTTGCGGCGCTAGCGGCGACGGCCCTGATGGCGGCGTGTTCCGGCGGCTCGAGCGGCTCGAGCCTTCCATTGGGGGACGCCCCGGCGAAACCGTTGACCGGATCGAGCCTCACCGGCATTCGCGTCTCGGGTAACCGGCTCGTCGACGGCTACGGAAACACCATCCATCTGCAGGGCGTCAATCGTTCCGGAACCGAGTACGCCTGCGTGCAGGGGTGGGGCATCTTCGATGGCCCCAACGATGCCGCGTCGGTGCAAGCGATTCAATCTTGGAAGGTCAACGTCGTCCGGGTACTGCTCAACGAAGATTGCTGGCTCAACATCAACGGCATCAAGTCGCAGTACGCCGGTAAGAAATACATCGATGCTGTCGTGCAGTACGTGGACCTGCTGCACCGGTACGGCATGTATGCCGAGGTTTCGCTGATCTGGGGCGCGCCGGGGAAGTACCAAGCGACGTATCAGCCCGATGCGCCCGACGAAGACCACTCGCCGAAGATGTGGGCGAGCATGGCGGCGACCTTTAAGAACGATCCCAACGTTATCTTGGCGCCTTGGGGTGAAACGACGGTCGGCTGGAAATGCTTTATGAGAAAAGGCTGCGACAACGAAGCGGCGTACGGGCCGCAGAACAAATATTATCGCACGGCGGCGATGCAGCAGGCGGTAAACGTGATGCGCAAGGCCGGGTACAACGGCGTCATTTCAATCCCGTGCATCGATTATGCCAACGCCTGCGGTAAGATCGACGGCTCAAATTATAACGGCTCGACGTGGCTGCGGTCGCGGCCGGCCGATCCGCAGCATCAGCTGATCGCCGAGGCACACGTGTACGGAAAAAACCTCTGCGATACGATCGCGTGTTTCGACTCGAGCATGCGGCCGATCACGAAGGTCGTGCCGCTGATCTTCGGCGAGACGGGCGAAACGTATGACGCTTCCGACTGCTACCCCAACTATATTCCGACGTTCCTGGATTGGGCCGACGCGCACGGCGTCGGCTACGAAGCCTGGACCTGGGACGCGTGGACGTCGCAACCCTGCGGCGTGTTGATTTCGGATTATAACGGTACGCCCGCCAATGCGTGGGCGAGCTGGGTGCAACAGCACTATACCGGAAAGCGCTAAGCCGGTGAGCCGCCCGCTCGACGCAAAGCGCGCGCTGCGTTTCGTCGTCGTAATGGGCATCGTCAACCTGTTTGCCGACTTCACGTACGAAGGAGGCCGCGGCGTCGTGGGTGCCTTTCTTGGACACCTCGGCGCAAGCGGCGCGATCGTCGGCATCGTGGCCGGCGGCGGCGAGGTCGCTGGCTATGCGATTCGCTCGGTCGCCGGCGTCATCGCCGATCGCACCGGGCTCTACTGGCTCGACGTTTGGGTTGGTTACGCGATCAACATGCTTTGCGTTCCGGCGCTCGCCTTCGCCGGCAACTGGCCGGCCGCGGCGGGATTGGTCATCGGCGAGCGCGTCGGGCGCGGGATCCGCAAGCCGGTGACGTCGGCGATGCTTTCGCATGCCGGCAATTACATCGGTAGCGGCAAGGTCTTCGGCATCAACGAAGCTCTGGACCAAACCGGCGCGACGCTGGGGCCATTGCTCGTCGCCTACGCGATTGCGCGCGGCGGCTACACTTTGGGCTTCGGCGTGCTGATCGTCCCCGCACTGATAACGCTCGGGTGTCTGGCCGTTGCGAACGTCGCCGGACGTAACCTCGTTCCGGCTGCGCAAGGCGGAACCGAGTCCCCGATTCGCGACGCCGCCGCTTTCCGCCGCTACGCAATCGGCGGCGCGCTCGTCGCCGCAGGCTACGTCGACTTCGCACTGATCGCCTTCCGCCTTTCGCGGGATCACGTCGTCGGCGTTCCGGCGATCTCGGTTTGGTTCGCCGTCGCCATGGCCGTCGGCGCGATCGCCGCGCCGATTCTGGGGCGGCTCTACGATCGGCGGGGGAAAGCCGCGATCGTAGCGGCGATCGCGCTGAGCGCTGCCGCCACGCCGCTCGCATTTCTCGGACGAGGGCCGGCGGCTGAGGCCGGGGCCGCGCTGTGGGGCGTCGGCATCGCCGTACAAGACGCGCTGCTGCTCGCGCTGGTCTCCAGCGCACTGGCGGAACACCGTCGCGCGACGGCCTTCGGACTCTACGATCTCATTTTCGGCTCCGCTTGGTTCGTCGGAAGCGCGATCTGCGGGATCCTGCTCGATCGCTCGACGATCGGTCTCGCGATCTTCTCGACGGTCCTGCAGCTCGCCGCAATCCCGTTCTTCACCATCGGCCGCCGGCCGGCGATCGAGAAGAGCTCGTGAAGCCTTCTTCCACGGCCGTTCTCAACCGCACCCTACAATCCGGCGCAAGGATAGGGGGCCTTGCGCGTGTTGGAAAGACCGGTTCTTGGGACGTTCGTGGGCGCAACGGCGCTGGTTTTGCTCGCTGCATGCGGGGGCGTCGCGGCATCGCCGCTGCCCGCGCTCGCTCCCGTCGCAGGTTCCCAGCGACTCGGCGACGTCGCACCCAAGAGTAAGTACGTTTACGTGGCGGACCGCACGCGGGAGCGGCTCCTCGTCTATCCGGCCTACCAAAACGACCCCGCTCCAATCCGCACGCTCGGCGCCGCGCAGGGAATCGTCGAAATCGGCGGCGTTGCCGTCGACGAACAGGGTCACGTTTTCGTCGCGAACGGCAGCGGGGCGGACGTGCTCGAGTTCACCTCGGGCGCCGCGCAACTCGTGCGAAAGTACACCCACAGCCTCAGCCATCCCGTCAACGTCGCGGTAGCAAAGAACGGCACGGTGGACGTCGTCGATCAGGACGATCACTATCCCTACGGCGTCAACTCGTCGATCGTCGAGTTTCGCAAAGAAACGAATCGCGTTGAGACGATCGTGCTCGACCCCAACCCGAACCTCTATCCGCTGCACGGCGTCGCGGTCGATCCCCGCGGCAAGGTTTGGAGCTCGCCAAGCCAAACCGGCGATCTCTGGCCGCCACCTTCCTCCGACTGCAGCATGCCGGCACAGAATCAAGTCTACGACTTCGTTTTTCCGACTCTCATCATCCAGATCACGCTTACGAAGAACACGCAAGTTTGGGGAATGGCGATCGATCGCGGCGTCATCTATGCCGCCGATTACTGCGGGAGCGTGCAGAAATACGCGTACGACGGCTGGAAATCCCTGGGCGCCGTCGCGCATTCCGGTCATAAGCCGTTCTACGTTACCGCGAGCCGCGATCACCTGATTTTGATTCCGTGCGCGGGTTCCGGAGAAGACGGGTACGTGACCGTCACGAGCGAGGCGGGATACGCGACCATTCGGCGGGGCTTGCGTGGTCCGATCGGCGCGGCGGCCGGACCTTAGGCGCCGGCTGATGAGAACTAAGCCGCGGTCGTTCATAGCAAAGAAGCTTTAGCGAAGAACTCCTCGTCATTTCTTCTCAGCGCTATCGTATAATTACGTGGTATTGAGTTGTATGTGAAAGGAGAGTTTGCCATGACTCTAGTGAAGGCTCGTGAGAACGGCGACTTAGCCGTACTCGATCAGATGTTCGATTCGTTCTTCGATTGGCAGTTGCCGGCGTCGCGTTTGGCGTACAATGCCGCGCCGCTCGATCTCTACGAGAAGGACGGAAATTACGTGATCGAGATGGCGACGCCCGGTTTCGATCCCAACGAGGTCAACGTCGAAGTGAGCGGATCGACGGTGACCATTAGCGGCGAGCACGCCGAAAAGAACGACAAACGCGACGTTAAGTATCACCGCCGGGAAATGCGCCGCAACTCGTTCTCCCGGGCCGTGACGCTGCCCCAGGACCTCGATCCGGACTCGGTGACGGCGACCATGGATAAGGGAGTTTTGAAGGTGAAGCTCACGCCGGTCAAGCCGATCGCGCCCAAGAAAATCGCCGTCAAGAACGTCTGACCTCGACAAGGCAGGCGGCGCTCGCCGCCTGCCTTCGTTTAGGTGGATCTAACCGCCGGCTTTGGTTAGCGGCGGCGGCATTGGGAATTAGGGAGCCATGAAAGCTCTCTTGATGTTTCTAACAGCGGCCGCCGGCACGCTTGCCGGCGCCACGGGTGCGTACGCACAAGGCGCACCGCCGCCTCCTGCGGCACCGCCGTACGTCGACACCGCTTGCGGCAGTTGGCAAGGCGACGTTTGGACTCCTAACGGGCAATGCACGACGACGAACTATCGGCACGAGGTCGTCGCGGGCACGATCGTTTCCGTCAAGGGGCACCTCGTCACGCTTCAACAGACCAAAGGGCAAGTTGTGATCGACGACTCTGCGGCGCTCAACAATCAGACTACCGGCCGCGTCGCGGTCGGCCGGCAGATCGTCGCGCACGGATACTGGCAAGGCAATAACTTCTACGCCACGGCGATTACGGGCGGGCAGCCGCCGCCGCAGACCGGACCGTAAGAAATAATGAAGGCGTCGCCGATTGTGGCGACGCCTTCATTACGGCGATTGCCGCCGATGCGTTAGCGCCGGCGGCGCTCGTGCGCCGAAGAGACCGTAACGTTGACCGCCTTCGACGCGATGCCGTTGGCGACCACTTGGAGCGTGCTCGCACCGCTTGCGATTTTGCTGGGTACGTCGAAGCTCGTCGAAACGACCTCCGTGCCGGTCGCGACGCCCATCGTGCTGAAGTCGTGGGTGCGCGCATAGACCACGTGACCGCTGCCGTTATTGGTGATGCGCACCAGCGGATAGTTCGTCGCGTTCTGGTACTCGTCGCCGAAGGCCATGGCTTGGCTGAGCCCGTTGAACTGCGTCCCGCTGACCTGATAGGTCTGTCCGGGCGCAATGGTGGACGGAGCGCTCTTGATTGCCGGCGCCCAGCTCGCTTTCGGCGATCCCGACGGCGTGTAGAGCACTACGCTGGAGTATCCGACCATCATGATCTGTCCGGTCGGCAGCAGAATCGGCGGTCCGACGCCCGAAGCGCCGTTGACCTGCGTGAACGTCGAGCCGTTCCACTCGTACAGCGCGCCGCTCACGCCAAAGACGAGAACGTCGCCGTTGGGCTCGAGTGCGGCAAACGAGTCACCTGCGTTGTCGCCGTTGGGGAAGTTCGGTCCGGCGACCCACGTGCCGGCTTTGCTTCCCGTCGAGTAGTAGATCGCCGTGTGTCCGGCGCCGTAGCCGCTCGGACCCGAGCCCGATCCCGTCGCGAAGACGGTTCCGTCGGGACGAAGAATCGCCGGGCCGATCTCGCCGGGCGGCAAATAGCAGTCCTTGGGCTTGGGCCCGTACTGCAGGCAGCTCTTGAACGGCGACGGCGAGTGCAAGTCCACCTGCGTCGAGCCTGCGGTCTTCCACGTGCCCGTCGCCGGATTATAGATCTCCGAGTTCGGCGCGTTCTTCACGTCGGCCGTGAGAATCGTGCCGTCGGCGAGCAGCGTGAAGCCCTCCTCGGCATTCCAATCCGATTTACCCTTGTCGCCGACGTGCTTCCACTTCAGCGTCTTGGGATCGAGCGTCGCGTCCCACGTATGCAACTTATCGCCGACGAGGAGCTGGCCGTTGGGCAGCACGCTCGACGGCGAATCGCCGATCCATTTCCAGTTCGAGGGATGACCGATCGGCGTCCAGGTTTCTTTGACCGGATCGTAGACGGCACCGAGGTTGACCAGCTGCAAGTAATAGTTACCGCCTGCGTTATACTCGCCGCCCGTCATCACGAAACGCCCGTCGATCATAACGTCGGAGGCGGCGGCATCGGGCGCGTATCCCGCTTGGAGCGATCCTACTTGCGTCCAAGTCCCGTCGGCATAACTCCCCGACGAATCGGGCGTATACTTATAGAAGTTGTTCCACGAGCTGCCGCTTTGCGTCAGAATGGAACCGTCGGTCATGAGCCACGCCATCTGCATGCCGGTCGGGGGCTGATGCGCGATATGGGTAAAGCTGCCGGCGTGACTCGAGCGCCACGCGTCGAGCGTTTGAGGTCCGATGCCCGGTAAGACCGATCGGCTTCCGGAACATCCTGCCGCCCCGACGGCAATCACGGCGGCGAATGCTACCATTGCCGGCCTGACGTTAAAACGAAACACACGAACCTCCAAGGCGTAAAAGCAGTCTGGGAAAACGCTCAGGTTTGAGGTTAGCCGAGCTTTTCCCGCTTATGGGGCGCAGAGCAACCAAGCTGTTCTCGATATCTTCCTCGGCGTTTCTCAGGCGCGTGCTACGCTGACGCTCCTGCAAAGGAGGCGTTTCATGAAGATCGCAATCATCGTCGGCCATCCCGATCCGTCGCCGCAGCGGTTCAATCGTGCCCTCGCCGAGCGTTACGCAAAAGGCGCCGTCGCCGCCGGCTGCGAGGTGCGCACGATCGACGTCGCAGCGCTGGATTTTCCATTGTTGCAAAACGGCGATGCGTTCGTTTCGGGAACCGTGCCCGAGCCGATCGAGCGCGCGCAGCAGCACATTCTGTGGGCCGATCGTCTCGTTTTCATCTTTCCGCTTTGGATCGGCGACATGCCGGCGAAGCTGAAAGGCTTCTTGGAACAAACGTTTCGACCGGGCTTCGCATTGCGTTACGATCGGCGTCGGCGAATCCCGGTCGGAATGCTCCGCGGCAAGAGCGCCCGTATCGTCGTGACGATGGGCATGCCTGCACTGTTGTACCGCGCGTATTTCGGCGCGCACGCCCTGCGCGCCGTTGCTCGAAATCTCGCGTTTTGCGGCGTCGCTCCCGTTTCCGAAACGCTCGTCGGACGCGTGGGAGATCTCTCGCCGGGCGCGTGCAATCGCTGGTTGGCCCGAATCGAGCGCCTGGGGCGCTGCGATGCCCGCCGTCCGCGACACCGCGGATTGCGGCGAGCCTCCGGCGCCGTGGCGGCATG
>Ga0070738_10004474_pt1 | contig 16715 bp, 27 predicted proteins | sample Coa_R2_2_FD_66446 | JGI IMG/M metagenome (GOLD analysis project Ga0070738, IMG submission 66446) | Surface soil microbial communities from Centralia Pennsylvania, which are recovering from an underground coalmine fire - Coalmine... | ecosystem: Environmental > Terrestrial > Soil > Unclassified ...
ATGACCGATGCACCTGAGGACAGATCATCTCCTGAATGGCTAGTTGCCCTGCGCGATCCGGTGTTGGGTGATCTGCGGTTGTCGCCCTTCATCGTCGCGCCCGAGCATATTCCCAATGTGCTCAAAGCATTTGGCCAACAGCATCCACCGGCCCAGCGATGGATCGTGATAGCATTGGACGAAATGGCGATAAAGTTGTCCTTCGCCCGCAGGAATAAGGCTCCGAAGAAGTTCTCCTCGGCCGACGATCATCTCGAAAAACTCGAAAGCGCGGCGGCAAACTTTCTGGCTTTATGGAGGGAGACGAGCCCTTACTATGAGGCCCTACTAAGGGCGTCGGTGCTCATGGTCCCCTCACAGGATCGCAGAAGCCACAAGTTCAACTTCAGCAATATCGACGCTGGGACACCGATGGCCAAGTTAATGCCTGTGATTGGTGCGCTGCGCAACCGCGACATATACGCTCGCGCGTACTCGCAGCCCCTCAGCAGTCAGAAGGCGCTGGAAAGAGCGCTGCTCTGGGAGCCGCTGTTTCATCTGCTACATGAGTTCAAGATTGATGACTTCGGCGAGCATCAACCGTTGATCGAGACGATCCGGTCCCTGCACCGCGCTTGCGGGATTAAGCCGCCCGATCCGGTGGCTGTCCGACAGACACTCAGCGACTGGCGAAAACGCGAACGTTAAGTTCTCGGGCTGATCGCCACAAAGCATAACTCCGAGATCGTGTGAAACCGGGCGAAACTTCGCGGTAGTGAGCGAAGGGACGCCTATGACCGATACTAATTTCTCTGAGCCAGAAAGCGCCACCAAGCCGAACCGGCTTGGCTATCGCGTGTCCGAGTGGTCGCAGATGACCGGCACCAGCCGGATCACGACGTGGCGCGCCATCAAAACGGGCAAGCTCAAGGCCGTGAACTACTGCGGTATCACGCTGATCCCGGACAGCGAGCGCGCTCGCTTTTTCCAGCTCTAATCCTCAAGCGAAAGCCCGGGACGTTCGCGCGTCGCCGGGCTCTCTTAGTTCAGGAATTACTCAATGCACGGCCACTTTAACAACTCCGATGTTCGCGCGCAAGCATCGCCACTTGCCATCGCGCTCGGCTACATCAAGCGCGGCTGGAACGTGCTGCCTGTCCCGTACCGGAAGAAGAGGCCGGTGGGTGATGGTTGGCAGCACCGCACCATCACGCAGGACAATGCGCATCAGTTCTTCAACGACGCGCCGCAGAACGTCGACGTGCAGCTCGGATCGAAGTCGGGCGGTCTGACCGACATTGACCTCGACTGCGGGGAAGCCATCATCATCGCGCCTGCGATACTGCCGCTCACCAAGGCCATCTTTGGCCGCGCCTCGAAGCGCGCGTCGCACCGCTTGTACAACACGACGTTGGGGCAAAAGCTCGACAAGGCCAGCTTGCCTTTCAAAGACCCGACCAGCAAGCAGATGCTGCTTGAGGTTCGCATCGGCGGCGGGGACAAGGGAGCTCAAACTGTCTTCCCCGGCTCGATGCATGAGACTGGTGAGCTGGTCAAGTGGGAGGAAGATGGCAACCCGGCACAGGTGGATGGCGACCACCTGGTTCGTTGCGCCAAGCTGCTCGGTTCGCTCTGCCTCTTCGCGCGCTATTGGCCGCCGAAGCCGCCGCCCGGTGAAAGCGGTGGGCGGCACGATGCGGCGCTGACGGTCAGTGGCTTCCTTGCGCGCTGTGGCCTCAAGCTGCCTCACGTCAAGCTCTGTCTCGAATGGATTGCGCGCGCCGCCGGTGACGATGAAGTCCGCGATCGTGTTCAGGCCGCGCATGATGTGACGACTGCCTTTCAGAAGGGCGAGAAGACGCGGGGTTATCCCGCGCTGAAGGAGTTGTTCGGCGAGAAGGTCGCCGAGAAGGCGGCCGAATGGCTCGATTACAACTCGCGCGAGGGTGGTTCGCGCGCGGATAGCCAGCGTGTGGCCGACGATAACACCGCCGAAACGAACGATCGAACTCAGGAGGCATCGCTCCCGGCGATTGAAGTTCGGGGTGGCGAGCTTTCCAATCTGGCCAGTCGGGGAGAAGAGGTTTTGAACGCGGCTGGTGTTCAAATCTTCCAGCGCAGTCGGCAATTGGTCCGGCCTGTGATCGAGGAGGTTGACGCCACGCGCGGCCGGAAAACCAAAACCTGCCAGCTGATCCCGGTTGTGCCCGACTACTTGCGTGATCTGTTGTGTCGTCACGCGCGTTGGGAAATGCTCGTTGGCAAGAAGTACGTGGCGATTGACCCCCCGCGCGGTGTCGCTGCGACGATGCTGGCGCGCACGGGGGAGTGGCGTCTGTTTCCCGCCGTCTGCGGCGTGACCTCTGCTCCGACTATGCGCCCCGATGGATCGTTGGTGACGGAGGCCGGGTTCGATCCGAAAACGGGACTGTTGCTGGTCGAGCCGCCGCCGATGCCGGTGATCCCCGAGGCGCCGACCAAAGCTGATGCGGAAGCTGCCTTGAAGCTGTTGGAGGATTTGCTGGTCGGCTTTCCGTTCGTTGATGATGTGGCGCGTGCGGGGGCCTTGTCGGCCTTGATCACGGCGGTGGCGCGCGGTGCGTTTCCGGTGGCGCCGCTCCATGCCAGCCGCGCGCCGACGGCAGGGTCGGGCAAGAGCTTTCTGTGGGACATCGTCGCCGCCATTATCATCGGGCACCCGATGCCTGTCATCTCCACCGGCAAGGATGAGATCGAGATGGAGAAGCGTCTCGGTGCTGCCCTGATGACGGGGCAGCCGCTGATCTCGATCGACAACATCAGCGGTGAGCTTGGCGGCGACGCCTTGTGCCAGATCATCGAACGTCCGGTCGTGGACATCCGGGTGCTCGGCCAATCCAAGAACATGCGCATTGAGGCGCGTGGAACGTCGCTTTACGCGACAGGAAACAATTTCACGCTCGTGGGTGACGTTTGCCGGCGTGTGATCACGATCAACCTCGATGCCGGTTTGGAGCGGCCGGAACTGCGCCAGTTTGAGTTCGACCCTGTCGAGCGCGTGCTTGCGGATCGAGGGAAATACATCGCAGCCGCATTGACGATCTGCCGCGCTTATTTCGTCACGGGCCGGCCCGACAAGGCGCGGAAATTGGCTTCGTTTGAGGGATGGAGCGACACTGTGCGGTCGGCCTTGATCTGGCTCGGCAAGGAAGACCCGGTGAAATCGATGGAGTTCGCCCGGCAAGAAGACCCCGAACTCGTCGAACTGGCTGAGATGCTGGAAGCATGGAGCGAGGCCATGGGGATTGGCCCCGACACTCGGGCGAAGCTGTCTGATGTCCTGTTGCGCTGCGAGGCAAAGTGCCGAGAGGAGGAGGACGGGGACCTGGTGCCGACGTACCCGCGCCTGAATGCTGCATTCAAGGTGGTTGGACAACGCTATTTGGGCAAGCCGGTGCTGCCTGATGCGCGGTTGCTGGGCAAATGGCTGCAGCGGTTCAAGGGTCGACCGGTGGGCGGCAAGAAATTCATGAACCTGCCCGATCAGAAACATGGCGCTCAGTGGTGGGTCGAGGGCGAGCAGAAGGCAGCTGAACCGCAGCAGCCGGCTGATGATCCCCAGAAGGATGGGATCGACTTCAATCTGGCGAAGCCTCAGCGCGAGCGTTCGTGATGAGGGGGGAAAGATGGGAAAATGGGGGAATGTTTCATTCGTCGCGCGCGAGACAACCACTCGTGGTCACCCGACTGCGGTGTGGTGTGCCGCGTGCGACGAGGAGCAGAAGAATACCCCATTTTCCCATCTTTCCCCCCGCGCTCGCCGCGCGGGCGGCGTCACTTCGGCAGCCAAAGCATTACTGCTCTCGAAGGAGGCTCTGCTGGGGTCCCTCTGCTGCACCCGCCTGGAGGGCTGGGCGCCAACGCCCGAACCAGCTGAATGTCTCGAACAAAACTCAAGGGTCCTGATCAACGGGAGATAAAATGACTGACTATGTGAGCGGAACCGCCCTCGCGGTGCATCTCGGCTGCACGCGCGAGACGGTGAACGACTATGTCGCGAAAAAGATCATCAAGCGCGCGGCGAACGGCAAGTACGACAAGGACGACTGCCGGCTGAAGGTGCTCGCTCATTTGCGCAGCAAGGCGGGCAAGGCAGGCAGCGATGCGCTCACGGCCGAGCGGGTAGCTCTCACGGCTGCAAAGCGGCGCCGCGAAGAGCGTCAAGACCAGCTTGAGGCCGGAAAGCTGGTGCCGCTTGAACCCATCGTGCGGTTCTTGCAGGCGGGGCTTCTACCCATTCGCAATAGACTGCTCAACCTGGCCGGCGAGTTGGCGTTTTTGCTCGCAGGCCGCGACCAGATCGAATGCTTCGAGACCATCGATGCAAAGGTTCGCGAGGCACTTGAAGAGATTTCGTCGGCCGATTTCGCGGAGCGGGCCGCCAAGGCCGGCCTCGCGGCAGCACAGAGTAACCGATCATCTCAACAGAATGGAGAAAACAATGGCGAAGACGACGCAGAGTAAGCGCAAGAAGGCCGTCACCGTTGACGACCTCGCCATGGCGGGCGGCTTTCGTGTGCATGAGAACGGCGACATCGAACTGCTGAGTGAGCGCGAGGCTCAAGCTCTGATCAGTGAAATGTTCCGGGAGGCGGCGGCCAACTTGCGGGCGCCTAATGAGCGCCGAAAGGTTCTGCACTGATGTTCGATCGTGATCAAGCCATAGCCAGCCTTTTGCAGGCGCTTTGGGCTCTCGGTTATGTGCTGCCGACGATGAGTGATGCGATTGAGCAGGCTCATCGCGGCGCAGCGCTCGACAGCGACGACGCAGCCTTCGTCGCCGGCCGGCGCGCGTCTACGGTCGCCCGTTGGGCGCAGGCGGCCGAGGATGAAGGCGCTTCTATTGCCGTCAAGTGCGGCAGCTCGTGGTTGTTCGTCACGACGCGGCTACTCGATTATATCGAGCGCAAGTTCGGGCTCCATACTCGCCGAGAAGCAGAAACCCGGCATCGCAAACTGATCGAAATGCGAGCGCGCGCGCAAACTTCGACATCAAATGCGAGCCGGCACGCAGCAGCGGCGGCCGAAGCATGTCACAATGGAGGCAGTGAAACAGAAGCCGACCCGGATCAACCGGAGACACGCGCGGTGGATATGGGGTGAAAGCGAGGCAATGGCCATCTTCAAGAAGAAATCCAAAACACAGAACCTTGAGCCCGAGCTGGCGACGCTGCGCCAGCGCGTGCAAGCGCTTGAAACCAAGCGTCAAGCTGCCGAGGCCGAATTGACAGCGGCAACCGAGGCGCGCCAGCTCAATCTCATCGAGGGCAGCCTCGATGACACGAAGACAGCGCAGATGCTGCAGGATCGGGTCAACATCGCGGCTTCGGCGATTGTCGGCTTCGAAGACGCGATCTCGGTGGTCCAGGTCCAGATCGCTGAGATCGAACGCAAGCTCGATGCGGAACGCACGCAGGCCGCCCGAACTGCGGCGGCAGACACTCTGGCGCGTGACCTCGACAGCATCGAGAAAGCGCTGCCGCTCTATCTCGACGCGGCGCAGCGTTTCGCCGATGCCGTCGAGAAGGTCGGGCATTTTCATTTCGAAAGCGGCCAGGCTGGCTCGCTGGTTCGGAACGTGAGGGCGCAGATTGAGGTCGCTGTTGGTATCGCCGCGCCCGAGCTGCGCGCCATGGTGAGCGCCATCCGCGAGGGCAGCGCCCCGATCCCGCCCAGGAAGCCCGAGCCCGCGCCTGTGACGGTGGCCAAGCCGACGGCGGGAACCCGCCGGCTGTTTTCGTTGCGTCCGCTCCGCTGGACCGATGCCGAGGGCCGCGTTCGGCACGGCCAGCAATTCGAAGATTGCGAGCTGACGCCGATTGCGGCCCAGCGCGCGCTGCGCCTTCGTGCGGTCTGCGGTCTCGATGACCCGCGCCGCCGCGAGCTGAAAGGCGCGCGTGGCGGGCATCATGTCAACACCAACGCGCTCGATCTGCTCGACCTCGATGCTGAGGAGCATAGCGGCATCCGCTTCATCGACCCCAATGATGAGCTGGCCACGGAGCGGTCAGCGCGCATCGACCCGGTGACCGGCGTCGAATTCGTCGAATTTCGCGGCCCGGCGCGCGTTGGGCAGTTGAAGGTGTCGTGACCATGTTGCCCCACCGCGACCAGCTCCTGCACCGGCTCGCCAACACCAAGAAATCGGGCGGCCCAACTTCCTATGACAAGGACCAGCACACCGTCGAAGCCGTGATCTCGATGGGCTCGCCCGTCGAGCGGCCTTATGGGATGGAGGTGCTGCGCATCTCGCCCCATGCCGTCGATCTCAGCCGTTTGCATGACGGCGGCATTCCGTTTTTGGATCACCATTCGCAGGCCGGGATCGATCAGGTGCTGGGCCGCGTGACCGACGCCTGGATCGAACGCGGTCGGCTGATGGGCCGCATCAAGTTTGCCCGGACCGCCCAGGGCCGCAAGGCTGAAGGCATGGTCGCGCGTGGCGAGCTGACCGGCATCAGCGCGGGCTATCGCGTCGATGAATGGCTGATCACTGATGAAGATGGAGACGTTGTCGATGAGCGTGATATTCGCTGGGATGACAAGCTCACCTTCACGGCCACGCGCTGGCAGCTGTTCGAAGCCTCCCTGGTCGGCGTGCCGGCGGATGCGGCATCGTCGATCCGATCGCTCGGCGGGCGCTATCTGATCGGCGACATCCGGGCACGCATGCGCGCGCGGCATGCGATTGTGATGCGGATGTGTAGCTATGTGTAACGTCCTTGCCGGCGCCGTTGCGTTCAACCCTTGCGCAACGTCTACCCGGTTGAGCCGCCATCGCCTGCCTTCCTCACGGGCGATGGCGGCAACGGGGTTTTGTCATGAGCGCTGACCACCAGGAAATCGAAGCTCGCGATCGTCGCGTCGCCCTTCACGAAGCTGCGCACCTGACGGTTGGCCGTGCGCTCGGCGCCAGCTATGGCGGAGCGACCATCAACGAAAACTCGGACCTCGGCTTCAGCGGCTTGTGCTGGGGACCGGACTTCCAGTCGCGCTTGGCTGGCTCGACCAGCTCGATCATCGATAAGATTGATGAACTGATGCCGGATGACGGCGACCCGCGCGACGAAGAGACGGCACCGATCTTTCAGCATGTCGTCAACCGGGTCACCGAGCTGTGCGCCGGTTCGCAGGCCGAAGCCTTATACTTGGGCGATGCATGGCCGGCGACTGACGATCGCAGACAGGAACAGCAGCTCGCAGGGCTGATCTTTTCGAACCGAGACGCAGCCGCCACCTTCATCTCGGCCTGTGCGCTTGAGGCGCGTGCGATCCTGCAGCGGCACCCGGATGTCCTTGAGGCGTTGACCGCTGCGCTGCTGGAGCATCGCACGCTCGACGGCACCCAGATCGATGAAACCATCGGCCGCGCGATGGTCGCGCGCCAGCTTGCTGAAGAACACGAGCGGCGCCGTGGCTGGCAAGCCGTCATCGCCAGGGCCAACGCATTTGAAGCCGATCAGATGCGTGATGCGTGACGATCAGAACCCGATAGAAAAGATCATCTCGCTGTTCGCTGAGCGGCTTCGTGATGCGCCTGGTGCCGCGCGCATTGCTCGCCTCGCCAGGACGGCAAAGCACATCCCTGATCCGTTGCTGGCCGATCTAACGGCCTTGGTCGTGCGGCTCGATGACGTGCAGCTTGTCGGCGACGACATCGGCCATGACCTCATCGAGGTCGCCTATTGCGATCTGAAATATTCCGATGCGACGGAGTTTGCGGTGGCGCTGAGATCACGCTTGAAGCGTTATGTTCGCGAGCCGCGCGTCGCTCACAACGCGCGGGCTAACCTTAAGGAACGTCATGCGTGGTGGCGCATGGCGCTGAGCCGTACGGCTGAACTGTGCCGGTGGCCCGCGATCGTCTTGACCGAAAGACCCCAAGGGATCAATAATCGGGGCGACGTGCTACGCAAAGGATCGTCGGCTGGCCGGCGGATGTAACCGCCTTCGACGACGACCCGAATGGCCTCGGTGAGCGATGGCTCGCCGGGGCTTTTTTTGGGGGTGCGCCCAGGATGACATGGGGAAGTCCATGAGGTCGAGCAGATCACGGCGCTTGGAAGCGAGCAACAATGGCGAAATCAGCTAAGCTAGTGGCGTCCAAGCGCGGTCGCTGTCTCCTGGTCAGGCGACGGCGCGACAAGCGTTGGATGTTTCCGGGTGGTCGGAAGCGGCGCCGCGAGACCGACAAGCGGTGCATCCAACGCGAGATCAAGGAAGAACTGCCCAAGCTCAAACTCGGCCGCCTGAAACTGTGGAAGGAGGTCAAGAAGAAGAACCGCCACTCAGGCCGGATGATGAGCGACGCAATCTTTGTTGCGACCAGGGTATCCGGTGAATTGAAGATCGGCGATGTGAGGGAGATCGACCGAGCAATGTGGCGCAAACCGCGAGGCATAAGACTGACGCCGACCTCGCGATATATACGGGACAAGCTGTTTCCTCAGTGATCCAATATCAAGCTGAAGGTTTGCGTCAGATCAACGCGCCTTCACAGACCTGCCGTAAAATTTCAAATATACCGAGCGACCTGAGCCGCTTCAGGTTGTTCCGGTTGCGAGGCCCGAACTCCTAGGCACGTCGGGCCTCGCTCTGGAGTTGCGGCTTTTCTGAAAGCCAGTCATGCGCCTCACACTTTGCGGAACGACGGCAACGATCGGGGCGTTCACTCGTTCGCGGGCAAGCAAAGGAAGTTTCTCGTCATGAGCCGCGTAGTTCTTCTGGTTGACGATGACCCCGATGTGCTGCAAGCCGTCGCGGGAATGCTCGAAGACATCGGCTGCGACGTTGTGACCGCCGAGACTGGCTTCCAAGCCCTGGAACAGATCGGTAGAAACCACCGGATTGAGGTCCTGATCACGGACGTCAACATGCCTGGTATGAACGGGAATGAGCTAGGCGAGCGCGCCAAGAGCATTCGACCAGACCTGCATGTGATGCTGATTTCAGGGCGGGAGGCTCGGAGCAGCCGATTTCCGCTGATACGAAAACCGTTCTTGCAACAGGACTTGGCCGCAGTGATGGTTCACGAGACAGGGCGGGCGTGCTGATCCAGTGGCATCAGCTCTCTGGTCATCGTCAAGCGCCGAACTGCTTGATCACGATCTCCGAAATTTTGGCCGGATCGCGCTCGGACGCGGCGACCTCAACGATCTTCTCTGCGACGATCCTGGTGAGAGGGTCGTTACGATCCACCAGCGAGAGCGAGCGAACCGCGTACTTGTACGCAAGCTCCAGCCGCTTTGGTGTCTTCTGGTTGCAGGTCCGTCTTTCGGAATACCGGGTTGATGGACATCGCTTTCTTACTTGGGTCTCGGTATCAACTACATCGGTCGGCTCATTGATCAAGCCGCCGTCGATCGAGCCGCCAACGGCCCCGTCATTCGATCTCCGTGGTGACGGGGCCCTTCTCGTCTTCGGTTCCTCGGCCGGTTTAGCCTGTACGGACGTGAGTTGGCCGGTGATGACGGAAGGGAGCGCCGTCAGTCTAGCTTACGTTCCTTCTTCCCGTTGTCCAAATCTTGCCAACTAACCTGGCCGCATTGGCACTCAAACGCGAGCGCCTTGCGACCCGTTTTCGGATCGACGGCTTCGAGGATCAATCTCATTTTTGCTCCGCAGCGGGGACAGTTCGGCGTTTCCGGGGGGCATGAGCGCTCGCGAGTTTCCGCGAACAAAGCCTCGATGGCGCGAGGCGTTCCTAAGATCGGGAATAAAAGCCCGACCGCCAGAACCGAGTGATGTCAAACCCAGTGTTCCTGCTTCTTCTTGCGGTCCGCCGCTTATTACGACTACACCGACTTGCGGCAGATCAAGCGCGACCTCATCACAGCTCCATAGACATACTGAAGGGCCTGCGACGCGATACAACCTTCGGCTCGCAGGCACCCAGGTGCCTGCTCATATTCCCATTGATGAAGGGGGGAAGCATGGTCGCTCTGCTCTTCACCTGTCCGACAACCAAACTGAAGGTTCAACACTGGGTCGATGATGATGCCGGCCTGTCCGAAAACGAATTTGTGGGCGTTGTTTGCGCAGCCTGCGCCAAGCTGCACCTCATAAATTGCAGGACGGGAAAGCTGTTGGGGGAGAAGTAACAGTCGCATGCCATTCCGGCGCATGGTGCTCGCGCGTTGTCAAGACCTGCCGCAAGGCGATCTTTTGCTCGGCGCTCATCTAAACGCGTCCATGACCCGCTCCATCGCGGGATGGGCGCGGTTTTTGACCTTGATCCAGTCCGGCGATCGTCCGGCCCGATAGGGCCGATCGGCCCTCTTCGAGACCAAGCCTTCGAGCCCTATGTCGCAGGCGGCGCGGAATAGATCGGGGCCGATCTCTCCCTGTTCGAAAGGTGCGACAAAGATACCGTCCAACCGGCGGGCGAGAAGTCGGGCGAGGTTGGTCTTGCGCATTGAGAGCGGCAGGTGGCGGATATCCTCGCCGGCGAGTGCAAGGCAGTCGAAGGCATAGAGCTGCACCTGGGCATCGTGCTTTCGGGAATGCAGGGCGAGGGAACGGCCGTGGATTTGGTCGGAAGGCAGAAACCAAAGGACTTGAACATGCGGCGAAGATAGGTGGTGCCGGTGCTGTTTGCGAGCCAAGCAACACGCCACACGGGTATCGGCGTGGCCGCGCAATGGTATTATCCTGCTGCGGCGCTTGCGCCGAGGCTTAGTCCTTGTTTGAACGTCGCGTCTTGGATTTGCGCCGCAGAGCTTCTATTCGAGCCCGGAATTGGCCGATTTCTTTGAGTATGTCATGGCGTGCTGGACCGGGCGGGAGCGTCCGGGCCGTTTCTAACAACCTGCTTGCCATCTCGTCCAAGTCTTGCATTGCAAGGTGGTCTTCCATCAGCATCCTGTAATTCAACGACTGTTAGCTTCAATGAAATCGAGTATTCCGTCCGGCACCTCCCCGAACTCGATGTAGCGTCGCCGCAGCTCGTCGGCAATCTCGACCGTCACATCGCGTGACCAGCCTCCGGCAGTATTGAAGGCGACAATACAAACCGGGCTGCTATACTGGCCGTCTACGAGGTCACGGATCACTGTGTCGCGGGTAGCGCTTCCGACATCGGTCTCGCACCAAGCGCGGCCGAGCCGGCCGAAATCCTGTAGGACGAGGTAGGTGTCGCAGTCGGCCCCGTGGGGCACAATGGATGGCGAGGTACGCATGCACAGGCCCCTCCGGTCGGTCCGATAAGTATCTTCGCATCGGAGGCGAGGGCTGGCAAGAAAAGCCTGCAATGGGTCGGCAGGTCCTCGACAGCGGGAGCAGCCTCAGTCGCGCCACGGCGCACTGATGGAGCTTAGCCAATCGAGCCCGAAAAGATTGAAACGACGCGGCTGAACGATCTCGTTCAGGAGATTGAGGCCGGCGCGTTCAAGATCAACGTAGGTGCATGGTCCCGCTTTTGCGCGCGCTTTTACCGCTTCCGCAATGCGCTTCCGGTTCTGGTGGTTATCGTGTTCTGCCGGAAGTCTTTTGCAAGTATATTCGAGAGCGGCGGTCATGTTTGCTATCGTGCTCTGATCAAAATTAATCAACATCTGCTTCCGGCCCCGTTGCCAGCACGATAGTACAATATGATGATAGCAATGTAATCCTCTGGAATTGTTAACAATAGCTTTAGAAGTTGGGTGTTATAACGAACCAGCACATCAAAAATTTTGTTTTGAGATTTTTAAAAAAGCGCTGTGCAGCGAGGGGCTGGGCGGCATCTCTGTTTAGATACAGCGGATTGCTCGAGAATGGACATGGCCAACTTTACGTCCGCGATGCTGGACGCCATCGCGCACTGCGCGAGCGAGGTGCAGATAGCCTCCGATTGGAGACCAGTCTGTGCGGCTGATATGCGAGACGCGTATGACTTGCTGACCCGTAAGCTCGCTCGACATGATGCTGATCCGGCAGTTCAAGCAAGGGGTGTGCTGATCTCCATGGCCCTCGACGACAACATCAACGGACTGCAGCAACTCTTGGCAAGCCGTGCTTCCGAAGCCCAGATTGCCGAGAAGCTACGAACGATCCTGACAGCCATCAATCACTTGAGAGATTGAAAGCACCTTGGGACACATCCGGGCTCGTTCTGGACTTATTCGCTGCTGCACCGCACGCTTCAATCAGTCCGGTAGAGACGCGGTCGGGCGAGCGGTTGCCGTCCCAAATGACGTAAGCGAGCGAGCGGTCTCGGTTGTACTTCACGAGCCTTCCCAGGCGCTCGCCCCAGCGGAGCTTTGGCCCGTGTGTCGAGCCGGCTCTGGACGTGAAAACGCGAATGCCCTTTTCGTTTAGTCGGATCAGATTTGTCATGGATCTCCTAACGCTTTCAATTGCGCTAAGAGCGACTTTGGGCAGTTTGGGGGCAATGGCATTGCCTCCGGATAACTACGGTGTTGATTGTTCGACGCCAACTAAGTCTTTTCCCGTTCACCCGGCGTTTCCCGCGCTCCTAGACGGTTGCCGCCCAGCCCAAGGATAGCAGCGGTCTGATTGTGGGCACCGCGCGTGATCAGGCGTATGCGATCGCTGTCGCGGTCCAGGCGGAGGCGGTAGCCGTCGTATTTGACCTCATGAAGCCAGTCGGGGCTGGAGGGGACGGCGGTGGACTTGGTGGGGAGGCAGAAATCAATACGCTTGAACATGCGGCGAAGATAGGGCGCGCGGGACGCTTGCGAACAGGAACCGGCAAGCCAGATCGCCAATTGTGGACCGCCCGACTGCTTTAAAGTCCAACAGCTACTCGGCTGCTTTGAGAACAGAAAAATCCTTCGACTTTTGACCGTCTTGGGCTTCGCCAAAACCCTCGGCAGCGATGCCGCGCTTCAGCAACTCCCGTATGGCAGCCGCCCTGCTTGGCATCCGGTTGGCGAACCGCCAGTTATCGATGGCCCTAAGTTCCTCTGCCATTAGCATGATTTGCAGCCGCTCGCCGCGGTTGAGTTCACCCATCTCACACCCCACGATAGATGATAAGTGAGAAAAGCAAATTTGTTAGCTTATTACTCCTTTTACTCACTAACCTATTTTTTTCAAAATGTCCAATAGAGCCACGATGCAGTCTCGTGCGCTTATAACGCTTTGAACTTACTATTGTTTTATTGTTCCCAGAGTTCAGGAGGCGCACTCTGGTTACTGGAGAATGCAAAAATGTCAGTTGTGATCGAAGATGAGAGTGTTGGGCAGGCTGAGACTGACCATCGGATAGCGAACAACTTAGCCTCCCTGAGCAGTGTTATTCGCCTTCAGCGCAACTCGATAATCAAGAGCGGCCGGACCTTTACGACTGAGCAGGTTTGCATGTTGCTCGACGATATCGATGCGCGCATTGAGGTCACGGCGAAACTCCACAGGTCTTTGGCGCAAGCGATCAACGGCAACGGGATCAACCTAGGAAGGTTTTTGCAAGAAATCGCCGAAATGATTGGCTCGCTCGGCTCGAAGGGTAAGATGGACTTAACAGTTGATCTTTCTTGCGACGGCTACATCGACCCGCGTCATGCCCTTCACGTCGGGCTTATTACGGCTGAACTTCTTACGAACGCGAGCAAGTATGCACATCCCACTGGTCTGCCTGTGAAGGTCCATATCCGTTGCCAAACAAAAGACGACGGCTCATTCATGGTGGAAGTGACTGACGACGGCGTTGGGTTTCCGGAAAATTTCGACCCGTCCAAAGGCGGAGGCTTGGGCTTTCAGCTCATGCACGCGTTGGCGAATGGACTGAATGCAGAACTCCAATTTGAACATGACAGTCTGGGGGTTTGCGCTCGGCTTGTTAGAACAAATCATCCGCCATCAAGCAAAGCCAACCAGGAGCACAGCACTATTGCCGCGTCATAAAAATGATCTTTCGTGCGTATCGGACCCAGCGTCAATGCGAAGTCGCGCGCGCCAGCGTCAGTGACGTTCCAGGCAAAACAATTTGCCGCGCCCAGGGGCTAGTTGCATCGATCCGAAGTGCGGACTATTGAAGGGAAGACATGCCTTGGGGTCTCCCAAGTACTGCGGGGGAAAAATGGCTACAGTTTTTGTTGAAGCCCGCCCGAAGGGGAGGTCCGAAGGCAGTCCAGTTACGGACTACGTTGTAGAGGATCATGCTGATCACTCGCTCGGCGTCTTTAGGACCCAACAGGAAGCTATCGAGTGGGCGAGAAAAAAAGGTCACTCGCCCCACGTGGCTCGCGTGCGGCACTTGAACGATAAGAAGAAGCCAGATCATTGGCGCGCAATATAGCCTCAGCCTTCAGGAGGCGCGGAGTACCAGACCGCAAGAACGTCAAACTACCGAGACAAGCCTGTACAGCTCAGTTCGATCTAGGCCGCGCGTGCTCGACTTTGGAAAGTGACGGGTAAATATGCCGTATTCAATTGCAATCTCTGAAACAACTTGGTCAATGTCCGACCCCTCTGGGTCTCTTCGCGCACGATTGATGATCGTAGCGATTGAAGCACGATAATATTCCGCCAAATTGAGAATGAGGGAGTCAAGGTAGGAAGGCACGCTTCCCGCATGCACTAGCTGGTTACGCGCTCGATAGATCCTATATATCTGCCATTCCACACGGCTTCGATGGCCTTCAATCGTCCGAGCCGCTGCCGCAAGGCTATGGTAGTCGCGGTGCAGTTTGAACAGGCGCTGAAGTGCCAGTGGATTGTCCTTGCACAAATTGCACAGGTCCTTCTGCAGCGCCTTATTCTCTTCCAGACAAAGTACAGCTGCCAAGCTGGTGTGAGCGTCGGTTTTGGAAAACTCAGGCTCATGTTTTAAAATGTCTATGAACTGCCGCTTGTACGAGACCAGAAGTGCTTCAAAAACAGCAACGAACTGCCTTCTAACATGTCGAAGGCAAATACAGGGAATGAGTTGGCGCGCGTAGCTAACGATGCGCGCCGTACCGGTTGGGGGGTCGCTTAGCAAAACCTCAATTGCCGACCACATTGAAATGAGTTGGTTCTCTCGATTTGGCGACGTGCGGGCCAGAGCGGCCGTATTGATCGAGCTGAGCAGCCGCTCCGTAGAGCGAGGCCGGAAATCCTCAAAAACCCGAGCGAAGTAGTTGCGGTGATTTTTCAATCTTCGACCAGTCACTGTCGTTTGAGACGGCCTTTCAAAGGATAAAACTGGGGTGCGTAGGACCCTCCCCTCCGAGCCGTCCTTTCGCATGACGTACATCCATTCGTTCCAGCGGCAAATTAGGGGTTCTGGCTGCAAATACGTTAGCGCGCGAATGGAGGTTAGTTGTTGCTGGAACGAGCTTACCGCACCATATGCATCGTACGCCTTCTCCTCTGTGTTTACTACGTGCTCCAGTCCAATTCGGCTGTGAGGCCGCAGCGCGGACTGCGGACTGTTTTCGATTTTGTCCAGCCGACGGATTTCGAAGCCTAGTGGCGGCAAAAAGCGAGCAAGATCGGTCCCAATCAGCGCGAAGACAACGAAATCAGAAGGGTCTTCAGCAAATTTGCCAAAGAACCCCGTGAGAGCGCCGCGATCAGCAGCTCTCATATCCCGGGTAAAAAAAGCGTCATTGACTTGCTCGCTGATCCACGGCTTGGAAAATCCAACGTTGATCAGGTGACTGCAGTAGAAGCCGCAAGCTGTCGCATTTCGATTTTTCGTTTAGGCTCATCAAACAATTTTAGCAGCCACTGCTCCAAAGCCAGCTTGTACCCCCAAGAGAGCAGCCTTCGAATAAGCCGGATACTCCCCAAAAGCTCGGCCATGACATACTTTTGCCTGATGAGCTCGGCGAGAGCATTAATTTCCAAACTCGCCGATTGTTTAGCAATCGGGTCCTTCTCAAAGGACCACAGCATCTCCTGAATTATTGGCTCTAGGGTCTCGCGGGGAACGCGACTTGCTTCGATTTCAGCTATCAAAGCTACGGCTTCATTCAGCCGCGAGAGTGTACCGAGGGAGTAGACACGAAAGCTCTCGAACGTAAATTCTCCTAGCATTTCATCTAGTAGTTGCGCGCACAACAGCACGCATCGCGCCTCTTCGGATTGAGCCCAAGCATTCTTCGGAGGTCGCATTCTCGTGCTCGTACTGAGTAGTGCATGCACGTATTGTGCCCTTAGTGTCGGGCCGCGTGCAAGGCACACCTAGCTCCCGCGCAACGAGTTACTTAGTCGCGTTCTTGGTGTGAAAGAGCCGGCTTGTTAGTTAACGGACTTTAGCTCACGCTGGGATGGGCGCAACCGCACGTAGGTTTCTATGCTCCTCTGAGACACTATAGAGACACCAAGTTAGCAAGTTATTGATTTTCCGTGCTTTTATGTGGATTGCCCTCTCCCACAAGGGGCGAGGGCGCATCAATGCGCAGCTCGGTATTGTTGGCCGGTTAGCTCGCCGGTTCGAGCCGCACCTGTTTGGGGATCACCGGACGCGCGCCGCGGCTGGGCGGTTGGAACGCGCTGCTGATTGTGGTGCCCTATCCCACCGCAAGTCGGGCCTGCCCGACTTGCGCATTCAACGATGCGCAACTGGGGTCAACCCCGGTTGCGATGGGCGAGGGCGCATCAATGCGCAGCTCGGTATTGCTGGCCGCTCAGCTCGCGGCTTCCAGCCGCACTTCCGTCAGCAGCCGCATTGCGGCGTCGGCGTCCATCGGTTCGCCGAAGGCAAAGCCCTGCGCGAATTCGCAGCCCAATTGGTAGAGCTCGACGGCATCGGAATCCGTCTCGGCGCC
>Ga0070738_10004478_pt1 | contig 16702 bp, 17 predicted proteins | sample Coa_R2_2_FD_66446 | JGI IMG/M metagenome (GOLD analysis project Ga0070738, IMG submission 66446) | Surface soil microbial communities from Centralia Pennsylvania, which are recovering from an underground coalmine fire - Coalmine... | ecosystem: Environmental > Terrestrial > Soil > Unclassified ...
CTGTTCCTGGGATTGTACAAGCTGATCCTCGACCCTGGCAATGAACCTTTCTCGCGCTGGATATCAAAACCAGCAGAGATCTTTTGAGCAGGTTCATGTGTTTAAGATCTCGTCGTGCATCACGAGTTCTAAATCAGCGATGTAATGCCAATTAACAGGCACCTGCCACCCTTCGAAGGATTGCGGCGCGTTACGATTTGCTGCGTGGGTAAGAGAGGTACAGATCGAAAGTCAAAGGTCGCGGAGCTATCATCAATTAACCGTGCCAATCCATGCTCGATGAAACCAGCGCTTCGTTTACCCGTTGTTCGGAATGGCACTACAATTGTTTAGTTGCCAGTTTATCTAACTTATCTGAGGTAATCGCCGTTGCTGGATCACAATCACTCACTCTGCCCGAAAGACGGATGGATTGCGGTCAATTGTAAACCTCACCTGGAGGGTATTGCGCTTGCTTCCCTTTCACGGCAGAATTTTAACGCTTATTGCCCAATGATACACAAGCGTGTGCACCACGCGCGCCGTGTACTAGATGTATTGAGGCCCCTATTTCCGTGTTACTTATTCGTCCAGTTGGATCCAAGGGAGCAAAGCTGGAGGCCCATCCTCGGCACCTCAGGAGTGAGGACAGTTATCCGGTTCGGTGAACATCCGAGCTTGATATCCAAAGAATTCATTGATAGCCTCAAAGCACGCGAGGTTGATGGTGTGATCGTGAGGCCGGCATCCCCGTACAGGGTTGGTCATCAGGTGCGGTTAACCAGCGGCGCCTTCCACGGGCTTGCGGCAACGATCATTGAGATGGATGAACGTGACCGCCTCAAGGTACTGATTGATTTGCTTAACCGGAAGGTTAACGTCACACTGTCTACACATCAGGTTGGCCTGCCATAGGCGCTCGGAGGCGAGCGCCGGCCCGTAAACGTCCTCCAAGCTGCATGACGCGCATCTGGGTCACGCTTCGCCTAGCACGATTCAATTCAACCTCAGCCCACTGGGCGATCATCGGTCCTGCTGCTTCTCACGGAATGTCCCTGCCAGAGTAAGGCTGCTAGATAAAATTGCGGTACCTTTTGCATGTTCTTTCGTAGTAGTGCTCCTATACCACCCACTCGGTTCTGACGCAGGGCCCGATAGTCTTCTCTGGACTTTTCCAGTATGTTGCGCAGTGAGCGATTGCTGACGCCACCCATGCGCATGTGGATCAAAACTTCAGGAATATAGGCACAGGTGATGCGTCCGGCGCCAAGGAACCGAAGTAGGCAATCATAGTCGCCAGCAATCTTATAGCCCAGGTCGAAGCCGCCGAGCCTTAGATAGACGGAGCGGCGGGCATAGAATGCAACATGCGGCGGCATCCACCCTCGGGCCAAAAGGCCTGGGTGGAATGGTCCAGCTCGCCAGTGGCGAACCACGCGGCTTGGATCATCCCGGCGCACGTAGAGGATATCGCCGTAGCAAGCGTCTATCCTCGGGTCTGCAAATGAGGCAGCAATTCGGGAAAGTACCCGGTGATTGGCATAACGATCATCGGCGTGCAAAAATCCGATCGTCTCGCCGGTTGCTAGACGGATACCTTTATTGAGGGCGTCGTAGATGCCGCGGTCAGGTTCGCTGACCATTTGGTCAATATGCCTTAGATAACGCTGGATAATTTCTAGGGTTCCGTCGGTAGATGCCCCATCAATGACGATCACTTCAGTGTCGGGATGATCCTGGGTCAGAACCGACTCAAGTGCATTCGAAATAGTGGTGCAATTATTACGAACTGCGGTGATGACAGAGATCTTCATAAATAGTAGCTGGTCAGCTTTAGACTCCGTTGCCGGCGGAGAGCGGCACCGATATAAATTCTGAATTAGATCTCTATCCGAATCAGGTCATGAGAGGATAAGAATGCCATCGAAGCGTCGCATTCAATAATACCTCTTGACACTTCATTTCCCTGCCGGTTGGCGATCGACCGTTCCGCGTTGGTTTGCTCTTAAGGTAATGGAGCCCGTCCGGCTACTCTCATGTTAAGCATGCCAGCCAGACGATAATCAATGTGCATGAGTTAGAAACGCCAAGCAGTCTCACATACAGCTAACAAAGTTGCTTTCGGACAGGTCTTGACATGGTCCATTTCGGTTACGGCCATATGGGGCGTGCTGCATTAACGTAGAAAGCATCCTCTACCGTGAACGAACCAGGCGGATAAACATAGCAGTTCAGCACGTCTCCGGTTTGCACCGTATGGCCGGGGACAGACACCGTCAGCATAGCCCCTGTACTAGTGTTGTCCGTCAGAAGTGATCTAACTTTACCTGGATACTCTTGACCTGCACCTCCCTTTTTGAGGCCCACATACCCCCCGTCAGACAGGCAGACAACAAATAAATGTGATGATGGCGTTGTTGGACTGATGTCCGGTATATGAATTTGGTTTGGCGTTCTTGTCGTCTTGATTGTCATGCTGTCAACGGTAAGTAGTTTTGCTTGTGGCGGATACATCGTCACTGAGCCAGATGTTCCAATGAACGTCACGTTGCGCAACGCAATGTCCTTTGTCGGAAAAATCCAATTAGTCTGGATATTTTGAAATGTTCCGCCTGACGCATCGAGTACAGCATCGTTAAGTGTTATATGCCGTGCCATACATCCAAACGCATATGGTAATGTAGATGAGGCCGAAAAGTGTCCTCCAAATACCTTTAACTTATCTACGCCGGCGCAGCCCAGCAGGCCATTATTAATGGTCACATTGACTAATGTTACAGAATCAATAAGCTTGTCAGGTTCCGACCCCGAAAAAGTCGAGTTTTCCACAGTGATTGCCATGACCGCCGATGGTACAAAGTCATGCGCCCGCACATTGTTTACCGTCGCACTATAAGCCCCAGAAACCATGAAATAGTCAAATCCTGTTGGCCCCAACGCTGTTATCGCGGGATTTGGCAAAAATGTCATATTTTCCATATAAATATCCTCAGTAAACGGCACTGAGGAGTCTTCAAGAGGTGCTATGCGAGCAGCTCCGACTGGTTCGGTGCCCGCCGTTGGTACGTCCGGGAAATCTTGTCTGTGAGTATGCACCAACGGTCTATCGAGGGAAATCACCCCCGTCATTGTGTTAACTGATGTAACGCGGACATAATCGAAAAATCTCGCATTCGGCGGCGCGGAGGGGCCAAGTTGCTGGTCATAAGAATAAACCAAAGCCCATTGGTTCGGGGAAAAGAGACTAACCTCAGAGTGATTTAGCGCTATTACCGATGTGCTTCCAGCGGCCACCGTCGCAATTTTCGTGTAACCAATCTTTCTTTCAACGTAACCAGGATCATTAAGAGGCGTGAGGTTCGTCAATCCCCTATTGGTAACAATAGAAACATTATTAATTGACCAGACATTAGTGCCGATGTTCTGAAACGTCGAGCCGTGTCCCAGAACACGCACATGGCGGATGCCCCAAAGCCATCTATTCCATGTATAATGATAGCATCTGCTGGGCGGAAATGATATAGTCACTTGCAGGAGTTGATCATTCGCTTGAGCGTCCAGGATCGCGGCATTCATGGCCCGGAATGCCGCAGTATCATCTGCCTCGCAGTCTCCTATAGCACCATACTGTTCCGGCATTACGGTAAGAGTGCCAGCTTGCACAATTGGGATCCAGAGAAAAACGAAACACACCATTAGCCAGCGCATCACCCGTTTCTCCAGCTTGTCCCGTCACAATAGACCGGCGTCATGAGTGTACCGCCACCAGCCACCATGCCAGTGAATGTTGGAGTTGCAGCTCCATCTGTAATCATTAAACGCGCACCCTTGATAGCCGATGTGCATGACGGGAGTCTAGTATACGGGAACGATGGAGTGATGATTGGGGCCGCGAATGTCCATGCATCGGCATTTGTATAACCAAAATCAAGCTGCGAAATGTTGTTCGACGTGATTATGATCGCGTTGGTTAGATTGGGTGAGAGAGAAAGAGTGCTGTAGCCGATCACAATGTTGTTGCTGCCGGTTGTAATGCCGTTACAGGCCCCTTCGCCAAGGCATGTATTTGACGCGCCAGTTGTGATTGTATTTCCGGCATTGGCGCCAAGGGCAGTGTTATAATATCCTGTCGTTTGTGCACTTAACGCTTGAGCGCCAACTCCAGTGTCGTAATTCCCTGCATATGAAGCGCCGCTTATCGCGTTAAACCCGACGGCGACGGAATATGCTCCGGTTGAAGTCGCTCCCCTCAAAGTCTGATATCCTAAGGCCGTTGCGTAGTAGCCGGTAAAATTCAAAAGAGCAGCATCTCCCACCGCAACATTAAATGCGCCGAAGACATTATGTTGCAAGCTATCATCGCCCACAGCAACATTAGAAAAACATGTCGTACATTGCTGCATAACAGCCGCGCCGACCGCGACATTTTCGTAGCCGGTGGTCACATGGGTCAGAGTAATTGGCCCAAATGCGGAATTGTAATTGCCCGTTATCGCGGCCGCCGCACCCTCCGACCCATATCCAATTGCAGTATTATTTGTACCTGTTGTTACGCCAGTGCCAGCGCCTTACCCGAACGCTATATTGTTTGTACCGAACATGCCTTGGATAGGCGCATTGACTGACAGAGTCGTGCCATTCCACGTGAGACTCGAGACACCTCCAAATGATCCGTTGTTGTTGTATTGAAGCTGTCCGTTGGAACCGCCTGGACCACTGACTGTAGATTGCCCGAGGCTGCTGTTATTGATTGTCAGCGCCCCCGGGCTTGACTGGCGAGTCAAACCGGCCGCAGCAGCGTGGCCGCCAGCAGCTACCGCATACTGTGCCTGTAGCGTTGGGTTGGAGGGCACGCCAGCGCCTGAGTTTCCCGTAGCCAGTGAGTTACCATTTGGATCGACATTGCTTTGATCGAGCAATTGAATCACACCAGTCCCGGTCGCGGTCACCCCAATCGGGCCTCCTGCGGCCATTGAACGAGCAAGGAGCACTTTGCTATTTGTGCCCGCCATAATGCCATAGTGGCCATTCCCGATAGCAGTGGCGCCATTTAGCGCCAATATGGGGCTGGATTGCCCGGCTTGCGAGATCGCGACAAACCCGCCATCGCGATTATCCGACGCAACGCTGTCCGCCGCTCCCACGAAGACGTTTGCGCTTGACGGAGCAGGAGACCCGCTTACTGCGATGCCAAGTAAGTTGTTGTTTGCTACCACCCCTTTAATCGTTCCCTTGACACTTCCAGAGGGCTCGACGTACAGCCCAGCGCCGCCATTGTCGGAAACGATGCTATCGCTAATAGTAAAATTGGCCGGCGTTCCCGGCAAAAGGCTTATGCCAGCATTGCTGAAATGCCGAAATACGCAGCGCATAACGTCAAGGGTCTGTCCTGATTTAAACAGAATTCCATTCGCTGCGCTCCCAGCGCCGTCAACGTTTAGGCCGCGCAGATGGACCGCATCGTTCGTCCCCGCGGAGATTGCGATAGCAGTCCCTCCGGCTGCAGGCTGTTCCACATTTACTATGCCGCCACCATCATTGACGACGCTAATTGTCTTTGTGATCGTTAGAGGGCCATAACTACCTGCGTCGAGGATATCGATCTCCCCGCCCGCACCGACAATATGATCATGCGCGTATTGCAGGCTACGGCACGGAGAGTTGGCGGCTCCACAACCAGCTGCATCGGCCCCATGGCTTGAAACCCAGGCCCGGTTCGACAACGCATTTGCGGATGAGGTGATGCCAAGCATGCCGGCAAAAGCGGCGAGCGGGATACATAAGCCGGCGGCCTTTATTGGGTTACCCCGCTCCACGTGAATCCGCCGGCTTCGTAGCATTCGGCTCGAGCCGGGTAGCCAGGTGAGTATTATAATCCTCAGACAAAATTTCGAATGAAACATCCGACGAACTTGTCCTTTCCTGAAACATCTGACTAATGTTGCCTATTGACCGGTGTATTCTTTGCCAACCCGGTCTATTTGATGAACCGGACATTGTTTCATGCCGATTTCATGTCGAGCTGCGGTCATCTTTACGTCGATCATGATTTCGTACACGAATCTCATCAAGGCAAACTGAAGGCCGGCACGGCCGTCGAGAAAACCAAGCCGCACCACGTACAGATAGAAAAAAACGAGCAGTGGGCGGCTGGGCAGCCGATAAGCAACTTGCTTCAGGACCGCTCTTCGCCTGGCAGGATCACTGTTTACGATTTGATTCAATTGTAGAGGTTTACTATACCTTTCTTCAACTAGCAGTTTGGCTTCCATACTTGAATAGCGGTTATGGCGATCGAACCACCATTCAACTCCCTTTTTGAATGGAAAATGAAGTAGATGGCCATCCAGGTAGCCAATGCAGCCATCTGCGTGATACTCTTCATTGACGCTCCGTGTGACGAGAACCCGTCCACGCCGGAACACACGTGCAAACCAGGTTGGGTATCCCGAGGCCCGCCGCAGCCATCTGCCCATCATGATGTCTTTGCGGCGAACTAAATACATTGCGTCATCTGGATCGGCGCCGCAAATACGCTCCTCTATCTCGCTTGCGAGTTCCGGCGTCATCCTCTCATCTGCATCGAGAACTACGATCCATTCATTGACGAATGGCAACGCTAATCCAAAATTTCGTTGATCCGCATAATCCGTGAAGCGCCGCACATGCACCTTAGCACCTGCTTCCCAGGCCATTTGCCGAGTCTCATCCGAACTCTCGGAGTCCAAGACGTGAACATCCGCTCGCCAGGGCAGGGACCGGATGCAATCTTCGACATTCAAGGCCTCATTGTAAGTAAGGATTAGGACAGAGATCATGCCGGGCTATCGCTCCCCAATCATACGCGCAGGATTGCCGGCAACAATCACGTTGGATGGTACATCCTTCATTACGACAGCGCGGGCTCCTATCACTGCTCGATCGCCGATATGGACGCCCGGCCCGATAAACGCATCGGCTGCAACCCATGCTTGCGCTCCGATCCTGATTGCGCCGACGAGGAGAGGGAAGGCGGAGTCCCGCGGGTCATGCGTTGCGGTGCAGAGATGGGCGCCCTGACTCACGAGAGCGCGAGTGCCCAGAGCGATGACAGCGACAGAATAGCAGCAGACACCTGGACCAATGCAACTGCCTGGTTCGAGTTCGAGGTTCCACGGCGCCCAAATTTTCGCGGACGGATATGGGTGGGCATCCCCTCTAACTCGGGCTCCGAAAGCTCTTAGGAGGAAGCGCCGCCAGCCATGCAGCGGCACGGGCGACCACCGATATAGCGACGCCTCTACGAGGACCCAGGCAAGCCGCCGCATCTTATCACCTAGGTTAGGGGAAGGCCGGGGCGTCAGGCGAGATTGACGGTCACGACTTGTTATGGGGTCTAATCCTGAGCTTAGTTGGAAAGTGGCTCAAAGCCAGAGCGATGCAGAGCAAGATCGTCATTCGCTCTGAGGAGGACACTCCGCAGGGCGGACCGATCTCGTGCGTGCTGGCCAACATTTATCTGCATTTCGCACTGGATCTGTGGTTCGAGAAGGAGATCAAACCACAATGCCGGAGCGAAGGGCACCTGGTACACTTTGTCTCCGCCATTTGGTCCAATTTGCCTCCGTCATTGACAACCGAGCCGCATAAGAAATCGATGGCGGTATTGGCTCTTCTTCATTCATCCTTAGGATATCGAGAATTCTTGCCTGCATTCTGATGGGAGCGCAATCGTCTTCCACGTCGCCAGCTTGATTTCTTCTTGTCCAGTTAGTGAGCAATCACCGTCATAGAGATAGTACATTTTCTCCCGGAATAACCTAGTGATGGCAGCCGCATTTTTATTGCTGACCTCACAAATGATTACAGGCCGGATATCGTCGAGCATTTTGTTTTGATTATGAAAAACCTCGACTTCTGCCCCCTCAACATCGCATTTGATAATTTTCGGCGGAGGCAAAACCGTAAGTAAAAAATCCAGATTAAATGCGGGCACGGTTTGCTCCCCTGAAACGCCTCTTAATTTCGCCGAGCCATACTCTGCGAGCGCGTTCATCGCACGTGAGCGTCTTGCAATCCAGAATGACCGCAGCGACACTTGCGACGCCACTGCTACCGGTATAACCGTCACCTTCCCGCTTGAAGGCGGTTGCAGTGCGCACGAACGACTCAACAACTGGGCCAGCCAGGTGTCAGGTTCAAAGGCTATGATATGGCCACCGCGCCCTGTCCGGGCAGCTGCTGCGAAGGAAAAGAGGCCGACATTGGCACCTATGTCCCACACTACGTCGTTTTCGCGTATGAGCTCGATCACGTTGCGCAAGAGTGGCGGATCGAGTTTCTCATTTGCTTTGAATAGATATTTCAGCCCAGCGGACGGCGTCACAAACAAAGAGGCATTTCCAAATTGTGCAGGCAGCCGCCGGCGGAATACCCATGAGCGCGTTGCTCTTTCAATCATGTTTCGCGTGATTGATACCATGACAAAGAGACAGCCTTAGCACGCTGCCATTTGGTATAAAAGCGGAGCAATCATATAATCATGATCTCTTCGTTATCCAAAAAGGACCATAAGGATCTGTGTTCCGGCTTACCTTTTCCTAGCCTTGTAATGGCGGATCACCCTCGTGCGAACTTTGATAGTTTGCACCATCAAAAACACCGCGCCATGTTCAGCTCTTGACCAGAATCAAAGTATCCCACACCCCGTTTGTGGTCCATATTCGGCGCCAATTCTGCGTCAGATTGGCAAAATCCTTCCAAATCGGATCGGCAGGACCATCATTCATAGTGCGTGAGTTTGGCGCATATGTCACGCCCGGGAGAAACCAGTTCACATTATCGATGACGAAAAGGCCACCTAGCTTGACTTTCGGCACAGAGCGCACGGCGCAGTGATTCCGGTATATGCCGTCGATAAGAACAAAATCCAAACTCTGATCTTGGATAGTGTCGAGTACGCATACATACTTGGCCTTTGCGCCATCGGCATCGGCAACGTCACGCGGGCGGTAAAGCAAATCAACATTGCCGAGTGCCTCCACTTGCAGTTTTCTGCTCACGCGGCGATACCATTCGAAATTGTCTTCTACGCTGGTCAGCTTGCTCACGCGCCGCGAGATCCAAATGGTGCTTCGCCCCGCCCCGAACTCGATTCCTACGTCTTTGGGCCGCAATAAACCATCTAGAAGACAAATTGCCTGATGCGTCAACCATGGCTCATTGGGCCGCAGCTTCTCACCTATCCAGAGACGAATTCGCGCTGCTACGTAACGTGGCGTCCAATGAGAAATAGACCTCATTGAGTCTTCCAATCTTTGCTGTTAGCCGCGATGGCGGGTGCCCTTGTTACAATTCCTTGCCCATTACAGTAAAAGGTGGGGAGTTCTTAAGTCTCTCTTGGACAAATGGCAGGTTCCTGACGAACAATGCGTTGTTGCTGGACACTGACGCGCCTAAGACAAGCCTGCGTTTGAATGGTGCATAGGAACATTCCTCGAAGCCGTACCCGCTCATTAGAGTCCGGAGCTGCATTTCGTCGAATCCGTATTGCGAACCAGTGCCCGCCAATTCCATCAACACGCAGCAGAGCTCCTGCTTCTCCAAGGTTGCACGCGCGCCATTAATCACTGCGTTTTCGAAACCTTCCACGTCAATCTTGATCATAATCGGGGCGCACCCATCGAGGACTGAATCGAGGGTCGTCATGGTAACGACTTGCGTGTCCTTGCCATCTTCTGTGGCTGTTACCACGTGATTAACAGTGTCGAGTCCAACTGTGAGGATCGCCTGTCCATTCCGGTCACCAACGGCGGCCCTATGCGCACCAATCCGATGGCTCATGTCATTGATGCCGATGTTCCAAAGGAGCCATCTGAATGACTCCGCATCCGGTTCGAATGCTATGCAATGGCTGCCACGAGACGCCGCAAGGATCGTATAGGATCCAATATTTGCCCCGACGTCCACGAAGAGATCTCCGGCTCGCAGCAGATGCAAGACAAACCCCATCTCTTCGAAATCGTGAAGCCCGGCATACACGTTTCCGGTTGCGCCGGTCATGCCGTGCCTAACAAGAAGCTTCGTGCCATTTGAAAAATCCACCGCTACAGGTCCCGGCAGAATTCTTGCACCAAGCTGCCAGCGCACGAAGCGCACTAGATTCGAAAGCCTCCGGCCTTCGCTAAGCGGATGATTAAGGATGAAGCTGACTACATTGAGCAAACCCATCTATGCTCCAAAGGCCGCGCCTCTCCGGCGCGCGATTTAGAAAATTAACAGATGTTCCCGGTACAGAACGGCGCTCCTTCCGCCCATCGCAGCATCAGTAATGGTCAGGTACCTATGTTAAGCACATGCGCCGCTCTGGCGGCCGTGCATCAAATCTCAACGAATGCTGGCCGTTCACTGTCTCCAAGCACCCACCGATAGACAGCGATCATATCGGCCGCAACTTGGTCCCACGTGAAACGCGCAGCGACGAGGGCACGGCCAGCCTCCCCCATGCGCCGCCGTTCCTCATCACTCGCCGAAAGCAGCCGTGCCAGCCCAGCGGCGATGCCCTCAACTGAACCCTCGCACTCAATGGCAGCTCCGTTCATGATCCCCGCGGGGATATTGCATTCAGGTGTCATGAGGACAGGCAGCCGAGCCGCCCATGCCTCCAACACCGCCATGGGCAGCCCCTCGCTCAAGGATGGTAAAACGAACGCCGAGGCTCGCGCCAGGCATGCCGCTTTGTCAGCGCCAAATTGCGGGCCAATGAAGACAACACGCGGCGCAGCGAGGCTGGCTGCAGCCTGCTTTAGTATCGCCTCGTGGCCGAGCTGGTTCCAGCCAGCGATGACAAGCCACCAATCATTGCGAGCGCGGGCGCCATGCTGCACTCTTGCCCACGCCTTGATCAGAGCAAGAATGTTCTTCTTGGGGTGCAAGCGCCCAAGGAACAAGAGAACATGCGCGCCTGTGGGAACTCCGTGCGCCCCCCACGGGACTGAAACCGTTACAATATTGGCGATGTCGAGATTGACCCCGTTCGGAATCACCGCGATAGGTATATTTGGCACTATGCGCCTTATTGACCTCGCCTCTTTCTCACAGAGAGCATGGAGACAATCGGTATGTTCGAAGACTCTGCGCATCCAGCCGCGCCAAGCGATGGCTTTCTTAAAACGGCTGCGGCGCAGTGCCCAGGCCTCAAGCATACCCCGAGGAGAAACAACAACAGGACTGCGAAGCGACTCGTTGAGGATCTGTCGCACCGCGAAACTAGCCGGCCCCCAAATACCATGGAGATGGACCACGCTAGGGGACTCGCAGCGGCACAGCCTGACCATTTGCTGCGTTGAACCAAACGGTCCTAGAGGTGATTGTGACGCTAGACGCAGTTGTGTCGCTCCCCAAGCCACGCTGTCCTCTTTTGAATGAGCATCTTCAAGTGCCACGACTGCCGTCGCCCAAGATCCACTGGCATCCACAGCCCTGCACGCTCCTCGGACGCTCTCGAACAGGCCCCCAGCGAGACGGGAAGCACTATCGGTGATATGAACAACCCTCCTCATACCGGCCTGCGAAACTTGAATAAGGCATCCCCACCACGTTTTCTCAGCCTCTCGGCATAAGCCGCTTCAAGGCGGTGGTTTAGCCGGCCGAGAATACGATCGCCGAAGGGCAGGCAGAATCCATAACGGCGCATCTCAGCAAATTCGAACCCGGCCGCTGCGGCGGCTCCAACGATCTCCTCCCTTGAGAAAGCTCTCACCTTATGGCGCATGCGCCGAAACGGCGACCGCGCGTAGAGCGTCGTTATCCAAACCCCTAAATGGTCTGTGAGAGAGGACTGAACAATGAGCACACCACCAGGCCGAAGGCAGGTAAAGATGTCAGCCAGAAGTTCCTGCAGCCGACCTGTATGCGCGATCAACCCAAGGCAAAGAATTATGTCAAATCGATCGGGAGGTTGCCTCGCAAGCAGCTCGAAAGCGTCTTCATTAGTCCATGTGATATTGCCTGCCAGTGACCGCGCGTTGAAGACACGCTGACATGAGCGGACCATCCCCGGGCTAATGTCATTGAGAAGCAAGTCATCAAATTCGAAGGTTGCGGCAACAGCATAGGTGATCTCCCCAGTGCCAGTTGCAATGTCGAGCAGCGCTCGCGGTTTCTCTCCAGACAGCAATTCGATTGTTAGGCGGCGCCTCAGCTGAAAAAGAACGGCGGCACCGCTTAGTGTTTCTGAGTCGAAGAATGCTGAATAACTTTCTGCCTGTTGTTCAAAAAACTCCCTCACACATCTTTGGTTGGCAGCGACTTCGACCGGTTGCCTTCCAGACAAAGAGCCATTACAGCTTTTCATCGGATTCTCCTTCGCTAGCAACTGCCGACATCATGTCCTTGCCCACCTCCGTATCGGTTCCCGAGAATCCAGCCGGGAGCCGATCACTGCGCGTGCGCTGTGAGCTTCCCTGGACTCGTCTGACGTGCACGAAATAAAAGTAGTCTGAAGCAACGCCGCTCACATTGTCCTCGCATGGAGTCGAGTTATCGTTCGAAGTAGTACATATTGTACATCGTGAGTGCGCATTTGTGGCACTGAAAGCGCCACTTGGATCGCGCTTATGAGACCCTGTGCAAACGATTCAGGTGTCCAACGCTCTACAATTTTACGGCTTTTTTCACCCATCGACACTCGATCACACTCCGGCGAAGCAACATGGCTCATCATGCCGGCAAGCGCACCTATGTCAAAAGGATCGAAAACGAAGCCATTTTCGCCATCCTCGACAAGCTCTGGGGTGCAGCCGCAGCGGTTCGAGACGATAACTGGCAGACCGCTTGCCATTGCCTCATTCACCACGAGGCCCCACTGCTCCGAAGTGCTTGCATGCACGAATGCACTTGCGAGGCCATAATACGCCGGTAGCTCGGCATACTGTTTGAAGCCGGGCATAGTGATCGCATTGCCTAGGCCAAGATGATTGATCTGCTGCTCGATGTGCGGCCGCAGATTGCCGTCGCCCAGCAGAACAAGGTTCCATGCCTCGCTACCGGCTACCGCGCGGTAGGCAGCAAAAGCCGCGATGAGCCGATGCAGGTTCTTCTTCTCAACGAAACGGGCCGAAGCGAGAAAGTAGCGCTCCGGAAGTCCGAGTTCGATGCGGCATGTCGCGGCCTGACGACGGGCTCGGCCGGCACCAATACCGAAATGGGCATTGTCGACCACATCGTAGCCGGTGAATATCCGCTCGGATGGCATTCCTAGACTCGAAAGATAGTCCACATGCCGCTGGCCGCCAACCAATCCTGCCGAGAAGCGTGCAACGATCCCGCGTTTCACAAGCTCCCGCCACCACGGGCGATCGGAATCCTGCTTGCCGCTATCCGACATCACGATGGCCGGGATACGATGGTGAAGGGCCCACAACAGCATCGAATGGGCATATCCGGCGGACCACCCAGGCACCGCAACGACATCCGGCTTAATCGTATCGAGTGCAGCCGTGACTTTAGCGTCGACATCGGCGAAGTTTTTTTGCGAAATTGGCGCATCGGTAAAGAGTGTGATGCGGCGGAAGCAATCGGCGTCCACGTATTTGTCCCACGCGTAAACATCGTCAGCCTCGGAACCTTCGATTCCCACAACCTCGCAGTAAGCCGCGAGCGCATTCACGCGCGCCACTATGTAGGGTCCAAAAATGCCAAACATGATAGCAACCTTGGGCTGCCGTTTCATGCCGCGTGTCCTAGCCTAGCGATCGTGCCGATTCCCTCGGCCCATCCCGGAAGAAGTCGTAACACAGCATTCATCGCTCGAGCGCCAAAGCCGGTTCCCCCACCAGGATACGCGAAGTGATTTTCCGGCTCCCAATCAGCTCTCTTCAGAAGATTGATCAGAGTATAGAAAGAGTGAAATGCGACGTGATCGCAATGAATTATTTCGTAGCCCAGCGGAACTCGCAAGAATCCCTTGATGTTGTACGCGTTCGGAACTGAGACGATAAAGCGTGTTTTCTTGCTTGCGACCGACCGAATATTTTGAAGTGCCAGAAAAGGGTTATTCACATGCTCAAGGACATCCGTCAGCAGGATTACGTCAAAGTCACGCCCTTTAGGGTCAACATGAAATCCCGGTCCTCAATGTCGCCCACGAGGAAGTCTTGATCTGGGAAGCGCTCCTCCAGCCATGCAAGGGCATCTCGGTCGATGTCGACCCCGCAAAGGCAGGAAGCCTTTCGAATGAGCTTCTCATGCAGCAGGCGGCCAGCCTTTTGATCCTCGACGTGACCGGGCGAAGCCGTACAGCCGAGGTGAAGCACACGGCGTTCAGTGCAGTGTGCAATGATCAGCGCGTCTCGGTCGACTAGTTGCAGCTGGCGTGGAAGAGGTGATGTCATGTTGATTTTCCAATGATGCCGGGTCTTGGCGAACGAACCAGAGGGACAAGACGATTTAGATTCGATGCTCCGAAAAATGAACCGCGAGCTGAAAGATCCAATCAACGGCAGTTGCGCGTTGGTCTTGTTTGGATACGCGCCCAACTCAACGGGAGCACCAGAAGCATCCCAAGTTGGATCCAGTACACAACGAACCATGCTGTCGAGTGAGTGATGGCCTCCAGCGCTTGAGGCACCATCAGCATATAGGCCAGCTGCGCAACGGTGTTGCCAGCCATTGCTGCTAAGTAAACGGAACTCATAGCCCATCCGATAAGGAAGAACACCAGAGCGCCGAAAAACCAGAAGGCCTGGAATGAATCGGCGAGTCCGGTGTGTGTTAGCCCGACGGGGCTAGTGTAAGAATAAATGTCGGCTACAGGATCATCAATGGTGAACATCAGCCCGTTCTTGAAGTCTTCACCAAGAATTTGCGCCGGCACATAACGGAAAACGAAAAAGTTCCAGTATCCAGCACCCAAATTGTAAGTGGAGGTGGATTGCGCCGCAGCGATATCATAGACGGCAGTCAATAATTCGCTGGGTTGTCCATCGTTGTTGATGACCGCATCCAGGTTTCCCGCAAAGTCAATCTGAACGAGTTCTTCCCAAGACGGCAGCCGCCCATTTTCAGTGCCGTATTGCCCGCCTGTGATCTCCCGGTAATCGCCTATGCTCCAGACCAACAGCGTTCCCGCCGCAAATCCCAAGGCGATGGCCCAGCGCGGCGGAGTCCAGCGCCTTATAAACCACAGCGTCAAGAGCATGATCATCGCAAACTCGATTATGGCCGAGCGGCGGCCTCCAAGGATGATTAGACCAGCGTAGAAAGAGAGTCCCCAGAGGCACAGAGCAAACGCTACCGGGCTCCGCGTTCTGACGAAAATAAGCACTGCTATAGCAAACCCATAGTTCAGGGTATTAGCGAAAAAAATGTACAGTGTGGGCAACCCTGTCCAACGGCCATCTTCCGGCAGAAGGATCTCCTCTGGAAGACGGCCGATCATGATGTAAAACACACCGCCGAACGCCGATAAAACAGCGGCAACCATTAACAGGCGCTTCTGGTCGAATTGCCACGAGAAAGAGCGCATGGGCTTAGCCTGCGTGGCGCCGAGAAACAGCGCGATCACACTGAGGATGCCCATGAGAAGTGTCGAGGCATAAGCTCCCTCTGGCAAGGCCATGTCGTTCCTCAATGGCAGGGCTTGCGGCAGCAGCCAGCCAACGAACACCCCGCCGGCCAGAAACGGATACTGATAGAACCGGTCCTTCTTCAGTAGGCCCCATGCCATGAGGCCTCCCGATGCCGCAATCAGAATACAAAGCAGGATGCCGTCAGTCACGGATGAATCCTTGGGAGCTTCACCTTGGCGGCGGTAGCGCTTTGCAGGTTTTGCTCAGGCGCATTTTAGGAACTTGCCAAAGTGGCAACGCAATGGAGGGACTTATTGCACACAGAGTGTCTCGAGTGCTGCCAGCAGACGCTGTCCCCATGGCCCCTCATCAAACCTGGCAGCTGTCGCCCGAGCTGCCTCAGACATGGCACTTCGCAGCGAACGATCAAAAACGATTTTCTCAATCGCGGCGGCAAGAGCAAAGCTGTCACGCTCAGGAACAATGAAACCTTCTAAGCCATCTGTCACGACCGACCCAGCGCTTCGAGTTGTAACGACGGGGACACCAGCGGCAAGAGCCTCATGGACAACAGCAGGAGATCCTTCGGCCAGCGTTGGTAAAACGAAGACGTCCGCTAGGCGATACTCCTCGTCCAATTGTTCCCGCGAAAGATGCCCAAGAAAAACCAGCGAACGTGTGGCCGGATGTTTCCTGACGCGTTCATTGACCAGGCCTGCCACGCGGAATTCGTAGAAGTGTCCGCTAGCTGCCAAAAGCTGCGCAGCGGCAGCGAGATAATGGATGCCTTTGCGCAATTCCGCGGTGCCCGCGAACAGGATACGGCCTTGGGTTGGATTCCCAACCTTTCCTCCATTCGCTTGCAGACCATAAGGGACTACAATCATGGACGGCACTGCGATTCCACGGTCTTCAGCCGTGAAGGCGCTCACACCGTCGCACACAGTCTCGGATGGGCAGATGAGCAAATCTGCGGCCTGGATCGCCTCGCGGGTCATTCCATCAATCAGCTCGTTCTCGTAATCCGCCCGTGGCCCTGGCTGCTCCCAATCAGGGAATGCCTCTCGCTCCCGGCAGACTATCTTGTGGGCAACCGGCGTAATGAACATATCCACAGCGATCGTAAGACCGTGCGCTTTAGCATATCGCCAGAATGACACGCCGCTCCCAAGCAT
>Ga0070738_10004480_pt1 | contig 16700 bp, 12 predicted proteins | sample Coa_R2_2_FD_66446 | JGI IMG/M metagenome (GOLD analysis project Ga0070738, IMG submission 66446) | Surface soil microbial communities from Centralia Pennsylvania, which are recovering from an underground coalmine fire - Coalmine... | ecosystem: Environmental > Terrestrial > Soil > Unclassified ...
TTCTCCTTCGACAGCACCTTCGTGATCGCCGCCGTCAGCGTCGTCTTCCCGTGATCAATGTGCCCGATCGTCCCGATGTTCATGTGCGGCTTCGACCGGTCAAATTTTTCCTTCGCCATAGCAACCCCGCTTATGAATTATGCAGATCAGCGATGTGATGATCCTCAAAAACAGGTTAGAGTCGTCAAACTCTGGAGCCGATGAGCGGAATTGAACCGCTGACCCCGTCCTTACCAAGGACGTGCTCTACCAACTGAGCTACATCGGCCCGCATCAGCCATCAGTGCTCAGCAGCCAGTGCTCGGTGGAAACGGTACTGACAACCGGATGCTGATAGCTGAAAGCTGAGAAAACCTTGGAGCGGGAGACGGGGATCGAACCCGCGACCAACAGCTTGGAAGGCTGTGACTCTACCACTGAGTTACTCCCGCCCCGCAACATGCGCGCTGAAATCGGCGTCCGTCATTCGACCATCAATCGATGCGTGCCTTTGACCCTTGCGGAACTGGTGGACAGGGGAGGATTCGAACCCCCGTAGCTCGCAAGGAGCGGCAGGTTTACAGCCTGCTGCCTTTAGCCACTCGGCCACCTGTCCGAAGCTTTTTCTCGCCGCCCCGGAACTCGGGGCTTTCTCATCCGCAGCAGGTTCTTGCCGGGTCCCAAAAGGTTTCCGGCCTCGGACACCTGCGCCCGAGGTCTGGATTTCATCAACGTCAGAATACCAATGAAATTATAGTCTTTTTTGTCCGATTCCGCACACTTTTCCGCGGCCAACACTTCCTGATGGCGCCGTAAGTTACCCGTCTCAGCTTGGAGCTGGCGAAGGGATTCGAACCCCCGACCCTCTGATTACAAATCAGATGCTCTACCAGCTGAGCTACGCCAGCGGCCACAAACTTTTCATTATATGCATTAGGGCTCTAAATTGCAACCGGAACAAAAAAAGAAAAATCTAACCCATCCTTCGGCAACTAGTGCAATTCTACCTCACGACGATCAGAAATATCAATAACGCCAGATTTATCGCATGCGCCGCGTAGCAGAAGGGGCAATCGGTATGCAAAATTCGCCTGAGGGCATAAATGAGATAAAAACCCAGCGCGACAGTAAGGGCGCTGGCTGCAATCATCAGGTCAGTGAAGCTGATCGCATAAGACGTCGTGCCGAGGCGCAAGCCCCAAAATACAGGATTCCTCGTCATGCCCCAGATGATCAGAAGAAGGTAATATATGATTCCGAGCAGCGAATTCGGGACTCCGAAAACGCGTCCGTAAGGCGTCCGGACGACAGTGACGCAGCTTGACCCTTCCCGTGCGCAGAGCACTTCCGGTACCCAGCGAGATTTCCGCACCCGGCCGTAATACGCAAACGTGAAATAAAGGGCATCGGCAAGCCCTGCCAGCGCAAGCACGATTACGGCCCCGCGCAGAATCACAACCTTTTCCTGGATATCTGTTCAGGCGCCTGCTCACCTTTCCAGTGGAACTGCTCCTCCTGTTCCAGGTCCAGGTGGGCGAGTACCCGGCAGCAGAATTGGTTCACAAGATCATCAATCGTCCGAGGACGGTGATAGAAGGCCGGCATGATGGGAAAAATCTCTGCGCCGGCCTCCCGCGCCTGCAACATATTCCGCAGATGAACGCGGCTCAAGGGAGTATCGCGGATGGCGAGTATCAGCGTGCGGCCTTCCTTCAGGCAGACATCGGCTGCCCGCTCGATGAGAGTGGAAGAAATTCCGTGAGCAACCTGCGCCAGGCATCCTGTGCTGCACGGTATGATGACCATGCCGTCCACGCGGTATGAGCCACTGGCAATTGAGGCCCCGATGTCGGAGTCGAGCAGGTGTTCGGTCTTTCCAACCGGGCCGTCAGCAAGAGCAGCGGGAATTGAAGCGCTTCTCGAAACGTCGAGTTCCAGTTCCTCCCGCAACACTTTTAATCCTGCGCCAGAAACGACCAGGTGGATTTTGCCCACGCGCTCGTCGCACTCCAGCATCTGGAGCATGCGGCGCGCAAAGATGGCCCCGCTCGCACCGGTTACGCCGATTACAACCGTTTTGCGGTGTGGATGAAGGTTAGAAGGCATCGAAGAAATTCTCCGCCAGCCGTTTCTGTAAAGTCAAGGAAAGCCGAGACCCGCCTTTCGTTTGCTATACTCTTTACATTCGGGTAGCGGTGAGGTTTGCTGCGGCAGTGCACAAATCGAGATCCGTTTGGATGCAGGCTTGGCGGGGCCATGGAACTCGAGCGTTTTTATGGCTCTAAAAATCTGCAAGGAAGGGGTGGGGATGTCGCCGGAAGAAATCACACAGATGCTGAAGCAGGTGCGCAGCGGGAAACTGAGCATCGAGTCGGCCGTTGACCGTCTGCGCAACCTTCCTTTTGAAAACATCGGCTTTGCCCGGATTGACCACCATCGGTCGCTCCGGCAGGGATTTCCGGAGGTCATCCTTGGTCGCGGAAAATCCCCGGAGCACGTTGAAGGAATCGTCCGTGGCATGCTGCGCAACCGCCATAACATCCTGATCACACGCGGCAACGAGGAATTATACGAGCGGATCAAGAACCTTGAGCCCAGCGCACGGTTCCACGCGCTTTCAGGCGCCATCTCAATTCACCGCGACCGCAAAATTCGCGGCAAAGGCAAGCTGCTTGTGGTGAGCGCGGGCACTTCAGACATTCCCGTGGCCGAAGAGGCCCAGGTGACGGCGGAGGTGATGGGCAACCGCGTCGAATCGATTTATGACGTGGGCGTGGCCAACATCCATCGCATTCTGAGCGAAAGCCAACAACTTCGCAGCGCGCGGGTGATCATTGTGGTTGCCGGCATGGAAGGCGCGCTGCCGAGCGTCGTGGCAGGAATGGTCAGCGTGCCGGTGATCGCTGTCCCTACCAGCATTGGCTACGGAGCCAGTCTGGGAGGCATTGCGGCGCTGCTTGGGATGCTCAACAGTTGCGCCTCAAACATCGCCACGGTCAACATTGATAACGGCTTCGGCGCCGGCTACCTGGCCAGCGTAATCAACCGGCTCTGACAATGCAACCGCCTCATCCTTTGAGGCCAGTGGGTCTGCTTGCAATTTGTGAGCAAAGGAGTACGCTGAAAGTGGGTGCGGGTAAGCCTGGACTGAAGAGCGGGACACTGGGCGATGGAAGTCCCGCCGCGCGGTGAGTGCTTCGGCACCAAGAAGTCGCTTCCCCATTAGGACATCCCGCACCCCTTCTCGTCGTCAAGCGGCCACACCCCAGTTCGAAAACTCCACACGAGATTGCAATGCAGAGGCGGATATTCACGGGCGGCACGGCATCTCTTTTCTGCCGGTTCGGAACGCCGCGCCAGGTTTAGTGGTTTATGAATCGGGCAAGGATGTTGCAATTTCACCGGCCAAAAACCTGCCTGAAAATCTCATCCACGTGTTTCAAGTAGCGTTGAGTGTTAAAGACGGCGTCGACCTCTTTCGCGGACAGGCGGCTGGTGATGTCGGGGTCGCGGAGCACGAGCGATTTGAAATCTTCGCGTGTTTCCCAGACTTTCATGGCGTTGCGTTGCACCCAGCGGTAGGCTTCTTCGCGGGAAACACCCTTTTCGGTGAGGTCCAGCAGCAACTGACCGGAAAAGATCAGCCCTTTGAGCAGGCTTAGATTCTCCTGCATGCGTTCGGGATAGACGAACATTTTCTCGACCAGGTTCGCTGTCTTGTTGAGCATGTAATCGACCAGGATGGTTGAATCAGGCAGGATGATGCGCTCAACCGATGAGTGGGAAATATCACGCTCGTGCCACAGTGCTACGTTTTCAAACGCCGCCTGTGCATTGGCACGGACTACTCGCGCCAGGCCGCAAATCTGTTCGGCGGTCACCGGGTTGCGCTTGTGCGGCATGGCGGATGAGCCTTTCTGCCCGGCAGAGAAATATTCTTCGACCTCGCGGACTTCCGTCCGCTGCAACCCGCGAATTTCGAGCGCGATCTTTTCGAGCGACGCCGCAATCACAGCCAGCGTCGCAAGGTAGAACGCGTGCCGGTCACGCTGGATCACCTGTGATTCGGCGGGCGAAGCCTTCAGGCCAAGCTTCGTCAAAATCTTCTTTTCGATGGCCGGGCTCAGGTGCGAGTAGATTCCTACTGCGCCTGATATCTTTCCTACACGCATCTCTTCCGCCGCGTAAGCCATTCGCTCGCGGTTGCGTTGGCACTCGGCGTACCAGATCGCGATTTTTACCCCAAAGGTAATCGGTTCAGCATGGATACCGTGCGTGCGCCCCACCATGGGCGTGTGTTTGAACTCGAAGGCACGCTTCTTCAGCACGGCGGCGAGACGGTCCAGGTCTTCCAGAATCAGTCTAGATGCGTCACGAATCAGCAGACCCTGTGCCGTGTCCACCACGTCATTTGACGTCAGACCGAAATGCAGGTAACGGGCTTCGCGGCCGACATGCTCAGCCACGTTGGTGGTGAACGCGATCACGTCGTGCTTCACTTCTTTTTCGATTTCCAGAATGCGCTGGACATCAAAGCGGCCCTTGCGGCGAATGGCCCGCGCGGCGCTTTTCGGAATCAGGCCCGCTTCCGCTTCGGTTTCTGCGGTGGCGATTTCAACATCCAGCCACTTCTGAAACTTGTTTTCATCGCTCCAAATGGCGCTCATTTCCGGGCGCGTATAACGAGGGATCATGTTTTCTCCGTACGTTGTTCAATCCGGGTAACGTCACTGATCAGGTGTCAGTCGTGGATGCGGAACAATTCAACCACGCGATAATCCTGCGATCCTGAAGAGAATTTCGCGCATAAAGTGAAACCGCAGCGCTCTTGGGTAAATACCCCGGTGCGCTTCCCGCCTGATCTCTTCCATCATGTTTGAGCCGGATATTTTACATCGAGATTGAAATGTCGAGTTTTCCAAATCTGTCTGCACCGGATCAGAATTGAAAGACTCGGGTGGGTTCGTTCTGGCTGGCGAGGTGCAATTCGGCAGGGCGGCCATGACCTCGCTTCTCGAAGGCCTGCGTCGCGGAATGCATAACGAGGCCGGGATGATTGTTCTTGTCGCTCAGGTGTGCGAGCACAAGGACCTGCGCCGAGCCATCGTAATCCTCGGCCAAAAAACCCGCCGTAGCGTGATTGGACAAATGCCCGTGGCGGCTCATCACCCTCTGCTTGACGAACCAGGGATACGGCCCTGTCTTCAGCATATCGAGGTCGTGATTGGATTCAAACACCAGGCAATGGCAGCCGCGAGCGTGCTGCTTGACGACCTGCGGGATGTAACCCAGGTCCGTAATCACGCCGACCTTGATCCCTTCAGCCGTCAGGGTGAAAGCGACGGGATCGACGGCATCGTGCGGAATGGAAAACGGAGCAATCTCGAAATCGCCGACCGAGAATTTGTCACCGGCGGTGATCGTTTCAAAGGCCCTGATGCGCGGGTCCCACTGGATCATCTCGCGTGTAGGGCCGGTGATGTAAATGGGAACTTTCAGTTCCAGAGCCAGCGAGCGCAATCCGCTCACATGGTCCACGTGTTCATGGGAGATGATCAGCGCGTCGAAGTTGTCCGTGCGCTCACCCACTTCGGCCAGCCTTCGAAAGGTTTCCCTTTTGCTGAAGCCTGCGTCGAGCAGGAGGCGGGTGCGCTCCGTTGCCACCAGCGTTGAATTGCCCTTACTGCCGCTACCGAGTACGCAGATGCGAACGCTCAACCAGCCTCCCGGAACGATCAGATCGAAGCGGCGCCGGGCGCCGGCTTCGGCAAACCTTCCACCGATTATACGGCAGGATGGTTGAGTCGAAAATTGAAAAAGGCTTCGCTGTGCTACTTTTCAGCCCACAAGGTGTAAATCGCGCCCGCGAGCACCAGAATGAAACCAGAGAAGCTGGCAACGACAAGTGACGACAAAGGCAATGAAAGAACAAAGGCACCCTTCAAGGCGCTCGTGTGGGACACTTGTTCGGCAATCCATGGCGCAGCGAAAATCAGCAAGGCTATCAGCGCACCTGCACTCACTGCCAGCGCGGTTTTTTCAGCGATCAGGATTGGACGAAGCGCCCGCTCGGCTGTGGCCCTGCGTGCAGCCATCGTTGCTCGCCACCAGACGCGACCAGCTTCAGGCACACGAGCTGTGGCGCAAAGTTCTGCGCTGTCGTGCTGGAAAAGCTCATAGACAGAAATAAGTTCGGCACACGATGGACAGCCGGCAACGTGCAGGCGCAGCGGCGCTTCCATCGCCTCAGCTTTCAGCCCGCTTTCAAGGGCTTGCAGGACCCGAGCTTCGTTTTCACAACTGGGTAATTTCATGGTACGGTCTTCCTTGTTACAAACGATTTGCCCGCCAGTATCGCCATCAGCTTTTTTCGTGCACGAAACAGCAACGGGCGGACGCTGTTTTCCTTCATTCCCGAAATCTTCGCGATTTCCCTGTGGCTTGCGCCTTCGGCATAGGCCAGCCAGAGCATCTGGCGCTCCCGAGGGTTCAACTGCGCAAGTGCGCGGCCCAGGTCGGACCGCAAAGGGATGTTTGCGACGGCATCGTCATCCGAAGGCACGTCCGCAATTTCAATGCCCGCGGAGGTATGACGCTTCTCGGCCCGCCAGTGGTCACGCAGAAGGTTCGTCGCAATGCGGAAAAGGTAATTCTTCCGGTGGGCGTCCTCCTGCGGTGGATCTGCCAGGGAAAGGAACCGGCAATAGCACTCCTGCAAGAGGTCATCGGCAAGCGTTGGACTGCCAGAAACTCGCGCGAGGTACGCCCAAAGCGACCGGGCCGTACGCTCGTAGAGGATCCGAAAGCTCTCCTCATCCATTGCGAGCGATTGTACCTCACTCCCGGCCCGCAAGGTTTCACTGCGGGCATGAGCAACGGCGCGCGCCAGCATATTGTTGACTCGGTCCACAACGTTGTCCCGCTTATGCAGCCAGCTTGCCTGCCGGACGTTCGCGGTCGAACAGTCCAAAGGACTTTGAGAGACGATAGGACAGTCCCGCCGAAATCAAAAACCCGGCTCCCAGGGCCACGGTCAACCCGCCCAGGATATAGAACCCTTCTGCCGTGTTGGCAAAGCGTCCGCCGAGGACCAGAAAAGCGATGCCCAGAAACAGAAGAATAACGCCCGCCTGGATCGAGGCGAGTATTCGGCTGTAGGGCTCGCGGCTCGGCTGTTCAATCCCGATAGAGGCCACGAGCTTCCTGCCGGACTCGGTATCGAGGAAAGTCAAAAGTTCCTGGCTGGAGCCCACCTTGTCGATCAGTCTGGCATGGACGTCAGACTGCATCCGGGCAACTTTCAGCCTGCGAATGGTGCTGAAGACCAGCCAGAAAATCGCGACGAGTGAACTGAAAACGGTGATAATCGCGATAATGGGGATCGCCATCTGCCCTCCTTTTCCGGCCACCGCGCAGATTCATGGGTATTGCAGATTCCTTGCTAAGCATCGCCGGCTGCCGGTTGACTACTGCCTGGCGTGAACCAGGCTCGCAGCGTTTCTATCGTTGATACGCCCGGAGCAGGGCGATTGTTAACAGGCGTGTGCCATGCCGTGGGAAACCATATACTTTCACTATTGGTTTGGTCAGCAGATACGCCGGCTCAGCACTCGAGTTGGTCGCGGCGGATGCTGAAATCCTGGCGCGGCCCAAGCACGGTTACGGCAATCTTTTCCGACTGGAACAGGTCGCGGGCCACTTCGACCACATCTTCACGCGTGACGGCGTCGATTTGCGACGCCACCTCGTCGAGCGAAAAGCTTCGCCCGTAATAGAGCTCCTGCCGGGCGATATTCGCCATGCGGCTGTTGGTGGATTCAAGTCCGAGCAGCAGATTGCCCTTCAGGTAGTCCTTTGCGCGTTGCAGTTCCTCTGCGGGGATGGAGTCCTTCTTCAGGTTCCGGAATTCTTCAAGGATCAGGTTGACGACCTTCCGCGCATTGCCCGGAGCGGTCCCGGCGTAAACGCTCAGGATGCCTGCGTCGCGGTAAGCGCTGAGTCCTGAAAAGACCGCATACACCAGGCCGTATTTCTCGCGGATATTCTGGAACAGCCGCGAACTCATTCCGCCGCCGAGGATCGTATTGAGGACATAGCTGGCGAACCGTTTTTCATGCGCGTAGGGATACGCAGGAGTGCCCAGGCAGATGTGGGTTTGCTCCAGTTCTTTCTTGCGCCGGTAGCGAGCATGCGGATGAGCCACCGGGGCTGGCCCTTCAGTCGTGACTGGACCTCGCGGTACGCCGTCGAACTCTTTTCCGGCAAGGTCAACCACACGTTGGTGCGTCAAGTGTCCGGCCGCCGTGATCAACATGTTGCCCGGCACATAGTGCCGCTCGAAGAACTGGCGCAGCCGCCGGTGGGTGAACCCGCCCACTGTTGTGCGCGTCCCCAGAATGGGCCGCCCCAGCGAATGATGGGGCCAATAGCTCTTGCTGAAGATCTCATGGACGAGGTCATCCGGCGTGTCTTCGACCATCTTGATCTCTTCCTGGATCACCTGTGATTCCTTGGCGATATCGCTGGCCCGCAGGAGGGGATTTTTAACCAGGTCCGCCAGGATATCGAAAGCGCGCGGCAGGTGTTCATCAACGACCTTGATGGAAAAGCAGGTGAATTCCTTGGACGTGAAGGCATCCAAGTGGCCGCCAATCGCGTCCGCAGCCCGAGCGATTTCCTCCCCTGTACGGTTCCTGGTTGCTTTGAAGACCATGTGCTCGAGAAAATGCACGATGCCGTTTTCTTCTTCCCGCTCATGGCGCGAACCGGTCCGGAGCCAGATTCCCAATGAGACGGAACGTACAGCCGGCATGGATTCGGTCAAGATTTTAAGGCCGTTCGAAAGCGTGCTTTTTTTAACTTTTGGTTCCATGATTTTCTGAATGAAACGCTATCTTTAGTTGGAACTGCCAGCCCTGAAGCTCACGCAACCTTCCCTCAATCTAACCACAAGCTGCTGAAAAACGCCACTCATTGCAGGACGCCGTTCTGCTAAGTTAGATGCACAAAACGGCCTGATCGCCATACTTTGCGCACCCGTCATCTTCCACTTGCCAGATACTCCTGCCTTTGCCTATACTGATAACACCTCGTTGCAGAGGACGGGTTCCAGCACAGCCTGACTCGTCTTTAGCCGCAGCAAGGGCCTGTAGCTCAGGTGGCTAGAGCGCACCCCTGATAAGGGTGAGGTCGGTAGTTCAACTCTACCCAGGCCCACCATACGTCAAAGACCGCTAAGCTCTTCCAAATGCTGATCTTTCACTGTTTCTTGACAGGCCGTTTTTGCTTTGGGCCCACCGATAATACGAGTAAACGCCTGCGCGACCATAACAACGGCCGCACGCCATCGACGATGGGAAGCAGCCCGTGAGAACTGTATGATGCCGAAGACTTCCCAACCCCCGCAGAGGCCACCCGGCGGGAAAGGCAGATCAAAGGCATGAAGAATTGTTCCGTGATCGAGCATTTGGCTGGAGCGTCCCGACAGGATTTGCGGTTCAACTCGGCTGGCGAGGAGCTCAGGCCAGCATGGTTCTTGATTTGCTTGAAAACCTCAGTAACTAGCCTCGGACAAGCATCAATTTGACGTGGGCAAGATTTCTTGCCTCCGTTTATTTTCAATAAATTGGCCTGGCTCTTTCGATTGCAGTTTTCCGGTTCGTTTTTTCCACGGCCCTTTGTTTTCAACAGGTTCTCCGCTTCGTTCTCCGGTTCGTTTTGTCCCATTTTAAGATGCCGATCCTTTGTTTTCAATAACTTCTCCGGTTCGTTTTTGCAAAAAATGCATTTTTTGTCCCACTTGCGCCGATTTTCAAGCCGTATCGAGGCTATAAGTGTAGACATGGATCCCCGGCAATCGGCCTGGGTTTTGGGCTTTCATTCTCCCGCCTGCCGCTTCGGAGTTCGTGCTTCCGGCGCTAATCGGCGCAGCCATGACAGGTCGCTGAAAAGGGTTGTACCGAAAGCTTTGTCCTTCCTATCAAGGTTGAAATCATTGAACTTATCACGCATGGTTTCGTCGCTCTGCTTCCTCCAAAGTGTTTTCCGGAAATCTGGTTTCGCTTCAACCTTTAAGGTAAGATCGACCTCCCCTGTTATTTGCAGACACAAAGGGGTGGTCCCGGCGACGTCTTAGGGGCTTCGCGTCTCATGGTCGGGCCCTTCGGGCTGAGGAAACGTGTGTGACCCTCTGCTTTTGTACCCTCCGTGAAGAAAAGGCCCCCGCAACCTCCCTCCAAAAACGATAGCACAGCTTTGTAGCGTAGTCAAGTGAAAAATGCGCCCGGGAGGCGTGGCGGACCACGCCGGATCCCCGCCCTATGGCTGCTTGCTGGAAACAATCTGCCGAGCGCTACCCGCAGGCCGCACATTTTCCCGCACTTTTTCGTAGAACCAACCGCCCATAGGAGTAAGACTAACGGTCCATTGTCTCGAATCTTGACCTTCGACTACTATCACGATTGAAGGGGACATGTCGTATTCCTCAACTTCCTGCCTGCGGCTTGTCTCCCATAAAGTCCGGCGAGGCGGTTGCACCGCCGGTCGGAGCGGCTGATGCGGGGCGCTTAATGTTGACATCTCATCCTGAGCGTGGCCCAACGCCCCGCACGGCTTGCCATCGCTGAGTACTTGCAGGGAAGGACCGCTCCAAATAAAGGCTTGGCTGTCTGGAACCGGCCGGCAATCCAGGTAGCAAACCGCAGGTCTGCCTTGCGAGTGGTATCGGATGCGGTCAAGGCAATCCATCGTGAAGACACGGCTGGCGCAGGAGGAACGATGAAAGGCAGCTTTTCACTTGCCGATGAGCTTCGTGCGATCCGCAACGGCAGCAGAAACGACAAATTAGCACGACCTACGCCCAATCCCGAGAAGGACGAGAAGCCCTGGCAGCGGGACCTTGAGCGGATGCAGGAAGAGATCCGCGAGATGTTGCGGTCCGTATCGTTTTTTTCGGGAATCGACGCCGATATTGGCCACCAAAGTCCTGGTGGGTCGGTGCCGCGGCTGGACTTCAATGCTTTGAAAGACCGGATCCGCAACGACCTGGAGACTTTTTCACTGACGACAACCGAAGAGCTTACCAAACGGGCCGAAGAGGAAGCGCGCGCCAAGCTCGAAGCCATTGAGAGCGAAGTGCAGGGCAAAATCGACCAGGTTGCCGTCGAGTTGCGTGAAAAACTGCAAGGGCAGATTGTCCCCGAAGACCTCGAGGCCGGCATTACGCAGCAGACGCGGGACCGCGTTACGGAGATGGTCCGGGCCAGGACCGATGAGTTCGCGCAATGGGTCTGGGCCATGTGCAAGGGGACAGACACTCCGATCCCTGTGCAGATCGAAAGGATGCTGGAACCTTACGTCAACGAGGCGATCGCCCATTACAAAGGGTCTGTCCAGCGCCGTGTGGAAGAACTTCTCGCCGAGCAGGAAGGCTTGATTCGCGAGCGGTTGCAGAATTTATTAAGCTCCTTTCAGGGCCAGATCGCATCCCTCGAGCAGGCCTCGCTTCAGGTCTGCGAACAGAATGCCGATTCGGTCGCCAGGCAGGCTGCGGAGAGGCTGAATGCAGCGGCCGACGACGCAGCCAGGAACTTTGAAAGCAGAATTGGCGGGGAAGTCGAAGCCGCCGCCGGCCGTTTCCAGTCCCGCCTCGAGGAAATGACCGCAGGTACGCAAGAGAAATTGAAGCAGCAAGAAGACCTGCAAGCCGAAGGCTTCAGCCGGAAGCTTGATGGATTGTCGGCCACCGTTCGTGATCAACGGCTTTCAGAAATTACCGGGCGCATTGAGCAGACGGCCGCGGACATCATCGGGTCGTCTGTGCAGCACCTGCACGAGCAGGCGGGCGATGCGACGGATCACTCGAAACAGGAAATCAAGGCGTTTCTGGAACTCGAAATGGAAGAAGCGCGGCGGCAGATTGCAGACCTGGGCCGCTCGGTGCACGAATCCATTTCGAAAGACGCTGAGCGGGTGGCCAATACGCTGTGCTGCCTTGACCAGGAACTCGCGGCGATTCGTGACAGGCACATTGCGGCCTCTGAGGAGCAGCTTTCCAGCGTAATTCAACGGACCCTCAATACACTGGCCACGAGCGTCAAGCAGATTTCCGACGCGCACCTCGAAGAAATGAACCGGGCGTTGAGTGAGTTCCAGAATAAGGCGGCTGCACAGTACGAATCCAGGCTGGAAAGCGTTGCCGAAGAGCATTATCAAAAACTGCTGGAGCGCCTGAAGGCGGAAGCCGGCGAAGCAAGCTCGCGAGTGGCTGAAGAGGTTAAGGCCAGTTCGGAATCCGTGATGCGGGAACTCTCCGGCAAACTGAACGCCCAGGTTTCAGCCCTGAAAGAAGAGGCGCTTGCGGCGACATCACGTATCGACGAATTAATGAAGGCTTCGCTCGAGTCTTACCGCCAGCAGCTTGCACAGATCGCCAGCAGCGGGCTTGAAGAACAGCGCAAGACCATTGCAGAGAGCGTCACCGATCTCCACAACCGCTTGAAGCAGGCGGCGGAACTGCTGGTCCCTGTCAACCCGCAAAGTTAACTTTGCCAGTTGGCTGGCTGCCGGGCCAGCCCCCATTGCGGAAAGGCATTGAGCGTAATGGCGCGGCAAATCAGCGGGGCCCCGGAGGGCTCGCCGGACCTTCCGAATGGCCTCATTAATCCCGTTTTCGACGTCAACAAAAACGTCCTTGCTTTACAGCCGTTCGGCAATCTCCGTTCGAGAGACCATTTGCCCGCGGCGCTCCGCCAGGAGGATCAGCAAGTCCATAGGCCGCCGTTAAAGCCGCGCGGGGCGAAAATTCCAGCATCTGGAAATCGTTGGCGGGGGCCGTTTGCGGCTCCCACCTTTGTGTATGTGCCTCCCGCCGCCCGGATGCCGTGTCGGCGGGCATGTGGACCAATTAATTTGCCACGCGGATTTAAAGGGCTTAGAATGATTTGAAGTCGCCATCAGGGGCGGCAATTTGCGCACTTGGAAGCACCACTTGGTTTGCCCCATTTGTGAAAAGCGGAAGGCAAAGCGATTCTGTCCGGCGAAGGCGGAGAATATCTGCACGGTTTGCTGCGGGACTGAACGCGAAGTGACGATCGACTGCCCGTCGGACTGCCCTTATCTGGTTGAAAGCCGACGGCACGAGCACGAGCGCCGGGAGGTTGACTGGGCAAGCGTTCCTTTTGCCGATGTCCATATATCCTCATCCTTTGTCGCGCGGCATGAGCCGCTGATCCTTGCGCTTGGCTACGCCATCTGCATGTATGCGCGAGACAATGCGGCGGTTACTGACTTGGACGCGATCGCAGGGCTCAAGGCGCTGGCTGAAACCTATCAAACGCTTTCAAACGGCATTTATTATGAGAAGGTCCCGGACTTTGTGCTCCAACGCGGAATCTATGACTCCCTGAAAGCCGCAATCGAAGATTACAAGAAAGCTGGCAGCCGCGATCCGGGGTTTGAGTCGCCTCGTGACAGCGAAGTTCGCGACGCACTTACTTTTCTTACACAACTGGGGGCCACTCGCACCAACGGCCGGCCCAAGGGCCGCGCTTTCCTTGATTTGCTCCGAAGCCAGTACAAATCCGATGAGCTTCAGAAGCCTTCCTCGAGGCTGCTGGTAGTTCCATAGAAGGCTGCGCTTCAGGACTTCATTTGCGTCCGGTGTTTGGGTAAAATTGGTAAACGCGTCGAGGCGCTCGCCATTCAATTCCTCCTGAGCGCACAGAGACGTTTTCTGAAAGCCCATGAGCCAGGTGGAAGACGTTCGCGCAGCGGCTGATATCGTCAAGATCGTCGGCGAATACGTTCAGCTTCGCAAGGCCGGCGCAAACATGATGGGTCTGTGCCCGTTCCATCAGGAAAAGACCCCCTCCTTTGCAGTCCATCCCGGCAAGCAGATTTTCCATTGTTTCGGCTGCGGTGCAGGCGGCGACGTCTTCAAATTCATCATGCTCATTGATAATGTAAGCTTCCCTGAAGCCCTGGAACGCCTGGCGGAGAAAGTCGGCATCCGGCTCGTGCGGACGGGGCCGGCGGCGAATGATTCGAAGTCGCAGGAACGGTCGGCGCTTTACAAAATCCACGAAATCGCTGCGAAGTTCTATGCGGCGCAACTGACGGGCACGAGTGAAGGTCGCGCCGCCAGGGCGTATCTGCTTGATCGCGGGCTGAAGGACGAAGTGATAGGGCGGTTTCTTCTGGGTTATGCACCTCGCGACGGCCAGGCGCTCACCCGGCACCTGGGCTCCGTGGGCTTCAGCGAAGAATTGTTAGAGAAAACCGGGCTTGTCCTCCGCGATGGCGCAAGCGGCCGCCGGTTCGATCGCTTCCGGGGCAGAATCATCTTTCCTATCGCAAATGAAAGCGGAAAGGTGATCGCGTTCGGCGGCAGGACGCTCGGAGACGACCAGCCGAAGTATTTGAATTCCCCCGAGACGCCGATATACACGAAGAGCCGCGTTCTTTATCACCTGGACAGCGGCGGGAAATCGATACGGAAGCAGGATTACGCGGTCCTGGTGGAAGGGTACATGGACTGCATCGCGGTCGATTCCTGCGGGATCGAAAACGTTGTCGCCAGTTGCGGCACCAGCCTGACAGATGCCCAGATTCGGCTGCTCGCGCGCTATTCGCGCCGGGTGGTTGTAAATTACGATCCGGATTCCGCCGGCATGGCGGCCACGGAGCGGTCTCTGAACACCCTGCTGGAAGCGGGGTTTGAGGTCAAAGTGCTGGTGCTGCCGGGTGGACTCGATCCGGATTCATTTATCCGGAAACATGGCGAGGCAGAATACCGCCGGCTGCTGGGGGAAGCGCCCGGGTATATTGATTACGTGACGGACCGTGCCATCAGTGTGCATGGCCTGAACAGCCCGCAAAGTAAGCTGGCCGTGGCTAATGCGGTGCTGCCGTACCTAGCGCGACTGCCCAATAGCATCTTGCGCAGCGAAATGACGGGCCGCCTGGCCGCCCGCACTATGCTGGACGATCGGCTGCTCCGCGAAGAGCTGAAGCGCGCGGCGGTGGAGCGGCGGTCCGAAGTGGCGCGCAGACCTGTGGAATTCAAGGCTTCGCCTGCGGAACGCAAGCTGCTGCGGGCCTTCATCGAGGCGCCGGAGATTATGGATGAGCTTCTTCCCGGCCTTGTATCGGACGGCATCCTGAGCGGGCTTGTCACGGAAGAGATCTTCACCAGGCTGCTGGAAGTGAGGAAATCCGGCGAAGCGGTCGATATCCATAGCTTCAGTGAGAACCTGAGTTCCGAGGGGCGGCAACTGCTCCATGAGAGTTTGCTGGCATCAGAGGACGTCCCAAGCCGCGAGGATGCGGTAAAATTCTGTGACGCACTGCGCCGGAGGAAGATTGAGCGCGAACTGAGCGCGCTGAATCCTGCCATCGATGCAGCCGGAAAGGAACAGAACTGGGCACGGCTTGCGGCGTTGAATCAGAACAAGGTATTCTTGCTGAAAGAATTAGCGAGGATAAGGGAAACCTTAGAAATCGAGAACAAAACTCTAACGAGATAGTATAGTATTACATCTAATTGGCATGGGAAAAACTTGCCGGAAGGCTGGTTTTCCGTTATAGATTATGGCCGGAAGAAATCGTTCCCGGCGGGCAGCGGGTTTCCCGCGCAAAGGGCTTGTGGCCCAATCCCGAGATTGCTCCTGAACGGAGGCGGAAGCTTTGGCATTTGACGATAAGTACGACCAGGTCGGAAAGCTGATTACGCTCGGCAAGGAAAAAGGATACTTGCTTTACGACGAGGTAAATGACCTCCTTCCCTCAGATGTCCACTCCGCCGAAGACCTGGATGACCTTCTCTCGATGTTTGATCACGCCGGCATTGAAGTTCTGGAATCTCCCAGGGCGAAATCGGATGAGTTGCTCGAAAAGGGCGACGAGGAAGCGGGGGAAGATGTTGAGCTGGACCTGACGCCGGGCGCTCTCGACAAGACCAACGATCCTGTGCGTATGTACCTGCGCGAAATGGGTACGGTCCCGCTGCTGACGCGCGAGGGAGAAGTCGAGATTGCCAAGCGCATCGAGCGCGGGCAGCTTAAGGTGTTCAAGGCCCTGTCGCGCTCGCCGATCGTCATCCTGGAAATGTTCAAGCTGCGCGAGGAACTCAAGAAGGGACAGCGTTCGATCAAGGAAATTGTTGTTTTCGACGACGAAGAACTGACCGAAGAGCGCGTGGCCGAACGCGCCAAGGAACTGATCGCCACGATCGATGAGATGGAGCGGCTGAACAAGCGCCTGATGCAGTTGAAAGCCAAGCGCGACTCGTTCCCTCGCAGCCGCCGCGGCAAAGACTTTCGCAGGCTTACCCTGGCCATTTACCGGCACCGGATCATGATTTCAAAGTTGTTCCGGTCGATCGAGTTCACTCATGCGGAGCGCAAGCGGCTGATTGAATGCATCCGCCAGGCTGCCGAAGAAGTCCGGCCGATTGAGCGCGAGGCCCAGCGCCTTGAAAAGCGCCTGGAAAGCTCGCGAAGCAACGGAACCAAGGAGCTCAAGAAGGAGCTCCGACAGGTGCGCGATCGGCTCGAAGAAATCGAGGAAGGAAACCAGGCTTCCGCTGCGGAACTGCGCCGGACATATCAGAACATCCTGACCGGCGAGCAGGAAGCCGAACTTGCGAAGCGCGAGCTGATCGAGGCCAACCTTCGCCTGGTAGTCTCCATCGCCAAGAAATACACGAACCGCGGCCTGCAGTT
>Ga0070738_10004482_pt1 | contig 16687 bp, 9 predicted proteins | sample Coa_R2_2_FD_66446 | JGI IMG/M metagenome (GOLD analysis project Ga0070738, IMG submission 66446) | Surface soil microbial communities from Centralia Pennsylvania, which are recovering from an underground coalmine fire - Coalmine... | ecosystem: Environmental > Terrestrial > Soil > Unclassified ...
ACAACGAGGGTAAGGGCGAGTCCTTCTCGCCCACCGACCTCGTCGCGACCGCGCTCGGCACCTGCATGGTCACGATCATGGGGATCTACGCGCGAAGGAACGGGATCGACATCTCGGGCGCCAAGGTCCAGGTCGTGAAGGACATGGTCCAGGAGCCGATCCGCCGCATCGGATCCTTGCGGGTCAAGATCGACGTCCCGAAGAAGGTCGATGAGCGGCACCGCCGCGCCCTCGAGCAGGCGGCGAAGCACTGCCCCGTCCACCAGAGCCTCCACCCCGACGTGAAGATCCCGGTCGAGTTCGTCTGGGCGTCATGAACGACGCGATCGAGAACGTCCTCCTCGAAGCTCTCGCGAGCGACTTACCGGCGTTCGTCATCGTCGGCGACGACGCGGCGGCTCGGGCGCTCGCGCGTGCGTGCGCCGGGAGCGCCGGCGAGGGCGGCGTCCTCATCGGTTTCGCGCGCGACACGGAGGGCTGGCCCTCCGGCGGGCCCGCGCGCGTCGTGAGGCTCGAGGGAGAGCTCACGCCCGTGAACGGGCTCCGGGCCGCGCTCCGCCAGGACCCCGACTTCCTCGTCCTCGAGGCTCCCGTGGGCGAGGTCCCCTGGGAGCTCATCGTCACCGCCGCTCAGACGGGGCACGGAGCGCTCGTCCGCGTCGAGGCGTGCCTCGACGAGGGGGCCGTTCTCGACGCCCTCCGCCCGCTCGCGGACTGGGCGCGAGCCGCGCTCCCTCGCGTCGTCGTCTGCGATCCGCGCGGTGTGGCGCGGATCGTGGACACCGTCTCCGGCGACGCGGTCTGGAGCCGCGGTCAGCCAGCGCCCTCGCGCGAGGTCGCGACGGGCCGCGCGCCGCGCGTCCCTCCTCCGCCGACCGTGCGCGAGCCCATCCCGCCGCTCGAGCCCGCCGTGCTCGACTCCCTGAGACGCGTCCTCGCCCCGCTCGTCCGACGCGTCTTCGTGCCCGTCCTCGAGGAGCCCGCCGGCGACGCCGCGCGCTCCAAGCTCGGCGGCCTGCCGCTCCTCCTCCCGGGCGAGGAGTGGCCGCGCTGCCCCTCGTGCGGGCTCGCCATGCCGCTCGCCTTCCAGCTCGCGCGGGCCGAGCTTCCCGAGGGAGGCGCGGCGTGGTGGCGAGGCGACGCGTCGCACCTCCAGTTCTTCTACTGCTGCTCGACGGGGTGCGACGTCGAGGACGGCTGGGAGGCCTTCGCGAAGAACAGGCTCATCCGCTTCATCGATGGCGGCGAGCCGGCGGCCTCCGTGCCGCGCTTCGAGCAGAGCTTCGCGGCGCGCGACATCGTCTCGTGGGAGAGCACCGAGGAGACGCCCGCGAACGACGACGTTCCGGGGCTGAGCGAAGACCTCCGCGAGGCGCGCTGGCGGCTCGCCGATCGGGCCCATCAGGGCGATGCGTCGCCGGAGGAGCGCGTCCTCGCCGGTCCCCGCAACGGGCAGAAGCTCCTCGGCTGGCCGCGCTGGACGCAGGGCGTCGAGTGGGCGACCTGCCCGCGCTGCGGCGAGCGAATGGAGTTCATCTTCCAGATCGACGCGGACGAGGGGCCGCTCGAGATGCTCTTCGCCGCCGACGGCACCGGCCACGTGAGCCAGTGCTCGCGACACGAGGACGTCCTCGCCTTCCGCTGGGCCTGCGGCTAAATAGCAGGCCGCGAATCGGCATGGTGCGCCGTCGTGCTCGTTCTCGTTCTCGTTCTCGTTCTCGAATCCAACGGCCGAGAACGAGAACGAGAACGAGAACGAGCACGAACGGCGGACGACCTCTCCGAATCGTGCCGTTCTATTTAGCTCTTCGCGAGCCGGTCGAGCTCGACCGGGCAGTGCGCCGAGAACACGGTCACTTCCGGATGCTCCCGAGCGAGCGTCCGGAGACGGTCCTGGTTCCCGAGACGCGCCGCGCGGTCGATCTCGATCAGCCACTGGAAGAGCCTGAGGCCGAGCGGGCAGCGCCTCTTCGGAGCGTGGACCTCGCCGTGGAAGAAGTAGGCGTCGCCGCAGTGGAGGAGCCAGCGTCCTTCGTCGCCGCGGACGGCGACGGCGCAGTGACCACGCGTGTGTCCGAACATCGGCACGAGCAGGACGTCCTCGGCGACCGGGATGGCGTCGAAGCCGAGCCACTTCTCGCTCTTCTGCGAGTGGATCTCCCAGCGCGGAGAGTGGGCGAACATCTCAGGGATGTAGCGGTGCTTCTCGAGGAAGGAAGCGCGCTTCATCGCGGCGTCGTGCTCCCGGTCGAGGACGTGGACCTTCGCCGTCGGAAAGTCGACGAGGCCGCTCACGTGGTCGATGTCGAGATGCGTCGGAACCACGTGGCGCACGTCCTCGGGTCTGAAGCCGAGGCGCATGACGTGGCGGATCGCCGTGTCGTCGGGGTTCCACGACGGGCGCGCGGCGAGCGCGAAGCCGCGCCCGAGGCGGCCTCCCTTCGCTTCGACGTCGCGGAGGGCGAGCCCCGTGTCGATGAGGACGAGCCCGTCCTTCGTCTCGACGACGAGGCAGTGGCAGACCATGCGCGCGCGCCCGAGGAAGCCCGTCCCGTTCACGAGACGGCGCGGCCTCGGACACATGGTCCCGCAGTTCAAATGATGGACCTTCACGCCTCTTCCTCGTAGTGGAGCTTCTCACGGATCTCGCGCGGCGTGATGCGCCGCCAGTCGTCCTCCTCGAGGTCGAGCGCGAGGCCGCCGATCTGGACGCGCTTCAAGCGGATCGCCTGACTCCCGATCCCGAGGAGCATGCGCCTCACCTCGCGGTTCTTCCCCTCGCCGATCTCGAGCGAGATCCAGCTCGTGTTGACGCCGTGGCCGAGGAGCTCGGCCTTCGCTTCGCCGCTCCGGCCGAGGCCGCCCGTCAGCTCGACGCCCTTCCTGAGCTTGTCGAGGTCGCTCTCCCCGAGGAGACCCTTCGCGAGGACGAGGTACGTCTTCGCGAGGTGCGTGCGCGGCTGCGTCGCGCGATCGACGAACTTCCCGTCGTTCGTGAACAGGAGGAGGCCCGTCGAGTCCTTGTCGAGGCGCCCGACGGCGTGCCACTTCTGCCGTCTCAGATCCGGAGGGAGCTTCGCTCGCAGACGGTCGTAGACGGTCTCGCGGCCGTGCTCGTCCTTGTGAGTCGTGACGAGTCCCTTGGGCTTGTGGTAGGCGAGCACGACGAGGCGGGTCACGACTGGTATCGTCTCAACCATGAAGCTCCGGTTCATCATCTTCGGCCTCGTGCTCCTCGCTTCGGCCCTGTGCGCCCAGGAGGCTCGCGATGTCCTGGAGATCGAGGTCGAGGTGCCGGCCACGACGAAGGGGAAGGTCTACGTCGCGATCGACCGCGAGCACGGAGGCAAGGCGGCCTGGGCGCCCGACGGCGTCCTGCTCGTCAAGAACGCGAAGGGGCGCTTCTGCGCCCGGGTCGAGATCGCCCCCGGCGACGACACGCTCGTCCGCTGGAAGGTGACGCGCGGCGCCTGGGCGAGCGTCGAGAAGGGCGTGTCGGGCGAGGAGGTCACGAACCGCGAGACGCGCGTCAAGGGACCGACGCGCGTGCAGGTGAAGGTCGCTCGCTGGGCCGACGACGGCATGAAGCCCGAGGACCTCGCGCCCGTCTCGAGCTCGGTCGTGAGCCTGGGCGAGCTCAAGCCCTCGGGCTCGACGCTCCCCGCGCGTCCGGTCTTCGTCTGGCTCCCTCCCGGCTACGCCAAGGACGAGAAGAGGCGCTACCCCGTCCTCTACGTGCTCGACGGGCAGAACCAGTTCGACCGGCGGCGCGCGTTCCAGGGAGTCACGTGGGAGCTCGAGCCCGCCGGGATCGCGCACGTGGCCTCGGGGCACGAGGCGTTCATCGCCGTCGCGATCGACAACGCGCGCGAGCAGCGCGCGGACGAGTATCTCCCTTCGCGCGTCAAGACTCGCGACGGCGAGGGAGGCGGCCGGCTCGAGGAGTTCGTCTCGTTCATCAAGACGGACGTGAAGCCGGCCGTCGATGCTCGCTTTCGAACGCGGACGGGACCCGAGGACACGGGGATCCTGGGGAGCAGCTTCGGCGGGATCGCCGCGTTCCACATGGGCTGGAAGCACCCCGAGCTCTTCCGGCGCGTCGGCTCGGTGTCGCCGTCTCTCTGGTGGAACGACGAGGAGACGCTCGCGCTCGTCAAGAAGTCCGAGAAGAAGCCACCTCTCCGCCTCTGGCTCGACATGGGAACGCGCGAGGAGAAGGGCGCCGTCGCGACGGCCCTGCGGCTCCGGGACGCTCTCGTCGCCAGAGGCTTCAAGGAGGGCGACGACCTCCACTACATGGAGGACGAGGGCGCCCGTCACGACGAGGCGGCCTGGGCGAAGCGACTGCCCGGGATCCTCGCCTTTCTCTTTCCGTGAACCTCAGCGCAGCTTGAGCTTCCCGCTCTTCGAGTAAAAGGAGACCGGGTTCTCCCAGACGACCTTGCGGATCTTCGACTCCTCGAAGCCCCGCTTGCGCATCTCGACGACGCACCTCGCGACCGAGAGGGCGTCGGAGGGCCCCCAGTCGGCGCTCGAGTTGACCATCATCTTCTCGGTCCCGTGCTCGGCGAGGATGTTGACCGCGCGCTCGGGCGAGAGCTTCGTCACGGGGTAGACGGTGTGTCCGGCCCACATGCCGGCGTCGCGCACCGCCTTGATCGTCTCCTCGGTGTTGTGATCGATGAGCGCCCGGTCGGGGTCGATCCCGTGCTCCCGGATGAGCGCGATCGAGCGCTTGGTCCCCTCGAGCTTCTTCCGGTGCGGCGTGTGGACCATGACCGGGAGGTTCTTCTTCTTCGCGAGCTCGAGCTGGGCGTGGAAGGCCTCCTCCTCGGCCGGCGTCATGTCGTCGAAGCCGACCTCGCCCACGGCCACGACGGCCTCGTGGTCGAGGAACTTCTCCATCCCGGCCACGACCTCGCGGGCGAGCGCCTTGTCGTTGGCCTCCCGGGGGTTGAGCGCGATGCAGCAGGAGTGATCGATCCCGTGGTCACGGGCGCGCTGCCGCTCGAAGTTCGAGATGTGGCGGAAGTAGTCCCAGAACGACCCCGCATTCGTCCGCGGCTCCCCGAGCCAGAACGCGGGCTCGACGACGGCCCGGACGCCCGCGAGCGCCATGTTGGCGTAGTCGTCCGTGACGCGGGAAATCATGTGGATGTGGGGGTCGAAGAGGTCCATGCGTCCGATAATAACTCCGCGGAAAGAAATAAGGGGTGGATCGCTTGTTTACCCCGCTCGCCGCGTGTACGTTCCAGGTGGGTAAGGGACGCGGTTCGTAAGGGTACGCGCCGCGTGGAGTTCGGGAGGGTTTTCCACCGAGCTCGAAAAGGGATGGGGGGACCCGTAGGGATCCTTGGCGTGGAGCGCGCGAGCGCTCCGGGGAGAGGGTGTGGGGCTCAAGGGTAGCGTCAAGGCTTTCAGCCTCGACCAGCTGCTCGAGTTCCTCTCGGCGAGCGGCCACCTCGGCACGCTCTCCGTGACCCACAAGTCCAAGGACAAGAAGACCGTCTACCTCTGGCACGGCGGCGTCTACGTCGAGCGGAGCGAGTGGAGCTACCGCCTCGGCGACGTGCTCATCCGCTTCGGCCACATCACCCGCGAGCAGCTCGACAAGGCGCTCCTCCAGCAGAAGGCCAACCCGGACAAGCGCCTCGGCGACCTCCTCGTCGATCTCAAGTACACGACGAACGAGATGATCCTCATCGCCCGGAGGAAGCAGGTCGAGGAGGAGATCTACGACCTGTTCTCGTGGGAAGACGCCTTCTTCGAGTTCGACAAGGACAAGGTCCCCGAGGGCTTCGAAGAACGCGTCCGCGACCCCGAGGAGTTCCGCTTCGACGTCCGCGCCATCCTCATGGAGGCGACGAGGCGGCTCGACGAGTGGAAGCGGATCCACGAGCACGTCCCGAGCGTGAAGCGCCTCTACGTGCCGGAGGAGAAGGACCGCGAGGGCTCGGCCAAGAGGATCGCCAAGGCGTTCAAGGAGGCGAAGGTCAACTCCGACGTCTCCGTCTTCGACGGGCGCCGCGCCGTCGAGGAGCTCTCCCGCACCTTCGGCCTCTCCTACTTCGAGACGCTCTCGCTCCTCGCGCGCTTCGTCGCGAACCAGGAGATCCGGCCGCTCGCGCGCCACGAGCTCGAGTCGCGCTTCCGGGTCGCCGTCGAGGAGGACCTGAACTACGCCATCAAGCTCTTCGAGTGCGCGCTCGAGACCCCGGAGTTCGAGACGCGCGGGAAGTACCTCGACCGCGCCCTGTTCGGCTCCGTCGCCTTCAGGAACTCGCTCCTCGCGAAGGAGTACAAGCCCGGCGAGACGAAGACGGACATCGCGAAGGGCTCGGAGCAGGTGCCCTTCGCCGCGCGCGTCCGCGGCAAGCGCGCGCTCGAGCTCCTCCTCGCCATGTTCCGCCAGGGAATCCCCTGCGACTTCCAGGCGACCGAGGAGGGCCGAACTCTCAGGCTCAGCTTCTCCAAGTCGGCGCTGGTCTGGCGCGGCGCCGAGGGCCTGGCGCCGCCCAACGTCGTGAAGCACCTCCTCGCCCGGAGCCCGATCCCCGCGGCCGACATGGCGCGCGTCGAGGAGATGCAGCGGCAGAGCGGAAGGACCCTCCAGCAGATCCTCGTCGGCGGCGGCTACGTGACGATGGACAACTGGTTCCGCGCCCAGAAGGACACCGTCCTGAACGAGGTCTTCGACCTGTTCTTCTGGAAGAAGCCGTACGTCGAGGTGCGCTGCGGCGAATCGAAGCAGACCTCGCGTCCCAAGCCCGGGCTCGACATCGACGTCCCGATGTTGCCCTGGCTGAGAGATGAAGTGACCGAGGAGGTGAAGCGCTGGGAGTCGGTGATCGCCGCCATCCCGAGCGTGAGGAGCTACTTCTGCCTCACGCTCAAGGGGAAGAACTCCCTCAAGGGGCCGTTCGACACGCTCGCCTTCCTCGACGGCACGAAGCCGATCGAGGAGGTCATGCTCGCGCAGCCCGAGGCGCCGCAGGCCTTCTTCTCGTGGTTCTACGAGCAGATCCTCGCCGGCCGCGTCGAGGCGTTCACCGAGGACGACTACAGGAAGCGCCTCGACAAGGCGCTCGCCGAGGGGCAGCGGAAGCAGGCGATCGGCTACTGCATAGCCGCGCTCGAGTCGGGTCTCCAGGTCCGCTACTACCAGGACCGCCTGAAGGAACTCGAGGCGGCCGAGCTCGAGGTCGAGAACGCGGCCGCCCGCCCCACCCTTCGCGGCGACCTCGCTTCGTTCTCGCTCGCCGAGGTCCTCCAGAGCCTCTACATGTCGAAGCGCTCGGGGACGCTCAAGATCTTCGAGAGCAAGCGCGAGAAGGAGATCTACTTCGCCGAGGGCGAGGTCTTCCTCCTCCTCGAGGGCCACGACAACACCGAGGAGTCGGAGCTGCAGCCGCTCCACCTCCAGAACGACGAGCTCGCCGAGACCCTCGCGGTCCAGATGAAGGACGAGCTCTACGAGGTCTTCCTCTGGGAGGCGGAGTTCGAGTTCGCGGCGAACGTGCTCCCGCGCGCGTTCTACACGGACATAGGGCGCAGCTACCGCGTCAAGATCAACACCCAGCAGTTCCTCATGGAGGCCGTCCGCCGGATCGCCGAGTGGGAGGAGGTCCGCGCCACGCTCCCGAGCGACGACCTCGTCCTCACCTTCGAGACCTACGACAAGAAGATGCGCGCCATCACGGCCCGCGGCTTCGCCGACCTCCTCCTCCTGATCGACGGACGGCACCGGATCTCGGACGCCATCCGCATGGCCGGGGCGGGGCGGTTCCAGGCTCTCGTGCTCCTCGCCGACCTCACGCGCTCGGGCGACCTCGCGATCGTGACCGACGAGAAGCGCGCCGAGAAGGCGGCCTCGCGCGCCGGACGCGCGGGCCTCGTGGACGCGACCCTGATCGCCTCGCTGCGCGCGATCGCGAACGAGAACGCGACGGGCCTCGTCCGCGTGACGGACGGGAGGCGGTCGAAGGAGATCGCCATGATCCAGGGCGCCTTCCACCGCACGTCGCCCTACAGGGGCGACTCGATCGCGAACGACGCGCCCCTCGTCGACGCGGCGCGCGACCTGGCCGAGTGCACGACCTGGCAGGGCGCGCGCTGGGAGTTCATGGACGGGACGCTGCCGCCCCTCCTCGAGAAGGCCGACGCGGCCGGGCGCGCCCCCTACAAGCTCGCGAACGAGGACCTCTTCTCGGTCTTCGCCCAGGCGGCGACGACCTGGAAGTCGCTCATCGAGCAGATCCCGAAGGACAAGAACCTCGCGATCCTCGACACCGAGCAGGCGCGCGGCCTGGCGGCCGCGATCGCGGGCAACAACGTCAAGGTCCTCATGCAGCTCGACGGCACCAAGACGGCGGACGACATCGCGCGGGCCGCGGGGCCGGCGCGCTTCCAGTACCTCTCCACGATCCTCGAGCTCCTCAAGGCCGGGGTGGCCGACACGGTCGAGCCGCCCAAGGCGGACGAGGGGAGCTCCGAGGAAGAGTGGGACCTGGGGCTCGGATAGACCATGGACCTCTCGATGCGAGACCTCGAGCGCCGCGCCAAGGTGGACCCCGCCGACGGGGCCGCCGTCGCCGCGCTCGCCCGGAACCTCCTGCGCGCCGGCCGCAACGGCGAGGCCAAGAAGGCGGTCCAGACGCGCTTCGCCGCCGCCGAGATCGACGCCGACACGATCGCGCTCGCCCTCGAGGTCGGCGAGGACCTCGTGAAGGGTCCGCTCCCGAAGAACCCGCGCTCGAACTTCGCCTACGTCCTGAGGAGCGAGAAGCGCGCCCCGGACGGGCTCGCCGAGCTCGCGCCGCAGATCGCCTTCGCGGGCGTCCCGGGCGCCGGGGCGCGCGAGGCGTTGCTCGCGCTCCGGTCGGTCTTCGCCTCGAGCATCGAGGAGGAGCGGATCCTCCGCGTCGATGACGAGCGCGTCCACGAGGTGCGCTTCACCCTCGCCCGTCCGTGGATCGTGACCCGGAGCTACGCGATCCGGTCGGTCCGTCTCGTCACGATCCCGGTCGCGCCTCACGCGGTGAAGCTCCGCCGCCAGCTCCTCAAGGGGACGAGCGCCCTCGCGTTCGTCGTCGATGCGCGGAGCGAGGGGACCTCGGAGCGCTCGTCGAACGAGACGGCGTGGAAGGCGCTCGCGGCCGACTGCCGGCGCGCGAACGGCTTCGCCGTCGAGGATCTGCCCCTCGCCTTCGTCTACACGGACCCCGTCGAGGACGTGTGGCACCGCATGCTCACGGTCGCGGTGGGGCTGAGGCGCGTTCCCAGGATCGACGCCCAGATCACGACGAGCGGTCCCGCCCCCGAGGAGGGCCGGCCCCGCTTCGCGCGCTTCCAGGAGGACGACCGGATCCGCGACCACGACGGCCCGGTCGAGGCGCTCTCGTTCCTCCTCGCGGGAGTCGCCGCCGCCGTGAGGGGCATCGCGTCGCCTCGCCCGAGGTTCCGGCGCTAGGATCCTGGCGTGACCCTCTCCGAGGACGAGCTCCGGGCGCGGAGGTCCCGGCCACGAAGGCCAAGATCGCCGAGCTGCGCGGCCAGGACGGGAAGTGACGAAACGACGGCGCGGATGAGCACCGATCGGTGCCCATCCGCGCTCGCCGCTCGAGACTAGACCCGCGTCAAGGCCGGACGTAGACCTCGGCCGTGTAGTTCGAGTAGCCGTCCATGCCGTAGACATCCGTCGTGGGCGCCGAGAACCCGCCGACGATCAGGACGCGGCCGTCGGCGAGGTGGGTCGCCGTGTGGCTCATGCGCGACGTGTTGAGCGGGAACGTCGCGATCGAGCCCGCGGCGTTGACCGTCTCGACCGTGTCCACGGTCGTGACGTTGCCGCCCGAGTCCACGCTCTCGCCGCCGATCACGACCACGTCGTCCCAGATCCTCTTCGAGACCGCGCGGTAGCGGGCGCTCTGGAGGCTCCCGGCGTAGCTGAACGTGTTGGTCGAGGCGCTGTAGACCTCGATCGAGTCGAGCGGCACGCCCGTATCATCGTTGCCGCCCGCGACGAGCACGTCACCCGAGCCGAGCATCGAGCCACATGCGCCCGTGCGAGGCTGGTTGAGCGAGCCGGTCGGCCCGAAGCCCGAGACGTAGAGCTCGTCCTGCGTCACGGTGCCGATCCCCGTCGAGGTGCCGCCGCAGACGAGGAGCCCGCCGCTGAACACGACCGAGACGAACTCGTAGCGGTCCTGGACCATCTGCGGGCCCTGGCTCCACGTGCCGCTCGAGGGGTCCCAGATCTCGCTCGTGGCGAGGGAGTTCCCGTTCGCGTCGCGGCCGCCGTAGACCATGACCATGCCGTTCGTGAAGAGGACCGCCTGACCGTCGCGGCGCGCGGTGTTGAGGGCGCCCGTCTCGGTGAACGCGTTCGTCGTCGGGTCGAAGATGAAGCACGACGTGAGCTCGCCGTAGACCGGGTTGCTGCTCGCGTCGCGGTCCTCGTAGCCGTGGCCACCGGCGATGAGCACCGTGCCGTCCGAGAGCTGGACCGTCGCCTGCGCCATGCGACCGATCACGAACGCCACGCCCGCCTGGTCGGTGTGGACCATGTAGGGCTGGCTGCTCCCGAGCGACGGGTCGGAGACGTTCGTGAACGTGTTGGCGACCGGGTCGAAGATCTCGTTCTCGAGGACGTAGGACGAGTTGCCGGCGCCCGCGGCGTAGACGCCGCCGGCGATGAGGACGCGGCCGTCGCCCATGAGCGTCGCCGAGTGGAGGCCGCGCGACGTGTTGAGCGAGGCGCCCGAGTAGAAGCAGCCCTCGGAGAAGCTCTGGCTCGAGATGTCGGTGCCGTTACCGGCGACGGGGGGGTTGCCCTTGGCGTCGTAGATCGCGCTCACGTTCGGGTCGATGTCGATCCCGGAGGGAGCGTTCGGGCTCGGGTTCGTCGGATCGTAGGTCCCGCTGATCCTGATCACCGGGTTCGAGCCGAGGACGACGACGACCTGGTTCGGGCTCGAGCCCTGATACATCGCCGCGCCGGCGCCGAACGAGTCGGTCGGAATCAGGAGAGCCAGCTGCCCGGTCGGGTCGGAGCTGCCGACGGTCACGTTCTGGCTGAACGTGATCGTGAGCTGGTCACCCTGCGCCGGGAGGAGGTTGCCGCTCGAAGGCTCGAGGTCGGCGCTCACGACGCTCGCGTAGGTCGTCGTCGTCGTGGGCGGCGTGCTCGGCGGAGGCGGCGGCGGAGGCGGCGTCGAGGGAGGCGTCGACGTGCCCGAGACGGTGAAGGTCGAGGTCGTGATCGTCTTGCCGGACGCCTGGTCGTAGATCGAGATCGCCCCCGTCTTGGCGCCGGCCGGGACGACGTAGTTCACCTGCGTGTAGCCCGTGCCGAGGGGCGTCTCGCTGACGTTCGTCGCGGCCACGTTGCCGAAGCTGACCTGGACCTGCGCGCCGATGTTCGCGCAGGCGATCTCGACCGACGTTCCGACCGAGCCCGACGTGGGGAACATCGTGATGAACGCGGGCTGCTGGCTCGGCGTCGCGGGAGGCGTCACCGGCGGCGGCGGCGGCGTCCGGGGCGGCGTCGAAGGCGGCGTGCTCGGAGGCGTCGTGGCGGTGACCGTGAAGGTGCCGCACGTGAGCGTCTTGCCCGACGCCTTGTCGTAGAGCGTCACCTGGCCCGTCGTCGCGCCGGTCGGGACCGTCACGGTCACGACCTGCACGCCGGACCGCGTCGCGACCGTCGCGCCGGTCGCGGCGACGTTCCCGAAGTTGACCGTGACCGTGCTGCCGATGTTCTGGCAGACGATGCTGATCTGCGTCCCGACCGCGCCCTGCTGCGGGCTCATGAAGCCGAAGGTCGGAGCCGGCGTCGACGGCGTGCTCGGAGGCGTCGTCGGCGTCGTCGGGGTTCCGGGCGGCTTCGGCGTCACCGGCGCAGGCGTCGGCGTCACCGGAGTGCCGGGCGAGGTGGGCGTTCCGGGCGCCGTCGGCGTCCCCGGCGACGTCGGGTGCGGCGTCGGCGTGACGGTCACGCCGCCGCTTCCGGGATTCGTGGCTCCGGGGTTCGTCGAGGTCGACGAGTTGTTGGCCGCCGTGCTCGAGGCGAAGTGGTTACTCGCTCCCGACGAGCCGTTGCAGCCGGCAACGACCGACGCGAAGACGAGCAGGGATACCGTCACCGCGCGGCGCCAGAGCCGCGGAGTAGCGCGAAGCATGCTGTATGTCTCTCTCTTTTGGCCCGCCGTGAGGGCAGGCGTCTCCCGGGCGGCCTGCGCACGTTCGGTGCCGATCTCCTGAAAGGCACGAAGTCGCGGAACTTCAACGGCGCGCGGCGATGAAACGGAACAAATTCGTTGCTGCGGAATCAGTTTCAGGGTTCGAGCGTCGTCGAGAAGCGCCATCGTGGACGGAGCGCCCACTCGCGGAGGCCGTTCGCCTCAAACAGCGGGAGCGAGACCGCTTGTGCGGGCTCGCTCGCCGCGCTCGGCCGTTCCGTTCTGGAACCCGCCCTCTTTGCGTCTCGCGCGCCGCCGGGGTCCCGTTGATCGAGCGCGCCGGATCGAGGAAACTCTCCGGCCGGAGGGAACCATGTTCCTCGAGAAGCACCTCGCGAAGGTCCGCAGCCAGGACGGCTTCATCGCCGCGCTCGACCAGAGCGGCGGCAGCACCCCCAAGGCTCTGCGCGCCTACGGAGTGCCCGAGACGGCGTACTCGGGCGAGGACGCCATGTACGCCAAGGTTCACGAGATGCGGACGCGCATCATCACCTCGCCCGCCTTCAACGGCGACCGGATCCTCGGCGCGATCCTCTTCGAGGACACGATGAACCGCCAGATCCGCGGGAAGGGCTCGGCGCAGTATCTCTGGGAGGAGAAGCGCGTCGTCCCCTTCCTCAAGGTCGACAAGGGCCTGGCGGCCGACGCCGACGGCGTGCAGCTCATGAAGGACATGCCCGGACTCGAGGGTCTCCTCGAGAAGGCCAAGTCGAACGGGGTCTTCGGAACCAAGATGCGCTCGGTGATCAAGCAAGGGAACCGCGCCGGCATCGACAAGGTCGTCGAGCAGCAGTTCGCCTTCGCCTTGAAGATCATCGAGAAGGGCCTCGTCCCGATCGTCGAGCCCGAGGTGGACATCGACTGCCCGGACAAGGCCGCCGCGGAAGGACTCCTCGAGTCCGCGATCCTCAACCGCCTCGACGAGCTCGAGCCGGAGCAGCTCGTCATGCTCAAGCTCACGCTCCCCGAGGAGGACAACTTCTACGCGCGGCTCATCGACCACCCGAACGTCGTGCGCGTCGTGGCCCTCTCCGGCGGATACAGCCGGCTACGGGCCAACGCGAAGCTCGCGCGGAACTCGGGCATGATCGCGAGCTTCAGCCGCGCGCTCGCGGAGGGGCTCTCCGCGCAGCAGAAGGACGCCGAGTTCAACGAGACGCTCGACCAGGCCATCCAGAGCGTCTTCGAGGCGTCGCGCACCTGAGGACGTGGACCTCGTCGGCCGGACGATCGCCGGTTACCGTCTCGTCGCCGTCCTCGGAAAGGGCGGCATGGGAACGGTCTACCGGGCCGAGGGGAGCGGCGGGCGTCCGGTCGCGCTCAAGGTCCTCGAGAAGCCCGAGCACGGGCGACTCCTCGAGCGCTTCCGGCGCGAGGCCGAGCTCCTGGCGCGCGTCGGCGGCCACCCTCACGTGGTCGCGATCCACGGCGCGGGCCAGGAGGGCGAGCATCCTTATATCGTGATGGAGCTCGTCGAGGGCGGCTCGATCGAGCCGCCCGTCGGCGACCCCTACGAGGCGGCGCGGATCGTGGAGGAGGTGGCGCGCGCCGCGGCCCACCTCCATGGCCTCGGGATCGTTCACCGCGACATCAAGCCCGGGAACGTCCTCGTGGGCGGCGACGGGAGAGCACGCCTCACCGACTTCGGTCTCGCCCGCGAGATGGCGCGCACGACGCGTCTCACGGGCATGGGGCAGGTCGTCGGGACGCCCTTCTACATGGCGCCCGAGATGCTGGCGGGCGGCGACGTGGACGACAGGTTGGGCCCGGCGAGCGACGTCTACGCGCTCGGCGCGCTCCTGTTCGCGTGCCTCGTCGGCCATCCGCCGTTCGAGGCGCGCACGCTCGCGGAGCTCGTCTCGCTCGTCCTCCACTTCCCGGCGCCGGCGCCTTCACGCGAGCGGAGCGGCGTTCCGCGCGACCTCGACGCCGTCGTCGCGCGCGCGCTCGCCAAGGATCCGCGAGACCGTTACGCGTCGGCGCTCGAGCTCGCGCTCGACCTCGAGCGGTTCCGCAAGGGCGAGGCCGTCACGGCGCGTCCGATCTCGCCGCTCCGTCTCCTCGCGCGGCGCGCGGGCCGCGAGCCTCGCCGTGCCGCGCTCGTCCTCTCGGCCTGCGTCCTCACGCTCGCCGCGGGACCGATGGCCCGCCTCGGCTGGCTCTGGCTCGACGCCCGGGTCGCGCGGGCGCGCGCCGAGGAGAAGCGGGCCCGCCTCGCCGAGGACGCGAAGGCGACGGCGGCGAGCGCGACGGCCCAGGCGCGCGCCGCGTTCGACGACCTCGCGACGGGAGGCGATCCGGCGCGAGCCGCGTCTCGCGCCCACGCCGCGCTCCGGACGGTCGAGGCCCTCGCGCCCTTGCCGGCGGGGGAGACGGGGGAGCGCCTCCGCGAAGCGCGCGCGCGGCTCCTCCTCGTGATCGGCCGCGCCGAGCACGCGACCTTCGAGGACGAGAGGGCGCGCGAGAGCCTCGCCGCGGCGCTCGCCGACGCGCGGGAGAGCGACGTCCTCGGCGCGATCGCCGAGACGGCGGCCGTCGCGGGCGACATGTCCACCGCGGAGAGTGCGCTCGCGCGACTCCCGGCGGGAGAGGCCGCGCGCCCCGCGGGACGTCGCGCCCGCGCCGTCGTGCTCGTGGCGGGGAGGAAGTACCGGGAAGCGCTCGCGCTCCTCGGGAGCGATGCTCCGGCGGACCCCGAGCTCCTCGCCGTCCACGCGAGCGCCCTCCTCGGAGCGGGTGACGCCGAGGGCTGCATCGCGGCGCTCAGGACCGGGGCGCGTTCGCGGACCCCCGGCGCCGCCGAGCGCCGCCTCGAGGCGCGCGCCCACGCCGTGCGCGGCGAGGAGGTCGAGGCGGCGCTCGCCTTCGAGCAGGCCGTCCTCCTCGCGCCGCGAGACGCCTCGCTCGCGCTCGAGCACGCGCGCTGGTTCCTGTCCCGCGGCGAGCCGGACCGCGCCCGCGCGGCCGTCGAGGCCATCCGTTACCGCGCGCCCGTCGCATGCGACCTCGTGTCGGCGCGAGCGAGCCTCCTCCGGGGCGACACCGAGGCCGCCATCGCGACCGTCGAGAGCGCGTGCGCGTTCGCCGGGCGGGAGCGCCGCGACGCGCTCCTCCTCCGCTCGAGGATCGCGCGCGGGCTCGGAGCGCCGGCCGAGACGTGGGCGCGCGCCGCGCTCGACCTCTCCGTCCATGATGATGAGCGTTCCGAGGCGGCTCTCGAGCTCGGACGCGCGGCGCTCGCGGCGCGGGGCGCCGAACACGCGGCCGCTCCGAGCCCGTTCGCTCGTCCCGGAAAGGCCGATCCGGCGCTCTCGCGGGCCCGCGGCGCGTTCGAGATCGCGGCGGCCACGCCGGCGACGGCAGCCCTCGCGCGCGCGGGCCTCGCGCGGATCGCGATCGCGAAGGGCGAGGTGGAGCGCGCGGGACCGCTCCTCGAAGCGTCGACCGAGGACGACGCGGACCTCGCGGCCGATGTCCTCCTGGCGCGCGCCGAGCGCGCGCTCGCCGCGAACGATGCGCCGGCCCTCGAAGCGGTCCGCGTCCGGTCGCGGGCGCTCCGCATCGCCGAGGAAGCGGCGCCGATCCCGCCCGCGCTCGTCGCCTGGCCGCGCCCGGACGAGACCTTCGAGCTCGCCCGCGCCCTCGAGGAGGCCGCGCTCCGGCTCCTCGCGTCCGCGGCGCGCACGCGGAACACCGGGGACCTCCGACGGGCATCGGACGAGCTCGGGATCGCGGCGGCCCTCGCGCCCACGGCGAGGCGGCTCGTCCTCCTCGCGCGCGCGCGACTCCTCGGCGGCCGCGCGAGCGAGGCCGTCCGTCTCGGGTGGCAGGCGGCGCTCGTGGATCCGGGCGCCGCCGGCGCCGCGCGCGCGTTCCTCGAGGCGGCGCTCGAGGCGGACGAGGGGCTCGATCCGGCTCTCGAAGCCTCGGCCGCGCTCGTCGGGCTCGACCCGCTCGGGCCCGACGAGACGCTCGTGCTCGCGGCGCTGCGCGCTCGCGTGTTCCTCCGCAAGCGCGACCTCGCGGCGGCGCGGCGGGAGCTCGAGCAGGGCGTGAAGGCGCGGCCCCTCCCCGCCGTCCTGAGGGCCCTCGCGGCGACCGAGCGACGCGCCCACGACGGCTCGTCGGCCGCGAGCCACGAGGACGCCGCGCGCGCCCTCGAGAAGGAGCTCGCCGAGCTCACGCCGCTCCAGGAGACCTTCGCGCACGACCCGACTCTCCCCTCGGGCAAGGGCGAGGCGCTCACGAACCGGAGGGCGGAGCTCGAGCCCTACCGGGCCCGCACCTACCAGGCCCGGAGCGCCTACCGCCTCATGTCGTGGGACGTGCCGGGCGCGCTCCTCGACTGGGCGCGCAACAGCGCGCTCGAGGGCGGCGCGGCCCTCGAGTTCCTCGACTGGATCTTCCGCGAGAAGGAGAGGACGGGGACGCCGGCCTTCGACCCGGGG
>Ga0070738_10004485_pt1 | contig 16669 bp, 11 predicted proteins | sample Coa_R2_2_FD_66446 | JGI IMG/M metagenome (GOLD analysis project Ga0070738, IMG submission 66446) | Surface soil microbial communities from Centralia Pennsylvania, which are recovering from an underground coalmine fire - Coalmine... | ecosystem: Environmental > Terrestrial > Soil > Unclassified ...
AGAATTCGGCCGGATGCTCGATCCCGCCGCCATCCCGCTCGTCGAGGATCTCGTCGCCGAGCATCGCCGCATCTATTGGGAGGGTCCGGCGAACGATCAGGTGAACCGCATGTGTCTCACTGATCTGCGATTGTTCATGCCCGGGCTCAATCTGACCTATACGGACCGCGCCAGCATGGCGGCATCGACGGAGGTCCGCGTCCCCTACATCGATCGGGAAGTCGTCGCTGCCGCCTTTGCCATTCCGGGGCCGCAGAAGGTCGTCGGCCGCCAGTGCAAAGCGATCCTGAAGCAGGCGGCCGAGCGCTGGCTGCCGAAGGAGATCATCTATCGCTCGAAGGCGCTGTTCAGCGCGCCGCTCCGCGCCTGGATCCGCCGCGACCTCCGCGAACCGGTCGACGCGCTGCTCGGCGGGAAGCTGGTGCGTTCCGGCTTTCTCAAGCGGGATTTCATCCGTGACCTGATCGAATCCGACCGACGCGGATTTGCCGATCGATCGAAGGAGATTTGGCATCTGCTCACGCTTGAGACCTGGCTCGAGCAACAGCGAGTGGCACTCTAGCCTCTTCGGAGCACCGACGGGGGATCATGAAGCAGATCGCGCAGAACTACCGATCGGGAAAACTCTCCCTCGTTGACGCGCCGCTGCCGGCGTGCAAACCGGGCGGCGTGCTGGTACGCACCGAGTACTCCGTGGTCTCCGCGGGAACGGAGATGATGAAGGTCAACGAAAGCAAGCTTTCTCTTCTGGCGAAGGCGCGCGCGCGTCCGGACCAGGTCAAGAAGGTTGCGCAATCCATCTCTCAGCAGGGTCTGCTACCGACCGTCCGCAAGGTGCTGAGCCGCCTCGACGAGCTCACGCCGCTGGGTTATTCGCTCGCCGGCACAGTGATCGAGATCGGCGCCGGCATCCGCGAATTCACGGTCGGTCAGCGCGTGGCATGCGGTGGCAATCTCCACGCGCTTCACAGCGAATACAACTGGGTCCCGAAGAATCTTTGCGTGACCGTGCCGGACCATGTCCCGAGCGAGCATGCCGCCTTCACGACCGTGGGTGCGATCGCGATGCAAGGCTTCCGCCAAGCGGAAGCCCGGCTTGGAGAAACCGCCTGCGTCATCGGCCTCGGTTTGATCGGACAGCTACTGCTCCAAATCTTGCGTGCGGCCGGCATTACGGTGATCGGCATCGACATTGATGAGGACCGTTGCCGTCTCGCCGAGGCGCAAGGCGCGCTCGCCGCATGCGTCCCGGACGCGCTTTCGATCGACCGCTTGCTCGGCATCCTCGCGCGGCGAGCCGGCAGCGCCGGCGCCGATCACGTCTTCCTAACTGCCGGAGGGGCGACCAATCAACCCGTGGAGCTCGCGGTCCGGATCGCGCGCGATCGCGGCCGCATCGTCGATATCGGCAAATGCCGGCTCGACTTGCCGTGGAACGATTTCTACGAGAAGGAGCTTGATCTAAGGCTCTCACGCTCCTACGGCCCGGGCCGCTACGACGCGACCTATGAGGAGAGCGGGGTCGATTATCCCCTCGGCTATGTCCGGTGGACCGAGCGGCGCAACATGCAATGCTTCGTCGACCTTCTCGCCACGGGAAAAATCGACGTGGGCGCTCTCATCAGCGACATCACCCGCTTCGACGAGGCGCCGCGGGTCTACGAGCAGATGGCCGACGGTTCGCATCGTGGATTGGCGACCGTCTTTCAATATCGCAGTGCGGCGGAAGAGCCAGCGAGGCCGCGCTCCGTGCCGTTGCCGCGGGCGATTGAGGCGCTGCCTCGCGGGGTAGTGGGCGTTGGAATGATCGGCTGCGGCAACTATGCCCGCTCGGTGATTCTGCCGGCGCTCCTTGCGCAAAAGGACGTGGCGCTGGCGCATGTCGTCACCACGCGTTCGCTTTCCGCCGTCGATGCGCAGGTCAAGTTCCGCTTCGAGCGGGCATCGACGGAGGTTGCCGATTTGCTGCGTGACGATGCCGTCCACGCGGTGATGATCATGACGCGTCATTCGAGCCATGCCAGGCTTGTCTGCGAGGCCCTGCGCGCGGGCAAGGCCGTTTTTGTCGAAAAGCCCCTGGCGCTCGACGCGGGCGAACTCGCGGCCATTGCCGAGACCGTCGAGGAGACCGGCAACCACCGCCTGATGGTCGGCTTCAACCGTCGCTTCGCGCCCTCTCTGACCGCTTTGCGAAACGCTTGGGGGCCGCGCACCGCCCCTTGCAGCTTGACCTACACGGTGAATGCCGGACCGCTCGACGCAACGAGTTGGTATGCTCGATCGGATAGCGAAGGCTCGCGCTTCGTCGGCGAAGGATGCCACTTCATCGACGTCCTCTCCTGGTGGCTCGGGAGCGACCCTTCGGAAGTCTATGCGGCGCAGATCGGCGGCGCGCCTGACGACGTCGTCGCAACGCTGCTCTATCCCGACGGATCGCTGGCCAATATTGCCTATCTGACGCGGGGCGATCGGCGTCATCCCAAAGAAAGATTCGAGATCTTCGGCGAAGGAAGGATAGCGCGGCTCGTCAATTTCAGCCGCGCGGAGCTTTGGCAGGGCGGAAAACCTCGGATCAGCAAATCCCTTTTCGGTGTCGAGAAAGGTCACAAGGCCGAGATGACGGCTTTCTTGCAGGCGGTGCGGCAAGGCGGCACCATGCCGATACCCCTCGATTCGCTGTTCGCGACGAGCGCGGCGAGCCTCGCGATCATGCGCAGCGCGGCAACGCGCCGTCCGGAAATCGTCACGAATTGGTTGAGCCGCGACGCAAGCGGCGCCTCCGCGCTGCCGTCCGACATGGTCCGATGAGCATCGGGTGGTACATGCGGCGATTGCGGCGAATGGACGCCGCCGAGATCGTTCACCGCGGGCGGGACGAGGTGGTGCGCCGGCATTGGCGCCGACGCCAGGTGTGCGTGGCGCGCCGTGATCCGACGCCCGTACCGAGGAACGCGCCGCCTTGGCGATCATCTTTTCTGCGCGGTGAAGCAACCGACTTTCCGCCCGCCGCGCGCGCCCGCCTCATCGATGCCGCCAACGCCCTCATGGCGGGACGCTGGCCCGTCTTTGATCGCGAGCGCGACGACATGGCGGAGACGCCGGACTGGTTTCTCGATCCGGCGACATCGCGCCGGGCTCCGCAGCATCGCTACGCCTTTGATATCGACTGTCGCTCCGCCGACGAGACGGGAAACATCAAATATGTATGGGAGACGTCTCGCCACCATCATCTGACGGTGCTGGCGGCCGCGTATTTTCTCAGCGGCGACGAGCGGTATGCGTGCATGGCAGGGCGGCATCTCTCTTCTTGGTGGGAAGCCAATCCGTTTCTCTCGGGCGTGCATTGGACAAGCGGCATCGAGCTTGGCGTCCGGCTCGTCGCCTGGGTCTGGACGCGTCGGCTCCTCGATGGTTGGGTCGGTAGCAGAGAGCTCTTCGAAGCGAATCCGGTTTTTCTCCAGCAGCTTCGTCATCATCAGGAATATCTCTCGCGGCTGTCGAGCCACGGTTCCTCCGCGAACAACCACTTGCTCGCCGAGGCCGCCGGACAATTCGCGGCCTCCTGCGCCTTCCCCTATTTCGAAGAGACGGCGGCATGGCGCGATCAGGCTGCCGTCACCCTCGCCCGGGAACTCGATCGCCAGACCTTCGAATGCGGGATCAATCGCGAGCTGGCCACCGACTATCACGGATTCGTGCTGGAGCTCGGCCTCGCCGCCGCGCTCGAGGGGGAGCGTGCGGGCCACAGCCTCGGCAAGGAGGCATGGGAGGTCCTCCGGCGCATGATGGACGCGCTCGCCGCGATGTTGGACGTGCGCTTGCGGCCGCCGCGCCAAGGCGACAGCGACGACGGGGTGGGACTGCTCCTAGATACTCCCGCCTTCGATCGGTGGTCGTCGCTGCTGGCCACGGGCGAAGCCTTGTTCGGCGCCGCCGTCTGGTGGCCGCGTTTTCCGCGGACCGACCTCAGAAGCGTGTTTCTGTCGCGCCTCGCTCAACCGCCGCCGCTTGACGGCGGGCGGCCGAGCCGAAGGCCGGTGCTGTTCGCCGATGCCGGCATGGTGATTCTTCGCGATCGCGCCGATAGCCCCGACGAAATCTGGTGCCGCTGCGACCACGGACCGCATGGCTATCTCGCCATCGCCGCGCACGCGCATGCCGATGCGCTGTCGATCGAGCTGCGATATGGCGGGATCGATATCCTCGCCGATCCCGGCACCTACCTGTACCACGGAGCCAGCAGATGGCGCCGCTACTTCTGCTCGACGCTCGGCCACAATACGCTCGAACTCGACGCAACGGACCAGTCGGTCTCGGGCGGCGATTTTCTATGGATGAGACATGCGCGTGCGGAGTTGCTTGACCTCAGGGGAACCGAAGAAGCGAACGCTTGCGCCGAATGGCACGCGTCGCACGATGGCTATTCACGATTGGACGCCGCGGCGCGCCATCAGCGCAAAGTGCGTATCGACCGCAAAGCGCGCAAGGTGGTCGTTGAGGACAGGATCGCGGGGCATGGCCAATGGCCTTGCCGGCTTGCCTTGCACTTGGGTCCGGCGGTTCGCTGTTCGTTGAGCGACGGCATCGCCGACCTGCGCTGGGCGGCGGACTCGCGGAACGGTGCGGCGTTGCTGGTTCTGCCTCCGGCGCTGTCGTGGTCCGCCGTCAGCGGCAGACTCGACCCGCCCTTGGGGTGGTATTCGCCGCGGTTCGGCGAAAAGGTCCCGACCACGACGCTAGTGGGTATGGGAGTTGCGGACGCCAACAGCTCGCTCGTCACGGAGCTGTGGTTCGGCAGAAATGCGGAGCATGGAGGCGCGGAATGTTGAACCTGCGATTCGGCAGGCCGCTCGACCTGCGACAGACCCGGCCTCGCACTCTTGCGGTATTCGGCCTCGGCTATGTGGGGGCAGTTTCTTCGGCTTGTCTAGCGAAGCAGGGCCACATGGTCGTTGGCGTCGACCCGCAATCCTCGAAGGTTTCCCTCATCAACGCCGGCATGCCGCCCATCATCGAGGCGGGGCTCGATGACTTCATCCGCGAGATGGCGGGAAAGCGCCGGCTGCGCGCGACCACCGACACGGCGGAAGCGATAGCGGCAAGCGAGTTGTCCTTCGTCTGCGTCGGTACGCCCAGCCGATCGAACGGCAGTCTCGATCTTTCCAGCATGGCGCGGGTCTGCGAGGAGATCGGGCTCGCGCTGCGCAGCAGCCCCGGCTTCCATGTCGTGGTCATTCGATCGACCATTCTGCCGGGCACGATGCGCCGGCTCGTCATACCGACATTGGAGCGCGCAAGCGGAAAGACGGCCGGCGTCGATTTCGGCGTCGCGATCAATCCCGAATTCCTGCGCGAAGGTTCGGCCATCAGCGACTTCTACAATCCGCCGAAGACCGTCATCGGCGCACTGGACGAGCGTTCGCAGGAGATCGTGTCCGCGATCTATGACCACGTTTCGGCGCCGCTGATCCAAACGAGCATCGAGGTCGCCGAGCTGGTCAAATACATCGACAATTCCTGGCATGCTCTCAAGGTGGCGTTCGGCAACGAGGTGGGGAACATCTGCAAGCAGTTGCGGATCGACAGCCATCAGGTCATGGAGATCTTTTGTCGAGACACCAAGCTCAACATTTCGCCAAGCTACCTGCGGCCCGGTTTCGCCTTTGGCGGATCGTGTCTGCCCAAGGATCTGCGGGCGCTCACCTATGAGGCGCGGCGAAACGACCTGTGGCTACCGGTCCTCGAGAGCATTCTTACCAGCAACCACGCTCAGATCGAGCGCGCCGTGCGGCTCGTCGCGGCCAAGCAGCGCCGGCGCGTCGGTGTTCTCGGCTTCAGCTTCAAGGCCGGGACCGACGATTTGCGTGAGAGCCCGATGGTGGAGCTGATCGAGCGTCTGATCGGCAAGGGGTACGATGTACGGCTTTACGACCGCAACGTCCACTTGGCGCAACTCGTCGGCGCCAATCGCCAATATATTCTCAACACGATTCCGCACCTCGCCAGAATCATGGCAAGCAGCGTCGAGGAGGTGCTCGATCATGCCGAGTTGGTGCTGATCGGCACCAACGATGCTGGTTACCGCGAGGCTCTGTCGCGGCTTTCGGCGGACCAGGCAATCATCGACATGGTGCGCCTGCCCGACTGCACGGGATTTTCGGAGCGGTATGATGGGATCAATTGGTAGGCGCCCGACACGGCGGCAGAAACGTCACGTCCTCATCATCGTCGAGAATCTTCCCGTCCCGTTCGACACGAGGGTCTGGCAGGAAGCCCGCGCCTTGAGTACGAACGGCTACCACGTCTCCGTCATCTGTCCGGTCGGCAAAGGCTATGAAAAACGCCGCGAGACGCTCGACGGGATCGATATCTATCGGCATCCGGCGCCGGTCGAAGCACGCGGCGCGGCGGGTTATCTCTTGGAATATTCGACGGCGCTCTTCTGGCAATTGGCCCTCGCGATTCGCCTATTCGCCAGACATCCCTTCGATGTCCTCCACGCCTGCAATCCGCCGGACACCATCTTCATCGTCGCCGCATTGTTCAAGTTTCTCTTCGCGACGCGGTTCGTATTCGATCATCACGATCTCTGTCCCGAGCTCTACGAAGCCAAATTCGGCAAGCGAAACCTCGTTTACCGTCTGTTGGTCGCGCTGGAACGGCTCACCTTCCTTCTCGCCGATCTGACGATTGCCACAAACGAATCGTATCGCCAAATCGCGCTGGAGCGAGGCCGCATGGCTCCGGAGAGAGCGGCCGTGGTCCGATCCGGTCCGGACATGACGCGCCTGCGCATCGTACCTTCCGATCCGACGCTGAAGCGCGGCAAACGTTTTCTCGTCAGCTATATCGGCGTCATGGGCAACCAGGAGGGAATCAACTATTTGATCGAGGCGGCCCATCACCTTATTCACCGCCTCGGTCGCCACGACATTCATTTCGGACTTGTCGGCGGGGGCCCAGAACTCGAGCGGCTCAAGCGTCAAGTGCGCTCGCTGGAGCTCGATCCCTATTTCACCTTCACCGGCCGCGTACCCGACGACGCGCTGCTGGCCATGACCAATTCGGCCGATCTATGCGTCAATCCCGACGAGTCGAATACGATGAACGACAAGTCGACGATGAACAAGATCATGGAGTACATGGCGCTCGGCAAGCCCATCGTTCAATTCGACTTGACCGAGGGCCGCGTCTCCGCGAGCGAAGCATCGGTCTATGCCCGCCCCAACGACCCGGTGGATCTGGCGGCGAAGATTGTCGAATTGCTCGATGATCCCGATCGCCGTCAGCGCATGGGCGCTTTCGGAAGATGGCGTATCGAAACCTCGCTCGCCTGGCACCATCAGGCTCCGAAGCTCCTCGCGGCTTATGACCAGCTATGGCAGCGGCCGGTTCGTCTTGCGCATCGCAGTTGGTCGTCTCGCCCCCATCACTATCGTGGGGGACTCCTGGCGCTGCACAAGAGGAGCGCTACAACAGAGATACAAAACGATGATTGACGATGAGCGATTCCGCATTAAGATCCATATCCGATCCGCTCGGCTGGATCCGCGGGAATTTGAGGGCAGCTTGCGCCGCGTCACCAAACGCTAAAGCGCCACGGAGCGATCCGTGGGCCCGTGTCGCAATGGCATGGAGAGCTCTATGCGCTCAGTCTCCTCTTTCCGTCGCCGAATACTCCTCCCCCTGACTTCGGGACAGTGTCGTCTGGCGTCTTGAGCGTCGCGCCGAAAGGCGGCCTGATGCCCGTGCCGACCGCCGATTGCTCTGCCAGCCCTCTTCGGCTGCGCATAGGAGGAGCATTTCCATGGCCGACGCCTTTCTCATCGAGGATCGCCACGTTACCGCTGGCGTTGCGGTGCGTGAACGATGTGGCTACCCCTTCTATTCTTCCGATGAATTATTCCTGCCGCTCGACTCTCGAAAATTTCGACGGCTGCAGCATCTTATGCTCGAGGTGCGGCGCCTCGCCGAATCCGCGCGGTTCTCCGCGCCCCAACTCCGCCACGCGGCGGTGGCTCTTTGAGCGCCGCGCCACGCCGAGGTCGGCTGGTCGGACTCCGCTATATCTGCGGAGATGCGGCTGCCGGTCATAGTTGCGCCTTGGAGATCCGTCCGTGATGAGCGAAAGAAAGCAGTTGAAGCTTGGCGCTTTCATGCGCCCCGTCAGTATTCACACGGGTGCTTGGCGGTATCCCGGCGCCTATCCCGACGCAAACTTCAACTTCTCCCATCTGCGGCGATTTGCGCAGACCCTCGAACGCGGCAAGTTCGACGCCTTTTTCATGGCCGATCATTTGGCCGTGCTCAACATGCCGATCCAGGCCCTGAAGCGCAGCCATACGGTGACGTCCTTCGAGCCCTTCACATTGCTTGCCGCGCTGGCGGGCGCGACGGAGCAGATCGGGCTCGTCGCCACCGCGTCCACGACATTCGATCAGCCCTATCACATCGCGCGTCGTTTCGCTTCGCTCGACCATATCAGCGGCGGCCGCGCCGGGTGGAATATCGTCACCACGTCAAATCCCGACGCTGCGCTCAATTTCGGTCTAGAGGAGCATGTCGAGCATGATGAGCGCTACGCGCGCGCTCGCGAGTTCTACGATGTGGTGACGGGTCTGTGGGACAGCTGGGCGGACGACGCTTTCGTGCGCGACGCCGAATCCGGCCTCTACTTCGATCCCGCGAAGCTCCATGTGCTCAATCACAAGGGCCGCTATCTGTCCGTGCGGGGACCGCTGAACATTGCACGCCCGGTCCAGGGTTGGCCGGTGATCGTTCAAGCCGGAGCGTCCGACGCGGGCCGGCAACTCGCGGCGGAAACGGCAGAAGTGGTGTTCGCGGCGGGCTCGACTCTCGCCGGCGGCCAGCGCTTCTATGCCGATGTCAAAGGACGCATGCGGAAACTCGGCCGCGATCCCGAGGATCTCAAGATCCTGCCGGGTGCGTTCGTCGTGCTGGGTGAGACGATCGAGGAGGCGCGCCGCAAACGGGCGCTCCTCGACAGTCTGGTGCATTACGACAGCGGAATCGCGTCGCTCTCGGGCGCCCTCGGCCATGACGCGACGGGCTTCGATCCCGACGGCCCGTTGCCGGAAATTCCCGAGACCAATGCGAGCAAGAGCGCACGCGAGCGCGTCATCGAACTCGCTCGGCGCGAAAATCTGACGGTGAGACAATTGGCTCAGCGCGTCGGCAGCTATTCGGGCCTGGCGTTCGTCGGCACGCCCGCCTCGGTTGCCGACGAGATGGAGCAGTGGCTCGTCGAGGAAGGCGCCGACGGCTTCAACGTCATGTTCCCCTACCTGCCCGGCGGCCTCGACGATTTCGTGGAGAAGCTGGTACCCGAGCTGCAACGGCGCGGTCTCTTCCGCCGCGAATACGAAGGCAGGACTCTGCGGGAGAATCTCGGCCTGCGGCGGCCCAAGAACCGTTTCTTTCCGGAATAGGCAGTCCCGCTATTTTCCGGGCGAAACGGGGTCGCGCGCGAGGCTCGGATAATCGGTGTAGCCTTTGGCGCCTCCGCCATAAAGCGTCGCGCGATCGAGCGGCGCGAGCGCGGCGCCCGTGCGGAGGCGCTCGACCAAATCGGGATTAGCGATGAAAGGGCGGCCGAAGGCGATCAAATCGGCAAGGTTGTGTCGCCGCGCCTCCATTGCCAGCGCCAGATCATAGCCGTTATTGGCGATGTAGAGGCCATTGAACAGCCGGCGCAGGATTTTCAAATCGAACCCGTTCGGCACCTCGCGCGGGCCTTGCGTCGCACCTTCGACGACATGGAGATAGACAAGGCCGAAGGCATTGAGCGACGAGACGACGTGACTATAGGTCGCTTGCGGATCGCTGTCGGGGCCGAGGTCGTTGGAAGGGGTTACCGGCGAGAGGCGCACGCCCACGCGATCGCCGCCCCATACCCCGACCACGGCTTCGGTGACCTCGAGGAGAAACCGGGCGCGGTTTTCGCGCGAACCGCCATAGCGGTCGGTTCGCTTGTTCGTACTGTCACGCAGAAATTGCTCGATGAGATAGCCATTGGCCGCATGGATTTCGACGCCGTCGAAGCCAGCGGCGAGCGCATTGCGCGCGGCACGGCGGTAATCTTCGACAATGCCCGGGATCTCGCCCGTCTCGAGCGCGCGCGGCGCGACATAGGGAACGAAGCCGTTCTCGGTAAAGGCCTTCCCCTGCGGCGCGATGGCGGACGGGGCGACGGGCAGGGCTTGGTCCGGCTGGAGCGACGGATGCGAGATGCGGCCGACATGCCACAATTGCAGGAAGATCCGCCCGCCCTTGCCATGCACCGCCCCGGTGACGGCGCGCCAGCCCTCGATTTGCGCCGCATCGTAGATGCCGGGCGTCCACGCATAACCCTTCCCTTGCCGCGAGATTTGCGTCGCCTCCGCGATGATGAGGCCGGCGCTCGCCCGCTGGCCGTAATATTCCGGTGCCAATGGACTCGGAACGTCACCTGCCCCCGCCCGCGAGCGCGTCAGTGGCGCCATGACGATGCGATTTTGCAATTGATAAGGGCCGAGCTCCACGGCGTCGAAGAGATCCGTCGTGGCGGCGGCCGCATTGCTATCGGGCATGATGGCTCCTGTGCGCGTTAAGCCCCGCGGCGATATTTGGCGCCGGGATGAGACTTGGGCAAGCGTGCGCCGCCGTCGAAGAGCTTCTCGCGCAGCGAGCCCGGCCGATAGTCCTGCTTGTAGGCCCCACGGCGCTGCAATTCCGGCACGATGAGATCGACGAAATCCTCGAAGGTCTCAGGCATCACCGCATAAGCGAGATTAAAGCCGTCGATATCCGTCGCCTCGATCCAGTCGATCAGCTTGTCGGCGATCTGGGCGGGCGAACCCACCAGCACGGGGCCGCGGCCGCCGATCGCCACATGTTCGGCCAGTTCCTTTACCGTCCAGGCGCGTTTGGGATCGGCGGAGGTGAAGAATTCGATCGCCGAGCGCATCGCTTCCGTCTGAACATGGCGAAGCGGGTCGCTCAGCGCATATTTCGAGAAATCGATGCCGGTCCAGCCCGAGAAAAGCGCCAGCGCCGCCTCGTGATCGACATAGCGGAGATATTCCCGATGCTTCGCGATGGCCTCGGCCTCGTCGCGCCCAGTGATGACGGTCGCCATGGCGAAGACGGCGATGTCGGAGGGGCTGCGGCCGCTTCGCCGCACGCGACGCCGTATATCGGCCACATAGGGCGCCACCACCTCCTTTGTCGGTCCGCTGACAAATACGCATTCGGCATGGGCCGCGGCGAAATCGCGCCCGCGCCCTGACGCGCCGGCCTGGTAAAGGACCGGCGTGCGCTGCGGCGACGGCTCTGCGAGATGAATTGCCTCGACGCGAAAATAGGCCCCCTCGTGGCGAATCTTGTGCACCTTCGCGGGATCGGCGAAGACGCGCGCCGCACGATCGCGGCGGACGGCGCCATCCTCCCAACTTCCCTCCCAGAGCTTGTAGACGACCTCCATATATTCGTCCGCCATGTCGTAGCGTTGATCATGATTGAGCTGCGCCTTCAATCCCATTCCGCGGGCGGCACTGTCGAGATATCCAGTGACGATGTTCCAGCCGATGCGGCCCTTGGTGAGATGGTCGAGCGTCGACATGCGCCGCGCGAAGGAATAAGGCGGCTCATAGGAGAGCGCGCAGGTCACGCCGAACCCCAGATGCTCGGTGACGTGAGCCATCGCCGGAATGAGCATCAGCGGATCGTTGACGGGCACTTGAACGCCGTGCTTCAGCGCGACATCGGGCGAGCCGCCATAAACGTCGTAGACGCCGAGCACGTCGGCAAGAAAGATGCCGTCGAACTTGCCACGTTCGAGAAGCTTCGCGAGGCTCGTCCAATGGTCGAGATGCCGATACGTCTCGGCGCGATCGCGAGGATGGGACCAGAGACCGGGCGATTGATGCACGACCGAGTTCATCTCGAAGGCATTGAGCCTGATCTCTTTCATCGCTCCCTCGCTTCCACCGACTGCCATCGACGCCACTTGGCCGCGGGCGCGGCGGCCGCCGGCAAGCGCGCCAAGATTTCGCCGACGATGCCGCGCCGAAACAGCAGAACGCACAGGACGAAGACGCCGCCTAGAATGAAGTTCACCCACTCGCCGAATTGAGCGAGCACATCCGACAGCGCCACGACGATGAACGCACCGACGCTCGGACCCGCGAGCGTCCCGACACCGCCGAGCAGCGTCATCAGGATCACGTCGCCCGAGGTGTGCCAATAGACATCCCCGAGCGACGCGAAATGCAGCGACAACGCCTTGAGCGCGCCGGCAAGTCCGGAAAGCACTGCCGACAGGATGAAGGCCAGCATCTTGTAGCGGCTGACATGGTAGCCGAGCGAGAGCGCGCGCTGCTCGTTCGCTTTGATCGCGCCGAGAATCGCGCCATAGGGCGAATGAACGATGCGATAAAGCGTAGCCGTCCCCGCCGCATAGACGGCAAGGGTGAAGAAATACATCGCCCGTGCGTCGTCGAGATCGACGATGCCCAGCAGTCGGCCGCGCGGCACGCCTTGGAGCCCGTCCTCGCCGCCGGTGAAAGACGCGTGGAGCGCCACGAAATAGACGATCTCGGCGAGCGACAGCGTGATCATCGCGAGATAGACCCCGCTGCGGCGGACGGCGAGGCCGCCGATCACGGCGCCGAGAAGGCCTGCCGTCATCATCCCGGCGCCGAGCGCCATCAGGGGCGATTCTGACACCGCGGTCATCAGATAGGCGGCGGTATAGGCTCCCGCACCGAAGAAGGCGGCATGACCGAAGGAGAGAAGCCCGGCATAGCCGAAGAGCAAGTTGAAGGCGCTGGCAAAAAGCGCAAAGCACAGGGCCTGCATCAAGAATTCGGGATAGATCAGATAAGGTGCGGCGATCGCCGCCGAGATGGCGGCGACGATGGCAAAGGGCGTGCCGATCCGCGTCATGCTCAGCGGCGGCCAAAGAGGCCGGCAGGCAGTGCCAGAAGTACCGCCGCCATGACGACGAAGATCACCAGATCGGCCGCCTGAGGGTAGAACGCCTTGGTGACGCCTTGGATCAAGCCGAGCGAGAAGCCCGTGACGACCGTCCCGAGAATCGAACCGAGGCCGCCGATGACCACGACGGCGAAGACGACGACGATGATTTGCGAACCCATCAGCGGCGTCACCTGATAAATCGGCGCCGCCAGCACGCCGGCGAAAGCTGCAAGGCCGACCCCCAAGGCATAGGTGAGCGTGAGCAAGCGCGGCACGTTGATGCCGAAGGCCTGGACCAGCACCGGATTCTCGACAGCCGCGCGAAGATGAGCACCCAGCCTGCTGCGCTCGATGGCCAACCAGACCGCAAGACACAGCACGGCCGAGACAAGCACCACCCATCCACGATAGGTCGGCAGAAACATCAGGCCGAGATCGATGCCGCCTCGCAGATCGGCGGGCGGTGAATATGGCTTGCCGGATACGCCATAGAAGAAGCGGAAAACCGATTCCGCCATGAGCGCCAGGCCATAAGTGACGAGCCAGCCATAAATATGGTCGAGGCGATAGACGCGCGAGAGCAGCAGCCGCTCGACGAAAATGCCGAGCGCCGCCACGGCAAGCGGAGCGGCGAGCAGCGCAGTCCAATAGGAAACGCCGAAATAGTGAAGCAACATCCAGGCGAGAAAGGCGCCGATCATGTAGAAAGCGCCCTGCGCGAAGTTGATGACGTTGAGCATGCCGAAGATGATCGCCATGCCCAGGCTCAACAGCGCATAGAACGCGCCGTTGATGAGCCCGATCAGCGCCTGGCTCGGCAGCGCCGCGATCATGGAGCGGTTCTCGTCACCGGCTTCACGCCGTCGCGCGCGTCGTCAGCTCGCCTTTGCGAAGCGGCACTTGCTGTCGGAGAGCGGCGGAAACGCCTGGTCGGCGGGGATGGTGCGCAGTACCTTGTAGAAATCCCAATCCCGGGTCGATTCCGCCGGAGTCTTCACCTGCACCAGATACATGTCATGAACCATCTGCCCGTCGGTGCGGATCTTGCCGCCGTGAAAGACCGCATCGTTGACCGGGGTGTCGCGCATCCACTGCATGACCTGATCCGCATCGACGCTGCCCGCCGCCGCAACGGCGGCGAGATAATGCCGCACGGCGGAATAGGTGCCCGCCTGGATCATGGTCGGCATCGCCTTATGCCGCGCGTAGAAGCGCTCGGCGAAGCGGCGCGCCTCATCGTCGCGATCCCAATAGAACGCGGTGGTCAGGATAAGACCTTGGGCATTGTCGAGGCCCATGCTGCGGATATCGGTGATGAAGGGGAGGAAAGCCGCGAGCTTTTGCTTTTGCCGCAACCCGAACTCATTCGCCTGCTTCACCACATTTGCCGTGTCCGCGCCGGAATTGGCGAGACCGATGACATCGGCTCCCGATGCCTTGGCATCGATGAGCTGCGAGGAGAAATCCGTCGTGTTGAGCGGCGCCAGCGAATGGCCGAGCACCTTGCCGCCACCCGCCAGGATCTCGCGCGTCGCCGTCGCTTCGAGATTGGCGCCGAAGGTGTAGTCCGCGGTGATGAAGTACCAGGTTTTAGCCCCCTCGCGGACGAGCGCGCCGGCCGTGCCGACCGACAGCGCATAGGAGTCGAAGGTCCAATGAACGCCCCAGGGCGAGCATTCCTCGTTGGTGATCGCGGTCGTCGCCGTGCTGGTGACGAGATCGACCTTGTGTTTCTCGCGAGACACGTTCTGCACCGCGATCGCCACCGCCGAATTGGTGAGATCGGTAATCATCTCGACGCCCTCGCGGTCGTACCAGCGGCGCGCGATGGTGGCGCCGATCTCGGGTTTGTTCTGATGATCGGCAGAGACGATCTCGATCGGCTTTCCGAAGAGCGCGCCGCCCGCATCCTCGACCGCGAGCTGGGCGGCGACGATAGACCCTTGCCCCGCGGCGTCGGCGTAAGCGCCGCTCATATCGGTGAGGACGCCGATTTTGACGGCGTCGGCACCATAGGCTTGGGCGAGCGGAGACAAGAGCAATGATGCGGCAAGGGCGAGGGGGAGGGAGCGGCCGCCGCCCCACGTCTTGAGCGGGTATTCGCGCCTGTGAGAAATCAGCATGGCCACTCCTTCCGCAGCATTTTCGGGAAGGAGGTCCCCGCTTTAGCTGCATTTCTAAAGCGCCCGCAAGCTGTCGCTCAAATCGGCGCTGTGAATTGTTCTACAAGTACGAAACTATGGAGTCAATGTATCCGTAATTTACATATTTTTATTGTTGATAACCTGTCACGTCCGATCTCGGGCGGTAGGGCTTGTCGCGATAGCATTTGCGGATCATCATGGTATCGCTGAGCGTTTGTGAAGACTTTGGCAGCCATGGGCTGGCGCCAGCAGTCGTTGACGTCTCTCTAAGACAACCCCGCCGGCAAGAGCGGGCCTAGCTCGGGAGGAAAGCGCATGGGAAGCACCACCTTTTCCCGCCGCAAATTCCTGCGACGGGCGGCACTGGCGACCACGGCGGCGGTCGCCCTGCCCTATATGCGGACGTCCTACGCGGCGGGACGGCTGACATTGGGCTGCTGGGACCATTGGGTTCCCGGCGCCAATGATACGCTCACCGCCATCTGCAACGAGTGGGGCGAGAAGAATCACGTCGAGGTGCATATCGACTACATCACCTCGGTCGGCGACAAGGACATGCTCACGGCCAGCGCCGAGGCCCAGGCGCATACCGGGCACGACATCATGCAGCATCGCTCCTGGCAGGTGCAGGTGCATCGCAACGTGCTCGAGCCCATGGACGATGTCATCGCCCGCCTGGTCAAGGACCATGGACCGGTCAACACGATCAGCGAGTATCTCGCCAAGCATGACGGCAAGTGGACGGGCGTCCCCACCATTGTCGGCAGCCAGGTCAAGCCCTGCTGCTCGCGCATCGACCTCTACAAGCAGTATGCCGGCGTCGACGTCACCAAGGTTTTTCCGTTCGGCGACAAGCGCGACCAGGCGCTCGTCGATGGATGGAATTGGGACCTCTATCTCACCACCGCCGAGAAGCTGTTCAAGGCGGGATACCCTGTCGGTCTGCCGATGGGACAGACGAGCGACGCGATCGACTGGGTTGGGGCGCTGTTCCGCTCCTATGGCGCGGTCTTTGTCGACGAGAAGGACGCGATCAAGGTCAACTCGCCGGAGACGCGCGCCGCGCTCGAATATGCGAGCAAGCTCATGGCCGTCAATCCGCCGGACGTCTATGCCTGGGACGATGCCGGCAACAACCGTTGGCTGATCTCCGGCAAGGGTTCGGGCATCATGAACCCGCCCTCTGCCTGGTCGGTCGCCAAACGCGACAACATCAAGGTCGCCGAGCAGTGCTGGACGCATGACATGCCGCGCGGCCCCAAGGGCCGCTTCGCGCCTTACCTGCCATTCTTCTATGGCGTCTGGAGCTTCGGCAAAAACAAGAATGCGGCCAAGGACCTCATCCACTACATCGTGGACAAGCCGCAAGCGCGCCGGCAGGTCGCGGCGTCGAACGGCTATGATCTGCCCTCCTTCAAGAGCTACTACGATTTCGAGACCTGGAAGAAGGTCGAGCCGCCGCCGGGCACGGTCTACAATTATCCGCCGCGTGGCGATGAAGAGCTCAGCATTGCCGGCTATCCGGCGAGGCCCGATGTCGCGTCGCA
>Ga0070738_10004487_pt1 | contig 16654 bp, 15 predicted proteins | sample Coa_R2_2_FD_66446 | JGI IMG/M metagenome (GOLD analysis project Ga0070738, IMG submission 66446) | Surface soil microbial communities from Centralia Pennsylvania, which are recovering from an underground coalmine fire - Coalmine... | ecosystem: Environmental > Terrestrial > Soil > Unclassified ...
GCTCGTTCTCGACCAGGAGAGCGCACATATGGGGCTGGGTGGATCGCTGGGCTTGGGCATCACCCTCACCGCCTCCGACCTCGCGTCCGGGGCGATCAAGAGCGTGGCCAAGGCCTTTGCCGGGCTCGACGACTCCATCACTCATGTGCAGCAGCACTTTGCGGCGTCGCTCAAGAACGGCTTCGACTCGTCCTCGCTGAAGTCGTCGGTCGGAGTCCTGGAGGCACTCGGGACTGCGGCGAGCATCGCGGCCGCCGGCGTCGCCTCCCTCGGGGCGGAGTTTGCCCTCGCGAACGGCGCGGGGAAGCTCGAGCTCAAGCTCGCGGAGATTGCGAACACGACGAACCTCTCCGGCGAGGACGTCGCGGCGCTCCGTGGGCGGCTCCTAGATCTCGGCACCGCCACGGCGACGGGCCCCGAGAAGGCGGTCGAGGCGTTCCGCGAGCTCGCGTCCTCGACGCTCACAGCGCAGCAGAAGCTCGCGGCGCTCGATCCGACGATCGAACTCCTGGAGGCCTCCTTCGGCCGACTCTCCTCCAGCCAGGCGGGAGGGCTTGTTGCGAAGACCCTGGAGGCCTTCCCGGAACTCGCGGATAACGCGACCCGCGCGGTAGACCTCCTCGCCCGTGCCTTCCGCGGCGGCCTCAAGCCAGAGGAGCTCGCGGTCGCCATGAACAAGGCCGCGAGGGGAGAGAAATTCCTCGGCTCCACGCTCGAGGAGGTCCTCTCGACCCTCGGCGGAGCGGCCGGAGCCGGCCTCTCGGTCGAACGCCTCTCCGCTCAGGTCCTCCGAGGGGTCGAGTACACCGACAAGTTCGCGGTCGCGCAGGCGCGCATGAGGGCGGCGCTCGCGGATACGGCGATCACCGCTCGGGCCGGAGCCCAGGCTTTCGAGTCCACGTGGATCGGCATGAAGGAGTCGATCTCGTCCGCGTTCGAGGTCCTTCGCGAGGAGGTCGGCGAGCCGCTCCTCAAGGCCGTGAAGCCCTTCGTCGACGTCTTCGTCGGCGCGGTCCGCACGGTCGGGAAGTGGGTCCACGATCTCTCGCCCGACACGAAGGCGCTCGCGGCCAGGTTCGCGATCTTCGGCTCGCTCGGTGCGACCGTCGCGGGGCTTGGGGCGAGCCTTGTAGCGCTCGGGCCTACGATCGCCAGCGTGGCGTCGGCCCTGGCGCCCGTCGTCGCGATCGGAGCCGGAGTCGCCGCGGTCTCGGTCGCGATCGGGGCTGCGTGGGAGCACGACCTGGGCGGCGTGAGGGACGCGGTCGCGAAGGTCGGCCTCGCGTTCTCGAGCCTCTACCACCTGTTCGCGGACGGCGAGATCTCGGGCGCGCTCGCGGACCAGCTCCTCGACCCCATGAACCGCGACGTCTTCGACTTCGTCGAGAGCGTGAGCGAGGGCGTCGCCGCGATCAAGTCGGTTTGGAAGAGCATTCAGCCCGCGATCTCCGAGGCGTGGGAGGTCGTGAAGCCGATCTTGGGGGAAATGAAGACCCGTCTGAACGAGGACATGGGCGTGTTCCTCGACGTCGGGAAGGCGTTCGTCCGATCGTTCGAGGTCGTCGTCGGGTTCTTCACTGGCCACCTCGATCACGTTGTGCGAGGCGCCTACGGGGCGGCGAACGCGCTGATCGACGTCGTGAACACGATCATCGAACGGACGGCGAGGATCCCCGCGTTCTCCGGGCTCTCCATGCTCAAAATGTCGAGGTTCTCCGACACGGAGATCGACCAGGCGGCCGGGCTCGCCGGCGCGTTCTCTCCGGCGAACTTCGGAGCCGCGGCCGGCGGGGAGTCGGACGGAGGGGGGCCGCCAATCTCCTCGGCGACGCGGACCGCACTCTCCACGGGCGCCCCGGGCACGACGCTCTCTTCGCAGCCCTTGCTGTCGGCCCGCATTGCGCGAGCGCAGGCCTCCGGGGACATGGCCGAGGTCGTCGCGGCGATACGGGAGCTCCAAGCCGAGCTGCAGAAGTCGATCGAGAAGTCTGGAGACCGGCCCGTCCGCGCGACGCTCGAGCTCGACGGCCAGAAGATCGCGGAGGCCCAGACGCGGCAGGCGCGCGACCGGGCCGCGGCGACGGGGACGATCCACGAGCCGTACGTCGGCCGCTGAGCCGAGCCCGCGTCCGAGAACGAGGGAGGATCCGACTGTGCCGGACAAGAGTTCCCCGGGGTTCGTCGTCGAGGTCGCCGCGCAGGCGCCGGTACCTACGCTCACCGCGGGTGGAAAGCCGCCTTCCCGGTCGCCCTCGAGGCCGGGCGTTCCCTTGGCGCGCATGACTGACGTCTCCGCTCGCGTCTCGCGCTTCGAGCACGTCGAGGAAGACGGCCCGGCGAGCCTCGGGTCTCTCAAGCTCACGGTGGACAACTGGGATCTCTACTTCTTCGATCACCCGGCGTGGATTCCCGGGAACCTCGTCCGGTTCTTCTGGGGCTATCCGGGCAAGATTCAGGGGCCCAAGAACGCCGTGGTCAGCTCGATCCGAGGCTTCCAGAAGCTCGAGATCACGTGCGTCGAGCAGGCCGCGCTCTCGAACGAGCGAAAGAACAGGAAGTGGGAGAACACGACCCGCGAGCAGATCGCGGCCGCGCTGGTCGCTGAGGGTGCCTTCCCCGGCGTGGCGAAGATCGCGATAGGCGCCGCTCAGCCGATCAACGTCTTCACGAAAAGTGTCGACGGCGACGTGGATGCCGCGGCGTCGGCGACCGCCGCGTGGTTCGAGGCGATCTCCCGGGAGAAGCCTCGAGCCTTCTCCCAATCCCAGGAGACTGACTGGGAGTTCGTCTCCAGACTTGGCTGGAAGGTCGGTTACCAAGTCTATGTGGACGAGGACACTCTCTACTTCCGGCCCCGGAGGCTCGACCGCGCGCCCACCAGGAGCTTCGAGTGGTTCACGGGCTCCGGCGAGCTCCTGTCGTTCGACGTGGCCGAGTGGCGAGTCCTCGACCGGGCCGGGACGACAACCGTCAGCGGCCGTGACCCGGTCACGGGCAAGAACTTCTCCGCGACCGGGAGCAACGAGACGACGGACCGCTACACCCTGGGTCGCGCCGGCTCGAGCGCGATGATGACGGCGCTGAAGCCCGGAGGGGACGGGAGGCTCCGCGCGACGCGGGTCGAGGCCACGCCGAACCCCGACCCCGCGCACGCGGAGAACGCCGCCGACGCGCAGTTCCGCGCGGACGAGCACGGTGAGCTCGAATGCACGGCCACCGTGATCGGGGACCCCGACCTGAGGCGAGGGAAGGTCGTCGAGATCAAGGGGATCTCGAGCACGCTCAGCGGGAACTTCTACGTACGCGGCGTGCGGCACACGATCGACGCACACGGGTACCGGACGGAGATGACGCTCCTCAGGAACGCACTCAGCCGGATCGCCTCGTCGAGTCCGGCGATCTTTGACCCGGAGACGGCGAAGACGAACGACCAGAAGCCCACGGGCAGGCGGATCCAGGCGGGCGTCGTCGGAGATCTCAGGACGCAGTAGGACCCGGCTCGGAGATTTCTGGAACGCGGCGAGACCTCTCTTATCCTGGGTCTCGGGAGAGAGACCCGGGTGAAAAAGAAGCCTGCTCCTCTCGAGCTCTTCCTGATCGACCCGCGCACCGTGACGGACCAGGAACTCGAGAAGATCGCCGAGAAGATTCGATCGTCTGCGGCTACCGAGACGACCAAGGCGGCCGCTCCCCCTCCTCGACCCTCGGGCTGTGCCGATCCCCGATCCCGTCCGACCGGGCGGCCCAGTCGGTCCAGTCGGCCCACGCAGAGACGGAGGAGAGGGCCTCGACGCTGAGGCGGACGCCGTTCGCGATCGGTGACTCGATCGCTTCTCCTCCCTCCAGCTCGGTCCATGCCGCCTGATCCTGGACGGGTATGACCAGGGCGTCCCGACCGCGCGACGCCCCGGTGTCCAGATGTCGGACCCAAGTCGGACACTCATGCCCCGGAGCTCCGGTCGACGGACCGGGGGCGGCCGGCGGGTGCGCCGTCACGACCGCAGGGCAGAGGCCGTGACCTCCGCCCGCTCCTGGCGCCCCAGCGGGGAGGGTTCCTCGCGCCCTTCACGGAGGGCACATGCCGGACGACGACAGTCGGGTCTTCGAGCCCAGGCTCGAGCCCGACGAGGCTCAGGACGCCGCCGAGTACGCAGAAGACAAGCGGAAGTACCTCGAGGTCGTCTCGCCCCTCCTCGAAGCGTTGGAGCGCCTCGAGATCGCCAAGAACGTGGGCGCGCCGGAGCGCGACGTCGACACCGCGTTCGAGGCGGCCTACAGGAGATTGTCCGCCGCCCAGCAGGCGCATAAGGCGTTCGGGATCGTGGACGTCGAGGACGAGCTGCCTGAGGGCACGACCGTCCGCGAGCTCGCGCGCCGCCTCGTCACGACCATGGAGGGGAGCGACGGCATCGGCGTCCTCGACGCGGCGTGCGAGGAAGTGCTCGAGAGCATGTCGGGGAAGCCACTGGTCGCGCGCGGAGTCCTCGAGTGCGTCGTCGGGCCCCACGGCGACGAGATCCTGCGGGTCGATCTCGTCGCGCGGCGGATCACCGTCGAAGATCGGGCACTCAAGAAGAAGCCTGGCCGCGTTCCTGTCCGTGCGGCGCCCACCGTCGGCCGGAACGCTGCGTGCCCCTGCGGGTCGGGCCGCAAGTTCAAAAAGTGCTGCTCATGACTCAGGCAACGATGGTCTTCGTCGACGGCACGAACGTTCTTGCGGAACTGCCGAAGCGACTCGACTGCAAGAAGGCCAAGAAGCGCGACGAGCTCGAGCTTCTCAAGATCGGACTCGAGGTTGTGAACGCCTGGCGGATCGCTTCGAATCTGATTTCTCTCGCGCGGATCAACTGGTTCGGCTCCTGCGTCGGCAATGACGAGCAGAGGGCAAAGCACCGACAGGCGATTCGGTCCGCTGGGTTCGAGCCGTTCATCTTTCCGCGGAAGCCAAGCGGTAAGGAGAAGGGCGTGGACATCGCGCTCACAAGACTGATGCTCGTCCACGCCTTCCAGAGGAACATGGGACAGGCCGTCCTCGCCTCCGGCGACGAGGACTACGTCGAGCTCGTCGACGAGGTGAAGCGCTACGGGTGCCAGGTCACAGGCGCGTTCTACCTCGATCATGGCTTCTCTCGGGAGCTCCGCATGAGGGTCGACGTCGAGCGCGAGCTCGTTCCCAATCACGTCCTCACGGACCACCCGAACTGGAAGACCCGCGTGGACGCGACCGTCTTGCGAGACGACCCCTCGACCCCGTGTCCGACCTGCGGTGCCCCCATGCCCGCAGCCGGAGCGGCCGGGGAACTCAGCTAGCTCTCACTCTCGATTTCGCGACCGCTCCGTCGCGGTCGCGCGAGAGGATGCTTGTCGGGCGGGTGCCGCAAGTCCCATTCGGGTATGCTTCTAGCGCCATGTTCACCGAGCTCGAGATCAAGAACTTTAAGTGCCTGCGGGACGTGAAGCTCCCCCTGTCCCCGCTGACCGTGCTGATCGGGAAGAACGACACGGGAAAGAGTTCCGTCTTGGAGGCGCTGCACCTCCTCGGGACGCTGAGCAACTTCGACCAGCTCGAGCACGCCTTCCCGGAGCCGCGGACCTTTCGCGCCCTCTCGTGGAGAGGACTCGAGCCGCCTCAAGTCTCTCTTAGCGCGAAGCTAGCCGCGGATCCGGCGCACTCGCTTCCCGCGGAGGCCAGCTACGGGATCGTTCTGGGGGCTGGCGACTACGACCGCCCGCGTGTCTTGGGCGAGGCGCTCTCTTGCGGGCGGTCCGCAGAGTACCTGAGCGCGATTCGCGCCGGCACCGTCGAGTTCGTCCTCTCGGATAGTCGGATGCGGCAGGAGGCGCACACCGCCGGTCCGTTCAACGCGACCTTCAAGAACATTCGTGAAGAGAGCACGCTGCTGCGGCTGGCCTCGTCGGATCGCTGGAACCAGTATCCCACGGCACGGGCACTGGCCGACGCGCTCCGGGCCACTCCGCCGTTCCACCTCAGGCATTCGCGGGTCAGCGAGCCGTCGCCGTTCGTCGTCGGGACGGTCCCGCTGGTCCAGCCCGACGGGTTCGGCCTTCCCTCCGCCCTTCAGCTCATCGCGGGAACCGATCGAACTTCTTTCGATCGGATCGAGGAGGATCTCCGGCGGATCGCTCCGGGAGTAGACGAAGTCATCGTCCGCCCGGTGATGATCCAGTCGCCCGCGCCGCCTATGGGCGAGGAGATCCGAGGCCCCGTCCCCGGATACGCGCTTTCGTTCAGGTTGGCGAAGACCGGGTACGAGATCGAGGCGCCCCTCATCTCGGAGGGCATCCTGTTGATCCTCACGTATCTCACACTCGCCCACTCGTCCGGGGCGCCGAGAGTTCTCCTCCTTGAGGAACCCGAGAACGCGATACATCCCCGGCAACTCGAGAAGATCGTGGGCACGTTCCGTCGCTTGTCCACCGCGGATCGTCCTGGAGGACCTGTCCAACTGATCGTCAGTACCCACTCTCCCTATCTCCTCGACTTCGTGAAGCCGGAGGAGGTTCTCGCCCTCGGTCGTCGCCCCAACGGCGAAACCATCGCGCGTCGGCTCTCCGAGCTCCCCGGCGTCCCTGAGCGCCTGGCGGACGGAATGACGTTGGGCGAGCTCTGGTTCAACGTCGGCGAAGACCGGCTCTTCGGCGACCTCCTGAAATGAAGCTGCTGATCTTCAGCGAGGGGCCGTCGGATGTCGGTTCCCCGACCGCTAGTTGGGACGTCGGTGCTCACGGAGCGATCCGCGCTCTGACCGCCAGTGTCCTCGCGCGGCGCTTCGGGCGTGCGATCAACGAGTGGGAGATCGAGGTTGAACACCTTCCCCGCCTGCAACGCACAAACGGCTTCCCGAGCAAGGTGGTCGCGGCGATTCGGCTGGCTCGCAGCCGCCAGTGTACGAGCGCGGCGATCGTGATCGACAACGACCGCACCGGCGATCGGCGACTCCGGCTCCTCTCCGAGGGCAGAGACGACGCCCTGGCCGACGGCGACCCTTCGATGGCCGCGCTCGCCAACCACACGGCCCTTGGCGTCGCCGTCGAATGTATGGAAGCGTGGCTGCTCGCCGACGAGGGCGCGTTGTCCCGCGCAGCGGAGGCCGAGATCGCCCGCCAGCCCGACCCGGAGACGTTTCAAGGAAGGCCGGGCGAGGCCGATCACCCGAAGGCTCGCCTCGCGTCCGTGCTCGCTCTCCACGAGGGGGACAAACACCCGGCGGAGCTCCGCGAGGCCGCCGCCCGCAACGCGAACCCTGAGAACGTCGCCGCACGGTGTCCAAGCTTCAAGAAGTACGCGGACGAGCTCCGACAGCGCGTGACCTAGGGGTCGCGACCGCCTCCTACGCGGCCCGCGCCACGTAGAGCTCGGGACACCGTAGGGCGACGCACTCACGCCGGCAGATCTCCGCGGCGCGCGGAGTCCAGAGGCAGCGGCCTGTCGCCTTCGTCTACCGCGCGAGCGAGCTGATGACGCGGGCCAGAAACCCTCGCGCGCGCTCACCCAGCGCCCGGTTCTCCTCGATCATCGGCAGCGCGACCTCGGGGAACCGCAGTTTGTCGCCGCGCGCCTCAGGGACCCATGACTCGAGTTGGCCGGTCTCGACGATGTGGATCCCGAGCTCGCGGAGGTAGTCGAGCATGCTCTTGAGGGCCTCGCGGGTCGAGTCCGCGAGGCCCGGGGCCGACAGCCCGCGGTGCTTCAGCCCCTCTGGACCTTCGGTCGATTCCGAAGTCGCCTTCCCCGTCGCCTCCGCGATGCGGCGCACGTCCAAGGATCGTCCGCGCACCTGCGCGAGCTTCTTGAGCGAACCCGGCTCAAGGATCGCGTCGAAGTCGAGAATCAGGGCCCACGGGACGCTGAGCTCCTGGCACAGGGCGACGGCGTTCAGGGTTCCCGACTTTCCGTCTCCTCGAGCGAATCCGATCTCGTCCGCGCTGCCGAGCCGGAAAATCTCCATGACCCCCTGATAGAACGCGCGGTCGCTGACGCCTTCGACGATGACGGCCCCGCGATTGAAGATCACTCCGAGCTGCTCGGTGCGCGCGACGACGGCATGATGCGGCTCGAGCTCGAATTGCGTGGGCCAAACCCGGCGACGCCCCGCCTCGACACCGAGCCTCAGGATCGTCGCCGACCTCGCCGCCTCAAGGAGCCCTTGGACGAAGGAGGGGTCGTGCGTGGTAACGACGATCTGCTTCTCGCCCCTCTTGGCGAGGTCGGCGAGCTCGCGCCCGAGCGAAGCGCGCTTGCTCGGGTAGAGGTGGAGCTCCGGCTCGTCGATCAAGAGAACCTGGTGGATCGGCTCGAGGAGCCCCACGAACAGCGCGATGGCGGCCCTGATCCCGTCGCCGGCGAGACCTAGGGGAGTGAAGTGCCTCCGAGCCCACTCCGCGACTGCCTCGAACCGCCGCTGCGGCATGCGTTCACACAGCAGGTCTTCGGGTACCGGTTCGTCCGCCACTCCGAGCTGCAACTCGGTGACTTCGTGGTCGAGCAGAAGCAGCCTAGATCCGAACTCCCGGTGAACCCTCGCGGCGAGATCGTCCAGGAGCGCCGGAGTCCGCCAGAGCACGTTGAGAGCGTCTTTCGGCGTCTCCGAGAGGGGCGAGACGCGCGCACGGTCCTTGATCAGCCCCAGGCGGTTCTCCGAAGTGAGGAACGCGAAGAAGGGGGCGCGGTCCTGACCATTCGAGTCCAGCTCCAGAATCTTGGAGTACGAGGCGTCGCCCTGGGCCATCCTCTCGGCGTTTCCAACGAAGAGCCGGCTTACGTCTCGATGGTCGCCGCTCGAGGGGAGCGCGTTCGTGAGGGGCGTGCTCCTCGTCGAGACCCTCGTCGCCATTCCTCCGATCGATCCGTGCTCAAGGGAATCGAGGAAGAGTCGCGCCGACCTCCTGTAGTCTCGGTCCTGGATGCCCTGCCGCCGGAGCCAACGAAAGACAGCGCCGCGGCCCGTGGCGTGGCCGTAGCACTCACGCAGGAGGGTCGTCTTCCCGGTGGCGTTTCCGCCGACCACCACGACGACGTCGCGCAACGGGACGACCGTTCCGTCGCCGAACGTAAGCTCGCTGATTCTCACCGGCTCTGACCCGCCTGACCGCGCTCGGCCCGGAATCTCTCCGCGTGCTTGAGGAGTCCCTGCATCCAGGACCGGAGGACCGGGAGCCCGTGGTGCCAGAGCGTCGCTCCACCCTCCACGTAGTGGGGCGCGCGGTCGCGGTAGAGGTCGTGGATGACGCGCGCGACGTCGTCCATGAAGCAGAGAACCTCGGAGAGGACGGTCGCCGCGTAGCGGCGGAAGTCGAGGACGCTCGGGTTGACGATCATCCGACCCTCGCGCCCCGGAGCCCAGAGGCCCAGCTCCGGGACCGCCCTTATCACCTTCATGCTCGCCTCGTCCTGCAGGCCGAACAGGATGCCGTCCTGGGGACGTCCGAAGACGAGCGTATCGCGCCCGTGGTGGACGGCGTTGTCGCGCAGCTCCCTAAGCCCGGCGAACCACTTCGTGTTGTCTCGCTCCACTAGGACGGCGAGCCCCAGGTTCAGCTTCCCGCGCTTCGTGGAGTTGGTCCTGATGGCGTGGAACGAGTCGAGGGCGACCGTCGGCCTCTCGTCTCCCGACGCGCGCTGGATCAGATGGGCGAGGTGGTCATGGAGCGACCGCATCTGCACAAGGGAGTGCTCGATGTCGAGCTGCGAGTAGGTCGCCCACAGCCAGCGGTCGAGCTTCTCCTCGCTCGCCTGCTGGCTCTGCCACTCGAGCCGCGAGCAGATGGTGACGGCGTTGTATAGGTCTTGGTTCGCGCAGGCGAGCGCCGCCGTGAGCGGTCTCGTCGGATGCCCCACCGAGTTCGCGATCCCGAGCCTGCTCGAGAGGCCTAGGAAGTCCGCGCGGAGGACGGTCCGGTCGGTCCCTGGCAGCTGGATGCCGCGTTCCTCGGTCCCGAAGAACCCGAGGGCGCGCGTGACCCTGTCCGTTCGTAGCACGAGGATCTCCCTCTAGGTCTCGATTAACTGGCCAGCTCGTTCGCGCGGCGAACCTGGTCCGCGTCGGCGAAGAGGGCGTGGAGCATCCGGTGGAACCCCCAGTAGAGCGCGGGAACCGAGATCGAGAGGCGCTGACCCGTGACCGCGTTCACGGTGAGCACGCCGTACGTCCACGGAGGGCGGCGGGGTGAGTCCTCGAGGAGCGCGATCTGCTCGGGTCGCAGCGCCCACTTGTTGATCGCGATGTCGAGGTCGGGCTCGTCGCGCTCCTCCTCCGAGGCGGGCTCGAGGCCGAGCGAGTGCGCAAGCGGATTCCTAGCGAGGTCGTAGAGCATCCGCGCGCCCTCGGCGGCTGAGGCAGGTTCTCCGGCCCAGGGGAAGAAGCGCTCCAGGACCTCTTTGAACCGGCGCCCCCGATCCCTTCTGTCGGAGATCGACCTCGGGCTCGCTTCGAAAAAACAGACCGAGGCGCCGGCAACCAGGTTGAAGATGGCCGTGGTCGCCAGGAGGTTGCAGCCCGCGTCCAGGCCTGCGAGCGGGCGTCCTTCCGAATCCCTGAACTCGGCCGCCGGGATCGGGAGCCGCAGCAGCGCACGCACGTCGTTGACCTGCATGTCCACGCGTCGCGCGAGGAGCTCTTGGAACGCGGGGTAGCCTGCGACTTCGGGGAACTCGGAGGGTAGCACCAGTGTCCTCCCTAACCGTGGACGAGTACGTCTCTTGAGACGACGGGTCCGCCGGAGCCTGTCGTACACCCCGGTCGCAGGCTCGCGACCGGCCGGCGCCCGTCCGAGACCTACCCGAGCAGGTGCTCGAGCCCATCTCTGACCCTCGCCAACAGCCTCGAGAGACGTTTGTGCCCCGCGGCTCCCGAGCCGGGCCAGACGCGCTCCGCGGCTTCCGTCTGGGTGAATCCCTGGACGACGGCCACGACGGCGCGCAGCTCGTCGGACTGGAGACCGAGGTCATTAAGCGCACTCGCGAAGTCGAGCCCGGCGTCCACGGTCGTCGGCTCTTGCCCTCCCTCGACCTCCCCGTGGGCGGACGCAAGGGCGACGACGGGACGGTCCGTGCGACGGTGGTGCCAGTCCCGCCTGACGCTCCGGTCGGCCAGGCGCTCGTCGTCGCGCGGGTCGGCCTGGGGGACGCGGGTCTCGTGCAGGACCGACTCAATACGACCGGCTTGCCGAGCCGAGCGAACCCGGAACTCGCAGCCATGCTCGGTCTGCTCCTCGTAGCTCTTCTCCAGGTCGTGCCGATCGGGGGGCCGGGAGAACGTGTCCATGATCTCGCCGCAGACGGCGCGCCCGCGCTCGGAGCGCGGCGCCGTCCTGTCCTTGAGGTCTTCCACGGCGGCGCTTCCGAACATCTCGGCCAAGCGCTGGGCGAGCGTGCCCAGCGTGAGTCCGATCGCGACGCCGAGGAGCTCGTCCCGGGCGATCCTCTCCTCGTCCGGCGTCTTCGCCACGAGGAGCGCCCTGAGGGCGAGCTCGAGCGTGCCCTTGACCCCCTCGAACTCGGGGACACCGAACGCGACGTCGAGGTTGTTGTCGTGCTCGCGCGGGATCGCCCAGGGGTCGCGTCTCGGGATGCCGTCGTCGTTCGCCACGAGCTGCGCCTTGAACGCGGCCTCGCGGAGCGGGTCGAAGGGCGGCGGCGTGAACAGGTACTCCACGGAGATGAGGCCGTTGCTCCAACGCTGCACCCGTCGCTTCGGGGTCACCGTCCCGTCCGGGAGCGGGAGCCCGGGCAGGATCTTGTCGGAGAGGAGCATGACGGGGGCGCGTTCGGTCGGGTCGGCTGCGGGATCGGTCATGGGGAAGTCCTCCGCCCATAAGGGACGGAGGCGTGCCCATCTTAGACAACGGTCGGGCAAAGACTTCCGCGAAATCGGAGAGCGCGCGACGCCGCTGACGAAAGAGCTCGCCATCCTCGGCCAAGTTCAGGAAACGGTTTTGACGGCTGCGCCCTTACATTTCGATGTGGATGTTGGCCGTAGGAGCGTTACCCATGTCGTCTCTGTCCTATCTCTCGCCTCGTGTGTGGACGCCGCGCCGCGTCCCCCACGGGATCGAGGTCGTGATGAGTCACCCGGTCGAGGGCGGCAAACCGATCGTCGTCGGTAGGTCCACGCGGACCCGCGCACGGGTCGAGGAAGCGCGCGCTATGGAATCCGCGCGCTTCGAGGCGCGGGAACTCTGGGGTATCCACGCGCGCCGGGCGGTCGTCGAGTACGGGCTCGAGTGCGCGCCGTCGCCCGCGGGCCGGCCCAACCCCTCGCCGATCCTACCCCAGGCCCCGCCCTCGAAACTCCCCATGATCGCGGTCGCGGCTGGCCTCGCGGTTCTCGTCGTCGCGGCCGTCGCCGTAAGCCGGTAAGTCGCGACGGTCAGCCCCCGAGACGTAGGACCGTGCCGCTCCCCTCGCCGCGCTCGTGGCGGGAGCGCTCGCATTCCGCCTCGTATGCGGCGAGGAACGGGGCCGCGTTCTCCCCTGCCGCCTCGGCGTCCGCAGCCCGGCGGAGGAGAGAGGCGGCGAGAGGCTCCGATTTCCGCAAAGAGTCCCCGTCCTTTCCCCCGTCCTCGATTCCTTTCAAACGCGGAACGCTAGACCCACCGGGGGATACGGCGGACCCGTCGCCGGGTTCGATTCCCGCCGCCTCCATCAAATCGAAAACCCGAGAGAGGCGCCCTTGCAGGGCGCCTTTCTCGTTGTATCGAACCATCGTACAGTGCACCGGGGAGCCGGGGATGCGGCGCTTCGAATTCGTCGAAGGAACGTCGAAGAAATTCTGGGAGATCGACCTCGCAGGCAAGTCGTTCGAGGTTCGCTGGGGCCGCATAGGAACGGACGGGCAAACCAAGAAGAAGAAGTTCTCCTCCACGGCGATGGCCGAGGCTGAGGCGGCGACGCTCGTACAGCAGAAGCTCAAGAAAGGCTACGTCGAGATCGGCGGCAAACGGCCGAGGACGCAGAAGCTGAGCGAGCTGACCGCGTCGCCAGCGCCGTACCAACCGCCGACCGTCTCCGCGCGGTCCGACTGGGAACGCCTCCGCAAGAGAATCAAGATTCTGGGGGCTGGCTCGGCAAAGTCGCGCCCGAAAGACAAGGTCCTCGCCGCGCACGAAGCTCGGACTGGCTTCGCGCTCCCGTCGAGCTACAAGGCGTACTGCCAGACGTTCGGGGGCGGCGAGTTCTGCGGGTACTTCGACGTGTTCGTTCCGGGCGGGTCGCTCGAGCGATTCCAGCAGGAATGGACCTCGAGCTATCGCGAGATTTGGGCCGCGTCGCATGGGAAGGTTTGCGATCGATTGATCGTCTTCGGGACGACGGTCGCGGGGGACATCATGGGCTGGGACCCCGACGATCGCGCGCGCGGTTTGCCCGTCGAGTACGCCGTCGTCATCCTGAGCCGTAGCTCCGACCGAGCCGTTCGCGTCGCGCGAACGTTCCGCGAGTGCGTGGAGAACGTCTTTCTCAAGCCGCGACGGCTCCCGAAGCTTCTCGGCTACGTGGACGACGGCGACGAGCCGCTACCGATCGACTTCGCGCCGTCATAGAGCCTCGACGACCATTCCGAGAACGGCGAGATCGAATCCGGTCGGAGGTGCGATGCAGAACTCGACGCGGAAGCGCTCCATCCACGGTTCGAGAGTCGTATGCCCGCCTCCACTCTCGAAGGATGAAAGCCCTTCGCCCGTCAGGTCGAAGGGCTTTCTTCCTTTCGGGGCCTGCAGTTGGATCACGGCTGCCGCCTGCCCGATCGTCGCGCGTCCGGCGATCACGCTCTGACCCGCCACGCTCGCGGGAGGTATGCTCCGGCCCCGGAGAGAAGCATGAACCGCGTGCTCGTGGCCGCCTTGTCGTTCGCCGCCTTGCTGTCGTCCGCCGCCGGGGCGCACGCCCAGGACGAGAGCGCCGACAACGAGACGACCTGGCTCAAGGGCTCGCTCAAGGAGGGCACGGTCCTCAAGGGCCCGAAGGACGTGCCCGCCTTCCTCGTCCGCGTCGCCGGCGGGCAGGCGGCCATGCCCTCTCTCTTCATAGACGTTCCCTCCGGCGGACGGATCGTCGTCCTCACCCCGGCGCGCGAGACGACGCTCGCCCACGTCCCGGCCGACCGTCCGGCGCGCGTCGCCTTCGGGCAGTGGAAGGTCCTCCAGATCGCCGTCTTCGACGAGAGCGACCAGAAGCTGTTCGAGGGCGCCGTGGCGCGCCCGCACGCGCGCGTCTTCCTGAACATCCGGCCCGGCTGGGACGAGCCACGCGCGACGAAGGCCCTCGAGACCCTCTCGACGATCGCCCGCGCCTCGGCCGGGAACGAGGACGCCCTCGACGCGGCGAAGAAGCTCCCGGCGCAGCAGGACGACCGGATCGCGGCCGCGCTCCTGCAGGAGGTGCTCGGCAACGGCTCGGGTCCGCCCGCCGACGCCGCGACGCCGGCGGCGTGCAGCGATGCCGAGATCAGCGACTTCGTGGCGCGGCTCCAGAACGCCGCGTTCGACAGCAAGCGCACGGACTACGTCGAGACCCACGCCCGCGGCTCCCACTACTACACCGTCGATCAGGCGCTGAGGATCGTGAAGGTGTTCTCGTTCGGGGAAGGCCGCGTCAAGGCGATCGCCGCCCTCGCGCCACGGATCATCGACCGGAAGAACTTCTCCCGGATCTACGACGCGCTCACCTTCTCCTCGGAGAAGGACCAGGTGCGCGAGATCGAGAAGAAGCTCGGCCCCCCGATCGGGGGCAACGCCGCGTGCACGGACGCCGAGACGAGCGAGATCGTCGCGCGCCTCGAGAAGGAGGCGTTCGACGACGGCCGCGTCAAGGTCCTCGAGAGCGCGTCGGCGGGCCGGACCTTCGTCTGCCAGCAGGTCGCGAAGCTCGTGAAGACCTTCACCTTCGGCGACGGGCAGGTGAAGGCGGTGAAGGTCCTCCTCCCGCGGATCTCGGACCGCGAGAACTTCGCCAGGATCTACGACGTGGTCACCTTCGAGAGCGACCGCGAGAGGATCAAGAAGCTCGAGAAGGCTGCGCGCTGACCGTCAGCCGCTCTCGGCCACGACCTGCTTCCCCTTCGCGTTGAGCGAGAGCACGACCTCGTCCTCGGCGAACTTCTTCGCCTTGAGGAGGCCGAGACGCGCGAGGAGCAGGAACGCCTCGGGATCGACCTCGGTCGCGCTCGGGAGCCCGGACTCGGCGAAGCGAGCGAGGAGCTCGCCGGCCCGCTCGACGAGCCCGCCCTCCTCGGGGATCCGGTCCTTCCACGCGGCGAGCGCCTCGACGAAGTTGAGGGGCCCCGCGAAGACGATCGCCATGAACCCGCCGACCTTCTCGCGGCCGAGGAGGTTCTGGAACTCCGCGACCTGGCCCGGGAAGAGGGCGTCGATCGTCGCACGCTCCTTCCCCGCTGCCTCTCGAGGCAAGAGCTCGCGGAGGGGATCGACCTTGCTCCACGCTGCCCAGAACGCGAGGCCGAACGCGCCGCTCGTGATGAGGAAGGCGTAGATCGCGGCGCGCTTCGAGGAGGCCGTCGCCGCGAGGCCCACGAACCAGCAGACCGCGAAGAGCGCGCCACACGTGATCACGGTCGCGCCGGCTCCGTAGATCACCTTCATGATGGCGTCCGAGGTGCGGTCCGAGTTCCGATCGCGGACGAGCTCGGCGAGCGTCATGTCCCGGGCGATGCTCGCACGCGACGCGAGCTCCGGGAAGCCGCTGTTTCACTTCGGGGCGACCCACTCGAGCGGCTTCGCGAGCGTCGCGAGCCCGACCGCGAGGTCGGCCCCGGTCCCGCGCGCGGCGATCACGGTCCCGTTGCCGTTCGAGAGGTAGATCCCGCCACCCGAGAAGACGATCGCTCCTTTGGGCGGAGAGTCGCTCCGCTCGAGGAGGTGGACGGACTCGAACGCGGCGCGGACGGTCGCCACGTCGGCCTCGTCCTTCGCCGGGAGCGCCTGGTGGGTCGCGTCGAGGTAGATCTTGGCGCAGAGGAGCTTCATCCACTTCGGCAGCTCGTCCGCCGGAGGCTTCGTCGTGGATGCGGGACGCCTCCCGGCCGTGGGCGAGAGCATCTCGAAGAGCTTCCCCGCCTGGCGCGGCTTGCCGTCGCTGCCGTAGAGGCCGTATGGGTGGCCCGGGAAGTCGAAGTCCTTGAAGAAGATCACGTCCGCGACGCGCGGCTCGGAGGCGAGGGCCTCGAGGTTCGCCGCGAGGACGCTCGCCTGGTGCGCCTCGCCCTGGGGGCCCGTGTCGGAGGCTCCGATCTCGGAGACGTAAACTCCGAGCGGCGCGCGCCGGTCGCCGAGCGCGCGCTCGGCTCCGTCGGTCCAGGACGTGACCCCCGCGACGAACTCGTGGAGGAGGGACGTGATCGCCGCCGGATCCTGGGCGAGCGACCCGGGCTGGTCCCCGAGATAGTCGTGGATCCCGACTCCGTCGAAGGGGAGCCGCCCCTGGAAGACGTGGCCGCTCACGCCGGCCTCGAGCGTCTGCCGCCAGTAGCGGATCCCGCCCCGGATCGCCTCCTGGGCGCTCGCCGCGTCGGCCTGGAGGAGCACCATCTCGAGCGGCCCCGAGATCACCTTCGCCCCCGTGCCGTGAAGCACCGGGTAGGCGGCCTCGAGGATGCGCGCGTTCCAGTAAGGGTGGACG
>Ga0070738_10004488_pt1 | contig 16653 bp, 13 predicted proteins | sample Coa_R2_2_FD_66446 | JGI IMG/M metagenome (GOLD analysis project Ga0070738, IMG submission 66446) | Surface soil microbial communities from Centralia Pennsylvania, which are recovering from an underground coalmine fire - Coalmine... | ecosystem: Environmental > Terrestrial > Soil > Unclassified ...
TATGCCGAGAGCGGACCGGTCGATAAGGCCTTTGCCTATTTCTCAAAAGCCATTGAGCTCGGGCCTTCAGAATCCGTTTATTTACATAGTTTCGCGGATGCGCTTTTTGTCCTCAGGCGAGAAGCCGCCGCGTACTATCAGGTTACCGAACAGGAGATTTACGCCAAAGCGCTTCTCCTGTACAGCAACGCGCTCAGGCTTGACCCCACCAATTTTGCGCTCGCGCGTGATTTCGCTCAAACCTATTACCCTATCAAGCCATTGCGCGTCGAACCCGCCCTGGCCGCATGGACAAATGCTCAGCGGCTTGCGCGCGAAGAAGCGGCTCGCGAAGAGGTTTCAATCCACCTGGCCAGAGTCAAAATGCTCGCGGGGCGCTTCGCCGAAGCCCGATTGCAGCTCGGGAACGTTACCAACGACGTTTGGCTGAAATCAAAAACGGGTCTGCTCCAACACATCACCGAACGTGAGAAAGAAAAACCGTAGTGCGGCTGGACCAAAAGCGAACTATTCTCCGGCCGGTTCCGCGGAATATTGCCGCCACGGCTGCTGCGGCCGTTTCCTTTCCCGCAGCCATTTGAACGATAGCCACAGCAGAAATAGCAGCAACAAAACGAGATACCAACGGAATACCTTGCGGGAGGTTTCAACGACTCGGCGGTCAAAGGAGGACAGGCCTGCTAAGTCATCGTTCGTCGCGGCTGCTGTGTTGGTGGAAATCGCAGCCATGGCGACCAGACGATTGGTCTGGCGCGTCTCGACGAGCGGACTGGCCATCGCCCCGTTGCTTGAGGAGTCTGTCGCAATGCTACGACCATTGGAAACCTGCGACATCACGCTAGCGGGTCGCTTTGAAACGAGCGAACTGCCGGGCGTTGAATCGCCAGCGTTTGCCGCGCTGGCTTGATTGACAAATCCCTTGGTGGCGACGGCAGCAGGGGACGAAGTGCCAGAAGTAGGTCCGGCTAGCGTCGTGTACATTGAAGGGTATTGCAGCCGCGTTCCGGCCGTTGCGCAGGCCGTGCACGGGACCAGGAGATCTGCAGCCACGCTTTCTTGCGACAGAACAATCGAGTCACGGGATTTTTCCACGTGGCCATCCGAGAAGAGGATGTTCCCGGGAAATCCCCCCCAGGAAGGATTGGGGAAAGGGTATGGTATGTGGAGGACGGTTTGCTGCGGGTCGAGGTAGATTCCCGGCAAGCTAAAATCAGAAGTCAAAATGCCGCCCGGAATGCTGGGATCGGCCTTGAGGCCGATTTCATAGGTTAAGTATAGGTTGGTGTTAAACTGGTCGAAATTTGTGGCCGGCCAGCGATTCACAATCGCTGGACAAACCAGGAGTTTTGGCGAGACAAGGTAGCTCGCCAGCGGACGAAAAAGTTGATAGGCATAATAGGACCCATGGGGCATCTGATAAACCGCGAGGGCCAGCTCCAGCGCACCGCCATCATTTTTCGATACCCCGGTCGGAAATTTCCCCGCGTGGTCATTCGCAAACAAATGGTTGGCCAGCCCGATCTGCTTCTGGTTGGCCACGCATTGGATCCGTTTGGCCTGAGACTTGCCTTGTTGCAACGCCGGCAACAGGAGCGCCGCCAGAAGGGCAATAATGGCAATGACCACCAGAAGTTCAATCAACGTAAAGGCAGTTTTGCGCCGGTCCACGCGTTTTTGACCACGCGGCTCGGCTCGACTGCTAGCGAGCTTCCTCTTCATGGCTGGACGATACGTTGAGCTGCCTCGGGCGATCTGTCAATGGTCACGCATTAGCCATGCCAAATCCATCGTTTGATGCAAAAGCATGGTAAACAGAATCAGGCGTTAGAAAAAGCCTCCCACCTCGCGTGAAAGCCACGCAAACGGCGTGAAATTCACGCAGGCTTGCCCCTCATCGGATGCAAAGCTATGGACTCACGCAGCGACCCGGAGCGGGCACGTTTGTCTCAGCGGTTGGCCGGGATTCAGAGCCTCGACCCGACGTTTGACGGCACATGAAAGCGATACACCCTGGCCACTGGGAAGCCAAGGGCTGGCAGCACATTTCTTTGCATTCTCCTCGGCAGCCTTGCTGCTACGTTATGCATGGAGGCCACCAGACCGCCCTAAGTACCCGCATTCCCTAAATGGATGCATTACTCTGTTTCACAGCCGTCCCATAACCGAGAAGACCCGGTCGCTTCCCTGCGTTTTCCGAAGGATTTTGGCCTGACCTCACAAAAGCTGATTTAGAGTTTTTACATGTGCTTACGGCCGTTAGTTGCGCCTGGACTCCCCCGTTCACAGCCGCCCCAGCCGCGAGAGTTTTGGCAGCCTATGCGAGCCAACGCGCGGCGGCTCTTTCTGCCCGCCCCACAAGTGGAGTTTCGACAGTACCGCAACATCCAAAATATTCCATTAACCCATTCGAATTGGGTGACGCTAATCGTGAGTGGGTTTCGATTCCTTACCTATGGCCTCGCACGCTCCCACGAAACAGTCCTCTTATAACAACCCAAGCGGAACTTTGAGCCCTTTCTTGCATCTAACGGGGAGGAAAGTGCGAATTCGATTGTGGGTCGCCGTCTGATGACCCAGCAAAGGCAGCGCCACGCCACCGTGCGCTGCCCGAGCCGTGTCACATGCCTCGAACCCGCGCCCGGCAAATTCGCCCATCCTGAACTAGAACAACCAGAGGAAAGAGCATGAAAAACAAAAGTGGTAACTTGAAAAACACTGGATCAGCAGCAACGCCTCGCAGGATCGGCCTCATGTTGGCGGCGCTCCTGGCAGTAACCTGGACCTCCTCCAGCCTTGCCGATGGAGATCGGGGAGGAAACGGCGACGGAGATTACGATGGGCGAGGGAACAATCAGGCCCAAGGCAATAACGCCGATCGCGACAACAATGGTAACAGAGGGGATGAGCGCGAGGAAAAGGGCTACCAACAAATCAACCTGGTCGCTGATCTGCCTGGAGTGGCCATCTTGCAAGACACCAACCTCGTAAACGCCTGGGGCATCTCCTTCGGCCCAAATACTCCTTTTTGGATCAGTGACAACGGGACAGGACTTTCGACCTTATACACGGTTACCAACGACATGATGGGCATGCCGCACGTTGTCAAACAGGGTCTCGAGGTCACCATTCCCGGGGATGGCACTCCCACCGGCCAACTCTTCAACAACACCAGAGGCTTCCATACCAACCTCTTCATTTTCGCCAGCGAAGACGGCACGATCTCCGGTTGGCGACCGGCTCTCGGAACGGCAGCCGAAACCCTCGTGTCAGCTCCCAACTCGGTTTACAAGGGCATCACCCTGATTTCAAACTCCAGTGGTCCCATGCTCCTGGTGGCCAACTTCCGGCAGGCCAAAATCGATATTTATGACGGGCAAATGAACCTGATCCACCAATACGCCGACACCAAAGCGCCCAGTGACTACGCGCCGTTTAACGTTGAAGCCATTAATGGAATGGTGTTCGTCACGTTCGCAAAACAGGACTCCGCCATGCACGATGACGTCCCCGGGCCCGGCAATGGCCTCATCGATATTTTGGATCCCATGACTGGAGTATTTCATCGCCTCGTCACGGGCACCGACGCAGGCGGCAATAACCACGCTGTGAATTCCCCGTGGGGCATGGTCATTTCTCCAGCTGACTTTGGCGAACATTCCGATCAATTACTCGTCGGCAACTTTGGCGACGGCACCATTATGTCTTTCGACGACCATGGCCGTTTCGATGGCTTGCTGAGGGATGCCAAACACAAAACTCTCACGATTGACGGGCTGTGGGCCCTGACAGTCGGCAATGGAACCAGAGCAGGAGTCCCTGGCGCCTTATATTTCACCGCCGGCCCCGGCGGTGAACGGCACGGCCTGTTTGGGAGTCTCGTAACGGCAAAAAAGGCCGTCCGAGGCCATCGGCACGATAACGACTAAAGCAACGGCTAGCGCGAAGCTCATCACGCTCGGTTCACCCCCGGGAGCGCCGGTTTCCGGCGCTCCGGCATCCTCCCACCACTCCTCCTTTCCCTCATAGCCACAGCGATTTACCCCTGTTTCCGTCGGCTCCGTCGATGAGTTCAGTTAAATCGCCGTTTCGGGAACCTTTGGGACCCCTCGGGACTCTCACGAATATGAGACCATGGGGTTGCGCGGCCAGCGAAAGGGCGGGACTCCTCTACGCGAGGCGAGGTTTTACGCTCGTCGAAATCATGATTGTTGTCACCATCATGGCGCTGCTGGCGGCCATCGCCGTTCCAAACTTTGTGCGCGCGCGTACCACTTCACAGCGCAACGCCTGCATCAATAATCTGAGGCAAATCGACGCCGCGAAACAGCAGTGGGCCTTTGATTTTCACGCCACTGTTCTTGCGGTCCCAACCATTGCAGACATCCAGCCCTACCTCGGGCGTAGCGCGGCGGGCTCCCAACCGGTTTGTCCCGCGGATCCCGCAAGTTCTTTTGCAACCAGCTATAACATAAACGAAATTCAATCGATCCCAACCTGCGTCATTTCCCCCGCCACGCATCTGCTCAACTCAGCCGTAGCTAGCCCAATCGTCGGCGGTGGCGGTGCAGGAGGAGGAGGCGGTGGTGGTGGCGGACCTGACGGAGGGGGTGGTGATGGCGGCGGTGGCGGCGGAAACTAATTCGCTAAATCCGTACCGCTAATTGGGCTAAATCCGTGTCAATGCTCGTTCAAGCCTAGGTTCGTCCCTCAAGGTGCTGCATTGTAGGAGCCACTGCGTTCTCTGTTTCGATAGTGGCTCAGGTGCGGCGCGCCACTAACACCGAAGAGCACCGGACGAGTAATTTGGTCGGCCGTTTCGGGGCGAGTTAACGACCGCCCATTCCTTGGCCTCGCAAACAGTCGAGCAACGGTTAACAAAACTTTTGGCTCAATGCGCGCCTTTAAGAAGCGAATTACGGGAAAAAGAGGCTTGCTTCGCCTGATATTGTTGCTAGTTTCTCAAACTCTTTAATTTTGAGACAGGATTTGTATGGCAAGAATCTGTGAATTGACCGGCAAGCGCCCGATGAAGGGCAGCATCATTTGGCGCAGTGGTAAATCCAAAAAGAGCGGCGGCATTGGAACGCACGTCACAGCGATTACCAAGCGCCGGTTCATGCCCAACCTTCAGCGCGTCAAAGCGATCGTTGACGGAGAGGTGCGCTATATCCGTGTGTCCACCGCGGCCATCAAAAAGGGCATCGTCGTTAAAGCCCCAAAGCGGACCTGGAAAAAAGAAGAGGCTAAAAAGGCCTAAAGGGTACTGTCCGGAATGGCCCGGCGCCATCGCTGCGCTTTGGTGAGAGGGGCTGCAGGCGGCTCATTTCAGGGTTGGGGGGGATGCGACCAGGACAGCGAAACCCCGAGGTTTCCCGCCTACCCACCCGCACGATTTTCAACTTTTTTGGAAAGGATGGCCGGATCGATCTGACGGGTCCATCGTTCCTGTTCTGAGATGGGGATAAGTCCACGCTGGACCTTTAGCCAGGCCATTTCTCTCAAGGGTTTCCAGCCAAGCTTTCTGGCAGCGGCCCTCAATTCTCCCGTGCGCAGCCCCGGCTGGATCAGGTCGGCTATTTGCTCGCTGGGCAAAAAGAATTCGTAAATGGCAACCCTGCTGCGATGGCCTTTTTGGTTGCACTCAACGCACCCTTTGCCTTTCCAGGCTTTGACCTGGCTGGGCGGCAGTTGCAGAGCGGCCGCCATCTCCTCCCGGATGGATTGGGAAATGCTCAAATCCTCCTCGGCGCAATGGCGGCAAATTCGGCGGGCCAGCCTCTGGGAAATGCTGCAAACCAAGGAGGAGGCGATCAGGTAAGCCTCAATACGCATTTCCAATAACCGGGTCACCGCGCTGATGCTGTCGTTGGTGTGAAGGGTCGACAGGACAAGATGTCCGGTTTGGGCGGCGCGGACGGCGATTTCCGCGGTTTCGTAATCTCGAATTTCGCCCACCAACACGACGTCGGGGTCATGGCGCAAGACGGATCGGAGGCCGGAGGCAAAGGTAAGCCCAATCTGCTCCCGCACCTGGATTTGAACGGTGCCCTCGAGTTGATACTCAATCGGGTCTTCGAAGGTGATTACCTTGCGGCCTTCATCATTGGCCTGCGCCAGCGCTGTATACAAGGTGGTCGTTTTTCCGCTGCCGGTCGGCCCCGTCAGCAGCACCAAACCCTGCGGTAACTGGGTCAGCTGACCGAAAACCGCTTCCTGGTTGGGCTCCATCCCCAACTGCCCAAGATCCAGGAAAAGACTTTGCCTGCCCAGGATGCGCAAGCAGACCGCTTCACCATGCCTGGTTGGCACGATCGACACGCGCAGGTCGTACTCTTCATCGCCGGTTTTCATCGCGATCCGGCCGTCGTGCGGGAGCCTTTTTTCAGCGATGTTCAACCCGGCCATGATCTTGAGCCGCGAAATTACGGCGGCATGAAGGTGCCTCATATCGGCCGGCACGGGAATGGTCTCGAGAATGCCGTCGATGCGGTACCGCAAGCGAATGGAATTTGAGTAGGGCTCCAGATGGACATCGGTGGCGTGCAAGCGCAGCGCCTCCTGCAAAATCTGGTCCACGAACGTCGATACAGTCGCTTCCAGCGCGGAGTCGGTCTCCTTGCCTTGGACATCAAAGACGATTTCCTGGCTGATCTCGGTGCCGCCGCGTTCTTCGCGCAGTTTCTGAATCGTCTCGGCGCCCAGGCCGTAATGCTTCTTGATGACGGCGTGGATAGCGCTGGGCGTGGCCAGGACAATGCGAAAACGCTTTCCGAGCAGCAGGCGGAGATTGCCTTGCTCCATCTGCCGGGGGGGTTCGCTGAAGGCCAGGACCAGGCAATCCTCTTCGATCCCCAGCGGGAGAAGGTGATAATGAAAGATCAATTTGATCGGCACCAACTCGAGCGCCTCGCGCTTGAGATCCAGGGCGACCGGGTCGACAAATTCCAGGCCGTTGGCTTTGGCCAGCGCGCGCCAGGCGTCCTCCTCGGAGGCCAAATTCAGATCCACCAACGCCCGGTGTTGGGGCAGATTTAAACGCTTCTGGCGGCGGCGCACTTGTTCGAGTTGTTGCTCGGAGATCTTGCCGGCCTCCAGCAACAGGTCGCCGGCTTCTTTGGTACCTGAAACGATCGGATTCACTTGATCGGGACCTCAATTTCCCTTTTTGCGTTCAAGAGAATGAGATTCGTCTGCGCCGATTGATTGGTCAATACCAGGTTCTGCAACGAGGCGTCCGCGACAAACAGATTGGTGGTAACCGGCCCGCCAATCACGGCGGCGACGTAGGAGTCATCGATTTTCACAATGACGTGTTTGACCGTGTCGCCTGCCTCGTAGAAACCCTGGTAAGTCACAGCGACTTTTCGAGTGGTCGGCGGCGGCGGAGCCGGGGCGGGGACCGGCACGAAGTAGGTGGTGTAAAAAGCGCTGTGGGTGTTGGTCATCCCGCTCGGAGAGGGCCATTGGGCAGGCGAAAAAAGCCCTTCCATGTTGCCGACCGGGACCGGGCCCGGAGGCGGAGGGTTTGCCGAGTCGGCAACTCTGAATTCCGGTGTTTTCCCCCCCAGGTGAATCAAGGCAAGGTAAAGAACGCACCAAAGCCCCACATGCACCGCGGTGCTGAACCAGCGGCTCCGGACGGCGGTAAGCAGTGGGGAGAGCATGTTACTCGCGAAAAACAAATCCCACGGCTTGCAACCAGACGCGCACCTCGTCGGGCTTTTCCGGGGATTGCTTCTTAACAATCAACCGGTCGACGAAGAGAGGCACTTTGTCCGGGGACGAAGCCGGCAAGCCGGCCGCGCGCAATTCGTCGGCGCGCAGAGGCAGGCTGCCCACCAGCCGGGCCGCGTTATCGGCGGAAGCAGTGAACTCAATCTGCAAGGAGATCTGGTCCCATCGGCCGTAGGCCTCGGGAGGGCTGGGAGCGTTGGTGCCGACCACGGGCGCGTCGAGAGAGTGGATGGCGCTGACCTGGCAGCGAATCGCCGTTCCCAGCAGGTCCTGAGTGAGCGCCAAGGCCGGCCACAATAGCGCCGGGTCCGCGGTGTCAATGGTATGCTCGGGAAAGCCGGCGTAGACGGAAGGGTCGACCGTGATTTTCTGGTCCTTGGCTTGTTTGTCCAGTTCGTCGATTTCTTTGCTGCGTTCGTTTTGAAAATCCACCAATTGAAACGGAGCCGCCATTTTGGCTTTGATCGCTGGGCTCAGTTCGAGGCGCTGGGCCGCTTCTTTCTTGGTGTTCTCGACGACGGTCAGCGCTTCGCGGGTCTGGCTGAGCTGGTTCGTGAGCCGGGCAAGATCGAGAGTCGTCGCGTTGGTTTGGTCTATGGAGGCGGCCAATTTGCGCCAGGTTTTTTGAAGTGGCTCATCGAGGCTGGCGGCCCGCCGCGACAGGGGCATGTAGAAAAAGAGGTAGTACGCGACCAGCGCCAGCCCGGCCAAAGGGATGATGCTGCGTCGCTGATACTCTCTAAAGGGTGTCACTGGGCGCTTTGGCCGTTGCCTTCGGTGGAATCGGGCGCCTGCCAACCGGGGCGAGGAAACCGCTTGAGCGTTCCCCTGCCCTGGTTTTGTGGACCTGACCTGCGCCATTTGACCGGCTGTTGAAAATCGGTTTCGGCAAAATCCAATGCCAGGACGTAATCGCGGTCAGTCACGACCACTTTGGGATCGGCAAGGCTTCGGCGCAAGTCATCGGAGAGCAAGTCGACTTTCGAGAAAAGCCGTTGCTGTTTCAGGCCGTTGACCAGTTCGCTTAAAGCCTGTCGCGAAGCTTCCGCATCTCCGGGAACGCACAGTTCCGTGATGAATCCCGGCCGGGCAAGGACGCTGTTGGTCAAGGAGGCTGCCGAGGGTCGCACCACCGGGGGTCCGAGGTGAGGACTTTCGGCCGTCGCACTCAGCAAGTTGGTTCGAGCCGGCCGATTGGTCGAGAGTAAAGCAGGAGCCTGGCTGAAATAGCTCTGCTGGTCGGCCAACAGGACATACCATAAACCGCGATTGCTTCTCGATTGTTGGAGAAGCGAGATGGTCTTCAACGTATCGAGCGTGTTTTGCTGGGCTGCCAGGACCGGTCTCAAACTTTCATATTCGGCGACTAAATCGCTCGTAAACGACTCATTTGCGTCCACTGCAGTCTGACCGGCCTGGACTCTGTCCAACAAGGCTTGCTTTTCTTCGTACAACGAGGCCTTGCGCCATGTGCCCAGGATTAGAATCAGGACGCAAACCAGGACCAGGACGGCGCTGGCGATGTCCAACCGTTGCCGGGCCATTCGCTTTTTTAGCGCCTCGCGGTAGTTGGCCGGCAGCAAGGAAATCGGGTTAGGCACCTGGCCTAAGGCCTGCAATGCCGCCCCGAAGGCCACCTCGAACCCTTTTGCGGGCGCGATCGAGTCCGGCTCGGTTTCCTGCGCGGACCACGGTTCCAGCGGCAAATTTGCCTTTTCCCGCAGATATTGCAGCAAACCCGGCTGTTCGAGGCCGCCGCCGCTGGAAATCAACTCGAACGGAGGGTTGGCTGCGGCAGCTCCCGGATTGTGTTGAAACCACTCGCTGAGTTGCCGTTTGAGTTCGGCCACCCAACCATCCACGGCCGCGCTCAGCTCGCTTTCAGGGCCGGGCAACCAGTTTTTCTCCCGTTTCAGGCTCTCGGCCTGCTCTTCAGTGCACCCGCGTTGCCGAGCCAAAGCGCGGGTGAAAAAATCCCCGCCCATCTGAAAGCTCGTGGCAAAGGCGCCTTGGCCGGCGAGCACGATTACCACGACCGTGGTTTGCGCGCCGACATGGACCAGGATCGAGCGGAATGATGTCGGGTAGGTCGCCCGGTATGCCGCTATGAGCGCGTTGGCCGTCGTGGTAACTTCGCAAAGCTCGTCCTGCTCGACCCCGAGCTTTGCAATTCGTTCGCGGATTTCTCCTTCCTGGCAAAGCGTCACCCAAAACTGCCGCCGATTGCCCCCGGGATCTTCCAGGGGCGCGAAATCATAAACAATCCGGCTTTCACTAACGCCGCTGAGCTTGATGCTCTCCTCGCCAATGACTTTGTCGACCTCGCTTTCCGGCACATGCGGCAGGTCGATGAGCTGCGAAATCGAGACGTGCTCGGGTTGAACCAGGGCCAGGGGAGGCCGCCCGTGGCGATCGAGCTCGTCCTGCAAGTGAGCTTTAATCTCCTCGCTGGAGACCAGCCCTTCGGCCTTCAAATCAATCAGTTCTTCCTTGAGGATTCGTACCCGGCCGAAATCGCTTTCGGCCAGCAGCAGTTTCAATCGGCTGCTGCCGGCGTCGACGGCCAGGACTTGCCGAACCGGCAAGCGGACCTTGCCGAAGGGGAGTATCGAGCCGGACCGTTTCATGCATTGCTCCGGAGTGGCTCGAGGAAAGGGCGCCGGCTTGGGACTCTCATCGCGGTGACGCCACGGAGTTTGTCGACGCTGCGGTGTCGTCGAACACCAGGAACTCACCGTTGTCCTTCACAATAGTGGCAGTTACAAAGATCAACAGGTACCGCGGCGTATCCGACTCGGTGCGGCGCCTGAACAATGCGCCGATGATAGGGATATCACCAAGAACGGGGACCGATTCAACAAAAGTGGAACGTTCGCGCTGCAGGACTCCACCCATGACCACGGTCTGGCCGGATTTGACCGCGACGCGCGTGGATAGCTCCTCGGTCCGGTAAGTGGGCAGCTTGATATCGAAACTGCTTTGCACGTTTGTGCCCACGCCGTATTGGCTCAGCGTAGCGTATTTGACCAGTTGAACATCCGTGTTCACGATCGGGTTCAACGCCAGTAGGATGTTCTTGCCGTCACCGCTGATGCTGGCGAGCACGTTCAAAACCGCTCCCGCCGTGATCTTGGTGGGACGCCCGCTGGGCACCCAACTGGACACCGTGTAATACTGCCCGACGGTCGAAGCGACGTTGTATTCCTCATAATAATACTGGACGTTGCCGTCGCTGATCGTCGCCGGCCTGTTATTCAGGACAGTAAGGCGCGGAGCGCTTAAGGTCTGACTTTCGCCGCTCTGCTCCAGGGCGCTGATCGTGGCGCTGAGATTTTTTGCTCCGAATACGCTCGTAAAGGCGTGCTGGATCCCAATGCCCACGGCCGGGTTGGCGCCCCCTATAATCGCTGCGGGATTGGGATTGATGCTGCTGGGGAAGTTTTGTCCGTTTATTAAACCCGTAAAATCCTGCGGAACACTCGTGTTTTGGACTCCGAGACTCTGACTCTGCCGATCGGCTTCCCACAAAACGCCCAATTGCATGAAGGCGGGCTTGGAAACCGTGATGAACCGCGCTTCGATGAGCACTTGCTGGATCGGTTTGTCGAACTCGCGGATGATGTTCTCGATGACGCCCAGTTGCTCGGGCGTGCCCCGCGCGACAATCAGGTTATGTTCGTAATCGATGAACGCCTTTGAGCCGGTGAACAGGTTGGTAATGGCCCGCTCGATCGAAGGAAGAATCGGCGCTTCGTCATTGACGAACTTTTGAAACTTCTGCACTTCCGTCACGGTCGTAACGTTGTTAGCCGTTTGCGTAGTCTTGGTCGCTTCAGGCAATCCGAACTCAGCCGGGAGCACAAACCCTTTGCGCAGCCGATAAAAACGGGTCTCTTCCATGAGGCGTTTGGGGTCCTTGGCGTCCACAACCCACACCAGTTCATCCCCAACCTGGAATTGCAGCTCATAATTACGCCCGACGTAGCGCAAAAACTCGCTGAGTTTCACGTTGTCCAGGTTGATGCTCAGCACCTGCTTGAGCGGCGCCAGCGATTTATCCGCAACGATATTCACCCCTGAACTCTGGCTGAGATTCACCAGGATTGTCTCGAGCGGAACGTTGTCCAGGTGAATGGAAACCTGCTTTTCGAGCACCTTGGCCATCCGCCCTTTTTCGCTTTCAAAATCGAAGAGCGGGCCCTCTTCATGCACGGTTTTGCCGTAGGTATCCGGGATGTACGGAGTGTTTTCGATTCGATCGACAGCGTCACGCACGTCTTTGCGAGGAGGCAAACCGCGGTCTTTCTGTTCGCTGAGCAGGCCTTTAGCAGTAGGATTAAAAGCGGAATTCTTGGCGTCGATGCTCCGAATTTTATCTTCCAACGCCTGGGCGCGCAACGCCTGCGCCTCCTGGTTCACCCAGGTATGGACGCGCGCCAGGATCTGGTTGTTGGGATCCTGCGAGTAGAGGGCGTTGGCCCTGGCCTGCGCGTCCTCCCATCGATTCTGAGCGGCCAGGTCCATGATCTCTTTGATCTCGCGGTCGTACGTCTCGCTGTAAATCACCTTGGGTTGCGCTTTGGTCGGAGGTGGAGGCGCCGAATGCTGGCAGGCGGTAAAACTCAGCAGTAAAACTGCTGTTGCGCCTGCGATCCGCGTAGTGGTGGTCAGCTTCGGTTGCGAAAGCATGAAAAAAATTTTGACGAAGAACTCACCTATTAAATTCAGCGCGGCTGCGCTTGGCAACAGGTTTTTTCCTGCCGCCACTTGATTGTTGCGCACCGGCAATGTTGCCGAGAGCGGCCGAAGTGGGGTTGGCGACCGAGTTGATGAGAATTGATGATAGTGATGGTCGAAAATTGGTCGTTGGCAACCGAGCCCCAGCGCCGGCTCAATTACCATACCAAATTTTCAACGATCAATCATATCAATTCTCGATCATTTCTCGAATGGGACTTTTGGGCCGCGCTTTTGCGCTCATCTCTCCTTGAAGGAGCGCATCGTGGCGCGTTTCAGTTCACGATCGGATTCTCGTCGCTTGAGGTCTTCACGTTTATCAAATTGCGCTTTGCCTTTGCCTACCGCGAGCGCGACTTTTACTTTTCCATTCTTCCAATACAACGAAAGCGGCACCAGGGCGTTGCCTTTGACCGAAGCCAGTCCGAAGAGTTTGCGGATTTCGGACTTGTGCAGGAGCAGCTTCCGGGGGGCTTTGGGCTGATGATTCTGCAGATTGCCGTGGGAGTACTCGTCGATGTGGGCGTTATACAAGAAGACTTCCTGGTTCTCGACGCGCGCAAAGGAGTCGCTGAGTTGGCCTTTGCCGGCGCGCAGGGCCTTCACCTCCGTGCCGTGCAGGACAATCCCCGCCTCGAAGGTCTCCAGGATATGGTAATCCCGCCTGGCTTTCGGGTTGGACAGGATATCAGCCATAACAAAATCAGCCAGAAGGTCGCCCTTCTGGCCGATCGTTTAAATCAATGCCGAGGACTCCTAGTGCTTTTTGCGCTTCTTGGCCGTAGGCCGCGTAAGTTCGGTAATTTCCGGCATTTCGAACCCGACTTTGTCCTCGATGATCTCAAGAAGCGCGATATCGGCAGCTCCGAGATGCCCGGGTTCGTCCACGAGCGGCCGGCTTAGGGCGCCCGAGCCGGAGTTCAGTTGCCTGACGCGCCTCGAAATCAAGTTAACCAGAACGTTGGGATTGCCAACTTTCTCCAATGCTTTTCGTGTCAGTTCAGCGTTCAAAGCGTTGTCCAAGGTTTTTCGTCGAGCCAGATAAACTATCGATCCGGAATGGCAAAGCAACACCAAAGTTTTCGAATTCGGCTTGCGCCCGCTCGCCTCTTTGCCTAAAGACAAGACCCATGCCTGGAAGCAAATCCCTCAGCCCGTCCAGAAAACGTCCATTTGATTTGCAGCAGTTTCTCGCCAGCCGCACCGAGGCCGTCAACAAGGCCCTGGATCGGTATCTGCCCAACATTGGCACCCGGCCCGCAACCATTCATAAGGCCATGCGCTACTCTTTGTTTGCGGGCGGCAAGCGAATGCGGCCTGCTCTCTGTTTGGCGGCGGCTGCGGTCTGCGGCGGTCGGGAATCCGAAGCCATGCCGCTGGCTTGCGCTGTCGAATGCATCCACACTTACTCGCTTATCCATGACGATTTGCCAGCCATGGACAACGATGACCTGCGCCGCGGCAAGCCTACGAACCACAAGGTCTTCGGAGAAGGCATTGCAGTCCTTGCCGGTGATGCGCTGTTGACCCAGGCCTTTGAAATTGCCGCTCGTTGCAAGGCCTGGCCCAGGTATTCGCATCAAAAAATCATTCTCGAATTGGCCTCGGCCTCCGGCTCGCTTCAACTCATCGCGGGGCAAGTCGCCGACCTCGAAGCCGAGGGCAAAACGATCTCAGCGGCGGACTTGCGCTACATTCATGAACGGAAAACCTCCGCTTTACTCTGTTGCTCGGTCCGCCTGGGCGGGATGAGCGCTAACTGCACCAGGGCTCAACTCGACGCCCTTACCGATTTTGGTTATCATGTCGGCCTGGCCTTTCAAGTCATCGACGACATCCTGGACGTCACCCAGACAAGTGAGGCGCTGGGAAAAACCGCAGGCAAGGATACTCAGGCCCAAAAGGCCACTTACCCTGCCATTGTGGGATTGGAGCAATCCCGCAAAATCGCTCAGAAGCTCACCGCCAAAGCCTTTTCGGCGTTAAAAGGTTTTCGCGGCAAAGCGCGCGCGCTTGAAGCTCTGGCCGAGTTTCTCCTCAAACGTGACCGGTAGGTTTACGCGCCAGCAGCTAGTAACGACGGGGGGAGGTTGCCTCGATGTTGCCTCTACTGGGCCATAGCCAGTCTGACGTTACAAGTGGACCTTAGTTGGACCCTCAGCAATTCTGCAAACGCATACGCCTGAGGGCATTGTATAAGCCTTTGAGACCAATTCTGAGCGCGCGTTAACGCCTTGGCGAGCTTGCCCCGCCCAAGCACCCGTGGCGCGCGTCAAATCCTACTGCCCGGAATAATATTTTTCCACCTTCGCCGCCACGTCTTTGTAGCCGATATCCACCTCGTAAATGATTTTGAACTGCTCGATGGCCTCTTCTTTCTTGTTCATGTTCTCGAGAACACAACCCAGATTATAGACGAGTTCCTTTTTCTCTTCATCGAGCACGGGCTTCTCTTTGATCGCGCCTTGAAGCTGGCGAGCTGCCATGTCGTACATTTTCCGTTTGGCGAAGCATTGCGCCAGCAGGTTCAGGGAGGCGACACGCCGGTGAGGATTGTTCTGCGACTTTTGAAATTCGGCGATGGCTTCGCTGACTTTGCCCGCTTGCAGGTACAGTTGCCCCAACTCGAATCGATACTGCAGGTCATTGGGAAAGCGTTCCACTCGTTTCTGAACCTCGTTGAGCTGATAGGCCGCCTTTTCGCTCTGCAGTACCGCCAGTTTGTCGCTGTAATCGGGAGCGGTGTTGTCCAATTGAGAAATCTGGTGCTCGTATTTGCGAATTACCGTCTCGCTGATGGCCTTGTCGAGAGAGGCGTCGTTGCCTACGTCCGAGGATTTCAATCGATCGTAGTACGCCATCGCTTTTTGGAAATCCTTTTTTTGGGCGTAAGACTCGGCCAGGGAGCGCACCAGCTTGAGGTTGTTCGGTTCGTTCCGCAAACGGCCCTCATATTCGTTGATTAAGCGCTCGGTAACATCTTCAGATTTTTCGACGCGGTTCTGCTGCTCAAGTGTGACCGCTTCTTCCTTGTTCCGCAAAATATCGCGGTACGACCCGGTGCCCTCGGCCAGCGTGTCGTAACCGCCCTCATCCATTGTATTGCGGGCGGAGATATTTTTGAGGGCTTGGGCCACATCATTATCCGAGGGAAACTCCTGTTGCAGGTCGGTCAGGATTTTTTCGGCCCGTTTGACCTCGCCAATTTTGGCCAGCGTATTGGCCAGTTGAATGGCGACCTCTTTGTCTTTGGGCGAATTGCGGAAAAGGACCTCGAGGGAGAGCGCGGCGGTGCGCGGCATTTCCAGCGCGGTGGCCGCCTTGACCACAAGCCGGTGCGCCGATGAGTTGTTCGGATCGCTGTTAAGGATCTCTTCAGCAATCGGCAAGGCGGTCACCGGGTCGCGCCTCAGGGCGGCTTCGCCTTTGACGACCATCGGCGAAGAGCTTGCGCTGCTCCACATTTTCTTCATGAACCCGCCGCCCTTGCCGGCTTTGCGCATTTGGGCGGTGCGGAGTTTTTGCCGGCATTCATACAGCCCGGGCTCCCGTGCCAGGACCTGGTTAAACAAGTCGATGGCGTAATCAAAATTGTCCCGCTGGAGAGCGTCGTGACCTTTCGTGTAGAGAACACGCAAGTCGCGTGTGAGGTCGTTCAAACTTTTCTCGGCCATACCTTCCCAACTCTAGTCAGTTTTGCTCCTGAAATGCCAATCAAAACGAGGCGCAAAGCCAGGCCGCTGCCGGGGAGGTGAGCGTCCCCAAGGCCGGCCGGCACCGGGGCGACGGGTCATGCCGCCACAACCGGGCGCGTTGAATTCATTATTTTCTTTGAGCTTGAATCCAGTGTGAGCCTTCCTCATGATAAATTCGTCAAAATGATACCAGCTTCTCACCTACTGTACCGCCGCGTTCTCTATTGTGCCTTGCTCGCGTTATGCCGTTTGTGCGTGATGGGAGCGACAACGGAGACGAATCGGCCGCCCGCAAGCACCAGCATCGCCCCCGAATTAAAGGTAGCAGATAACTTCCTGCTTGCGATTCCGAAAACGGGTTTCGGCAAGGACTATCTCTTTAGTGCCTCTCTGATCCCGCAAGCGCGTGCCGCCACCAGCACCGGCCTGGCAGCCAAACTTGTGCGCTTCGAACTGTTTCCCGACGGCGTCGATATGTACGAATCCA
>Ga0070738_10004489_pt1 | contig 16649 bp, 10 predicted proteins | sample Coa_R2_2_FD_66446 | JGI IMG/M metagenome (GOLD analysis project Ga0070738, IMG submission 66446) | Surface soil microbial communities from Centralia Pennsylvania, which are recovering from an underground coalmine fire - Coalmine... | ecosystem: Environmental > Terrestrial > Soil > Unclassified ...
ACCTTACCTTCTCGCTTGGTCATGGTGTGGTCCCTTTCCACGGGTCGGTGACTTGCAACATCACCAACATGCCATGACCACCCCTCAGGGCTTTTGCTGAACCTTCTGCACACTATCTGGACGGCGGGTGGACACTCGGTGGACGCCTGAGACTCGCAGCCTTATCGCCGTCTTTTCGCTGCGACTCGACGCGCGGCGCCCAGCGCCGCACGGGCCCAGTCGACCAGCTCGTCCGGTTCGTCCATCAGCCGCTCCGGCACCCGCCAGAAGGAGAGGTCGATGGTGCTGCCCTTCTTGCGATAGTTGAGCGGCGGGGCGTCGCGGGCCTCCGCGAAGGTCGCACGGTTCTGGTCGTCGACGCGGAAATAGAGCGTGTTGTCCGTCACCATGCCCAGCATCACGCCGTCGCAGAACACGCCGGTCTTGCCGAACATGCGCCGCATCGTGATGCGGCCGAGGGGGCTGAGCTGATCGCACAGGAATTCGGCGAAGTCAGGACTGGCAACCATCGGCGGATCCTAACCCGTGATCCTGCCAGTCGGTGTCAGGAATCGGCAGGGGCCCAGATGCGGATCGCGGCGGTGCGGCCGCGCAGCTCGCGCTCGCCCAGGTCCTGCAGCTTGACCGGCAGGCCAGCCGGGTCTCCGCCGATCTGCCTCAGGATGGCGTCCGACACGACCAGCGGCGTCTTGAGCTCGCGGGTCAGGCCCTGCAGGCGGCTGGCGATGTTCACGGTATCGCCGATCACGGTGAAGGCGAGGCTATGCTCGGTGCCGACATCGCCCATCACGGCCGGGCCGTAGTTGAGCCCGATGCCGATCGCGAGCGGCGGTTCGCCGTGGGCGGCGCGCTCGGCGTTCCAGGCGTCGAGCGCCTGCAGCATCGCGGCAGCGCAGCGCAGCGCGGCCAGCGCGTCGTGCGGGCTCGCATCGGGCAGGCCGAACACGGCGAAGATCTCGTCGCCGATGTATTTCTCGATCGTGCCGCCGCAGGCGAAGATCGCGTCGGCCATGCGCTGGTGGAACTCGCGCAGCATCGCGACCACGGCCTCGGGCGGCATCGCCTCGGCCATGCGGGTGAAGCCCACGATGTCGGCGAACAGCACCGCCACGGTCTGGCGCCGCACCGGTCCCAGCGGCTCGTCGCTTTCGGCCAGCAGGTCGACCAGGTTGGGCGAGAAATAGCGGGCGAGGTTGGAGCGCGCCCGCTCGGCCTCGGCGCGCTGCCGGTCGAGCGCGCGGATCTGGGCGATGGTCTCGAGCGTCTTGTCGATCGTCACCTCGAGGTCGTTGAGGTCCACCGGCTTGGTGACGAAGTCGAAGGCGCCGCGATTCATGGCCGTGCGGATGTTGGCCATGTCGCCGTACGCAGACACGATCACCGCGCGCGCTTGCGACTGCCGAGACCGCAGCTCGGAGAGCAGGGTGAGCCCGTCCATCACCGGCATATTGATGTCGAGCAGCAGCAGGCCGATGTCCGGCTCCTCGGCCAGCACCGCCAGCGCCTCCTCGCCGTGGCGGGCGAAGCGGAAGGCGAGGTCGCCCTTGCGGATGCGCTGGCGGAAGCGCTGCTTCAGCAGCAGCTCGAAATCCGGCTCGTCGTCGACGGCGAGGATCTTGGCCGTGCTCATGAGGCTGAACGGAGCTGTTGGAGCTGCTGCTTCAGGAGGTTGAAGTCGACCGGCTTGGTGACGAACTCCGAGGCGCCGAACTCGCGGGCCTTACGCCGCCGCTCGTCGTCGCCGTAGGCGGTGACCATGATCACCGCCAGGTCGGCATGCTGCTCCTTGACCTTGCGCAGCAGTCCCAGCCCGTCCATGCCAGGCATGTTGATGTCGGACAGCACCACGATCAGCTCGGGCCGGATGCCGTCCTCGAGCTTGCCCAAGGCCTCCTCGGCCGACTGGGCGAAATGCATGACGTAATGGCCCTGCCGTACCTCGCGGCGGAACTGCTGCCGGAAGAGCTCGGCGACATCGGCCTCGTCGTCGACCACCAGGATACTGACGCTCATCTACCCACTCTTTGCTGAAGTGATGCGGGGCCGCCGCGGCAGCCGCACGGTGAACTCGGTGAAATCGCCGACCACGCTTTCCACCTCGATCGTGCCGCCGTGCTGCTGCGTGACGATGTCGTAGCTGATCGACAGGCCCAAACCGGTGCCTTCGCCGGTCGGCTTGGTGGTGAAGAACGGCTGGAAGAGTTTCTCACGCACATCGGGCGGGATGCCGATGCCGTTGTCGCGCACCTTGACCTCGACGCCCTCGCCTGTTTCGCGCGTCACGACTGTGAGCGTCGGCCGGAAGCCCGCCTCCTTGGCCAGCCGGCGCTTGTTGGCGGCGTAGAAGCCGTTGCCGAACAGATTGAGGAACACGCGCGTGACGTCCTGCGGCACCACCTCGATCGGCGTGGAGTACTCCGCGAAGTCGCGCTCGAGCGTGACGTTGAACTCCTTATCCTGGGCGCGGGCGCCGTGGTAGGCGAGGTTCAGCGCCTCCTCGACCAGCGCGTTGATGTCCGACGCCTGCCAGTCGCCCGAGCCGCCGCGGCTGTGGCTCAGCATGCTCTTGACGATGCCGTCGGCGCGCTTGCCGTGCTCGGCGATCTTGCCGAGGTTGCCCGTGAGCAGGCCCATCGTCTCGTCGAGCTCGGCGCGCTTGTCCTCGTCGAGCGTTCCCAGAGCCGGTCCGGCGATTTCCTTCAGCTCGTCGAGCAGGTCGACCGAGAGGGTCGCGAAGTTGTTCACGAAGTTCAGCGGATTCTTGATCTCGTGCGCGATGCCCGCGGTGAGCTGGCCGAGCGAGGCCATCTTCTCCGACTGCACGAGGTTGGCCTGCGCCGCTTTCAACCTCTCCAAGGAGTCGCGCAATTCGGTAAATAGGCGCACGTTTTCAATCGCGATCACCGCCTGTGCGGCGAAGGTCTCAAGCAGCTGGATCTGCTGCGGCGTGAAAGGTTCAGCCGCAGGCTTACGCAACATGATGGCACCCACTGCCGCGCCTTCGCGCAGCATGGGGACGGCTAGGCCGGCCTTGTGGCCATGGTCGCGCGACAATGCTCGCGCGGTCGGCCACTCAGCGGGATCAAGGGCATCGTAGTCGGGAATGTGGCAGGCCGCGGCATCGACGATCGCACGGCCCACCGCATGGTCGCGCGTCAGCGGCAGCAACATGCCCACCGGACCGACGTCGATCTCGCCTTCATGGGCGGTCAGGCGTGCCTTATCGCCCTCGCGCAGGTGGACCAGGCTGTCGGTCGCGCCGCAGAACCGCACCGCGGCCTTCGCTACAGCATCGAGCACCGGCTGCACGGCGGTGGGCGAGCTGGCGATCACCTTGAGAATGTCGGCGGTCGCAGTCTGACGCTCCAGCGCTTCTTCGGCGGCGTCTCGCGCTGCGCGGATCTCGGCCTCGGCCTGCTTGCGCTTGGTAACGTCGCTGTAGATTAGCACCCCGCCGCCGCCCGGCACCGGATTGTTGCGTACCTCGAGGACCCGGCCGTCGGGCCGCGTGCGCTCTGCCGACCATTGCCGCGTGGCGCGGTCTCGGTAGCGCGCCACTTCCTTGTCGGGGTCGCGGTCGCCGAGCTCGCCGCGCTGGACCAGCAGGCGCACATAGTCCTCAAGGGTCGGCCGGCTCGCCAGGAAGTCGTCTGGGACGTCGAGCAGCTCCTGGAAGATCCTGTTCCATGAGGCAAGCTTTAGCTCGGCATCGAACATCACTACGCCGTCACCCATATGCTCGAACGTAACGCTCAGCTCCTGCTGGCGTCGCTTCAACTCGCCCAACAGGCGGGCGTTCTCCATGGCGATCACCGCCTGGGCGGCAAAGTTCTCAAGCAGCGAGATCTCCTTGTCGTTGTAGGGGCGCACCTCGCGGCGATTGGCCGAGATGAAGCCCAGCACGGCGGCATCCTTGCGCAGCGGCACGATGAGATTGGTGCGGATCTGCGATCCGGCGGTGAAGCGCGGGCCGAAAGCATGCGCTCTGTCGACATCCCGTCCCTGTTCGTAGGTCCGGTGATGGAAGCGCTGACCGGCGATAAGATCGACCGCCCAGGGCGGGGCGATGTGCGGCGTCCGCAGGATTTTATCGATTTCCTCGTCGTAGCCCATGGTCGTGATGGCCTGGACATGGGTTCCGTCCCAGGTGAACAGCGAGCCCATGTCGGCACCGCAGGTGCTGTGCGCTTTTTCGAGGATCGCCCGGGACACCGGGGTGAGATCGCCGGGCGAACTGTTGATCACTTGGAGGATCTCCGCTGTCGCGGTCTGCTGGTCAAGCGATTCGCGCAGCTCGGAGAGCAGTCGCGCATTCTCCATTGCGATCACCGCCTGATCGGCGAAGGTGCGCAGGAGCGCGACCTCACGGTCGCCGAACGCCTCGACATGGTCGCGCAAGAGCGTGATCACGCCGACCGGTTCGCCTTCGCGCAGCAAGGGGACCGCGATTACGGTGCGGGCGCGGGTTACGCTGTTAGGATGGACGAGGTCGAGATCCTGGCTCTGGTCGAGGACCTGCACGACCTGCCGCTCGAGAAGCGCGCGGCCGGCGGTGGTGCTGCGGCCGGGCAGCAAGGCACGTCCCTGGAGCCATTGGAGCTCGTCGGCCGTAGGATTGATGGCAGCGGCATGGCGGTAGCTATCGCCCTGGCGGATAGCGATATCTCCTTTTTCGACGTCGCACAGCCTGAACGCGGACACCAGAATGGTGTCGAACACCGGCTGGATATCCACGGCTGAACGGCTGACGACCTCGAGGAGCTCGCTGGTCGCCGTCTGGTAGTCGAGCGACTCTTTGAGCTCGGTGAACAGCCGGGTATTCTCGAGCGCAATCACCGCCTGGGCGGCAAAGCTCTCGAGCAAAGCGATCTGCCGGTCGGAAAAGGCACCCGGCGTGCGCCGGTGCAGGATGATGGCGCCCACCGCCTCGTCCTGGCGCAGCAGGGGTGCGGCCAGCGCGGCCCGGAAGCCGACCTGCCGTCCGACGGCCCGGTCGAATTCGGTCTCGGGGCCGGTGGCCGTTTCGATGTCGGGGATCTCAGTGACGGCCCGGTCGAGCATGGCGCGGCCCGGCAGGTCCTTCCGGCCGATCGCGTTCGTCATGCCGACCGGCGACCTCAGCACGCCCGCATGGGCGACGCATCGCCATATCTCGCCGTCGCGCAGGTCTATGGCCACGTCCTCGGCGCCGCAGAAGCGCAGCGCCGCTTCGCCGACCGCATCCAGCACCGGCGTGACATCGGTCGGCGACTGAGCGATGACGCGCAGGATGTCGGCGGTCGCGGTCTGCTGCTCCAGCGAGTCGCGCAGCTCGCTGAGAAGCCGTGCATTCTCCATGGCGATGACCGCCTGTGCGGCGAAGTTCTGCAGGAGCGTGATCTGCTTGTCGCTGAAGGCGCGCACCTCGCGGCGATACATGACGATGACGCCGACCAGGCGATCGTCCTTGCGCAGGGCCACGAAAATGGCGGTCTTCGCGCCGCCGATATCGACCAGCGCCGTCGCGCCGACGAATCCCGCACGGTAGATGTCGGTGTTGGCGAGATCGACCAGCTGCACGACCGATTCTCCTGCGGCGAGGCGGCCCAGCCCCGAATTCGGCGGCGGCGACTGGATGCTCCGTGTCGTCGCGATCAGCTCCTCCGGCACGCCGCGGTCGACGACGGGCTCGAAGAGCTGTCCGTCGAAACGGCCGAAGATGCCGAAGGCCGCCTCGCACAGATGCATCGCCTTCTCGAGCATGGCGTCGAGCACGGGCGCGAGGCGGCCGGGCGAGGCGTTGATGACTTCCAGCACTTCGGTGGTCGCCGTCTGTTGCTCGAGCGATTCGCGCAGTTCGGTGAACAGCCGGACGTTCTCGATGGCGATGACTGCCTGGGCGGCAAAGATCTCCAGCAACGCGATCTGACGTTGCGTGAAGCTGCCCGGCACGCGATTGCGCAGCGCCACCGCACCAAGCGCCTGGCCGTCGCGCAGCATCGGCGCGGCGACCACGGAGCGAAAGCCCATGCGCTCGGCATTGGCGCGTTCGGCACCATGTTCTGCCGGATCGAGTGCGCCGATATCGGGATAGTGGATCGTCCTGCCGTCGACCATCGACCGGCCCGGCGCGGTTTCGCGGTTCAGAGGCAATATGCGGGCGACCGGACCGCCCAACGGGCCTTCATGGGCGACGCCCGTCCAGGTATCGCCATCGCGCAACAGGATGACGGCATCCAGTGCGCCGCAGAAGCGCACAGCCGCCTTCACCACGGCATCGAGCACGGGTTGTACGTCGGTCGGCGAGTGGGAGATCGCCTGCAGGATTCCGGCAGTCGCAGTCTGCTGCTCCAGCGATTCGCGCAGCTCGGTGAACAGTCGGACGTTCTCGATCGCGATCACCGCCTGGGCGGCGAAGCTCTCGAGCAGGGCGATCTGGCGCGACGTGAAGGCGCCGGGCTCGCGGCGGCGCAGGCAGATGCAGCCGATCGCGCGGCCGTCTTTCAGCATAGGCGCGTTGAGCTGGGCGCGGAAACCGTGCTGGATCGAGTTTTCCCGGATCGACCTGTAGGCGGCCTCCGCCTTCGGCGCCAGCGTGTCGGGAAGATGCGTGATGCGCGCCTCAAGGATGGTGTCGGCCCGCGCCGTATTCGCCGCGTCCAGCGCATCGCGATAGCCGAGCTTGTGCGCGGACAGCGGGCCCTCGTGCGCGCTGGAGACCATCTCGTGGCCGTCGCGCAGGAAGACGTGGGCATCCTCCGCGCCGCAGAAGCGCACCGCCGCCTTGGCCACGGCCGTCATGACCGGCTCGATGTCGGTCGGCGACTGCGAGATGACGCGCAGGATCTCGGCAGTCGCAGTCTGTTGCTCCAGCGCCTCGCGCTGCTCGGTGAGGAGCCGCGCGTTCTCCATGGCTATCACGGCCTGGGCGGCGAACGATTCAACGAGGGTGATCTGCCGGTCGGTGAAGCGACGCACTTCTCTGCGGTAAAGAACCAACAGGCCGATGGCGGCACTGCGGCTCAACAGGGGTACCCACAGGATCGTGCGGACACCGGCCTGTTCGACGCTGGCAACGACGATGGGCTGGCGACCCTTGAGGTAGGCGTCCGACTGCGACAGGTCTTCCATCTGAACCGGTGTGCCGGCAGCAAGCATCCTTTTGGTGCCGTGATGAGACGCCAGTGACTGGGGTCGGGACCAGAATTCGACGAGGCTTGGCGGTGCGCCGTGCTGTGCCAGGCTCGTAAGGTTCTCGTTGTCGTAACTGAACATCGAGCCGCAGGCCGCCTCGCAGAGCGCCATCGCCCGTTCAAGAATGACGTCAAAGACCGGAGCGAGGTCACCGGGCGAGGCATTGATCGCCCGCAGCACCTCGGCCAGCGCCGCCTGCTGGGCCTGCGCCTCGTCGCGCTCGGCACGCGCAACGCTAAGCTCGCGCTCCAGCGCCTCGCGTGTCATTGCGTCAGGTCCCGCCGCCATCGGCCTTCGTCGCCCTCCCTAAGAGGCGCAGAGTACATTCCCTTGATGCGGGATGAGCCAAATTATTTAGAAATCCGGCGCAAAGGATGTCAGATGGCATGACCCGCTGGGAAGGATGCAAAATGATCGAAATCAACGGCATGGCACACGTGATCCTGACGGTCAGTCAGTGGCAAAAAGCACATGCTTTCTACAGCGGACTGCTGCCGTTCCTCGGATTGAAGAAGGTCTACGACGGCAACAACTTCCTCTATCACGTCGGCGGCCGCACGGCGGTCGGCATCCAGCGCTCCGCGCCCGAGCACGAGGGCAGACGCTTCGAGCAGAACCGGGTCGGGCTGCATCACTTCTGCATGCGGGCTCGCACCCGCGAGGATGTCGATAAGGCGGCGGCCAGGGTGCGCGAGCTCGGTGGCCGCATCGATCGCGGTCCGCTCGAGGGTGACTGGGCGCCCGGCTACTATTTCTTCGTGTTCGAGGACCCCGACGGCATCCGGCTCGAGATCAACTACATCCCCGGCAAGGGCCTGCTGGCGACCGATCCGCCGATAAACCCCAGTAGCGACCCGAACTGGGACCAGAATTCCGGCCCGCCGCGGTTCTAGGCTCCCCTCGTCGTCCCGACCGAAGCCGAGCGGAGCGAGGCGCAGTGGAGGGACCTTTTCTCGACGATTTGCAGCTAGTTGCTGAGAGAAGGTCCCTCCGCTGCGCGCCTTCGGCGCTCCGGTCGGGACGACGGGCGAGTCAGCGCCGGAAGATGTTCCGTCCCTGCCGGCGGCGGTGGCGCCAGTAGAACACTGCCACGAGGGCGGCGGCGATCGCCACGCACCATAAGAGTTCGGTCGAGCCGTCGCCATTGTCGGGCGAGAGACCGAAGAAGCGCTCGATGAAGTCCATGTCCTGTCCCTCCTGGCGCGTCAGGCCACGGCGATGTGGCGGATGCGGGCCTTGGCGAGCGCCTTGTCGAGTTGGGCGATGTCGCCCTCGACCAGCGCCTCGAACTTCGCGACCTCGCTGTCGACCTTGGCCATCACCTCGCGCGAGACTTCCTTCGTCTGCTCGGTGGGCGCCATGTCGGCGGTGGTCGTCATGGCGATCATGTCGAACAGCGTGTCGTTGAGGCCCGCCGGGTTGCGCAGCACGTCGCGCACCGACTTGCGCTGCGGATCGACCATCACCTTCTCGATCGTATCGAGCTTCTGCACCAGGCCGGTGGCCCGGTTGCGCAGAGCACGCTCGGACTTCGGCACCAGCTCCGCCACCTCGCCCAGCCGGCGCTTCATGCGGCGCAGGCGGTTGAGCGCCTCCTTGAGCTTGGAGAGCGAGGCCACCAGCTGCTTGTGGAGCGCGAACTGCTGGGCGTACTGCTCCGGCGTGGTCGGCAGCCGCGGGTCCTTGACCACGGTGAACTTCGCAGACTGCGTCTTGCCGTCGACCGTGAGGTCGACGCCGTAGGTGCCGGGCACCACGGTCGGGCCGGGCGGATTCTCCGGATCGGGCACCAAGGGCTTCGGCCGCGCCGGCGCCAGCGAATAATCGATCTTGGTCGGGCCGGGATAGCGCATGTCCCAGACGAAACGGTTGAGCCCGGCCTTGGTGCCGGGTTTGCGGGCCGGCGGAGCGTCCTTGTCGGCGCTCGACAGGGCCATGATCTTGCGGCCGGCGGAATCGCGGAAGATGAGGGTGACGCCGTCCTTCGCCTCCTGCGCCAGCCAGTACCAGACGATGGCCCCGACCGGTGGGTTCTCGCCGACATCGAGATGCTCGCGCACCCGCGTGCCGTCCGGCTTTTCGACCATGACGGTGCTGCCGTCGATGCCGAAGGCGGGGCCGTAGGCGATGCCGGTGCGCACGTTGGCGCCGGCGCTCCAGTGCAGCTTGCTGCGGACGGTCGTGCGCGGGGCGACCAGGCGCGTTGCCCGTTTGCCGTCCGCCAGCGCGCGCAGGCCGCTGACATCGTCCATGATCCAGAACGAGCGGCCGTGGGTCGCCGCCACGAGGTCGGCATCCTTGAGCTTCAGATCGTAGACCGGCGTGTTGGGCAGGCCGGTCATGCGCTGCCACGTCGCGCCGTCGTCGAGCGTGAAGTGGATGCCGGTTTCCGTGCCGACGAACAGCAGCCCCTTGGCGACCGGATCGGCACGCACGACGCGGGTGATCTCGGCCTTCGGCAGGTTGCCATTGATCGATTTCCAGCTCTTGCCGCCGTCGGTGCTGCGGAACAGGTAGGGCTTGTAGTCGGCCAGCTTGTAGCGCGTGGCGGCGACATAGATCGTGTCGGCGTCGTGCGCCGAGACCTCGACGCAGCCGACATAGGCCAGCTCCGGCAGCCCCTTGGGCGTGACGTTCGTCCAGCGCTTGCCGTCGTCGCGCGTGACGTGCACCAGCCCGTCGTCGGTCGAGGCCCAGATCTCGCCGCGGCGATGCGGCGATTCCACGACCGAGGCGCAGGTCGCATGGACCTCCGCGCCCGCGCTCTCGCGGGTGATTTGGCCGCCCGAAGCGCCCTGGCGCGAGCGATCGTTGAGGCTGAGGTCCCGCGAGATGCGCTCCCAGCTCATGCCCTCGTTGCGGCTGCGGAACACGCAATTGCCGCCGGCATAGAGCGTCTCGGGATCGTGCGGCGAGAAGACGATCGGGAAGGTCCAGGCGAAGCGGTACTTCAGGTCCTGCGGGGCGATGCCGGTCGATTCCTCCGGCCACACGTTCACCAGCTGGATCTGCCGCGTGCGGTGGTCGTAGCGCTGCAGCGCGCCGGCGCCGCCCGGCGAGGAGCCGATGGCACCGACATAGACCACGTTGTGGTTGCGCGGATCGACGGCGATGAAGCCCGATTCGCCGGTGCCGGGATAGGAACAGTCGGCGAGAGTGATCACGCCCCATTCCGAAGCGCTGGGCACCGAGATCGAGGTGTTGTCCTGCTGCGTGCCGTAGACGCGGTAGGGATACTGGTTGTCGATGTCGATGCGATAGAACTGCGCGGTCTTCTGATTGTAGATCGTCGACCACGAGGCGCCGCCGTTGAACGACACGTGCGCGCCGCCGTCATTGCCCTCGATCATGCGCGTGTTGTCGTTGGGATCGATCCAGAGATCGTGATTGTCGCCGTGGCGCGTCGAGACCTCGGTGAAGGTCACGCCGCCGTCGGTCGACTTCCACATCTGCAGGTTGGTCACGTAGACCGTGTCGGGGTGCTGCGTGTCGGCGAAGACGTGGGTGTAGTACCAGGGCCGGTGCATCAGGTCGCGGTTGGGCGACACCATCGTCCAGCGCTGGCCGAAATCGTCGGAGCGGTAGAGGCCGGTCTTGTCGCCGAGCGCCTCGACCAGCGCCCAGACGCGGCCCTCGCGCGCCGGCGATATCGTGACGCCGATCTTGCCCAGCATGCCGTCGGGCAGGCCGGGCTTCCTGGTGATCTCCTCCCAGGTGTCGCCGCCATCGGTGCTGCGGAACAGGCCGCTGCCCGGGCCGCCGCTCGATATGTTCCAGAAATTGCGCTTGGCTTCCCAGATCGAGGCGAACAGCAGCCGCGGATTCTTGCGATCCATCGTGAGGTCGATCGCGCCCGAGACGTCGTTGCGGTAGAGGATGCGCTCCCAGCTCCTGCCGCCATCCTTCGAGCGATAGACGCCGCGCTCGGTGTTGGGCCCGAAGATGTCGCCCAGCACCGCGGCATAGACGAGGTCGGGGTTGGTCGGATGGACGCAGATCCGGCCGATGAACTTGCTCTCCTTCAGCCCGATATGGCTCCAGGTGCGGCCGGCATCGGACGACTTGTACATCCCGTCGCCATAGGAGACGTCGAGGCGGATCGCGGTCTCGCCGGTGCCGGCGTAGATCACGTTGGGATCGGACGGCGCCACCGCGATCGAGCCGACCGCCGAGCTGCCCATGAAGCCGTCCGACACGCAGCGCCAGAACACGCCGCCGTCGACCGTCTTCCAGATGCCGCCGGCGCAGGCCCCGAAGTAGAACACCATCCGGTTCACCGGATCGCCCGACACCGCGACCACGCGGCCGCCGCGCGGTGGGCCGATGCAGCGCCATTTGAGAGCTTCGAAGGCGGACGGGTCGGTCGGCGTCGGTTTGCGCGGCATCGTACCGAGGACCGTAAGTCAAATGCAGTTCGCCATGCAATCGGCTTCCGAGTACAGTTTCGCTGCTCTGCTTCAGGGAGACGACCACATGACAGCCTACTACGATCTCGGCTCCTACTCCCGTCGCATCACCACCAACGCGCCCGAGGCGCAGACCTGGTTCGACCGGGGTCTCAACTGGATCTACGGCTTCAATCACGCGGAGGCCATCAAATGCTTCGGCGAGGCGCTGAAGCACGACCCTCACTGCGCGATGGCGCATTGGGGCATGTCTTATGCCGCGGGCCCCAACTACAACCTGCCCTGGCATCTCTACGACCCTCAGGGCAAGGCGCAAGCGCTCGGCGCCGCCTACGATGCGATGCAGGCCGCACTTGCGGTTGCCGATCGTGCTTCGCCGGTCGAGCAGGCGCTGATCAAGGCCTTGCCGGCGCGCTATCCGCAGCGCGAGCCGATCGAGGACCAGCGGTCGTGGGACAAGGCCTTCACCGTCGAGATGCGCAAGCTGTTCAGCGCGTTCCCCGGCGACCTCGACGTGGCCTGCGCCTTCGCCGACGCGATCATGAACGAGACTCCGTGGCAGATGTGGGATCTCGAGACCGGCGGCGTCGCCAAGGACGCCGGCACCAAGGAGGCGGTCGGCCTGCTCGAAGGCCTGTTCGCCGACAAGCCGGCGTCATGGGACCATCCCGGCCTGCTGCATCTCTACGTCCATCTGATGGAGATGTCGCCGTTCCCGCAGCGCGCGCTCAAGGCCGGCGACCGGCTGCGCGAGCTGGTGCCCGACTCGGGCCACCTGATCCACATGCCGACCCATATCGACGTGTTGTGCGGCAACTACCGCGACGTCGTCGTCTATAATCAGAAGGCCGTCGAGGTCGATCGCGAGTTCCTGAAGCGCGAAGGTCCGTTCAACGTCTACGCGCTTTACCGTACGCACAACCATCACTTCGTGATCTACGGCGCCATGTTCCTCGGCCAGTTCGAGCCGGCCATCAAGGCGGCGCAGGAGCTGATCGACACCACGCCGGAAGAGCTGCTGCGCGTGCCGTCGCCGCCGATGGCCGACTTCATCGAGGGCTACCTGCCAATGAAGCAGCACGTGCTGGTTCGCTTCGGCAAGTGGCGCGACATCATTGCTCAGGAGCTGCCCAAGGACAGCGAGCTCTACTGCTGCACCACCGCCATGATGTTGTACGCCAAGGGCTTGGCCCATTCGGTGCTGGGCGAAGTTGCCGAGGCCGAGAAGACGCGCACGGCGTTCCGCGAGGCCCGGCTGCGGGTACCCGAGTCGCGGCGCGTGCACAACAACAAGGTGGTCGACCTGCTGGCGATCGCTGAAGAAATGCTGACCGGTGAGCTCGAATACAGGCGCGGCAAGTTCGACCTGGCGTTCGCCCATCTGCGCCGCTCGGTCGAGCTCGAGGATGCGCTCCCCTATGACGAGCCGTGGGGCTGGATGCAGCCGGCTCGACACGCGCTGGGGGCGCTGCTCCTGGAGCAGGGCCATCTTGCGGAAGCTGAGGCGGTCTATCGCGCCGACCTCGGCTTCGACTCGAACATCAGCCGGGCCTGCTGGCATCCGGACAATGTGTGGGCCCTGCATGGGTTGCACGAATGCCTGACGCGGCGCGGCGACACGCTCGAGGCGCCGCTGATCAAGGCCCGGCTCGACCTGGCCCAAGCCCGAGCCGATCAGCCTGTCCGGGCGTCCTGCCTCTGCCGGCGCGAGGCTGCCTGATTCACTGGCGCTGCGGCGGACCTTCGACTAGGCTTCGCGCGCTGTAAAAGCGTCCGGGGCCGCTGTCGCGCGCCCTTACGAATACTATCAAGCAAAATCCGTAAGCGTTCAGTCGCGTCTGCAAAAAAAAAGCGTTCCTTAACAGGGAGGACGTCCTATGCCGCAGAAGAGCGTTGTTACGCGTCGTGGAGTCATGGCCGGAGGCGCTGCCCTCGGCCTTGCTGCGCCTTTCGCGCGCAGCGCGAACGCCGCCGGGAGCCTGACCATCGGTCTGTGGGACCATTGGGTCCCCGGCGCCAACGAGGTCCAGTCGACGATCATCAAGGAGTGGGCCGACAAGGAGAAGGTCGACGTCAAGGTCGACTACATCACCAGCCAGGGCAACAAGCTCCTGCTCACGCTGTCGGTCGAGGCGCAGGCGCGCTCCGGCCACGACATCATGGAGTTCACCAACTGGGAGTCGGCGCAGTTCAACGCCGCACTCGACAACCACGACGACGTGGTCAAGCAGGTCGTCGCCCAGAACGGGCCGATCGATCCGGCGGTGGAATATCTCGGCAAGTTCGAAGGCCGCTGGCTCGGCGTGCCGATGACGCGCGGCACGCTGCTGCTCGGCTGCACGGCGCGTTTCGACATGCTGAAGGAGTATGCCGGCGTCGACTACCAGGCGCTCTATCCGTTCGGCAAGCCGGCCGACGATGCGAGCTGGACGTGGGATGCCTTCCTGGCCGCGGCCGAGAAGACGCAGAAGGCCGGGCACGGCTTCGGCCTGCCGCTCGGCAACACGACCGACACCAACCAGTGGGTCGGCGCGCTGTTCCTCGCCTACGGCGCGGAGGTGATGGATGCCAAGGGCAACATCACGGTGAAGAACAACGACAAGGTCAAACAGGTGCTGGAGTACGGCAAGAAGATCGCCGGCTACTGCACGCCCGACGCGCAGGCGTGGGACGACGCGTCCAACAACAAGTGGCTGCTCTCGGGCAACGGCTCGCTGATCTTCAATCCGCCGAGCGCCTGGGCGGTCGGCAAGCGCGACGCGCCACAGGTCGCGGAGAAATGCTGGTTCGGCGGATTCCCCAAGGGCCCGGCCGGCCGGTACAACCCGATCCTGCCGCGCTTCTACGGCGTCTGGAGCTTCTCCAAGAACAAGCCGGCGGCCAAGAGCCTGCTGGCCTACCTGGCGAGCCGGCCGGCGGCCGAGAAGCAGGTCGCGGCGAGCCAGGGCTACGACATCCCGCCCTATCCGAAGTTCAACGACTTCAAGACCTGGGAGGAGGAGGGTCCGCCCAAGGGCGCGCTGTACCACTATCCGATCCGGGGCGGCGACCAGAAGGCGGGCGTCACCTGCTCGCCCGCGCCGCCGCTGATCGCCGCGCAGATCTGGGCGCAGGCCATCCAGTGCCAGATGATCGTCCGCTACTTCAAGGGCGAGTCGATGGACAAAGTCTGCGACTGGGCCGCAATGGAGCTCGAAGGGTTCAAGCGGACCTGACCCCCTTCCGGCGCTTCGCGCCACCTTCCCCCGCAGACGGGGGAAGGCCTGAGACTCATGCCTCCCCCCGTCTGCGCCCGTCTGCGGGGGGAGGTGCCCGAAGGGCGGAGGGGGGATCACACCGGCTTGATGTTGGCTGCGCGGATGACCTTGCCCCACTTCTCCGTCTCTTCGGCGAGGAACTTGGCGAAGTCGGCAGCGGCCATCGGCATCGGCACGCCGCCGAGGTCGAGGATCTTCGCCTTGAGGGTGGCGTCGGCGAGCGCCTTGCCGACCGCCGCGTTGAGCCTGTCGACCACGGCGGCCGGCGTGCCGGTCGGCGCACCGAGGCCGGCGAAGGCGCTGGTCTCATAGCCCGGGACGAACGAGCCGATCGTCGGCACGCCCGGCAGCAGGTCGAGCGGCTGCGGCGTCGAGACGCCGAGCGCGATGAGGCGCTGGTTGCGGATGTGGTCGATCGACGAGGGCAGGTTGTCGAACATCACCTGCACCTGGCCGGCCAGCAGGTCGGCGAGCGCCAGCGGCGCCCCGCGATAGGGCACGTGCTGCATGTCGATGCCGGCCATCATCTTGAACAGCTCGCCGCTCACATGCGCCACCGACCCCGTGCCGGCCGAGCCGAAGTTGATCTTGCCGGGATTGGCCTTGGCGTAGGCGACGAACGCCGCGCCGGTCCTGGCCGGGAAGGACGGTTTCACCACCATCACCTGGTAGACGCGGTAGATGCCCGCCACCGCCGTGAAGTCGCGCAGCAGGTCGAAGCCCGGCTTGGCGTACAGGGTCGCGTTGATCGGGTTGTTGGCGCCGATCACCAGCAGCGTATGGCCGTCGGCGGCCGAGCGCGCGACGCTCTCGGCGGCGATGTTGCCGCCCGAGCCCGGCTTGTTGTCGACGATGAACTGCTGGTGGAACTGCTCGGTCAGCGACTGCGCGATCAATCGCGCCAGGATGTCGATCGCCTGACCGGCGGCGAAGCCCACGACCAGCCGCACGGGCTGCGCCGGATAGCTTTGCGCCGACGCGCTTTTCGCGATCATCGGGAACGCGAGCGCGCCCGCAAGAGTTCTGCGGCGAAGCATCCGTCACCTCATTGGCGGAAGTAGAGCCAGGGATCGCGCATGAAGGCCTGACGGGCACTGGCTTGGGTCGCCGGATCCTTGAGCGGAGCGGCCGCACGGCGCTGGAAGAACATGTCGCGGCGCTGGTCGGTCGTGTTGGCCGAGGTGCCGTGCGCCAGGAAACTGTGGGCGACGATGATGTCGCCGGCCTTCAGGTGCGGCGCCACCATGTACGGGCTGAGGAACTTCTTCTGGCCGGCGAGCTTGACCTCGCCCCAATGCACCGCGATGTCGGCCGGCTGCTGCCGGAACCACTCGGCGAACTGCGCGTGGCTGCCCGGCAGCACGTGGATACTGCCGGCTGTGTCGGATTCGACGTCGGTCAGCGCCACGCCCTGCAGGACGTTGAACACGTCGAGTACCGGCTGTTGGCCCATGTCGATGTGGAAGTTGCGGCCGACGCTGCCCTTGGTCGCGAAACCGGGGAAGGTCGCGGCGAGCTGGACGTAATCGACCGGCGGCGCGCTCTCGAGGATCTCCAGCGCCAGCGGGTCGAGCACCTGGTTGGCCAGCGCCATGAAGGCCGGATGCCGGCAATAGCGGATCTCGCGCCACGATTCGTTCTTCGAACGCTCCCAGCCTTCCGGGAATTGCGCATTCAGGCGATCCGCCGCGTTCTGCGCCGCAGCCAGCAGGGCGGCAGGAATCGCCCCTGACACGACCGCATAGCCGTCCCGGCGCAATTGCTCCCAGTGGCGGGGGCCGAACACCATGCCGGATAGTCTGCCCTGTGCTAG
>Ga0070738_10004491_pt1 | contig 16646 bp, 14 predicted proteins | sample Coa_R2_2_FD_66446 | JGI IMG/M metagenome (GOLD analysis project Ga0070738, IMG submission 66446) | Surface soil microbial communities from Centralia Pennsylvania, which are recovering from an underground coalmine fire - Coalmine... | ecosystem: Environmental > Terrestrial > Soil > Unclassified ...
GGCTCATCAATGCCTATGACGTGCCCTTCCCGCTCGCCGTCTGCGCCGCCTTCATCGTGGTCGCGGCGGGCAGCGTCGTTCTGGAAAGGCTGCTCTATCGGCGCTTTTACGGCGGCGACGAGCTCGACCAGGTGCTGCTCACCATCGGCCTCATCTTCATGTCGGTGGCCGCCGCCAAATTTATCTGGGGACCGCTCCAGCAGCCGATGCGGCCGCCCCCTTATCTCTCGGGCCAGGTCTCGCTCGGCGGGCGCGACTTTCCCACATATCGCAGCTTCCTGATCGTGGCCGGCGCGGTCCTGGTGACGCTGCTGTGGCTTGGGCTCGAGCGCACGCGCTTCGGCGCGCGCATCCGCGCCGCGGTCGACAATCAGCGCATGGCGCAATCGGTCGGCATCAACACCTCGCGTCTCTTTACCGCCACCTTCGCATTGGGCAGCGGACTCGCCGCCTTGGGCGGCGCGCTCGGCGCCGATATCCTGGCGATCGATCCCGGCTACGCGCTCGAGCATCTCGTCTATTTTCTTATCGTCGTCGCGGTCGGCGGGCTCGGCAGCATCCGCGGGCCGTTCTTCGCGGCGCTCCTCCTCGGCACGGCCGATACCGCCTTCAAATACTTGCTGCCCGAATTTGGCGCCTTCTTCATCTATGCGATGACGCTCGCCATCCTGCTGTGGCGCCCGCAGGGACTCTTCGGCCGCGCATGACGAGCGACACGCTCGACCGCCGCGCCGCGCCCGCCGTCGAAGCGATGCTGCGCCGCCACCGCTTGCGGCCGGCCGAAGCCTTGCCCTGGCTTTTGGCGGTCGCCGCTTATTTCATCTTCCCCGATTACCTGGCGCTGGGCAGCCAGATCCTCGCCAATATCCTCTTCGCGCTGTCGCTCGATCTCATCCTGGGATATGCCGGCATCGTCACGCTGGGCCATGCCGCCTTCTTCGGCGTCGGCGCCTATGCGGCGGGCCTCTTGGCGGCGCATGGCTGGGGCGAGCCGATCAGCGGCCTCATCCTCGCCGGGGTCGCGGCGGCGATCATCGGGCTCGCGAGCGGCGCCATCATCCTGCGCACCCGCGCCCTCACCCTCCTGATGCTCACGCTGATGATCGCGGTCATGCTGCAGGAGGCGGCGAACAAGGCGGGCGACGTCACCGGCGGCGCCGACGGGCTGCAAGGCATGAATGTCTGGCCCTTGCTCGGCCTCTTTCATTTCGATCTCTACTATCACACCGCCTATGTCTATTGCCTCGCGGTGCTGTTCCTCTTCTGGCTCGCGGCGCGCCGCATCGTGCACTCGCCCTTCGGGCGCGCGCTCACCGGCATTCGCGAGAGCGAGGCGCGCATGCATGCGATCGGCTCGCCCGTCTTTCTTCGCCGCCTCACCATCTACACCGTCGCCGCCGGGTTCGCCGGCGTCGCCGGCGCCCTCGTCGCCCAGACGACACAATTCGTCGGGCTCGAGGTACTGAGCTTCGAGCGCTCGGGCGCCGTCGTCATCATGCTCATCGTCGGCGGCGTGGGCCGGCTCTATGGTCCCTTCATCGGCGTGCCGCTCTATATGATTCTGCAAGACCGCTTCGCCCAGGCCGATCCGGTCTACTGGGATTTCTGGATCGGCCTCTTGCTGGTGCTGGTCGTCGTCTTCGCGCGCGGCGGCATTCTCGGCGTGGCGGAGAGGCTGCTCCGGCGCTTCGGAGGCACGGCGTGAGCTTCGCTCTCGAGACGCATGGCCTCACCAAGAATTTCGGCGCGCTCACCGTCTCGAACGAGATCGATTTTCGCCTCGAACGCGGCGCGCGCCATGCGCTCATCGGGCCGAATGGCGCGGGCAAGACCACCTTCGTCAATCTCGTCACCGGTGCGCTTGAACCCTCGGCCGGACGCATCCTGATCGATGGCACCGATGTGACGGCGCTGTCACAGGCGCAGCGCGTCAAGCGCGGGCTTGCCCGCACCTTCCAGATCAACACGCTTTTCCGCGGCCTGAGCGTGATCGAGAATGTCTGCCTGGCAATCGGCGAGCGCCTGGGCGTCGCGGCGAACTTCTATCGCCCCGCCGGATCGCGGCGCGATGTCGTCGAGGCCGCCTATGCCGCGCTCGAGCGGCTGGGCCTTGCCGATGACGCGATGCGCCCTGTGCGCGAGCTGCCCTACGGCCGGCAGCGCCTCGTCGAGCTGGCGGTGGCGTTGGGGCTCGAACCCAAGGTGCTGCTCCTCGACGAGCCCGCAGCGGGGGTGCCGTCGGCGGAGAGCGGCATCATCATCGATGTCATCGAGAGCCTGCCGCAGGAGATCGCGCTTCTCATCATCGAGCATGACATGGATCTCGTCTTCCGCCTGGCACGGCGCATCACGGTACTGGTGCAGGGCGCCATCCTGGTCGAGGGAACGCCCGAGGCCATCGCCGCCGATCCCCGCGTGCGCGAGGTCTATCTCGGCGAGCGGGCACCGGCATGAACGACGCTTCGCCGAAACCGGGGATTTCCGTCGAGGCCGTGCGCGCCGGCTATGGCGAGACGGTGGTGCTGGACGGCGTCTCGCTTGCGCTGCCGCCGCGCAGCACCTTGGCACTCCTTGGCCGCAATGGCGTCGGCAAGACCACCTTACTCGCCACCATCATGGGGCATACGACGCTTCATGGCGGCCGCATCCTGCTCGACGGGCGCGAGGTGAGCCGGCTCTCGCCTTATCGCCGCCCGCGCCTCGGCATCGGCTGGGTCCCGCAGGAGCGCGACATCTTCCGCTCGCTCAGCGTCGAGGAGAACCTGACGGTTGCCGCGCGGCCCGGCCGCTGGTCGGTCGCGCGGATCTACGATCTCTTCCCGTCGCTGGCGAAGCGGCGGCGCAACTATGGCAACGAGCTCTCCGGCGGCGAGCAGCAGATGCTGGCGATCGGCCGCGCTCTGATGGGCAATCCGCGCATGCTGCTCATGGACGAGCCACTGGAAGGCCTGGCGCCGGTCATCGTCGACACCGTGCTCAAGGCGATCGATCGGCTGAAGCGCGAGGACGAGCTCGCCATCCTTCTCGTCGAGCAGCATGCCCGTCTCGCCTTGGCCGCGACCGAGCGGGCGATCGTGCTCGATCGCGGCAAAGTCGTCCATGCCGGAGAAAGCCGCGCGCTGCTCGCGGCACCGGAGCGGCTCTCCGCGTTGATGGGGATCGAAGGGCGGCACGGAACGCCGATGGCGCCGGCCGCCCGCTAGCGCCCGGCCGCGATTGGCGCTTAAATATGTTTAATAAAGCCGCCGGCGCCGCGCATGCTAAATAATAGAAGTTCCGCCTGGACTGTCATAGCGTGTCGGCGCTCGCTGTCGACCTGTTCGCGGGAGACCATGTATGTCAGCAAAGTTGGACTTCCGGGCGGTGCGGCTCGCCGCGATTCTCGGCCTCTGCCCTCTCCTGGTGGCGGGCTGCGCGCTCTCGGTTGCGCCGCGCTGGGACGCCAATACGCCGCGCAACGGCGCGGGCGAGCCCGTCGATGCACGGACGGGCATTACGCTACCCGGCGTGTTCCAGGGAGGCGTTTAGCCGCCATATCGTTATCGCTCGGCAAGAGCGGTTGCCGGACCGGAGGAGAGCACGCATGAAAGGGTGGGCGCGTCTGCTGCTATGGGGCGTGGTCTTGCTGGTGGTGGCCTGTGCCGGAGGTCCGCAAGGACCCTTCTATACGAGCGCCGAGGTCCCGCCGCTGCCGCCCAATCTTGCCCGCATCTACTTCTATCGGGACCTGGAGCCCTATGAAAGCCTGGCCGAGCCGTGGATCTCGCTGAATGGCGAGCGCACCACGCTCTCGGTGCCGGGCGGCGTCTCCTATCGCGACGTGCCGACAGGAGAATATCGTATCTCGGTCGCAAGCCCGGGACTCTACCCCAATCAGAACAAGACCGTGGTGCTCCATGCCGGCGAGACGCTCTATGTGAAGATCGCATCGCTGTTCAGTTGGGACCAGGGCCTTCACTGGGCGCGGGACACCTTCGTCGTGACGCTGATCGGCCCCATCGAAGCGCGCCAGCAGCTCGCGGAGATGCGCCTCGTCTCGGGCTTGCCCTGAGCCCGCCGCGCGCCGGTCAGCGATCGCTGGTGCCGTTCAGCGCACGGCCGGGCGGGTATTTCCGGTCGAGCTCGTCGAGCTCGCGCTCTATGCTTTTGAGCTTCTCCTCCGCTTGCGTGCCGGCGCGCGAGGAGCAATTGAGCCGGTCGGCCCGCGGATCGGCGCAGACTTCGGCCGCGTTCGGCTGATAAGCCTTGTGATCGTAGTGATTGCCGATCCGCGCCGGCGGCTGCGATAGGTCCTGCGCCGCCGCCGCATCCGGCGCGCCCGCCGCGAACAGAAGCGCCGCCAGACCGGCGATGCTCGAGCCCCAGGCGCGCGGCCAGCGACAATTGCCGTCCTGCATGACGCGACTCTCCCGATCGAGAGAGAGTGTAGCACAAATCGCGCCGCCGGTCAGATGCGGCATCCGCGGTGCCGTCACGAAACTGAAACGCCGGCGTCATCGGTCTGTCTTGGAGCCTCTCTAGGATCGCGCCAGACGCAGGAGGGCGGGGGCTGCGTCGTCCTTCCATGCGCTCCGCACGAAATCAAAGGACACTCGATGTCGCTCAAGCAACTCCTCGATACCGGCGTGGCTGCCGTCGTGCTCGCCGGCGCAGCGGCCATCGCCGCCGATCCGGCGGTCGCGCAGAACTCGCCAAGCGCCGAGCAGCAGCGTCTCAATGCCCAGATCGAATCCTTGCAGCAGCAGATCCAGGATCTCAGGAACCAGGTGCAGGCGTCTCAGAGAGAGGCGGCGCCCACGCCGCGCGCGGCCATTCAATCCGGCCCCAACGGCATTCAGCTCGGCGGCGTCAACCTCAAATTCGGCGGCTTCATCGAAGCGGCCTCCATCTGGCGCTCGCGCAACGAGGTGTCGGATGTGGGGTCGGACTACAATACCGGCATTCCCTTTTCCAACAGCGTCCTCGCTCATGAGCACGAGTTCCGCGAATCCGCGCGCCAGAGCCGCGTGTCGGGACTGGCGACCGGCGATGTCGATCCCTATACGCATCTCGGCGCCTATATCGAGAGCGATTTTCTCTCCTCCGGCACCAATTCGAATTCGCGCGAGAGCAACAGCTATGTGCCGCGGCTCCGCCATGGCTATGCCACGCTCGACAAGGATGATTGGGGCCTCCACATCCTCGCCGGGCAGAGCTGGAGCCTCCTGACCACCAACGCGAATGGCATCCTCCCGCGGCAGGAGCAGATTCCGCTTACCATCGACGCGCAATATGTCGAGGGCTTCAACTGGAAGCGCCAGCCTCAGCTCCGCATCGTCGAGAATTTCGGCAGCAGGCTGTGGGCCGGTCTGTCGCTCGAGAGTCCGCAGGGGTCTCTCGCACCCAATGTCGTCGCGAACGGCGCCGGCACCAACGCGCAGCCGAACGCCAACAACAACGGCAACAGCGCCGGCCTCCTCAACAACACGACGCAGTTCACCAACGATATCGCGCCTGATGTCATCGCCAAGCTGGCGCTCGATCCGGGCTTCGGCCATTACGAGCTCAAGGGCTTGGCGCGCATCTTCACCGACCATACCGGGGTCGTCGCCGGCGTCGCCAACGGGCAGAACAACGCCGTCTGGGGCTATGGCGTGGGTGCGGCCGCCACGCTGCCGATCATCCCGAAACTCGTCGATTTTCAGCTCAGCGGGCTCGCCGGCCGCGGCATCGGAACCTATGGCTCGGGCCAGCTCCCCGATGTCGCTCAGACGGTCCAGGGCAAGCTCGAGGCGGTTCCCGAAATCCAGGCCCTTGTCGGCATCGTCACGCATCCCTTCGTCGGCAACGACACCTATGTCTATGGCGGCTGGGAGCATGCCGAGCGCACCGCGACCTCGGCCGCTTCCCAGACGGCAACCGGTGCCCTTACCGCGATCGGCTATGGTGCCGGCGGGGCCAATGTCAGCGGCTGTGGCGTGGTGGGCGGCACCTGCAATGTCCAGACGCAGGATCTGAAGCAGGTCGCGGCCGGCACCTGGCAGGATGTCTATAAGGGCGCCTATGGGCGCTTCACCCTCGGCCTGCAAGGCTCCTATATCGAGCGCGATGCCTTCAAGGGGGCAGGCGGCATCGCCCCCAGCACGAACGAGGTCATCGTCATGACCTCGATCCGCTACTATCCCTTCTGAGCCTCGGCGCTTGCCGGACGGCGTCCCAGCGTCTTGACCTTGTCCAGCGTGACGAGCCCGATGTCGGGGACGCCGTCGAGCAGCTTCAGAAAGGCATCGATCTTCTCTTCGCTATCGATGATCTCGACGATCACCGGCAGATCCTCCGACATCAGGACGCGTGCGGTGTGGAGCCGGGTCGAATGGCCGAAGCCGAGAATGCCGTGGATCACCGTCGCTCCGGCCATCTTCGCTTCGCGTGCCTTGAGGGCGATGGCCTCGTAGAGGGGCTTGTCCCCGTGCATCTTGTCTTCGCCGAGAAATATCCGCAGCAACACCGCGTCTTGGACCAGCTCCATCGCCCTCTCCTCCCGTCGTGACCGGCCGCGCGGCATCGACCGTCCAATACTTCTGACGGCAATACCGAGCCAGAAACCCGAAACGAACCGGGCCGATCTTCATCAGGCCTTAAGAATTGGCATGAAGTAGCCCGGGCGGAACATTAAACATTATTTAGATAGGGAAAACAGGCGCCTGGGCTAGTGTGCTCTGCCCTGCGATGGTTGCGACCCATGGTTTCCCTCGACTATCCCGTAATCGCGGCTCAAAATGACGGTCCGAACGATGTCCAGAGCCGCCCGAGACGCGACCGGCGTTTTGCGCCCGGAGCGACGGCGAATGAGGTGGCGGCGAGATCGGCGGCGGTGAAACGGGAGCGCCGGAGCTAAAGCATGTCGGTCATCGCCTTCGTCCTGAAGCGCCCCTATACTGTCGTCGCCGGCCTCATTCTCGTCTGTCTCCTCGGCATCGGCGCCGCGCTGCGTATGCCGATCGACATTTTCCCGGAGATCAACATCCCGGTGGTCAGCGTCGTCTGGACCTATAACGGCATGAGCGCGCAGGACATGCAGAATCGCATCCTGTCGCTTCACGAACGCCAACTTGCCTCTCTCGTCGACGACATCTCGCGTATCGAGGCAAACAGCTATGAAGGCGTCGGCGTCGAGAAGGTCTATCTCCATGAGGGCGCCGATGTGAGCCGCGCCGTCTCGCAGCTTGCGAGCAGCGCGCTCGTCGTCCTCAAATACATGCCGCGCAACATCACGCCGCCGCTCATTCTGCGCTATGGCGCCACCGACGTGCCGATCATTCAGCTCAGCCTGTCGAGCGACACGCTGCCCGACACCAAGCTCAACGATCTCGGACAGAACATCATCCGCCCGGATCTCGCCGTCGTGCGCGGCGCCTCGGTGCCCTATCCCTATGGCGGCAAACCGCGGGTCATCATGGTCGATCTCGACCAGCAGGCGCTGCAATCGCGCGGCTTGTCGCCCGCCGATGTGAGCGAGGCGCTTCAGCACCAGAACGTCATCCTGCCGGCCGGCGACGTGAAGATCGGCGACACCGACTACACGCTGTCGATGAACAACAGCCCCGATGTGATTGCCGCGATCAATGGCTTCCCGATCAAGGAGATCAACGGCCGCACCGTGTTCATCCGCGACGTGGCCCATGTCCATGACGGCTATCAGGTGCAGACGAACTCCGTCGCGGTCGATGGCCGGCCCGGCGCGCTCATGCTGGTGCGCAAGACGGGCGGCGTCTCGACGCTGGCAGTCGTCGACGGCATCAAGGAGGTGCTTCCCGAGATCCAGAAGCTGATCCCCAAGGGCGTGCGGATCAAGGCGATCTTCGATCAGTCGATCTTCGTCAAGGCGGCGCTCAACAGCGTCGTGATGGGCGGGCTCATGGCGGCGGGCCTCACCGCGCTCATGATCCTTCTCTTTCTCGGCAATGCGCGGCTCACGCTCATCATTCTTGCCTCGATCCCGCTCTCCATCATCACGGCAGTGCTGGTGATGTATCTGGGCGGACAGACGCTCAACACGCTGACGCTCGGCGGCTTCGCGCTGGCCGTCGGCATTCTCGTCGATAACGGCACGGTCGTGATCGAGAACATTGAGCGCCATGTGAGCCTGGGCGAGCCCTTGGAGACCGCGATCCTGCGCGGTGCGGGCGAGGTTGGCGTTCCCACCATGCTGGCGACGCTCTCCATATGCATCGTCTTCGTGCCGGTCTTCCTGCTGCAAGGCATCGCCAAATATCTGTTCTCGCCGCTGTCGCTGTCGGTGTGCGTGTCGCTCATCGCGAGCCTCGCGCTTTCCTTCACCCTGGTGCCGGTGCTCTTCAAATACTTGATGCGCTCCAAGGTCGCAGCCCACGGGCACGGCGGCGGGCATGCGAAATCCACGACCTCAGCCAACCCGCTGATGCGGATCCATCTGGGATTCGAGCGCGGCTTCACGGCGTTTCGCGAGGCTTATCGCAACGGGGTGGCCTGGGCGCTGGCACAGCCGGTGCCGACCGTCCTCTTCTTTCTCGCGCTCATCGGTGTCTCGCTCCTGCTCTTCCCGCGGCTTGGCATGGATTTCTTTCCGCAGGTCGATGCCGGGCAGATGCGGCTTCATGTGCGCGCGCCGCCGGGCACGCGGCTCGAGCAGACGCAGCATTATTTTGCCGAGGTCGAGGCGAGCATCCGCCAGATCGTCGGCGAGGATCAGGTCGATGTCATCCTCGACAATATCGGTTTGCCCTATAGCGGCATCAACATCGCCTTGAGCGACACGGCGACCGTTGGACCGATGGATGGCGAGATCCTGATCTCGCTCAAGGAGAAGCACACGCCGACAGCCCAGCACGTGGCCGATCTCCGGCGCGAACTGCCCAACCGCTTCCCGCAGCTTCAGTTCTTCTTTCAGCCGGCGGATATCGTCAATCAGGTGCTGAATTTCGGACAGCCCGCACCGATCGACATTCGCATCTCCGGCCCCAAAACTGACGAGGCCTATGCCGTTGCCGCCAAGCTCACCAAGGATCTTAACAGCGTCCCCGGAGTCGTTGATTCCCATGTGTTCCAGGTGCCCAACGCGCCGTCGCTCAATGTCAATGTCAATCGCGAGATGGCGCAGCAGCTCGGGCTCGACCAGAACGCGACGGCAAACAACGTCCTAGTGACGACGAATTCGAGCGCGCAGACCGCACCCAATTTCTGGGTCGATCCGCGCAACAATGTGAGCTATCCGCTGGTCGTGCAGCTCCCGACATACCACATCAACTCGACCGGCGATCTCTGGACCATGCCGGTGACGGCGAACAGTGGCGGCGCCGGCACGCAGTCCGGGCAATTGTTGATGAATGTCGCCAAATTCGGCCGCGGCAAGGTGCCGATGCTGGTCTCGCAGCTCAACATCCGTCCCGTCTTCGATGTCCAGGCCGATGTGCAGGGCCGCGATCTCAATTCGGCCGCCAAAGCGATCGACAAGGTGATCGCGCGGGACGAGCCCGATCCCGCGAAGGCGATCTCGGTGACGCTGAGTGGCCAGGTCGAGACGATGCGCGAGAGCTTCGCCGGCCTCTTCTCCGGCATGGCGCTGGCGGTGATCCTCGTCTTCCTCATCCTGGTGATCAATTTCCAGAGCTGGCTCGACCCGCTGATCGTGCTCATGGCGGTGCCCTTCGCGCTTGCAGGCGTGATGTGGATGCTGTTCGTGACCGGCACGCATTTGAGCGTTCCCGCCCTCATGGGCACGCTCATGTGCATCGGCCTCACCACCGCCAACAGCATCCTGGTGGTGACCTTCGCCAATCAGCGGATGGAAGCGGGCGATGATGCGCGCACCGCGGCAATCGCCGCCGGATTTACGCGGCTGCGGCCCGTGCTAATGACCGCCGGTGCGATGATCCTCGGCATGATTCCGATGGCCCTGGGGGTCGGCGAGGGCGGCGAGCAGAACGCGCCGCTGGCGCGCGCCGTGATCGGCGGCTTGCTCTTCGCGACCTTCGCGACCCTTGTCTTCGTCCCATCGATGTACCGGCTGCTGCGCCGTCGGGCATCCGTTTCCCCCGTCGTGGAGCACGATCCTCTTGCAACGGCATGACCCTTCCTCGTCCGTGACATTCGAGTCCGATCGCGGCGCAACGCACGGCACCGATTCCGACATGTCCAGTCATCTCCACGTGCCGACGAGCTACGCGCCACGGACGGGCCGCAGGATGCGCTTCGTTGCCGGCCTCGTCGCGATCACGCTCGTGATCGCCTTCTTCCTGGTGCATCATATACGGAGTGATGCGGAGGACGAGCTGTCATCCGCGACGGCGGCGCGCGTGAGCGCGGTGCCGCCGGTCGATGTGGTAACGGTCGAGCGCGCGCCGGCGACGCGACCGCTCATTCTCCCCGGCGAGACCGCGGCATGGTACGAGAGCACGATCTATGCACGGGTCAATGGCTATGTCGCGCATTGGTCGGTCGATATCGGCGATGCCGTGAAGAAGGGCCAGGTCATGGCGACGATCGACACGCCCGACCTCGACGACGAGCTCGCCGCGGCGAAGGCGAAGGTGAAGGCCGAGGAATCCCAAGTGAAGGTGCGCGAGGCCGAAGCGGATTTCGCCAAGACAACCTACGAGCGCTGGCGCGATTCGCCCAAGGGCGTCGTCTCCGAGCAGGAGCGCGAGGCGAAGAAGGCAGGATATGTGAGCGCCGTGGCGCAGCTCAATTCGGCGCAGGCTCAGGTCCATCTCGACCAGGCGCAGGTCGACCGCCTCACCGCCTTGACGCAATTCAAGCAGGTCACCGCGCCCTTCGACGGCGTCGTTACCGATCGCAAGATCGATATCGGCAATCTCGTCACCGCCGGCAGCACGGCGAACACCACGCCGCTTTATCGAGTGACGCAGGACGACCCCATCCGGGTCTTCGTCGATGTGCCGCAAGCCGCGAGCAGCGACATGAAGCCCGGCGTGCCGGCGCGGATCACCGCCAGCGCGTTCGGCGACCGCAAATTCGACGGCAAGGTCACGCGCACCTCACAAGCGCTCGATCCGCGCGCCCGCACGCTCCGCGTCGAGGTCGATATCCCCAATTCCGATCACGCCCTCGTCCCCGGCATGTATGTCCAGGTCGCCTTCGAGCTCAGCACCCACGGCCTTGCTCAGATACCAGCGGGCGCGCTGCTCTTCCGCACCAGCGGACCGCAAGTGGCAGTGGTCGGCGGCGACGGCGTGGTGAGCTATCGTCCCGTGACGATCGCACGCGATGACGGGGCAACGGTCGAGCTCGCCTCGGGCGTCACCGTCGGCGAGAAAGTCGCGCTCAACATCAGCAGCCAGATCGCCGACGGCACCAAGGTCGCACCGCGCAACGTCGAGCAGGCCCCCGTCCAGGCCGCCGTGACGAAGCCCTAGGACATGATTTCTTCTGCCAAAATCGTATGCGCCGATATTTTCCCTCTCCGCGCGCAGCGGGGAGAGGGTTCAACATATGCGCTTGTTCATTATCTGCCTTAGTTCGGCGATACGCGCCTCCATGGATACACGGAACCTTCTGCTCCTCTTCGCAGCCGGCGCGTGTCTATCGGCATGCACCGTTGGACCCGATTACAAGACGCCCGCGACGCCGGTGCCGAAGGCCTTTGTCGCCGCCTCGGCCATCGCGCCGGAAACGGCAGAGACAGGCAAGCCCGCGAACCCGCCGATCGACCTGGCCAATTGGTGGCACAGCTTCAACGATCCCGAACTGGATTCGCTGGTGAAGCGCGCTATCGAGGCCAGTCTCGACATCGAGATCGCGTTGACGCGCTTGCAGGAGGCGAGAACGGCGGAGGCCGTGGTCTTCGGCGAGGCGCTCCCCTTCGGCGATTTCAGCGCAAGCGCTGCAAAGGGAACCGGTACCAACTCTACGCGCGGCCGTGTGGCGCCGCCGCTCAACGCGGCGACGAACACGACCGGACTGAAGGAGATCACGCATGTCGTGGGCTTCGACGCTGCCTGGGATCTCGACATCTTCGGCAGATACCGGCGCGCGATCGAGGCGGCGAAATACGACACGCAAGCGGCCGCCGAGGCGCGGAATGCCGTGCTCGTCGCCGTCGTCGCCGATGTCGTGCAAAGCTATATGGATCTGCGCGGGTTGCAGATGCGGCTTGCCGTCGCCCGGCAGAATGTCGAGCTCGCGCGGCGCACGCTCGATGTCGTGCAAACGCGCTTCAATCGCGGCCTCACCAACGAACTCGATCTCGCGCTGGCGCAGCGCCAATACGCGACATTGCGGGCCAATCTCGCGCCGCTCCAGGCGCAGAGCAACGTGGCGCAATATGCGATCGCCGTGCTGCTCGGCAAATATCCCGAGGAGCTGAACAGCGAGCTCGCGACCCCGGGCGTCATCCCGCCGCTGCCGCAGGAGATCGAGGCCGGCCTTCCGCTCGATCTCCTGCGCCGCCGCCCCGATATCCGCGAGGCCGAGCGGCAGCTCGCGGCCGAGACGGCGCGCATCGGCGTCGCCACCGCCGATCTCTTCCCACGGCTCACGCTGACCGGCGGTGCGGGCTTCCAGGGCCAAGGGCTCGGCAAGAATCCCGTCACCAACAGCTTCATTTGGTCCCTGGGGCCTTCCGCCTATTGGCCCTTCCTCGATTTCGGCACGCTCGATGCGCTCGTCGACATCCAGGATCTCCGCACGCATGAACGTCTCGTCGGCTACAAGCAGACCGTGCTCGCAGCGGTCGAAAGCGTGGACAGCGCCATCGCCAATTATCGGGCGCAGGCGGACCGCCTACTTAGGCTCGGCGACGCTCTCGTAGCTAGCCAGCGAGCGGTGACGCTGGCGTCCGAGCGATATGAGCGCGGATTGACCGATTTTCTCAACGTGCTCGATGCACAGCGGCAGGAATACGACCTCGAAGACCAATATGCCGTGGCCCAGCAGGCCGCGGCCGACCAGTTCGTGGCGCTTTATAAGGGGCTCGGCGGCGGCTGGGAGCAGTTTCAGACGACACCACCGATTCGTCAGCCGCAGCCGGCTATCCTCGCCGCGTTCCGGCGCCTCCTCGCGCCCTCGCAGGATGGGGACAGGCCAGCGCCGGCGAAATAGCGCCCTCGGGCCACTTGGCGATCGCGCGGCGCGCGCCCAGATCACTTCCAAGCGGTCGATGGGGAGGACCGCCATGCGAGGAAAAGGAGCGATCGCCGCAATCGCGTGCGTCGCCGCAATCGCCGGCTGCACCGCTCAGCAGGTCGCCGAGCCCGAATGCTGGCGAACCATGCCGTCGCCGAGCGATTACCGCGTGATCGAGGCCGGACGGGCCGGAACCGTCAACGACCAGGACCGCTATTTCATCTGCCATGCCACCATCGACGGCAGGGCGGAGACGGTGTTCGATCAGCTGGCCGTGCTGCGGGCAAAAAATCCCGCCCTCCGGGAATTTGCCCGCCAAGCGGCGGGCGAGGATTCGCAGGCGACCGATCGGCTAGCGCAGATGGCGGCGATCTACGCCGGGGTTGATCTACCAGACGGGCTCGACGCGGCGCATGAGTTGCGCGCGCAACAACTCGCCTCGCTCTCCGGCGCGGAATTCGACCGCGCTTATCTCCTGCGGCAGACGCAGGATACCGAAGCCATGATCCGGCTTTACCAGCAGGAGACGCTATCGGGCGGCGAGCCGAGATTGCAGAGCTTCGCCGCGCGGACAGTACCCGCGCTCAAGCAGAAACTGCGGATGGCAAGGGACATCGAAGATGGTCGGTAGGCGCCGGGCGTGCGCACGGTGCTGATCGCCACACGCGGATTTGTTCCGCGGGTCCACGACTTTGTTCCCGCTCCCCAAGACGTGGATGTCCCGTGACAAGCACGGGCATAACGATGGCGCGATATTGCGCACACGATCGCTTTCGGCGGCGAACAGTATCCCAAATGTAGAACCCCGCCGCGGTGCCGCGGCGGGGTCGTTGATGTCTGTGGGGAAGTAAGCTTTAGAACTTGAACTTCGCGGAGGTCTGAGTGCGCACCAACTGGCCGCTGAGATTGGCTTCGATCAGACGCTGCTCCCAGATGAACTCGATACCGAGATCGACGGCCGGCACCGGGCTCCAGATCAGGTTGACGTGCGAGCTGATCTCTCTCCTCGTCAAGCTGCCGAAGGATCCGGTCGCCCCGTCGATCAGGCCCGTGACCCCACCGGCGAAAAGGCTGCGCTCCCATTTCTGGTAGATGACGCTGCCTTCGATGTTGGACCGCAACCGATCGGTCCACCAGTGCTGGTAGCCGAGGACGCCGCCATAGGCTGGCACGGCGGAGAGCCTGCTGCCATCGACCGAAATGACGGAGTCGGCCTGGGTGTCGCCGGTATTGGTGATGTAGCGGCCGATGCCCTTACCGCCATTGACCTGGAAGATGATGTCGTCTTTTCCGAAGACGTGATAATCACCGGAAACGCCAGCACCCCAGCCGAAGGTCGAATTGCTGACGCCGGCCGGGCCGACGCCGGTCGCGGCGGTACCGCCGGCTGGATTGTGGTCGTAGAGATCGCGCACGACGCCGCGGAAGGCGATATGACCTGGTCCCTGACTCCAGATCACGGCGCCGACGAAGTCGGGCATCTTGTCGCCTTGTCCCAGTCCGAAGGTGGAGGAGCCCAAGGTCGGTTGCGTGTTGGTCGCGTTACCGAAGGCGCTGGGAGCCGCGCTGACGACGACCGTCTGCGGGTTCTCAGCCGACACGCCCAAGGTCAAGCCGTTCCCGGCACTGAAGACGTAGCGGGCTTGCGCCTGACGCAACGGACCGGAGACGCCGATGGCGCCACCGAAGTCCAAGGTCTCCGGCGCCGCTGCGAGATCTTCGAAGAGCGAGAAGTACTGACCGGCAAGCAACGGCCCCAAGGTGCCGTAGGCATGGCGCAAGGCAAAGGCCGAGCGGTTGCTGTTGATTTGGAAGGTGTTGGAGTTGGAAACACCGGAGTTGGTCTGATTGATGACGCCACTGACGCCTTCGAAGTCGCCTTCGATGAAGGTCTTCAACTCACCATAGCCGGTGGGCGTACGCGTCTCGATGTTGAACCGCGACTCTGCCGCGCTCAGCCGGGAGTCGCCATGGATGCGAGCCCCTGTGACCGGCAGGATCGCGATAACCGGCGCCGTGCCGGCGCCGTTGGCGACGAAGTCCTGGTGCGTGGCGAAATCATACTGATAGTCGAACTTGGCGTAGCCGCCGACCTTGAACGACGTATTCGTGCCGGGCACCAGGAAGGAGCCCGGAAACGAGCCGCCGCCCGGCGCCTGTTGCGCCGCTGCGCTGTTGATCGCCCCCGCCAGGAGCGGCATTGCGGCCACGCTGCCGAGCAATGCCAGAATCCTCGATCTCACTCGCATGTTTCCGTTTCTCCCTATATCGCTTACTCGCCAACCGAGGTCGCCAGCCTGCGGGCAGACCATCGCAACTAGTCGGGTAATGTTTCCGAACCTAATGAAATTGGCAAGCATGGTTAGCGCCTTGGCCCAAAGCAGTTGCGCGATGTTGCCAAGTTGCAACAGTTCGATGGGGAAGACGCCCCCCTGCAGGAATCGCCCGGCCCTGCGCCGTCCGGACCGCGTCGGCGGTCCGGTTCGGCTCGGCTTGCTTGACGCCGGAGAAAGCGGAGATGCTCAGAAATTCAGGATGTAGGTCACCCGATAGACCTTGTCGAAGGGCAAGGGGTGCGAGACCGGGACGTCGACGCCGGCGATGATGGAATTCTTGGGATAGAACCAGAAGCGAACGCCGGGGGTCAATGTGGCGACCGTGTGCCCCCGGTTGCTGCCATCGAGATCGGTGGTGGCGAGCGCTTCGAGGAAGGTTGTGAAATTGCCGAAGACCGGCGTGCGATAGGGCGTCCAGGTCTTGGCGAGCGAGATGTCATAGGCGATGTCGCTCTCCCGCGCGCCCTTCGCGTGATTGCCGAGCAGGCTCTCATAAACGACCGAATAATAGAGTCCGACCCGCGCAAGCCCCAGGAGCGGATAGAGATCGTTGAAGCCGGCGAGCGCATATTGGATCGAGGTCTGCGTCTGGCCGATCGAGCGGTTGGGCTCGTTGGCGCTCACCTGGAAGGAATAGGAGGAGAGCTCGGTGTCGACGAGTTGGAACCGCGTCAGCAAGCCGCCGCCCGCGCCGCTGGCGCCGGCGCCGGTCCGCGGCGTGTTCCACTGATAATTGGTGATCGCCTCGAGCATGATGCGGCGGTCGAGGCCATAGGCGATCAAGGCGCGCGCGAAATCGGTGTCCTGGAAGCGGGAGTGCTTGACGTCGACGGTGCGGGCGTAATCGAGGCGGAGCTCGCGCTCGAGGAAGTTGGTCGTGACCTTGAGGAGCGCCATGTCGGGCGTGCCGTCTTCGCGCTCGCGATGGACATAGGGCTCGCCCCAGCCGGCGGTGAAGAAGTTCGAGAGCGTCAGGTCCGACAATCCCGTTGCGGCGTTGACCGACCCCTCATTCCCCTCCGCCGCGGCCGCGACATCGACGAAAAGCGCACCGGCCGCGACCAATCCGATGAAGAGTTTCGCCGCGAAGCCCGGGCGACACATGGCCGTTGAAAAAATCCCTCGCATTGCCAATCCCCTGAAAGTTGTCTATATCCGGATGGATATATCCCGGCGAATATATCGGCGGGTGTCGAGGGGTCAACGTGG
>Ga0070738_10004492_pt1 | contig 16637 bp, 14 predicted proteins | sample Coa_R2_2_FD_66446 | JGI IMG/M metagenome (GOLD analysis project Ga0070738, IMG submission 66446) | Surface soil microbial communities from Centralia Pennsylvania, which are recovering from an underground coalmine fire - Coalmine... | ecosystem: Environmental > Terrestrial > Soil > Unclassified ...
GCCGAAGTACAGTAGCGCTATGAAGACCGCCGTCTTCGCGGTGGTGGCGGCGATGGGGCTGCTGCTGGCGGGGGTTGCTGGCGCTGGGGCTCAGGCGGGCGCGCAAGTGGACGTGCTGCCGCTGCGGGCGGCAATCAACCCGATCACAGCCAACTACGTCGAGCGCGGGCTGCAGCAGGCGCAGCAGGATGGCGCCGCGGCGGCGATCATCGAAATGGATACGCCGGGCGGGCTGGATACGTCGATGCGCCAGATCGTGCGGGACATGACGAGCTCGCCCGTGCCGGTCGTGGTGTTCGTCGGGCCGGCCGGGGCGCGGGCCGGCTCGGCGGGCGTATTCATCACGATGGCTTCCGACGTCGCGGCGATGGCGCCGAATACGAATATCGGCGCCGCGCACCCGGTCGGCCTCGGCGGGTTCCCGGGCGGCGGCCAGTCGCAGCCGGCGCCGAGCGGGCAGCCTGCGCCGAGCGGGCAGACCGCGGCGAGCGCTCAGCCCTCGCCGCAGAGCGACAGCGACGTCGAAGCCACCAAGGTGCTGAATGACAGCGTGGCCTACATTCGGTCGCTGGCCGAGAGCCACGGCCGCAACGCCGATTGGGCCGAGAAGGCCGTGCGCGAGAGCGTCTCGGTCACGAGCAGCCAGGCCGTGGACCAGCACATCGTCGAGCTGCAGGCCAATGACGTGCCCGACCTGCTGGCCAAGCTCGACGGGCGAACGATCCAGCGGCCTGGCGGCGCCAGCATGACGCTGCACACCGCCAACGCCAGCGTGCGGCGCATCGACATGTCGCCGTTCGAAGACCTCATGACCTACATCGCCGACCCCACGCTTGCTTACCTGCTGATGCTGGTTGGCGTGTACGGGCTGATCTTCGAGCTGTCCACGCCGGGTGCGATCCTGCCTGGAGTATTGGGCGGCCTGGCGCTCCTGCTGGCGCTGCTCAGCCTGGGGACCCTGCCGGTCAACTACGCCGGACTGGGGCTGATCGGGTTCAGCTTCCTCCTGTTCGTGGCCGACGTGAAGATGCCGACCCACGGGATCCTGACCGCCGGCGGCGTCATCGCCTTCCTGCTGGGGTCGCTGGCGCTATTCAATACCGGCGCGACCGGATTCGGCATTTCGCTGCCCGTGATCGTGGCGATCACCGGGCTGACGGCCCTGTTCTTCACGGTCATCGTCCGGTTGGGCGTCAAAGCCCGGAGGGCGCTGCCGGTCACAGGCAATTACGAGCTGATCGGCAAGACCGGCGAGGTCACTGCCGACCTGAATCCCACCGGCAAAGTCCACGTCAACGGCGAGTGGTGGAAGGCCACCTCGGACGAGCCACTGCCGGCCGGCACCAGAGTCGAGGTGCTGGCGGTGCGCGGTTTCGAGCTGGTCGTTCGCCGCGTGCCCGCTCCCGTGCCCAGCCCACTCCCGAGCGTCTGAAAGGAGAGCCTGCTATGGCCATCGTCATCATCGTCGTCTGCGTCATCGCCTTCATGTTTCTGGTCTCCGCCGTCAAGATCGTGCAGGAGTACGAGCGCGGCGTCATCTTCCGGCTGGGCCGGATTCAGGGCGCGAAAGGCCCGGGCCTGTTCCTGATCGTGCCGATCATCGACAAGATGCAGCGCATCGATCTACGCACGATCACGCTCGAAGTACCGCCGCAGGAGGTCATCACGCGCGACAACGTGACCGTCAAGGTGACGGCGGTCGTCTTCTTCCGGATCGTCAACCCGAATGACGCCGTCATCAAGGTGGTGGACTTCATGCGGGCCACCTCGCAGATCTCGCAGACCACGCTGCGCAGTGCCCTCGGCCAGGCGGACCTCGATCAGCTGCTGAGCCATCGTGAGCAGCTGAACCAGCAGATCCAGCAGATCATCGACGAGAACACGGAGCCGTGGGGCATCAAGGTGAGCTCCGTCGAGATCAAGGACGTGGAGCTGCCGCAGACGATGCAGCGGGCCATGGCTCGTCAGGCCGAGGCCGAGCGCGAGAAGCGGGCCAAGATCATCTCGGCCGAAGGCGAGTTCCAGGCTTCGCAGCAGCTCGCCGCGGCGGCCCAGGTCATCTCACAGCAGGAGAGCGCGCTCCAGCTGCGCTACCTGCAGACGCTGGTGGAGATCGCGGTCGAGAAGAACTCCACGATCGTGTTCCCGCTGCCCATCGACATCATCGAGCCGTTCCTCGACCGCGCGAGGAATGGCGCGACGCCGGCGGGCGACGGCGCGAGCGCGCGGATTTAGGACGCGGCGGCGGTGGCGGCCGGCTTGCTCTCGCTCGAGCTGCTGCTCGAGGACGAGGAGCCGGAGTCGCTCTTCGACTCGGACTTCGTCTCGCTCTTGCCGTCCGACTTCGAGTCCGAAGAGGAGCTGGACGAGGCCGAGCTCGATTTGCGGCTGTCGGTCACGTAGAAGCCCGAGCCCTTGAAGATGATGCCGACCGGCTGAATCACGCGGCGCACGGGCCCGCCACATTCGGGATCCGTCGTGAGGGCGTCATCGGTGATGCGCTGCAGCTGTTCGAAGCGGCGACCGCAACTTCCGCACTCGTACTCATACATCGGCATAGGGCGACAAATCCTCTACGGTAACTCCAAAAGTTTGGTTGTCAGTATAGCACTTCGAGTGCTAAACAAGCAAGCGTGATTCAGGACGATTGTCCGCGCAGCGCCGTCAGCACTTTCTCCGCGGTGACAGGCAGCGAGTCGACGCACGCGCCGATGGCATCGGACACCGCGTTGGCGACGGCCGCCGCTGCCGGGACGTTGCCCATCTCGCCGATGGACTTCACGTTGCGCGCGCCCACGCCTCTGCCGCCGGGCAGCAGGACCACCTCCAGCGGCGGCATGTCGGACATGGTCCGCAGCTTGTATTCGCCAAGATGGCTGGCGGTCACCCGGCCGTCGACGATGTTCAGGTCCTCGCTCAGGGCAAAGCCGATGCCCATGCCGATCCCGCCCTCGATTTGCCCGCGATGGAGCAGGGGATCGAGGATCTCGGCGACGTCGTTGGCGCTTACGAAGCGGAGCAGCGTGACCTGGCCGGTCTCCACGTCCACCGCCACATCCGCGACCTGCACGCAGAAGCTGGTCGCCGCGTCGCCATGGCCGCCTTCGCGGCCGGTGACCTCGCCCAGCACCTCGAGCTGCTCGCCCCCCCGCGCGAGCTCGGGCAGCCCGAGCTCTCGGCCATCGGCGGCGCGCGCCTTGCAGCCGGATTCGACGGCGACCTGGTGCTCCGGCAGCGCCCACAGCGCGGCGGCCCTGGACCGAATCGCGTCCAGGAAGGCCCTGGCGGCGACGACGCCAGCCTCGGCGCTGGAAACCGTGACCCGGCTGCCGCCGACGCCTTCGTCCCAGGGCAGATGCGGCGTGCCGACGTAACGCAGGCTGATCTGGTCTCGGTCGAGGCCGAGCGCCGTCGCCAGGACGCGCTGGAGCATCGTGTGCGAGCCGGTGCCCGTCTCCTGGATGGCCACCTGCGCCTCGAGACGTCCGTCCGGCTGGAGCGCCAGCCGGAGACTGGTGCGCTGCGGCGCATGCGTGGGCCGGTCGTACAGGGCCACGCCGCGGCCGCGGCGGATATTCCCGGAGGATGCCGGCTTCGGACCGGCGGTTCGTTCGGCCAGGTCCAGCGTATGGATGCCCCGCGACTCCGGCCAGGAGTTGCCCATCAGCGTCCGCTCGCCATCGCGCAGGATGTTGCGCCTCCGGAACTCGAACGGATCGAGGCCTAGGCCGTGGGCCACGAAGTCCATCATGGCCTCCATGGCGAACGTGTTCTGCGGCGCGGCCGGTGCCCGCATGTTGCCGTTGGGCACCTCGTTGGTGTAGACGCGGACGTTCTCGACGCGCGCTACTGGCAGGCGGTAGCCGGTCCACGACGTGCCGCGGACCGAAGCGCCTGGCGTAAAGCCGCCGTACGCGCCGGCGTTGAACAGCGCCAGCACGTCCAGCGCCTGAATGCGCCCGTCATGGCTCACGCCCATGCGCACTCGGATCACCGAGCCGGGGCTGGGATCGCCGGCCAGCAGCTCTTCCGTGTAGGTTCGCAGCATGCGGACTGGCCGGCCGGTCCGGCGGGACAGCGCCAGGCAGAGCGGGATGTCCATGGGCGAGCCCTTGCCGCCGAAGTCGCCGCCGATGGCCGCGCTGGAAGCCTCAATCTGATCCTCGGGCAGATCGAACGTCACGGCCAGCTGCTCGCGCATGCGATACGGAGCCTTGTTGCAGGACCATACGCTCACGCTGGCCTGGTTGCCGTCGAAGGCGACACTGCAGCAGTGTGGCTCGATGTAGCCCTGGTGCACCTTCTGGGTGCGGAACGTGCGCTCGAACACCCGGTCCGCCCCAGCCAGCGCGCCCTCCACGTCCTCGCCTGCAGACCAACTGGTGCGGGCGATGACGTTCGGGAGATCGTCCGGGCCGCGCGCCGCTCCAACGTAGGACCAGGGCTCGTCGTGGACGGCGGGCGCGCCGGGCTGGAGCGCCTGCTCCACGTCCAGCACCGGCTCGAGCGGCTCGTACTCGACCTGAATGAGGCTCACCGCCTCCTCGGCAATCTCCGGAGTCTCGGCCGCTGCCGCCGCCACCATCTCGCCGGCGAAGCGCGTCTTGCCCACCGCCAGCAGCGGGGTGTCCCGCAAGGCGCGGCCGGTGCGGATCGAGGCCACGTCCTCGCCGGTGAGCACGCAGTGAACGCCAGGCAGCGCAGCGGCTGCGGAGGTATCCACGGAAACGATGCGCGCATGCGGGTACGGGCTTCGCAGGGCCGCGGCGTGCAGAGTTCCGGGGACGACGATGTCGGCCGCGTACGTCATGCGGCCGGTGACCTTCAGCAGGCCGTCTATGCGGTTCTGGCTGCCGCCCTCGCTGGGCGCTTCGAAAACGGAGGTTGGCGTCATGCCTGTTTCAGCGCAGCCTGGGCGAGGCGGGGGTCTATCGCCGAGCTCACCAGGCTGGCGGGGATTGGCGGCGTGCCCTTCGGCACGTACGTTGCGGCGTCGGCCAGCTCGTCCTTGGTGGGCGTTGGGTCCTTGGCCAGCAGCTCGATTTGCCGGTTGTAGATGCTGTCCACCTGCGCCGGATCGTCGACTTTCCAGTGGGTCTTGATGACCTGTTCGGTCTCCGCCTTGTGGTCGCGCATGTAGGTCATGCCCTGGAGCAGGCTGTCGACGAAGCGCTGGGCCGTGTCCGGGTGCTGCTGCACGAAATCGTCGCGCAAGGCGACCACGGAGAAGGCCGAGTGAATGTTGGCTCTGGGATCGGCCATGTCCAGGAGGACGTGATAGCCCTTCTGCTGGAGGGCCTGCTGTGACGTCACATCGTCCAGTGGAGCGGCGTCTATCTGGTGCGCCAGCAGCGCGGCCACGACGCCGTTGCCGCTGGCGGCGGCGCCGGTGTCGACGTATTGGTAGTCCTTGCCTGCTTCCAGGCCCGCATCGTGGAGGACGCGCTTCATGCCGGTCACGTCGATGGCAGTCTCGGACTGGCCGCCGACGCGCTTGCCCTTGAGCTGATCGAGGGAGTTGATGCCGTCCGCGGCAACGATGATGACGTTGTACACGTCTGACGGAACCGCCACGATGTGCAGCGGCGCCCCGTGCTGGATGGCGATGAGCACGGTCGCCGGTCCGCCGAGGGCGAGCCCTTCGAGATCGCCGGCAATGACGGCGTTCAGGGACGTACGCCCGGCCGAGGGCAGCAGCTGCACGTCCAGCCTGTTCCTGGCGAAGATGCCGGCGGACTGCGCCGCCCAGTACAGGACGGTGCTGGTCGAGGTGCCGTTGATGCCGAAGCGCACCTTGTCGGCGGCGCCCGTTCCGCTGGGACTGGCCGCTGAGGCCGCGCCGGCGGCGGAGCCAGCCGGTGACTGCACCGCGGCAGGGCCTGCCTGCCCGGCGCAGCCTGCCAGCAGGATTGCGGCCGCAAGGGCCGTGACGCAGGGATATCTCATGGCTGTGGCTCACACGATAGCCCAAAAGCCCTTGGCGGGTACGCGTCGCCCGGCCCACCCGTTTGGGTGACTTGCCGCGACAGCCTAGAGCAAACGTGCGATGATGGCGCCGATGGGCCTCAGGGGGAAGCTCATCTTCGCATTGTGCGGGGTGAGCTTGCTGGCCGTGCTGATTGCCGGCTTTGCCTATCGCCTCTCCTCCGGCCCGGCCTTCCAGCAGCTGATCATCGATCAGGGCGAGGAGGGGTTCCGCGGCAACGTCATCCTCTACTACCGCCAGTCGGGCACGGTGCGCGACATCACCACCTGGCTCCGGCCGCGGGTGTTCGAGCCGCCGGCCAACGTGCCGCAATCCACAGGCAAGCCCGGCGATCCCCGTCCGGGCGGGCTGGTCCGCTACGGGCTGGCCGATGCCGACGGCATCATGGCCCTGCAGGGCGGCACGGATTGGAAAGAGGGCGAGAAGGCGCCCGCGCAGGTGCTCGCGCAGGGCAGTCCGATCTACGTGGACGGCAAGCTCATCGGGACGATCCTGGTGCCCACCAAGGACCCGGTGCCGCATACGGATGCGCAGACGGAGTACGAGCGGCGCATCGACACTGCGCTGGCGCTGGCGGCCGCTCTTGGTTTGGTCGTCGCGACGCTGGTGAGCTTGATGCTGTCACGCCGCATCGTCGGCCCCTTGCGGCGGCTCACCCAGGCCGCGCGGGAAGTGGCGGCCGGCCGCGTCGCCCAGCAGATCCCCTATGCAGGCAAAGACGAGCTGGGCCGGCTGGCGGAGGCGTTCAACACCATGAGCACCGACCTGGCGCGCTACGAGAACACCCGTAAGCAGATGGCCGCCGACGTGGCCCACGAGCTGCGCACGCCGCTCACGACCATCCGGGGCTACGTCGAGGCGATGCGTGACGGTGAGCTGCCCATCACGCCCGAGCGGCTGGACTCAGTCTTCCGGCAGGTCGACCGGCTGGGCAACATCGTGGACGACCTGCGGCTGCTGGCCATGGCCGACGTTGGCGCGCTCCCGCTGCACCTCGGCCGTGTCGCGCTTCGCGAGCTCATCCTGCAGAGCGTGCAGGCCCACGCCGTCGGCGCCAGCCAGCGCGGGGTGACGCTGCGCGCGCTGGTGGACGGCGACGGTCCTCAGGCCGACGTGGATCCCGGCCGCATCCAGCAGGTGATCGAGATCCTGCTGACCAACGCGCTGCGCCACACGGACACGGGCCAGGTGGTCGTCTCCGCAGCGGCGGAGGCCGGCGAGGCGGTGCTGCGCGTGGCGGATACGGGCAGCGGCATCGAGCCGGAGCTGCTGCCTCGCCTGTTCGACCGCTTCCTGCGAGGGGACGGCGCCCGCAGCAAAGACGCCCAGGGCTCGGGGCTGGGCCTGGCGATCGCCAAAGCCATCGTGGACAGCCACGGCGGCACCATAGAGGTGGAGAGCACGCTCGGCGAAGGCACCGTCTTCACCATTCGTCTGCCCCTCGCCCCCACTGCGGGGGCCAACGCGCCCCTGCCTCAGCCCGAGCTCGCGACCGCCGGCTGAGAGGCTCGGCTGCCGGCTGAATCCGGCAAAGCGATAGTAGACGACCCGGCAAAGCGATAGTAGGTGCTCGCTTAGACGATGGGCGCCAGCTCGCGGCTGGCTTGGGCGGCGCGGGGCACGTAGGCTTGCCAGGCTTCGGCCAGGCGGCGCACGCCCTCCTGCATCTCGTGCGGCTCCAGCACGAACGTGAGGCGTAGGTGGTCGGCAAAGCTGCCGTCCGGCGAGAACAGCGGCCCGGCGGCGGCGGTGACGCCGTAGCGGGCGGCGACCTGGAGGAAGTCGGCCGCGCTGCCCTGGGGCAGGCGGACCCACAGCTCGTTCCCGCCCGCGGGCATGTCCCAGCTCCAGGATGGCAGCTGAGTTCGGAGGCTCGAAGCGAGGCTGCGCAGCCGCTCCTGCGACTCGGCGCGCCGCCAGGCCCGCACTTCGGCCGCGCGCTGCAGCAGCTCGACTGAGGCGATCTGGGCCACCAACGAGCTGCCCAGGTCGGCCACGGCCTTCAGCTGAGCCAGCCGGAAGATGGTCTGCTCGGAGGCGCGAATCCAGCCCACCCGCAGGCCGCCCCAGAACAGCTTGCTCATCGAGCCGATGGTCATCACCCAACCGTCGCCGTCTACGGCCGCGATGGGTGGCGGCAGCGGCGCGGCCGACAACGGCACCTCCGTGAGCACGAGGTCCTCGACGACCGGGATCTGGAAATCTGCCGCCAGGCGGGCCAGCTCGGCGCGGCGCGCCTGCGACAGCACCACGCCGGTGGGGTTGTTGAAGCTGGGGCTGACGTAGACCAGCCGGGCCGACGTGCGGCCGAGGAAATCGTGCAGCAGCTCCACGCGCGCGCCCCGCTCGTCTACCGGAAGTGAGAGCAGCCTGGCCCGCGCGGTCCGGAACGCGTCCAGCGCGCCGTGGTAGGTGGGGTTCTCGACGACCGCGGCGTCGCCCGGCGTGAGCCATAGCGCGGCTAGCAGGTTCAGCGCCTGCTGGCCGCCGCTCGTGATCAGCACCTGCCGGTCGTTGGTCGGCAGGCCCAGATCGGTCAGGTAGGCGGCGACAGCTTCGCGCAGCGGCGGATAGCCTGCCGGCATATAGCCGCGGCCGAGGGACGGCGTGTCCGGCAGCGTCAACGGCAGGCGGCGGAGCGCCTCCATGACTGCCGGAGCCGCCAGCGGCGCGGCCAGCGAGAAGTCAATCGTCTCGCCCGGCCCGGAGATCAGGCCGCGGAACATGGTGTTGCTGCCGAGCCGCTGCGTCAGCTGCGCGGGGGTGACGTCGTGCGGGCCGAGAGCCGCGCGGCGCACATAGGTTCCGCTGCCCTGACGCCGCTCGACCATGCCGTCTTCGGCCAGACGGTCGTAGCTGGCGACGACGGTGCTGCGGCTCAACGCCAGCGCCTCGGCCAGGTTGCGCTCGGCCGGCAGGCGCGCGCCGGCGCCCAGGTCGCCGCGGTCCACGGCCCGGCCAATCGCCTCGGCCAGGCGCGCGTACAGCGGTCCCGTGCCTTCGGCCCAATTGGAGAGGATCGCGAGCATGCGTGTGGCGCTGAGCGCCTCGTCCAGTCCATTCCGCGCGGTATTGGCTCTTGATGGCCGGTCCACATACGCATAGTATCAAACCAATAGAGGTTAAGATGGCGCAGATATACCAAATTGGATTGGCTAAGTGGACTGGAAGAGCGGAGACGACGCCGCCTCGTCCGCTGCCGCTGGCGGCGCGTGATTTGTGCTGGTTGGGCGACAGCCCGCTGTCGGTGAAGGAAGAGAGCTGGCGGGGGCGCAAGGTGATGGATCGCCGCGGCCGGACCATGGGCCGCGTGCGCGATCTTCTCGTGGAGGTGCGCTCCACGGAGGAGGCCGCGCGTGCCGGCGGGCGGAGCGCCTGGGGCGTGAGAGCGGTCTATGCCGCGGTAGCGGCGCGGCGCGGCTGGCGCTGGTGGGCGAAGCCGCGGGAGGTGCTGGTGGCGGTTGGCCGGCTCGACGGAGGAGACACCGTCTTGCGCGCCGACGTCGACGCCGTCGAGCTCTGGCCGCGGCTCTTAGGCCGGGTGATCGCCTAGCCGCTAGGTCCAGGCGCGGCCGTTCTGACACAATACGGAGGGCCGGGCCATGAGAGTCTCGTACGTTCACATGCTCCAGTACCTCGGCGTGGTGGAGCACGGGTTGTCGATCTACCCGCCGATTTCGCCGGCTTGCTACGACGTGGCCACGGCGCAGCGTTCGCTGGACTTCGGCAACGAGCTCCTCGCGATCGCCGACGAGTGCGGCTACGACTGGGTGTCGCTGATCGAGCACCACTACTCGCCGCGCCAGCTCACGCCCAACCCGCTGCTGGCGGCCGCCAACATGGCAGCCCGGCTGCGCACGGCCAAGATCGCCATTCTCGGCTCGACCATCCCGTTCCTGAACCCCGTCCGCCTGGCGGAGGAATACGCCATGCTGGACCTGCTTTCGGGCGGCCGAGCCGTTGTGGGCCTGCTGCGCGGCACGCCGCCGGAGTACACCACCTATTGGGTCAATCCGGCCGAATCCCGCGGGCGGTACGAAGAGGCGGTGGCGCTGGTCCTGCGCGCCTGGACGGAGCCGCAGCCGTTTGGTTGGGAGGGCCAGTACTACCGCTATCGGACCGTCTCCATCTGGCCACGGCCGGTGCAGCAGCCGCACCCGCAGGTGTTCGTCTCCGGCAACAGCGCCGAGTCCGGTTCGATGGCGGCGCGGCTGCGTCTGAGCCTGGCGCTGTCGTTCCAGCCGGTGCCGCGGGCGCGGCAGTCCATCGCCCACTACCAGGAGGAGGCGGCCAAGGCCGGCTGGACGCCGACCGGCGATAACGTGGTGATCCGCGGCTTCGTCCATGTCGCCGAGACCGATGCAGAGGCGCAGAAGATGGCCGACGACTACGACTTCTGCGTCACCGATGGCGGGCGCGGCATGCGCGCCAACGTGCTGGAGGCGGTGACCGGCTATTCCGGCAGCCGGCAGATGCACGATCGGGACGAGCTGCGGCAGGACGGCGTGGCCTTCATCGGCAGCCCGGCAACCGTGTTCGAGCAGATGGCTCGCTGGCATGAGGAGGTGGGCGCGAACACGCTCGACGCGATGTTCGTGGGCGGACGGCTGCCTTACGAGCGGGCCAAGCACTCGCTGGAGCTGTTCGGGCGGGAAGTGCTGCCCAAAGTCCACGCGCTGTGAGCGCTTCCTAACCCTTCTCCATGGCTGTCGTGCTCATCACCGGCTGCAGCTCGGGCTTTGGAATGGAGTTTGCCCGCGCCTTCGCCCAGCGTGGCGATCAGGTCGTCGCCACCATGCGCGACGTCTCGCGCGCCGGCGACCTGCAGGGGCAGCCGAACGTCGACGTCCGCCGGCTGGATGTGACCGAACCGGCCACCTTCGCGGGGCTGGTGGAGGGCATCGTGCGGGACTATGCGCGGATCGACGTGCTGGTCAACAACGCCGGCATCGCCGCTATCGGCGCGCTGGAGACGCTCGAGGAGGCAACATTGCGCTCGGTCCTCGAGACCAACTTCTTCGGGGCGATTGGCCTGACGCGGGCGGTGCTGCCCGGGATGCGCGCCCAGGGCTCGGGGCGGATCGTGTTCATGAGCGCCATCGGAGCGCTGCTGAACACGGCCTACTTCGGCGCGTACGGCGTCTCGAAAGCGGCCATCAGCGGCCTGGCGGCGACGTGGGACACGGAGCTGCGGCCGTTTGGCATCCGCGTCTGCGCCATCCTGCCCAGCGCCTACCGCACGGCCATCGCCGGGAACCTGCGCGTGGAACCGGCCGAGGGCACGCCCTACGAGCAGCCCACCCGCCGCTACCACGCCGGCCTGTCCGAACGCATCCAAACCGGCCCGGCCGACCTCTCGCCCGTGGTCGAGGCCGTGATCGACTCCGCCACGAACCCAAACCCACGCCACATGTACCTGGTGGCGCCGCGTTTAGCCGAGGTGCTCCAACCTGTAGTCGACAGCCTCGAAGCGCTGCACGCCCGCGAACTTGAGCTGACGAAGCCGCTCCAGGAGGGTTAGCCGGGACCGACCGCCAGCTGACGCTCGGCGGCGGCGATCAGAGCTCGCACCCGACTCTCTTCGGCGGCCAGCTCGCCGTCGTTGGCCTGGAGGGAGGCGAGCTGGCGGTGCAGGCTCTGGCGATGTTTGAGGAAGCGGCGGGCGGCGGGCTCGTCGCCGGCGCGCAGGACCGACTCGGCATGGCCCGTCAGCACCTGAGCCTCGTCGTCGAGGGCTCGCACGCGTGCGGCGATGCGCGCTCGGCCGGCGACGAGCTGCGCCAGCGCCCGGCGCAGCCCGTCCAGCCCGGCCGGTGTCATGCCTGGGGAGTGTTCGACGGCTTCTCCGGGGAAGCGCCGTTGGCGTGGCCGTCCCTCTGGCCCGAGAGGACCTTGCGAGCCATCGTCAGGCCGGCCACGCCCTGGCTGAGGGCCTGAGCCAGGATCTCCGACAACCCCTGCGCTCCGTTCAGGACGACCATCTGGTCCACGTCGCCGAACGGCTTGGCGGCCGCCTGGACGATCTCGGGCCACTTCTCGGCAAGCTGCTGGCCGATGACGGCCTCCTGGTGGTCGGCCAGCGCGTCGGCGCGCGCCTTGATGGCTTCGGCCTCGGCCATGCCCCGCGCTCGGATGGCCTCGCCTTCGGCCAGGCCCTTGGCGCGCTCGGCGGCGGCTTCGGCTTCGCCTCTCGCGCGTGCGACGGCGGCATCCGCCTCGCCGATGGCTTTCGTCTGGTCGGCGCGCGCCGCGGCTTCGAGGCGGGTTCGCTCGGCCTCGGCGGCGGCCGTCACTTTCGTGCGCTCGGCTTCGGCCTTGGCCAGCGTCACCTGCTCGTAGGCTTTGGCGTCCGCCGGCTTGCGTACCTCGGCGTGAAGCTGCTGCTCCTTCTGCTCGGCCTGGAGCTGCGCGATCTTGGTCTCCTCGATCACGACCTGCTGGCGCGCCACGGCGTCGGCCAGCGGGCCGGACTGCTTGGCTTCGGCCGCGGCTTTGTCCACTTCCGCCTGGAAGCCGGCGATCTTGATCTCGGTATCCCGCCGAGCCTGGGCCTTGAGGGCTTCGGCTTCCTGCTCGCGCTCGGTGGCCTCGCGGTCCGCTTGAGCCTGGGCGATGCGCGCCTCGCGCTGGATGCCGGCCGCGTGCGGCTTGGACAGGTTGGCGATGTACCCGGTGGGGTCGTCGATCTCCTGGATCTGGAGCGAGTCGACGATCAGGCCGAGCTTCTCCATCTCCACGCCGGCGTGCTCGCGGGTGAGGCCGGTGAGCTTCTCCCGGTCGCGGATCATCTCCTCGACGGTCATGTTGCCGACGATCGCCCGCAGGTGGCCGGCGAACAGGTTGTGGACGCGCTGGTCCATGTAGTCCTGCTGGTCGAGGAAGCGCCGGGCGGCGTTGGCGATGGAGGCGTAGTCGTCGCCTACCTTGTAGATGACCACGCCCTTCACGCCCAGCGGGATGCCCTGGTGCGTCACGCACTCGATGGCCAGCTCCGCTTCTCGGAGGTCGAGGGAGAGGCGGCGCACCATCTGGACGCCGGGCATCACCAGCGTGCCCTTGCCGGTCACAATCTTGAAGCCGAGGCTCTCGCCCACGTTGTCCGGCGCCCGGTGGTGCAGGCCCGAGATGATGAGCGCCTCGTTGGGCTCGGCCACCTGCCACATCGCTCGGAACAGCAGGTAGGCCAGCACGATGGCGACGACGGCGACGATGAGCGGGATGTACGTGGAGATCATTAGTTGCACTCCTCCTTACATTGGGGCGACGACCACTGTCCGAGGCGGCAGGTACTCGATCACGACCACGCGCATGCCTCGGGTGAGCCGTTTTTCCGGGTCAGAGGAATAGGCGTTGAAGGCCTCAACGCCACCGCGTACGGGAATCATGACTTCGCCCAGCCGGTCGTGGCTGGCCTCGCCAGTCATGCGGCCGATCTTGCCGACCATCTCCTGATCCGCCATGCAGCTCACTTCCTTCGGTTAGCGGAAGGCTCCTGCCTTCGGTCTAGCACCTTCCCTGCCAGTAGGCAAGCGGTCAAAGGGAGGATCGCGGCATCCGCCGAACGGTGGACCATCTGGGTAAGGTCCGCAACCGATGCAGCCTGCTGAGGGCGACCCTATACTTCCCAGCGGTACTTTCATGGCTGCTGCCGTCCGCCCGATGGCCGTCGCGCCACGGCGGCCCGTGCTCTTGATCGCGCCGCTGGCGCTGATCCTCGCCGCCCTCCTGGCGGTGCTTGGCTGGGTGCTGCTGCACGGCGCGTCCGCCGGCCGGACCAGCGCGCTGATAGGCAAGCCGGCGCCCCAGTTCAGTTACTCGACGTTCGATGGCAAGACGGTGGACCTGGCCAGCCTGCGCGGGAAGCCGGTGATGGTCAACTTCTGGGGCTCGTGGTGCGTGCCCTGCAAGGACGAGGCGCCGGTGCTGGACCAGGCCTGGGCCAAGTACCAGAAGACGGACGTGCAGTTCGTGGGTATGGCCATCTGGGACCAGCCCGATGCGGCGCTGAACTTCGCCAAGACGGAGGGCGCGACGTGGATCAACGGCATCGACAAGGACGGCAAAATCGCCATCGACTACGGGGTCTACGGCGTGCCGGAGAGTTTCTTCATCTCGCGCGACGGCACGCTTGTAGATAGGTACGTGGGCCCGTTCGTCGGGGACGCCGGCAGCGCCAGGCTGGAACAGTACTTGCAGCGGCTGCTCGGCCAGTGATCTCCGCCAAGCTCAAGTTCGCCATCGCCGGCCTGGTTCTGGCCGTGGCCGTCGGCTACCTGATCTTCAACAGCGTCTCGACGTCCGCCGAGTACTACATGACCGTGGGCGAGCTGAAGGCCAAGGCGCCCGCCATCTACAGCCAGAATGTGCGCGTGGCCGGGCTTGTGGACGGCGCCAGCATCGAGAAGGACGCGCGGGCGGGCACGCTGAAGTTCACCGCTGAGGACTCCAGCGGAAAGCTGCCGGTGGTCTACAAGGGCGGCGCCGTGCCGGACATCTTTGGGCCTGGCATCCAGGTGGTGGTGGAGGGCAAGTACGCGCCCGACGGCACCTTCCAGGCCGACAACCTGCTGGCGCAGTGCCCGTCGAAGTACGAGGACTCCGTGCAGCCTCCGGCCAGCTGATATCGTGCCCACCCACCCGCCCGTATCTGACAACAGGGGGCTTCGCCCCCTGTACGACCCCCGGTAACGACGTTGGCTGCGCTCGGCTCGATCTCCCTCGTCTCGGCGTTCGTGCTGGCTTGCTATGGACTGATCGCGTCCGTGGTGGCCATCCGGCAGAAGCTGGGGGATTTGGTGTACAGCGCGCGGAACGCGCTGCTGGGGATGTTCGGGCTCGTGACGCTGGCGGGGCTCACGCTGATTGCCGGCTTCCTGAGCCACAACTACGAGCTGCAGTACGTGGCCGAGCACTCCAGCAACGAGATGCCGCCGGTATACGTGATCGCTGCCTTCTACAGCGGCCAGCAGGGCTCACTGCTGTACTGGTGCTGGACGCTGGCCATCTTCTCGGCGCTGGTGGTGTGGCTGAGCTGGAAGGCCAACCGGGCGCTGATGCCGTACGTCACCGGCGTGCTGTGCGCCATGGAGAGCTTCTTCCTGTTCCTGCTGGCGTTCATCCAGAGCCCGTTCGCCACGCTGCCGTTCCACGTGCAGGACGGCAACGGCCTGAACCCGGTGCTGCAGGACAAGGGCATGCTCATCCACCCGCCCATGATGCTGATGGGCTACATGAGCTGGTCCATCCCGTTCGCCTTCGGCATCGCTGCGCTGCTCTCGGGCCGGCTCGACTTTCAGTGGCTGCGATCCATCCGGCGCTGGACGCTGGCGGCCTTCTGCATCCAGAGCGCGGGCCTGATCCTCGGCGCGTGGTGGGCCTACCACGTACTTGGCTGGGGCGGCTACTGGGGTTGGGATCCCGTCGAGAATGCGGCCTTCATGCCCTGGCTGGCCGGGACTGCCTTCCTGCACTCGGTGATGGTCCAGGAGCGGCGGGGCATGCTGAAGGTCTGGAACCTGACGCTGATCATGCTGGCCTACCTGCTGGCCGTGTTCGGTACGTTCATCGTGCGCAGCGGCGTGCTGACCTCGGTTCACGCCTTCGCCCAATCGAGCATCGGGCCGTACTTCTTCGGCTGGCTGGCGATCTCGATCGCCGTGTCAGTCGGGCTGCTGGTGTGGCGCCTGCCGCGGCTGCAGGGCGACAGCCAGTTCGAGTCGCTCGTCTCGCGCGAGGCCAGCTTCCTGTTCAACAACTGGCTGCTGATCGGCGTCATCGTGGCCGTGTTCAGCGGGACAGTGTTCCCGATCATTTCTGAGGCCGTTCGCGGCGAGAAGATCACGGTCGGCCCGCCGTTCTTCGGGGCGGTGAACGGACCGATCTTCCTGGCGCTGATGGTCACCATGGGCATCGGGCCGCTGCTGCCGTGGCGGAGGGCCTCGCGCGGGCTGTTCGTGCGCAACTTCCTCAAGCCGCTGAGCATCACGGCCGCCGCGCTGGTGCTCATGGTGGCGCTGGGGACGCGCAACCCGGGCGCGGTGCTGGGCTACACCGCGTGCGTGTTCGTGATGGCCACGCTGGTGTTCGAGTTCTACCGCGGCACGCTGGCGCGCCGGCGTGTGACGGGCAAGAGCACGCTGACGGCGCTTGGCGACCTGTTTGTCCATCACAACCGGCGCTACGGCGGCTACCTGGTCCACGTCGGTCTGGTGGTGGCGGCGGTCGCCATCGTCGGCTCGCAGTTCTACCAGCTGCAGCGGCAGGTGTCGCTGGAGCCGGGGCAGACGGCCAGCATCGGGAAGTACCAGCTCACGTTCCAGGGCCTGACCACGACCAAGGACGCCGAGAAGACGACCACTTCGGCCACGCTCACGCTGCCCGACGGCAGCGCCATCCATCCCGGCAAATCGGTGTGGCTGCGTGATGACAAGAACCCGACCAGCGATATCGTCATCCGCAGCACGCCGTTTGAGGACCTGTACGTGGTGCTGAGCGACTGGTCGCCCGACAAGAGCGTGGCCACGCTGCTGCTGTTCGTGAACCCGATGGTGACGTGGCTGTGGTTCGGCGGCATCATCGTGGTTATCGGCACGTTCGTGACCGCCTGGCCGCAGCAGTCCGCCTCAGGCGGACCGCGGACCGCGCCGCGCCC
>Ga0070738_10004493_pt1 | contig 16629 bp, 17 predicted proteins | sample Coa_R2_2_FD_66446 | JGI IMG/M metagenome (GOLD analysis project Ga0070738, IMG submission 66446) | Surface soil microbial communities from Centralia Pennsylvania, which are recovering from an underground coalmine fire - Coalmine... | ecosystem: Environmental > Terrestrial > Soil > Unclassified ...
CTTCATGTCCGCGCCCGCATGGAACATGAACGTCGAGAAGCCGGCCGTGCAGCCGAAGACGAACCAACCCGAATGGCCGGGGTCGCGGTAGTCGTGGAACTGGAGCGCCGCGATCCGGAACGCCTTTCCTTACCCGCGGGCCAATCCGGCGAGATGGTCGCGCCCTTACCGCTCGCGCAAGGGTGGTTCCGATCCTCGCCGCCTCACCCCTCCCAGGTCATGACGACCTGCTTGATCGAGCGGCGCTCCCACTCGAGCCGGACGCTCCAGAAAAACCCGTCGCGCTCGCGCGGGCCCCGCTCGTTGAAGCGAATGATGTGAGCCACGAACGAGCGGAGCCGCGGGTATTCCGGCGAGTGCGCGTCCACGCCGAACTCGAGCTTCTCGGCGAGGAGGACGTCCTTGTCGGCGTAACCCTGACGGATCGCACTCGCGAACCGGGAGTGCAACGCCTTGAGGAACTCCGGCCACGAGGAGGACGCCGGCCAGGTCAGCTCCGGGAGCGCCCTCCCCGGGATCGTGACTTCCATGCCCTCTCCCTCCTTCTCAGGCCGCGCGGCGACGGCGGCCGCTCGGGGAGCGCTCCTCGTCGGCCCGCGCGATCGCCTCGCGCTCGACCATGGCGAGGAAGGAGTCCGGCCATCGCTCGAGGAGGCCCTTGATCACCCGGCGCGCGCTCTTGAGGTCGCCCGCCCCGCGGTGCGCCCGCGCGAGCTCGACCTCGCCCTCGATCCAGTCGGGGACGAGCTCGAGCGCGTTCCTGAGCGCGAAGATCTCGAGGTCCGACGACGACCCGCGCTGATTGCGCGCCAGGGCGACGAAGAGCGTCGCCTCCTCGGGCGCCATGCGGATCGCGGCGAGGAGGTGCTTCTTCTCGGCCTCGAGATCGCGCCCGAGCCGCGCCGAGGCGGCCTCGAGGGCGGTCCTCGCCCAGTCGGGTAGCCGGAAGTTCTGGCCGATCCTCATGAGGAGGACGGTCAGCTCGGAGGACGCCTCGCCGCTTCGAGCGACGAGGATCCCGCGCACGAGGTCGAGAGCGGCGCTCTCGTCCTGACCGGCCTCGTTCTCGACGAGGGCGCGGACCTCGAAGAGGAGCTCGTTGTTCGGAGCCATGGCGATCCAGCGGTCGAAGAGCTGCATTTCGCCGGGCTTGAAGTCGATCCGGATCCGCTCGAGGAGCTTGGTCGCCTGCTCGACCTTGCCGTCCAGGAGGAGCTTCTCGACGAGCTCGATCGTGTGGTTGTGACGCATGGGGGTCTCCTTCTCTCTCGGGAATGGCCCTTCGACTCGGGATCGCCCTCGCGCGCTGCGCGCGCTCCGGGCGATCCCTCGCTCAGGGCAATCGGTGTATTCAGGCCGCGGAACGCCCGCGACGGTCCTGGTTGTCCGTGGCCTCGAGCCGGGCGAGCGCCCGCCAGAGGACGAGCTGTTGAGGCCGCTTCGAGATCGCGCCCTTGAGGGCGAGCCGCTCGCACGCGCGGTCGCCCTTCACGCGGCACGTGAGCGCCAAGAACGCGTGGTGGACCCAGGCGTCGCTCCCGACGATCGAGCCCATGTGGCGCAGAGCCGGCAGCGAGCGCTTCACGAGGTCGAGGTCGTCGCTCAGGAGCAGCCCGCGGACGGCGTTCTCGAGCCCGCGCCGCGAGCTGCCGGCGCGGATCTGCTCGAGGGCGCGCGCCAGGTAGAAGCTCGAGCCCGGGAACTCCCCGTCGAGCATGTCGCCGGCGCCGCTCATGCCGCCCTCCCGTGACGACGCTCGCGCATGGTCCAGCCGTCGCCGGGACGCTCCGGGCGCGGCTCGATCCTCGTGGCGTCCATGTCGCCCATGGCCTTGGCGGCCCGGTGGAGCTCGGTGCGCGCCGCCTGCCAGTAGGGAGCGCAGCGGACGCACTGCCGGAGCGCGAAGAGCTCCACGTCGGAGCCCGAGCCGCGCGTGTTCCGCGCCAGGGCGGCGAAGAGGGCGACCTCGTCGGGCGCCTTGCGGATCGCGGCGAGGAGGAGCTGGCGCTCCGCCTTCTCGTGTCCCTTGTAGCGCGCGTAGACCGACTCGCGCGCCAGGCTCATCCAGGAGTCGTCCTCGACCTTGCCGGCGAGGACGGTGAGCATCTGGAGTGCTATGTCGCGGCTCGTCGTCACGAGGAGCGCGCGCACGAGGTCGGCGGTCACGTGCTCCATGACCTGGGCCTCGGCGTAGATCCGAGCCCGGGCCTCGTAGAGGAGCTCGTCGCCCGCGGGGTCGAGGGCGAGCCAGAAGTCGTAGAGCTGCGCGTTCACCTCCGGGAACTCGAGCTCCGCCTTGCGGAGAAGCTCGCGCGCGCCCTCCATGTCGCCGCGCTCGACGCGCGCCTCGACCTCGTCGAGGGCTTCACGCTTGAAGAGCTTCCGCGCCAGCTCGACGGCGAGGGGAAGGGCGCGCTGGGCACCGCTCTCGGGCTCGCGCTGCTCGAGGCGAAGGTCGAGCTCGAAGGACATTTCCATGCTCATGGGTTCTCTCTCTCTCTCTCGTGGGGGTGGGTCGTCTCCCTCCCCCCGCGAAGCGGGGGGAGGGTCGGGGTGGGGGGGCAGAACCGCGAGACAGGTGAAGAAAGGAGGCGGTCTAGGCGGCCTTGCGCTGCTCGGTCGCGACCGCCGTCGCCTTGGTCGCGCGGCGACGGAACGGCTTGATCCCGAAGCGGACGAGGACCTCGGACTCGTTCCCGAGGGCGCCCGTGACCGCGGACTTCACGTCCCGGAGGAACTCGCGGAGGACGGGCTCGCGGCGGGCGCGGAGCTTCGAGGCCTCGCGGCGCTTCTCGCGGAGGTCCTGGAGGTCCTTGAAGGGCCGGACGAGGATCTCGAGGTGCTCGACCAGCTCGGGGACGCTGAAGGGGACCTTGCCGATCGTGAGCGACTTGATCGAGCGCGGCAGGGACTTCTCGAGTCCGTGGATCATGGCCTCGGCCCTGGGCTCGGGACGCTCGGGGAACAGACGGAGATTGCGCTTGCGCGTTGCGCGCATGGGAAGACCTCTTGGTTCTCGCGTGGTCGGGTCACCTGGCGCCCCCGCGAGGAGGGCGTTCAGGTCGTTAGGAGCGCGTCGCTCCCGGACAAACTTCTAATCTGCAGCTAGTGTGCCAATCGAAAGGCGCCCGTTTGAAGGGGCCGCGGACGGTGAAACAAGGACTTCGGCGCGGAGCGCTGGAGCACCTGGAGCAGCTGGAGCGCTCCGGAGCGCTCCAGGTGCTCCAGCTGCTCCGGAGTCACTCCGGCTCGAGGGAGTGGTCGGGCTCGACGCCGATGATGCCTCTGCGGAGTCGTCGCGCGAGCGTCTTCTCGTGGATGCCGAGCGCGGCCGCGGCGTTGAAGCGCTTCTCCTTGTCCGTCTCACCCGGCGCATTCCTAAGGGCGCGCACCGCCTCGGTGTACTTGTCTTCTATGGACTCTTGCGGGGCGAGCATGCGTTCCACCGGGCTCAGGTGATCTTCGACGCTCGACTCGAAGAACTCGAGCTGAGCGGCCTCGAGGACCTGGTCGTCCCAGAGAAGGCAGGCGCGCTTGAGGCAGTTGTCGAGCTCGCGAACGTTGTTCGGCCACGCGTAAGCCTTGAGCTTGTCGATCGCGTCCCGAGAGAGCTGCCTCGGAGGCGGCGTTGGTCCCTTGGCCTCGCCGATCGCCACGAGGCTCTCGTGCATCTCCTGGGCGATCCTCTTGAGGAGGTATTCCGCGATCTGCGGGATGTCCTCGGGGTGCTCGCGCAGCGAAGGCAAAGTGATCTCGCACATCTGAACCCTGCGCAGGAGGTCGTTACGGAACTTGCCCTCGCGAATGAGCTTCTCGAGGCACTTGTTCGTGGCGACGATGATCCGGACGTCGACCGTGCGGTTCTGACCGCCGACGGGCTGGATGATCTTCTGCTCGATCGCGGTGAGAAACATCGTCTGGACGTCGGGCGGCGCATCGGCGAACTCGTCGAGGAAGAGCGTGCCGTGCTCGGCCTCGCCGAACTTGCCCAAGGACTTGCGGTTGGCGCCGGTGAACGCGTCCTTCTCGTGGCCGAAGAGCGCGTCCGCCAGCATGTCGGGCGGCATACCCGCCACGTTGTAGTCGACGAACGGGCCCTTACGACGGCTCAGACGGTGGATCTCGCGGGCCACGAGCGTCTTGCCGGTGCCACTCTCGCCTCGGAGCAGGACTGCGTAGGGCGAGAGGGCGAAGCGTCCGATCCGCCGGCAGGCTTCCTTGAAGACGCTGGAAGTGCCGATCAGGCCCTCGATGTGGAAGAGGGGATCCTCGGTCCGCGGCGGTCTCTTGAACCCGGGCTCGTTCTGGAGGATCGCGGCGCACGTCCCCGCGACCGTCTCGACGGTCCTCCGGTCCACGACGGAGAAGGGCGGCTTGAGCCTCTTGTAGAGGACCAGCGCCGCCATGAGATCGCCGCCCTCGTCGAACATCGGGGCGACGAGCGCCGCGCTGAGCTTGTCGAACGTCATGAGGGTCTCGGACTTGAGCTCGTACGAGTCGCGCTTCCCGTGCATGGTGGCGAACGGGTGCTCGGTGAGGAGCGTCTGCTCCAGGTTCATGGCGTGCTCGATGAAGCTGTGGCTTATGAGCATTCCCGAGGGGTCCGTCGCGACGAGCACGTCGTAGCGGTCGCGGCCGGGCTTGGGGACGACGATGCAGCCAGAGTCCGCGTTCGTTTCCTGCTTGGCCTGGTTGAGGTAGTCCGTGACCACGACCAACAGCCCGCGGCGCTGGAGCATGCGCTGGGCAAGATCCTTCGCACGGCGGTACCCCGTCTCTCCCTTCGGTCTCGCGTCGGCCATGAGTCCTCGCTCTCGACGCGCGAGTGTACCGGCTGGGTAGGACATGGCCGGAGGCGCGCTCAGGAGCGTCGGAGCAGCGAAGAATGTCGTACGGGCGCTGGTATTTGTGGCGCGAGCGCTGCTCAATTCAGTTCGGGCGGCGGTGGGCTATGTCCGGGCAAGGACCGCGGGCATTGGGGCAGAGACGTTCTTCGCGAGGGCAACCTGCATGAGCGTCGGGACGAGCTCCAGAGAGGTCCGAGCGGTCGTGGTCCGGGGTCGAGGGCTCGATCCGGTTGTTTCAGCGCCGCTCAGCTTCACGTGATCGGTCTAGCGACGAATGAGGACCGTGACGAATCGCGCGAGGGTAGCGCTCGGACCGGCGCGATCGAGCACGACCGGTCCTCGGGCGTCGCTCGAGATGAAGAGGACTCAGTCGATGGTGGTTTCAGTGGTGATGAGCGACTCGAGGACCGCGAACGGTTGAGCGTCAGCGTCGCTCGCGAGAGCTCGGCCAGGCACGAAACTCGTTTGGGCAACGGCGATACGACTCCTGGCACTCGCCGTTCTTCCTCTGGCAGTCTCCGGACGCGCGCGAGGGGCGCCCTCGAACGAGAGAGCGCTCCCGAGATAGGACTTGTCGTCGGCAACCGACGTTCGGGCGAGGGCCCGGCCAGTTTCGGCAGCGTCCAAGGGTTCATGATCGCTGTCCCCGTCATGTTGGTCATGGCTCACGCTCCCGTGGTGAGTGCTCGAACGCCTTTCTCGGGCGCCAACGGACGCCGAAGCGGCGCCCTCTGACGTACGGTCAATGCCCGAACGCCCAAGGCGCTTGCCCTCGCGCAGGACGTCAAGGCCCACGAAGCTTTGGTCATTGGCCTCGGGAGCGTGATGAGTGCTCTCGACGGTTCGAGCGGCGTCCGCGGAAGGCTGCTGGTTGGGCGGGCCACCGACATCGGTGCTCGCGGGCGTCGGAACCGTGAATCAGGTCGCGTGTGCGGAGCTTCGGCTGTATCGAGCGACGCACGAACACGCGTTGTCGCGGTCCCTTGCACTCATGGGGATGCTCGGCGTGCTGAGGTCAGCGCTCGGGCTGCATCGCGCGAGGCTCGCGGTCGCGTCGGCAGCGCCACGAGGCGCTCATTCGTCACTCACGGGCTCATGCGCGCCGTAGTGGCACAATCTCGACGTGGCTGGAGCACTCTGGAGCGCTCCGGAGCGCTCCGGAGCGCTCCAGGACCCCGATTTTGTCCAGGCTCGCCTGGAGCGTTTTTCGCCCTAACGCCATGGATCGATAAATGTTGTCAACAATTTGGCCGTGCGCACGGGGATTGGCATGCCCGCTGCACATATTCTGAAGGGCGGGTCACGAAATCGCCGTGTGCCGCCTACACGACGCGTGACCCGACGCGCCCGTCCAGCCTCAGCCGCCAGAGCGATCCCGCGCGGCCGAGCGCTTGTTCGGTCGGCCAAGCCTCGTAAACCTCGATCGGGTACCCCTCGAGCAGCAGCGCCTTGTTCGCAACATCGATGATGTGGCACAGATCGAGGACCTGGCTTCCATGATGGACGAAGTCGTCGAGCGACCAGATCGGCGTCGCGTATGCCAATCGTTCGTGCGTTCGGCCTCGGTCCGAGAGGACGAACTCCATGATCGGGCGCGACGCGGGTGAAAGAGGCCCTGCCTCCGGGGGACTCGAGAGGAGGAATCGGGCGCGGGGCGGGTGGAGAACCTGGAGCGCGAAGGACCGCGCGTCGAGGCCGTGGGCGCGAGCGGCCTGGTTCAGGAGGCGGAGCTCCGTGAGCGAGATCTCGTCCGCGCGTTGCGGTCCGCCGCGTAGGTCACGTAACGACTCGCCGAGCTCCCTTAGCCAGAGATGCCCGAGGACGCTCTCGTCCGGCCAGCCGCGGGTCAAGAGGAGGTAGCCGCTCGAGCCGAGTCGCTTCCAGTCGCCGGTCGTCGGATCGCGATAGACGATCCTCGTCATGCTGTTCAGCCACTTACGGTCCACGAGCTCGTCGAGGCTCGAGAGCGGGTTGATCCAGGCCAACCGCTCGGACGGCTCCTCGGCGCCGGGTGCGAACGAGAACTCGATGATCTGCTGGGAGTCCTCGGAGAAACGCCCCCAGTCGTCGAGGCGACCCGTGATCGCGACCCGGCCGGACTCGAGGCCGAGGGCGCGCCGGGCCATGGCTCTGGGGTCAATGCCCTGGGCGCGCGCGGCGCGGTAGAAGGCCTGGACGGAGTGGTCCACGGGGCGGGGTATACACCGAGGCACCGACGTTCCCGTCTGGGGGGGGCTTGCTCCCAGGATCTGCGCCGTTCGACGACCCTCGCCCGAGACCGACGAGTGCCAACTCTGTCGCAGTGGAGGCGTTGCGGAGGCGTTACCGACGCGGATCGTGGAGTAAAGGATCCCGGCCACTGCAAGACGTGCGGTTTCGCACGGCTTTGCCTGACGAGAGGGACTGACCGTGACTCGTCGGGCAGGTCTGATTCCTGCCCGACGAGTCCTAAGCAGACCCGTGAGGTAGCGCTGATGCCGCGACTCCGCCTGTGAGCAAGGCGAAGTGGACTCGACTCGGTTGGCGATGCCCGCACACTCTGTCTTGCTCACGACAGAAGACGCCGTCCACCTAGCTATACGCGCCTTGGTGTGGTCCAACCACGAAGCCGCGTCCCTTGCGTCCTTGATCGAGCGCTGGGAGCGTCCTTACTAAGGCATCGCCATACCCTGCTTCGAGGCCCGACAATTCCGGTACCGGACAGGAATTACGCCGCAATGTGAGTTCGCGGCTTAAGTTATCCTCGCTCAAAGGGTGCCGTGCGTCGCTCACGCTGTCGTAGGCGTTTGCAATAATTTTCTCTCTTCGGATCTATGTGACCTCGCGCGGGCGTCGACCAGCGTACGAGGCCGGTTCCGAACGCGGAAGTTCGAAGGGATCGGGCGTTCCGCCTCTCGGGCGTCGAACCGAGGTCTGCGCTGGCTCTGCCGGCAAAGTTCCCTCGTCCTTCGGTCGATAAATTGGGATACATGGGCCGTTTGGAACACGTAGAACCTGATTCTCCTGACGGCGCCTTGGGTCGGCGGTGTCGTCGCGCGGCTGATGGACCGACGGTCGTCGATCTTTTTGCGGGCGCTGGGCTCATGAGCGCCGCGTTCGCGGCCGAGGGTTTCCGTATCGTCCGTGCGATCGAGCTGGACCGACACGCCGCTCAGACCTATCGCCTGAACCTACGTTGTCCCATCGAGGTCGCGGACGTGAAACGTGTGCGCGCCGCGGGATCCTGCGACGTCCTGGTCGCCGGTCCTCCGTGCCAAGGGTTCTCGACGATCGGACGGCGGGACACTAACGACCCGAGGAACGCGCTCTCGCTCGAGGTCGTGCGCTGGGTGCGGCAACTTCGCCCGAAGGCGGTCGTGATCGAGAACGTCCCAGCGTTCTTGGATTCGCCCATCTTCCGACTCGTCCGCCATCGACTCATGCGGCTGGGTTATTACGTCGTCACCTACGTCCTCGACGCCGCGCACTTCGGCGCGCCGCAGCGAAGGGCACGAGCGTTCGTCGTCGCGACCCAACGGCCCGTGTCTAGTGGTGGCCCACACCCCGTCGTCCGCGTCGCTACGACTGTTCGTGACGCTTGGAGGGGCCTGTCCCGCCATCCGAACGGGGAGAACTTCCACTACGCGCCGAGACCGTCGCCCCTTGCGCTCGCCCGCATGCGCGTGATCCCGCGAGGAGGTGATCGTCGCGACGTAATGGAGCGCGCTCCCAGACTCGCAGCCCCTTCGTGGTGGCGCCTCGACATCCAAGTGACCGACGTGTGGGGTCGCATGGTCTGGGAGGCGCCGAGCAACACGCTCAAGACGGAGTTTAACAATGCCTCCAAGGGGCGATACATCCACCCGAGTCAGCACCGGGTGATCTCGCTCCGCGAGGCCGCGAGGCTCCAGACGATCCCGGACCGTTGGCAGTTCGCTGGGTATCCTATTCACATCGCGCGTCAGATCGGAAATTCCGTACCGCCGGTTCTGGGGCGCGCAGTGGCACGCTTCATCCGTGAGCACCTGAAGTGGCTTCAGTCCACGGAGTCTGCCTGCTCTTGAATGCTCCTCTGGACCTCTAGGATCTCGCGATGCGCGGCCTCGGCGTCGACGAGGACTTGACCGTAGTCGCGGACGGTCCACAGTGTCTCTTGCCCAACAGTTCGGATCTTCTGTCTAAGCGCGAGAACCCCACGAGCCTTGCTCTTGCCAGAAGCCAGACTGCCTATGAGCTGGCCGTGTACAATCACGTTCCCGGCGTTGCGCTCGTCCAACCACTCACGCGCGGTCTCCATGTAAGCCAGAAGTTGCGTAAGGTGCTCGTCTTCGAGCTCTTTGTTTGCCGACTTGAGCTCGACGATGACAAGTCGTCCGAGGCTTACGCTTCCGAGGAGGAAGACGAGGTCGGGTCGGTCGTCGTTCTTGTTCGTCGCGGCGTAAAGACCGACCTTGAGTTCCTTCGCCAGCAAATTGAACAGAGTGTCGACGGTCTGGTTCGCGGACAGGACCTGCGCGTACATTGGGTTGATGAGCCACGGGCACTTCTCAAGAAGGTCCTGCAGGACCTTCTCGTTGTCGCCCTTCTTGAAGTCGACGTCCTTGACAATCTTCTTCAGGGCCTCGATGCCGTTTAGGCGTCCCTTGACGACCTGCAGGAACTGGTCGAACTCGTCCTTCGAGAGTTCAACGATCTCCGGCGCGACTAGGCGCAACTCCGGCTGGTCCTCGTTCGCGAGCTTCGCGAGCGTCGCCATGAGGTTCCCGCGTCCGATGCTTTCGATCATGTGCGGGAGCCTCTCCTTGTAGTCGCGATCCTTCACTCCCCTCTTGCACACACTCTCGAGCAGCGCCGCGATTCGCAACGCGATGCGCTTGTCGGAACGAGTGAGTTCCTGCCGCGCGATCAGGTTCTCCGTGAAGGAGTCGCGCTCGACCTCCTCCTTCGCTTTCTTGTCGCGGAGCGCCTGATACTTCTTGCACGCCTTCGTGATCTGCTTGCTCAAGAACTTCTTGAGCGGGCTGAGCATCGGCGACTCCCAGCGCAACGACTGCCGATCCGTCCCGATGTAGTCGATCTCCTGCTCGTCAATGAAGTCAGCATGGACGACCCCGTCCATGTAGTCGGTCGTGCGGAAGCCGTGCATGTTCGTGTCGGCATCGAGCAGCGAGGGCGCAGCGGCGAGTCGCTTGTGAGCGTAGATTCGAATGCCCCGCCGTGACGCGAGGAGCGCCTGGTTTCGGCCAGTGAACCGGATCCTGTACTTGAAGGTGACCTCACCTCCCGACTCGCGCGGCAAGGTGCGCTCAACGAACTCGTCCTTCGGCAGGTTCGGCTTCGGCCAAGCGTACGCAAAGACGCGCTTCTTACGCTCGAGTCGTGTCCCGTTCATCAATATCTCAAAGTCGTTTGGGTCGATGAACTCGAAGTGCTCGGCGATCTCCCTTACGACCCGCTTCGGTCTGCTCTTGAGCGGGTCGTAGAGCAGTTGCGAGAGAATGATCCTCGTTCCATGTCCGTTCGCGAACCCGCCGCCGTCCTTCACGCGCTCCTCGGGCACCTCGACCTCACGGGATGTCGGATCGACCGTGAGTTGATCGTAGTGAAGCGTGATCTTCGTGGCGTGATCTTCACCCTTGCACCGTGAGATCACCTCGACCTTCTTCGCGACCCCGAAGCCAGCGAGTTTCCCAAGCCCCTTCCTTCCCATTAGCGGTCGCCCGCCCTCCGTCATTCGGCTTCGGTCCGTCCCGGCGTCCTCCTTTCGTCGGCGACGCCCCGCAAACAGGAACTTCTTGTCGATGTCGTCCCTCGACATTCCGTGCCCGTCGTCCTCGATCACGATCTGCTCATCCTCTGGCAGCGTGCGCCGCTCGAGGGATACGACAGTCGGCGGCGGAGGGTTGTTTTCCGTATAGTCGGCCATCTCGAGTTTGTACGCGGCCCTGAGCTTCTTCCGAGACTGCGAGATCCGCTGCGCATCGAACGTAACTTTAGCGAAGTTCGCGTCTGCGTCGTAAGCGTTTGCGATGAACTCCACCAGTACACGCGGGAGGGTCGTGTAGAGATTCATCCCGAGGTCCTCGACGATGTGCGGCGCGATCTTGAAGAGCAGCGGTGCGGGCTTCGGCATGTTGCCCTCAGGTCGATCGAGTGAAGAAACGTCGAACGCGCCTCGCAAGCAGGGACGAGACCTTGGTCTCGCACTCCCAGATCACCAGTGTGCGAAAATCGACGGCGCGTAGTTCTTGCACCACTCGCTCGTCTCGAGCGACGTTCCGCGCGAACTTCGCGGCCCACGCCTCTCGGTTTCTCTTGGGCTTCGCCGTCCGCTTCGAACAGTGGTGAGCGTGCCAGAAGCACCCGTGAACGAAGATCGCCCAGCGCCTTCTGCGGTTTGCGAGGTCAGGGGAGCCCGGCAGATCCCGGTTCGAGGTCCGGTAGCGAACTCCCATGGACCCAACGATGTGACGGACGGCGAGCTCGGGCCCCGTGTCACGGCGGGCAACGAGAGCCATGCGTCGAGAGGTGCCCGCGTCGGTCGGATACTCACTTTGACGCTTTCTCGGACGCGCGTGGGAGGAACGACACTTCGCCTTCATGGAAACCCCGTCTTGACGAGTGGGCTGAGCTTAGCCCAACTCACGAACCGCTGTCGAACGCTCCATGGCTCTCCGTCGTAGCAGACAACGCCGAGAGGGCCTGTGGCCATCATCAAGGGCTGATGAGCCTTCGCACACCGGGAAATGGAGTGGGCCGGGCTTTGACAACGGGAACAAGGTCACCCTGCGTGGGCGCGTCCTTGTGCGTCCACGGAGACTCCCCGAGGCTCAAAGCGCATCTCCTATCTCCGAGCACGGGAGGCACGGACTATCCCGACCTGGACCGCGCAATCCTCGAAGGGGCTTTGATCGACGGCTCGGCCGACGTGTCTCTTAGCGACGGGTTCCCGACCGACTACATCCTCGTGAACGGATGCCACGAGCGACCCCAACGGGAAGCTCTCCTTTGAAGCACGCGAGCGGACCTGCCCCGGCGTCTGGTTCTCGCGGGCTGTCCATCTGTCGCGCGATGCCGCTCGCGCGAGACGCAGCCATGCGGGCCTCGCTGGAACGCCAGGCTGCGCTAGATGGAGATGCGGCCGATTCAAGGTGGCGGGCGCGGTGATACCTGGGACCAACGTGCCGGAGAGCGATCAAGACCGCGGGCTGTGCCCGTGCGGCGGCGGGGTCAACTCTCCAGGCGAATCGAGACTGAGCCGCTGCGGGAGTCGATCGTGATGACCGGGGGAATGCCCCGATATATTCGACCGAGCGAGTCAAGCTGTGTGTGGGGATTGGTGGTGCCTGTGCCCGTACCGCCGACACGCGTCTCCTGAGCGGGCGCAGGGACACGCGATTCCGTGCGGATAGGATCGTCGGCCGACATGTGCTCTCCTTCAGCGGTGCCGATTCTAGCATCCAGGGGCGACGAGTAAACCCCTCTTCCGCGCCGGGGCGCACGTCCAAGCCAATCGCCCACGGCTACTTATGACCACCCAACACCTGCGGACTCTTCCCCGCATTCTCGAGTGTCTTTCGATCCGCCACGTATGCGTCAAGCAGCCGCGTGAGCAACACCGTGAACGGACTCACGACGAAGTAGAACTGTTGTGAGGCGGCAAGCATTTTCGGGATGTTTCGGTGCAAGTTCAGGACCCCGACGGGTCCAAGGTAGATAGAGACAAAGCTCTTGATGTTTTGAGCGTTCGGACTCTTGAAGTACTCCTCGAGTTCACTCCGGACGCTGGGGTGGAAGTATCCCTCCCTGTCGCACCACTTCAACAGCGAGGCGGTGTCCTCGTGGAGGTAGAACATCTTCTTGACGTAGGAGTATGGTGCGCCCGGAATGACGCAGCTGCGGTCGTTGACCTCCTTGGTCTTGGGAATGGGCAAGGCGATTGGCTGTGTGAGGTCCGAGTCTCGCTGAGCCTGATCGCCCGCGACCGCAGTCAGTTCGGGATCAAGAACGAGGACTCCCTCGAAGGGTTCAAGGCCAGAGTCGATTCCAGCGAAGCGAAGGTGGGCCTTGATGAACTCCCGCGTACGCGGCGACGTGTGCTCGTCAATCACGAGGTGGGTCATGACGTTCGCGGCATACCGCGCCTCCGGCGGCGCAGAATCAAAGCGAAACGCTAGGATAGCCAGGGTTCTGAGGAGTTCGTCACGGATTGCGGCAGTCGTAGCCGCCAAGCGAGCAGCGGGGTCCTGGATAGAGAGTGCCTCACGCGACACCCTCTCGCACTTGGAATAGCAGCTCGCGAAATTCGCGAGGAAGTCCTTCGGCGGAAGCGTCCGAACTAGCTCGAACAGTTCCCCCGTAAACTTCTTCAAGCCAGTGCTTTGGCGTATCAGATCGTCGGTCTGTTGATTCCGTTCTCTCTCCATCGCTATTTCGCGAGGAAGGGTCAGAAGCGTGGCGGCTGCAACGGACAACCAGAATAGACTTGCTCCAATGTTGAGGGGCCATGGCTTGTACCAAACGGGAAACCAGTGCCACTCGAAGGGTATAGTCGCCTTGATCTGGTCAGTGAGAAGCGCCGCCAGGAAACCCGCCGCGACGAGCGAGCCACTTAGCACCACACCAAACCATGGGTTCTTGGAAATCTGAGTGAGGAACAACCACCTCGCGGCAAACCACCCGGTCATGGCCTCCCACCCTTTTGAGAGAACACGCACAGGAAGCGCGCGCGTTGGCGTGGGCGGTGCTGGCAAAACCGTAGGAGTCGAAGCAGGCGCGTCTGACTCGCTCAAACAGCCCTCCGGGTAACAAATATATTCTCACGCCTTGGACGAGCGGCATCATCATGTTTGATGACCACGACCGGATCGGCCGGTCCGATGCCTGCCGGCGACTCTAGTATGGGAGGTCCGAACCGAAGCGTGCCGCGCCGCCGCTCTTGTTCGCGGAAGCGTGCGCCAGCGTGGCCCTCTGTCAGACTCTTCGGCGATGTGAATCACTTGGGCCGAGCGAGGCGCGACAGTCCGATCAACGAGGAACGACCGGACCTGGCGAAACGAGTCCTACTGATCCCATCCTGCCGATCTACAGTAGCGCCCGCGTACTGCAGAACGAGAAGCACCCGGCCCCGCTCAGCTCACGGAGCCACGGCAAGAGGAAGTAGCAGACGAGTGCGCTCGTGCCGAGGACCGGCACCGGGCCGATGACCATGGCTCCTGGTCGAGCCGCTCGGGTATTCAAACGCTCGGCCTCTCTCTGTCGCGGTGCCTCTTCGAGGCTGGTCGATACCGAGCCACCTCAACTCCCCTCGAAGTAGTAATAGCCGACGCGCAGGCTGCGGGTTCGCTCGTCATCTTGGGCTTCCAATGTCCGCCACGTTTTCCCCAACGAGGATGTCGTCGCCGTTACCCTGCTCATCGATCCCGTTCGGTCCCACCGACCAGAGATCCCAGCCATGGCGGTGAACGGGCCCTGGTCGAGCACAGAGGAATGGGCGCCCCCACCCGTCGCGGAACGGACCATTCTCCAGCCCGCGTTCGACGTCGTAGAGATGGACGCTCCGCGTAGGTGGTGTTGTCAGAGCGAGCCTAAGACGGGTTCTCGATCTCCAGTCCTTGCGGATGAGATCCGAGACCTCGCGAAGACGATCCTTGGTCTCGGATAAGCGTTCCGCCTCACGGCGGCGGTGGACTGCGATCCCGGTAGCCAGGATCAGCGCGAAGACGAGGAGTGTTCCGATGGCGAGAAGCCACATGCGAAGGGGACGGGGCGTTTGGCTCTCGCTCACTTCCACAGGACCGTCTGCTGCCACTCGTCGCCGGTCCACGACCAGGGAGCGACAAACGGGAGTCCAACGGTCCGATTGAGCCTGTCGGCGCGCCTTCTGTCGCACATCGCCGACTGCGAGATGGTGTGGAGCATTCTTCCGCAGTAACGACAGGGCCGACCATCGAGACGCGCTTTGGCGTAGTACGTTCCGCTCCGTAGGCGTTGCTCCCGAATCCTCTGCCCTTGAAGAACTATCACGAGAGCGATGTTCGCGAGGACCACCGCGAGGAGGAACGCGAGCCTTCGCCTAGGTAGTTCACGGAGGACCGGTCTGAACGCCCCCCCGTCGTCGGGCTCGATCACGCCGCCATGATGCCCGTGGTGTGGCGCGACCGGAAGACGGATTCGGAGTACCCCATTCTCGTGCAGATCGGGGAGCCTCGGAGTGACAGAAGCCGCCTCGGCGCGCGGACCGCCCCTCGCTCCTGTGGAACCGAATTTCTAGACGTGCGAACGGCTCGGTTGAGTCGCTCTGAGTCGCACCGAGCCGGCGTGCTCGTGTGAGGCTCCCAACGCTTCCTCCTGACGAAGGGGAGTGTAAACGGTCGCCGCGAACCGCGCGCCGGGCGCTTCGCGCCCGTCACGCGGTTCGCGATGCTCCTCGTAATTGCTCGCGCCGGGACGTCTCCGCGGAGACGCCCGCTGAGAGCGCGGGGGGACAAAAGCCGCCCGCCCATTCCATCGCCCCCGACCGGCGCACCACGCGCCCCTTCAGAGACGAAGGGGCGCGTGGTGCGCCTCCCTTCGGGATGTCGGAGGTCGAGGATGCGCGAGACAGGATTCAAGGCGCTGGACAACGCCGTCGCGATCGTGCGCGAGCTGAGACCGGTGCTCGACGTGATCGTGACGCACAACCCCTCGCTCGCCGACGAGGCACGCCGCGCGAGCGAGTCGGTGGTGAACAACCTGCGCGAGGGCCGGAAGCGCTTCGGGAAGGACCGGATCCACGCGTTCAGGATCGCGTCGGGAAGCAACGACGAGGTCCGGGGGGTGCTCGACCTCGCCGAGGCCTGGGGATACACGACGCCGAGCCCGGCGCTGCTCGACATGCTCGATCAGGAGGCCGCGATGCTGTGGGTCCTCAGCAGGCCCAGGGACTGAACAGGTCGCGGGAGCGCGCGGGTGGGCGCGCTCCCGCCGACAGGAACAGGAACAGCATCAGCATCCGGAACAGGAACAGCATCAGGAGCAGCATCAGGAACAGGAACAGGAACAGCATCAGCAGCAGGAGCAGGTATCTTCGCGGACTCTCAAGCCTCGAGAAGCTTGCAGACCTTCGCCAGATCCACGGGCTTCACGAAGTGCCCCTCGAACCCTGCCGCGAGCGACCGCGAGACGTCGGACTCGAGCCCGTAGCCGGTCACGGCGAAGAGCCGGGTGCGGGCACAGGACGGAAGCTCCCGGATCCGTCGCCCGACCTCCCAGCCATCCATGATCGGGAGCCCGATGTCGAGGAGCGCGATCTCGGGTCCGAACTCCGCCGCCACCACGAGCGCCTGAGGGGCGTCGAAGGCGCGGCGGGTCTCGTAGCCGAGCGCGGCGAGGGCTTCGGCGAGCATGTCGGCGGCGTCCCGGTTGTCGTCGACGATGAGGACGCGCCGCCCGCGTCGGGGGACGGCGGGCAGCGACGCGGTCGTGTCGCGGTCGGACAGGGTGGCCTGGTTCGCTGCCGCCGGGAGACGGACGGTGAACACGCTGCCTTTGCCCCTCCCTTCGCTCGTGGCCGTGACCTTGCCGCCGTGAAGCTCGACGAGGCTCCGCACGATCGAGAGGCCGAGGCCGAGCCCCCCGGCGACGCGCTCGCCGGGTTTGTGGCCCTGGACGAAGAGGTCGAAGACGCGCGGCATGAGAGCGGCGTCGATGCCGATGCCGTCGTCGGCGACGGAGAAGACGACGTCCTCGCCCGTCCGCGTCGCGGCGATGCGCACGTTCCCGCGCGGATCGGTGTACTTGGCGGCGTTCGTGAGGAGGTTCG